>Ga0137412_10003651_pt1 | contig 12261 bp, 9 predicted proteins | sample CZODoug2_1_16fun_FD_122160 | JGI IMG/M metagenome (GOLD analysis project Ga0137412, IMG submission 122160) | Vadose zone soil fungal communities from Angelo Coast Range Reserve, California, USA - CZODoug2_1_16fungal (Hybrid Assembly) | ecosystem: Environmental > Terrestrial > Soil > Vadose zone...
ATAACACCAGCTCGGACCGAGACCCGTCTGCCGGAGTACGTAGTACACGGCCAGTGGCAGGCCGACGTCGACCAGGAAGGGCAGGAGCCGTTTCAGGCCGCCTTCGCGGGTGGGGGCGGTACTGGGAGATGACATCTGCGGACTCCTCGGTGCGGTCGGTGGAGTTTCAACCGTCGCAACTCGGAGTCATTAGTGTCAAGATGTACATGTCATTCAGTACATTTGTCATGGTACGGTCGGTGACATGTCGCTTCGTCATGGGCTGCTCGGGTTGCTCGACCAACAGCCGGCCACCGGGTACGAACTCACCAAGTCGTTCGAGCGGATCGGACAGTGGGCCTGGCATGCCTCGCACAGCCAGTTGGACGAGGAAAAGGAACCTTATTTCCTGGCGGGCAAGAGCCGGGTCAATGCCATGGATTACCAGGGCGCGATCGAGTCTTTTGAAAAGGCGCTGGAAACCAATCCGCGTTCGGGCGCTGCCCATTTCGAGGCCGGGTTGTTGTACGAAAAGTACAAGCAGGATTACGCGGCGGCGATTTATCATTTTGACCGATTCCTGGAGCAACGACCCAAGAGCGATTACGCCGAGGTGGTCAAGCAGCGCATCCTGGCGTGCAAACAGGAGCTGGCGAAGACGGTTTCGCTGGGGCCGGTGGCGCAGAGCCTGCAAAGCGAATTCGACAAATTGAGCGAGGAGAACAAGCGCCTGCACGAGGAAGTGGACAAATGGCGGGCGTATTACACGAAGAATCCAATGCCGTCGAACGCGCCGCCGGCAACGCCATATCCATCGGAAGAAGAGACTCCGACAACCCCGTGTTTGCCCAGGAATTCACCTGCTCCGTGGTCGGTTCCAACAAAATCACGAATCGTATGGGCTGCCGGAGGGCCCGCGCTGCCGGAAATGGCGGTCGAGTTGCTATTGGCCGCCCCGGCCGTAATGGCAGGCAGGTTGGGGTTATCGGTAATGGCGACCAGTCCACTGTTCTGGTTGCCTCGTGCGAAGATCGCTGCGCCATTGGACGCGGGTCCATTGTGCGACGCGAGGAGCGCGTTGGATGCGCCGGACCCTGACGTGCTGGCAATTACTCCGAAGCCGCCGTCGCTGTGCCCGGATATCCCGGGAGAGCCGGTGGCCAGGATGCCGAAGTTCGGCCCGCCATCGGCGCGGATTGCGCCGGCGCTATTGGTCGCGGTGGACAGGTTTTGCCCGATGATCCCCCAGTGCGTATTGGAATGTGTCTTGATGACCGCGCCGTGGTTGTGCGTGGAATCGCCGGCGAGCGCATAACCATTGCTGGCATAGGCGACCATACCGTGTCCCTGAGTTCCCGTGTTGCTGTTGGTCACGTTCACCGCGGCGGCATTGCCGCTCATGGTCAGCTTGGTGGTCGCCGACTCGGTGTTGGTGGTGCGCCCAACCAGCCACGAGTTGCCGTTGGCCGCGTCCGCGGTGCCCTGGGAGCCGAGCACGGCGCCACCTAGCACTACTGCGCCCCCGGTGAGCAACGCCCGCCGCGACGATCGCGACTTCTCGGCATCTTCGGTTGGCTTCTTATCCATGACGATCTCCTAATTGTTTTAGTTTCTGGCTAGTGCTGGTGTGGTGACATCCTGGCGGCGAGTCCGGCTGAGGCCGGTTTCGCGAACCCTTCGGGATGTAGGTATGTGCCGCGTTCGTCCTTGGGTTTGGTTTCCTCGACCGGGATGCGGTGGTCATTGGCCCAGGAATCGTGCCGAATGCCGGTGAGCTGCCACGAGACATCCTGACCCGGCTTTGCCCCGCCTATAGAAAATCGATTGCCGTGCAACCGCTTGCTGACATGCAATTCCGGCGCGGCGCCGTCCAGCGCGGTCAGCTGATAGCGGAAGTCCCGATTCAGCGTCTCAAACCAGTCCGGCAACTCCACGGTGGCCGCGCCGTGCGCATCCGCCGTGGCCACTCCGTCGTACACGTTCTTCATATCCGGGGACTCGACGAACGAGTGATACAGGTATTTGTTCGCCGGGTCCAACGGGTGATCGATCTTGAACGAACCGGCGGGCTTGGACAGGTTGCCAAAGACGGACAAGTCGCCGAGCATCGCACTCTTGCCGACCGTCACCAATGCATAGGCGCCGGCGCTCAGATCACCGTATCCATGCAGCCCGTGCCCAGCATTTGCCAGCGCAGCGCCGGCCACGCCGTAGCCGGTATTGGAGGTGACCCCGACCACCCCGTTGGTGCCGACAAATTCGCCCGCTGCCCTATTGGAGCCGATCAATTTGCTGATCTTTGCCTGGCCACTCGAGTCGGCGAAGGCCCGAACCACATTGCCGTTGGGCTGGCCCCCATTATTTGTCGCGATGATCGCCGATCCGGCGGGATTATTGGTGTCCGCAAACACGCCCGCGTTCTGGTTGCCGTTTCCCCATACACCGACGGCACCGCCCGCCGGACTCTTGCTGGTGCCGACCACCGCGGCGAAGTCCGACTTGGTCGACGTGCTAGCGATCACGGCGTATCCGGTCTTGCTGTCTGCCGAGATCGCCGTCTCGTTACTCGTGGCCTGCAGGCCGATATTCGGGCCGCCGTCGGCCCGGATCGCGCCGCCGGTGCCTTCGGTGGTCGCGAGGTTTTGTGCGGCCACGGCCCAGTGGGTGTTGCTGTGGGTTCGTGCCACGACGCCTTGGTTGTGGGTGGATTCGCCAAGCAGGGCATAGCCGCTGTTGCTGTAGGCGAGGAGGCCGTGACCTTGCGTGCCCGTGTTGGTATTGGTGACGTTTGCCGCGGCGGCGTTTCCGCTCATCGCTAGTTTCGTGGTGGCCGATTCGGCGTTCGTAGTACGCCCGACCAGCCATGGATTGCCATTAGTCGCATCCGCGGTGCCCTGCGAACCCAGCACCGCTCCGCCAACCAGGACGGCCCCGCCGGTAATGAGCCTTCGGCGTGACGAACGCGGTTCCTTGGCCGCCCAATCTGACTGCGCCGTGGAATTGTCGGCGGCCGAAGATGTGCGGCCAGGCGCGTTGTTTTCCGGCATGATTCCCCCAAAAATCGTGTGTCATTCCCCCGCAGCCAAACGTACGGGGCGTCGGCCGACCGCTATATGGCTATCCATGGCCATCTTTGCGGTGGATATAGCTAACTTGCGGGTCGCCGTGCCTTTCTCAACCCGGCTCGCCGTTTAGTTGTCGATTCGCGCCCAGGCCTGTATGAGCGTGAAGGTCGTGCCCCATCGGGCGGAATTGGCCAGCTCGACATCGGCCGCGGCCCGCAATGCTCTGAGCTCCGCAAGCGGCAGAATCATTGACAGGCGCTGCTCGAGCGCCACACTGAATTGGATAGGCACCCGCAAATACGGATGACCGGCGGGAAGCGCCTGTACGGATGAACGTACCTGCGGCTCGAGGCCAGCCTCGGCCATTACCGTTGGCAACGCCCGACCGGCGTCGAAGTCGCCGCCGGCGGCCGAGAATGCCTGCAATACCAGGGTGATCAGCCGCTGCCCGGCGGCTGCCGGTGGGTTGAAGTGCCACGTTCCGGAATCCGGATCTTCCAGCACGAGCAGCCCGCCAGGTCGCACGAGTCGCCGATAGGCCGTCAACTGTTCCGTTGCGCGGCCCAGCGGCGCCAGCTGGAAACGCGCGTGCACCAGGTCGAATGTCGCCGGCGGCAATTCACTCGAAAAAAGGTCGTCCTGGATCAATTCAACGTTGCTCAGCTCTTCGGCATCAGCGAACGTCCGCGCCCCGGCGAGCATGGCGGTGTCGATATCAGTGCCGACTACTTCACCGGTCGGGCCCACCCATTCGGAGAGGACCCGAAGCCAGCCCAGCACCCCGCAACCCACGTCGAGAGCTCGGCGGCCACGGCCCTCGCCCAGCTCCGCGAGCAGCTCTCTCCCGGCCGGCTCCCACACCCGCGACTGCAATTGCAGCCGTTCCAACTCCGTGGGTTGGCCGGTGAGCAAGTAGCCGCCATTGCTCGACCCCACGGCGGCCGGGGCCGGCGATTCGTCATTCATGGCAATTCCCCCAAGGAGCCGCCGACTCGACGGTGGGGATCGCCGAGCCGGCGGCCTTTTCCGCAGCGCGAGACGGTGACTCATCCGCCCCCGTTCCGTGCGATGAGTCACCGCCCCCGCCACATCCGGCGAGCACAACGGCGTCGGCCGCCGCGGCTGCAAAGGCAGGTCCGTGCCACATTTTTTCCAGCATGAAGTTCCCCCACAAGCGATGCTTAACTTCCCCCAGCCGAAGGTACGGCGCAGCCAGCTGTCAATACATGGCTAACGATGGCCATATTGGGAATGGATATAGCTAAGTTGCGTGAGACTGTGTGGCCGGGAGGACCAACATCGTGAGTGACATCGTCGGACGTGACCGCGAGCGGGCCGCGCTGGCTGCTGTTGTGCGCGCCGGCGGTGGATTGTTGTTGCGGGGAGAGCCAGGCGCCGGCAAAACCGTTCTCCTTGACGAGACGGCTGCCGCGGCACACATGCGCGTGTTGCGCACAGCGGGAGTGGAAACCACGGCGGATATTCCCTATGGCGCGATCGCCGAGCTGATCCGGCCACTGCGCGCCGACTTACGTACGCGACCCGGTGCCGGGCCGCTGCGCGCGGCGTTGGGAATGGAGTCGGCTACCGGCGGCCTATCCGCGCTTGCGATCGAGGTGGCATTCGAGGACTTCCTGCTGGCCTACGCTCCGCTTCTGGTGATCGTGGACGACGTGCAATGGCTCGACGATGCTTCCGAGCGGGTGATCGGCCGGCTGGCCCGCGGCGCCGGTGATCTCGATATCGCCGTGCTGTTGGCTGCTCGTCCGGGCAGCGTCGCGGCGCGTGGCGTCGAGGAGCTCAGCATCGGCGGCCTCGACGCGGACACCGCCGCCAGCCTGCTCACGTCCGTTGACCCGGACCTTGCGCCGACCACCGTCGCCGCGCTGGTGGCAATGACGAAAGGCAATCCGCTCGGTCTGTTGGAATTCCCGCGAACGCTGAGCCCGGCCGAGCGGGCGGGTCGGGAGTCGATCCGTCCCGGGACAGGTGTGACGACGCGCCTCGTCGCGGCGTTTGCCGATCGACTGCGTCGGTTGCCGGCGCCGGCTCGACTCGCCACGATCGCGGCGGCCGCCGCCGATCCGGTCGACGGCCGAGTTTTGCCGGTCGCCTTCAAACAGCTTGGGCTGGCGCCGGATGCACTCGATGCCGCCGAGCTTGACGGGCTGCTGCATCTCACGGACACGGTCTCCTTCCGACACCCGCTGGTGCGGATAGCCGTACTCGGGGACGCCGCGGCGGATGAGCGGCGTCGGGTCGAGGCCGCATTGGCGGCGGTGGTGCCCGATGTGGAGCGCCGCGGCTGGCACCGTGCGGCCGCAACCAGCGGCACCGATGATGCACTCGCCGACGAGCTGGAGACCATCGCCGACGCGGCCGCGGTCCGGATCGCCTACGCAACACAGGTTCGACTGCTCGGCGAGGCCGCGCGCCTCACCGGATCTCCTTCTGTGCGGGCGAAACGGCTGGTGGACGCCGCCTACGCGGCGTTTCGGAGCGGCTCCCTGCAGCGCTCGGAAGAGCTGCTGGCCGCGGCCGAGGTCACCGATCCGGTCTCGATCGACGGTACGGCAGGATTGTTGGTGCGTTCGCGGCTGCTCCGGTGGCACGGCGAGATCGGTCCGCTCGTCGACATCCTCGAACGGGCGGCCGCGCGGAGCGATCAGGCTCCGGCCGGGATCGCGGTCACCGTGCGGCGTGAGGCGGCAATACAGCGCTTGATGGTGGCCGATCCCGACCCCGCGGTAGCGCATGCCGCAGCGGCATTGCGGCGAGCCGGCGACGACCCGTGGTTGCGGTTCATCGGCCACGAAGCTGCCGCGATGGCTGCTGTCCAGGCCGGCAACGTTGACGCTGCGATCGGTCATTGCCACGAAGCGGTGCGGCTGGTTGATGCCGGCTATGGGCATCCCGACTATGTCGTCTTGCTGGGCAACAGCCTGACGTGGTGCGAGCTGTATGCGGACGGACACCGGTTGCTGACCGGGTCGATCGAGCGGCAACGGCGGGCGAGCAATCCGCGTTCGCTCGCGGTGGGGCTGGAAAACCTCGGCCAGTTACTGCGACGCACGGGTCGACTTGCCGCCGCGGAGGCGGCCGGTGCGGAGGCGCTGGACATCGCCGAGCGGCTCGAGGATCCGTCGCTGGTGCCGCTGTGCGCGACATTGGTCGCCCATGTGCGGCTGCTGCGTGGCGATCGGGCTGCCATCGGCCTCGCGGAGCGGGCCGCCGCGGTGCCCAGCGAGCTCGGCAACAGGGTAATGATTGCGCCGGCGTTGGCCCAGGGGCGACTGCTGGCTGGCGATCCGAACGGTGCGCTGGCCGCGCTGGCGCCGGTGATCGAGGTGGAGCCGGACGGATATCGGGAGCCGAACGAGATCCGGGGGGTCGGGCTGCGGCTGGAGGCACTCGTTGCCCTGGACCGTCGCGATGAGGCCGCGCAGGTGTTGGCCCAGGTTTCGGCTGGCGCGGCAGGTTCGAGCACGCGGTGGACCAAGTCCTGCGCGGCGCGGTTTCGGGGCGTACTGGCCGCGGATCGGGACGCGGCCGAGGAGGCGTTCGGCGATGCATTGGCGACGCTGCGGCCCGCGGACGGGCCGATCGAGCCCGGCCTGATCCGGCTCGATTATGGGCGTTGGTTGCGCCGAGCCGGGCAGCGCCGGGCCGCCCGCGATGCCCTGCAGCGGGCGCATGGCGACTTCGCGGCCTGCGGCGCGGAGGCGTTGGCCGAGATCGCCGCCCGGGAGATCGGCGCGACCGCGGCCAAACTGCGCCCGCGTACCGCCGCGACCAATGTGGACCTTACGGTCCGAGAGGCCGAGATCGCGTCCCGGGCGGCTGCCGGGCTGAGTGATCGGGAGATCGCCGCCGAGTCCTTCATCAGCGTCCGGACCGTCGATTTCCATCTGCGCAACGTGTTCCGCAAGCTCGGCGTCCGTTCGCGCGCCGAGCTCGCTGCCCGGCTGAACGACATAACCCGGGAATCCTCCGGGCGCTAGCCGGCGCGCCGCCAGCAATGCTGGCGGGAACGCCGATGCAGGGGAGCATGCCGTGATACGTGAGCTCGTCCATTTCAAGTTGCAACTTGGCCCGGAGACCGACCGATTCCGGGAAGCACAACGAGCGGTCATTTCCGCGATGGAACGGATCGGCGTACAACCGGGCACTGCGTGGTTTCCGCTAACCGGTGATGATCGCTGGGTAGTAATGGAGCGTGAATTCGACTCATTGGCCGTGTACGAGAAGGACGACGCGGCGTTTCATGGTGACAAGGAATTCATGCGGCTGTGGCGGGAAATGGAAGGTCATGCCGAGACAATGCGGGTCGAGCTCTGGCAGGGCTCATAACCAGACGGCACCGATTTCCCTCGCCGATCTTGACCTTATTGCTGGACAAAGCGGACAGCAGGCAACCATAAGGTCAAGATCGATAATGGGAAGCGCTTTCCACCGCCACTCGTGCCTGCTCATTCGTGATCATGCGCAAACGCAGGTTTCGTGCGGCGTGTCATTCGGGTTCTCTGCATGATCACCGAACGCGTCAGGGGCACCAGCACCGATCAGCAGTTATCCGTGATCGTGCGGGAATGGTCCGTGACACTCCGTCCGGCCGATTGGCGTTCAGATGTCGACGTGCGCGATCGGAGCGGCGGGATCATGGAGAGCGGGCCGGTAGTGGTCGGCGAACAGCTTGGCGGTTAGTTCACCGCGGCTATTCACACCCATTTTCGCGAAGATTGCCTTGAGATGATCGCGCACGGTGTTCGCCGAAAGATGCAGATCGAGCGCGATCTCGCGGTTGGACTGACCGCGGGACAGCGCCAGGGTGATCTGCTGCTCGCGGGGCGTCAGGCGATAGGCCTCGACGATGATCGGCGCAATCTGGGCGGACTTGGCCGGTTCGATGATCATCGCGATCGGCCCCGGCTCGCCGTCCGGGCCACTCAGGCACGACGCGTGCGCGGTCAACCAGAGTCCGGACGAGGTACGCAGGCGCGCGGACGCGGGGCGGCTGTCCTGTCCGGTCGCGACGGCGCGGGCACGCCCGATAATGGCCATAATTCCGGTCATCGCCGGTGGCGTCCAGCTTTGCCATTGCGGTCCGGCGAGCTCGGTGAACCATCGTTGAGCCTGCTGGTCCAGGGACAGCAGCGTGTGTTTGCTGTCGAACAGCGCGGTACCTGGCCCATCGGCAGCGCGCGTTGGCCGGGCGCTGGGCTCTTGTGTCGGCGACCCGGCCAGGTCGCGAAGGGCGGCCGCGATGACGGGACCGGCGGCCGCCACCGTCTGGACGTCGCGGTCGGTGAACGGTGATCGCGCCCGCTCTCGGAAGATGCTGACAAAGCCCCAGGTCGTAGCGCCGACGCGAAGAGCCGCCCGCAGCTCCTCCCGGTAGCCCTGCGGCTCCAGGAACTCCCGAAACCGCGCGCTGCGTGCTGGGTCGCCACCGGTCGCCGCCGACAGCGTCGCTACGGGCTGCGATGCCCGGGCCAGGTCGCGGAACAGGTTCGCGTCCTCGACCAGGGACTCGCGCTGCCAGTACGCGTCGCAGGTGTGCGCTGGCGCGACGTTCTCCACCCGCACCGGGCAGGTGGGCAGCAGCGATGCCGGATCCGTGGCATTCATCGCGAGGCCGTCAAACCCCACCATGCGCCGGAGCCGCCCGGACACCGTCTCGAGCAGCTTCAGCGCGCCGCCCGGCTGTTGGCCGGCCCGCCCAAGCGCGCCGGCCAACGAGTCGAGCGTCGCTGTGTTATCAGCCATCTGCAGTGCCCTTCGCCCCGAGTGCGGCCGCAGGTGTGGCCAGCGTAGAGCCCATCATCGCAACCGGTCCGCTCTAGCACTATCCCACAACTGTAGGGGTGCCACGTCCGGAATCCCTTGTTACGTGGGATGGCCCGCGACCGGTTCGGACGGCATCTTTGGTAGGCGACGTTGTATGACATCTCCCGGGAATCTTCCGGGCGCGAGTACGTCGACAGATTCGCCATGCTGTCCTCGGCAACCAGCCACAGGAGGGATTCTGATGTCCGTACTGAGCAATGTCGCGAAATCGCAAGTGGACACTCGCGCGTATGAGCCCTATGACGGTTTCGACGCGGTGCTTGCCGGCAATCCGGCGGCCAGGGTGGCCTGGTTACGTACCGAATCCGGCGGTGCCGGTGCCCTGTTCACCGGAATGTTTACGGTCGAGCCGTCCACGTTCCGCTACACATTCGGCGGGGACGAATCGTTTCACGTCCTCGACGGTGATCTCGATATCGCCGTCGACGATGGCGAGTGCGTGACGCTGCGGCCAGGTGATATCGCATCGTTTCCAAAGGGCGCGCGTTCGACCTGGACTGTGCGCGCACCGCTCCGGAAGTTCTTCGTCATTTCCGGCTGAATTAGGTTGTATGGGGGAATCGTGTTGATAGGCGATGTTGGACGGCCACCAGTCGACGTGGTCCTTATGGAGCGCGACCGTCCACTTCGGACGCTCGCGGCCGCGTTACAGTCTGCCATTGCTGGGCCCGGTAGATTGGTATTGTTGTCAGGCGAGGCCGGCATCGGCCGGAGCGCCCTGATCGACAGGTTCATCGGAACTGCGGCGCGGTCAGCCCGGGTGCTGCACGGCCAATGTGTTCCGACGTCGACGCGGATTGACGAGCCGGACGCTTTCGGATCGGCCATGCGCGCCGAGCTCGGCACCGGCGGTCCGCCCACGGTGCTGATCATCGAAGATGCACATTGGGCCAACGAGGCCACGCTCAATCTGTTGCGCTTTCTGGCGCGGCGTATCGCCGAAACGCCGGCATTTGTCATCGTGAGCTTCCGTAGCGATGAAATAGGTCGTACGCATCCGCTGGCGACGTTGCTGGGCGACCTCTCCGCAAATCCGTTGGTACAGCGGGTTGCCCTGGATCGGCTCAGTCCCACTGCGGTGGCAACATTCACTGGGGGCTCGGGCGACGGTGGTGAGTTGCATGCCTTGACGCACGGCAACCCGTTCCTGCTAACCCAACTGCTCGCCTCGCCCGCCGATGGCGTGCCGGCGTCGGTCAGGGCAGCCGCAGGGGGCCGGCTGGCGCGGCTGTCAACCGTGGCCAACGCGACGGTCCAGGCTCTGGCGGTTCTCGGCGTGCCGACCCACCTCGACCTGCTCGAACACATTGTTGCCGATGCTCGCGACGCAGTAGTCGAAGCAATAGATGCGGGCCTGCTGTGGGCAGACCACATGTTGATCGGCTTCCGGCACCAGCTCACTCGGCTGGCCGTGCTCGAGACGGTGCCCGGCTTCCGACGGGTCGAGCTGCATCGCACAATTCTGGCGATTCTCGTCAAGGGCGAGATTGTTGGCGGGCAGCTCGATCGAATTGTCGAGCATGCTGAGCAGGCCGGCGACACGCATGCGGTGCAGCGATATGCACCGCTCGCGGCCGCGCACGCGACCGGCGTCGGCGCGCACCAGACAGCGGCCGAACATTACGAACGGGCGCTGAAATTGGCCGGAGAATTATCGAATCCGGAGAATCTGGCGTTGCTGGAAGCTGCCGCCGCCACGTACTCACTGATCGGTGAGGCAGCGAAGGCGGTCGACTGTGGACGGCACCTCCTCGCGTTCTACCGTGAGACCGGCGATCGGGCCGGCGAAAGCCGGACCATGCGTCGGCTCGCGTCGAGCCTGTGGGCCGGTGGGCGGGCACCCGAGGCTCGACAACTCGCGGTCGAGGCGGTAGTCGTGGCGGAACGACAGCCGCCGGGTATCGAATTGGCTGCGGCTTACGCCAACCTGGCCGAGTTGGATTTCTGCAACCACGACGTCGAATCTGTGCAGCGTCATGCCGCCCTGGCGGGGCGCTGCGATGATCCAGAAATCAGGGCGCGAACGACGTATTTCACATGTGCGGGACTATTACTTGCTACCGATCGAGGCTGGGACGAGCTTGCCGAGATCCGGCGGCGCGCATTTGCCAGCGGTTGGGATGAGCTGGCGGTGCGCATGATGCTTGTCGAGGCGTGCCTGGCGACATCCCGCCACGACCCGCGGCGGGCAATTCCGCTGCTGGACCAGGCGGTCGAGTTGCTCACCGACCGTGGGCTGGGTGGCATCGTGCCCTATGTGCGCGGTCTGCGGGCGGGTGCGTACCTGCAAAGCGGAGACTGGAATGCCGCGGAGACCGAGGCCCGAACGGTCCTCGATCCGGATCGCTCCGCGATGCCTGCTATCGCGCCGATGTCGGTGCTCGGGCAGTTGCGCGCGCGTCGTGATCGCGCTGATGCGTGGGCAATTCTGGACGCCGCAATCTTGCTCTGCGACGGGCCGGACCCGCTGCGACTCGGCCCGCTGTATGTCGCTCGCGCCGAGGCGGCGTGGTTGATTGGCGATGACGCCCGCGCGATCGCGGAGGCCGGACGGGGTTTGACGCAGGCTGGCGCCACACCCGACCCGTGGATTTCCGGTCAGCTGGCGGGCTGGATCTACCGCGCCGGCGGGGGTATTTCCGACGTACCGGCGGCGGAACCGTATGCGCTCGAAATGGCCGGCGACTGGTCGGGTGCGGCGGCTACCTTTGACCGACGTGGACTGCCTTACGAGGCAGCGATCGCGAAACTCGCCGGTCGAGTCGAGGCCGTGCACGACGCATTGGCGGTATTCACGGCGTTCGGTGCCGAGTCGGCGGCACGCCGGGCCCGCGGCAGATTGCGGGCACTCGGCGAGCGGTGGGGCACCCGACCGCCCAGACAAACGACTCGCGCCAACGCCCACGGGTTGACCGCCAGACAGTTAGAGGTGGCCGCGCTTCTCCGAGAGGACATGACCAATGCCGAAATCGCAGCGAGGTTGTTCCTGAGCATCAACACGGTCAACCACCACGTCACTGCGGTTCTGGCCAAGCTGAAGGTCCGCAGCCGGACCGAAGTAGCGCACCGGATTGCGGCAGAACGAGGCCCGGCTCCGTCGACAGTGGACAAAGCTGTAGTCGCGTCGATCAGCGCAACTTATGGGCGGCCTCGGCGCGGTTTTGTACGCCGAGTTTCGTGAGGATGGTGCTGACGTGATGTGCGACGGTGTTGGGGCTGAGCACGAGGCGGTTGGCGATGTCGGCGTTGCTGCAGCCTTCGGCGATGAGTGCGAGTACGTCCATTTGTCGGCTGGTGAGGCCGAATGTGTTTTGTCGTGAGCTGGCGCGGGGGCCGCGGGTGCCGCGGCGTTCTCCTAGTTCGCGTAGTC
>Ga0137412_10003652_pt1 | contig 12257 bp, 16 predicted proteins | sample CZODoug2_1_16fun_FD_122160 | JGI IMG/M metagenome (GOLD analysis project Ga0137412, IMG submission 122160) | Vadose zone soil fungal communities from Angelo Coast Range Reserve, California, USA - CZODoug2_1_16fungal (Hybrid Assembly) | ecosystem: Environmental > Terrestrial > Soil > Vadose zone...
TCTATATTTTCCATTGTTCTCTCCTCAGTTAAAGGATAAGAATAACAGAATTAAAATATGTTTGCAACCCTTTCCTATGGGCTCGGACTCCAGCCCCTGCCGATATTTACTTGGGCAAATGAAAATGATTGATGCGCTCCAAGCGTCGATACCTTGGCACATCTCATGTCCAGCTGAGCCGACTGCTTGCTTATCATGCCCTCATATTTTTCCATGAGCTTCTTCACGCCCTCTGGAAGCGAGTAGTTGTAGTAAGCACAAATCCTATCCGCCAAAGCATATTTTAGGTAATTGATGTAAAAAGGATCTAAGGTCAGCGATAAATCTTGGTTAATGGTAACGCTCTGTAATCTGAACTGTCCCCATGCCTCCATCGGATAATTCGTGTCAGGCAGGAAGTATAAATACAGGTTTGCTCCGCCAAACTGACGCTCTAAGTGCCAGTTATACGGCAGTGACTGCACGTTGTTTGCTCTGGGTGTGCCAAAGTATTCACGCCTAGGTAATGGCGTCATTTGATAACGCACGCTCTGTATAAAGAAAGTGAGTGTATCTAAGTTAATGAGGTCAGGGATGAAGTAAACTTCCTGTCCCTGAACCGCATTAAACGTGTACTTCAGATAATACGGTATCATGTCTTCTTCAACCGTCTTATCAGCCAGGATTTCATTTAGAAGATTAAATCCATCCTGGCCTTGCTGTGCCGTAACCGTCTCGAACTCACGGGCCACAACACCGGCGGTATTGAAAGCCCCTGTGATGAGCTCGGGGACGTAATATGGCACAACTTATTCCTTACAATTGGTCGATATAGCCATTCAGCAGAAACACAACCGAATCACTTGATGAAGTTGAAGCATAAAGGACGGTGACGTTAGCCAAGATGGTAAGTGCAGCTATCTGGGCAGCATTAGGAATCGCACAGGGAACACGAAGAGAAGCCACTTGCGCGCTTCCTGTTGCAGCAGCTGACATTGAAACCACAGAGCCTACGCAAGCCGTGGTTCCGTTATCGATGGTTGCGGGTGCTAAGTAAAGTACATTGTTGGCGGAGTTAGGGGTAAACGCACATCTGATTATGCACTCAACTGGCAACTGAGGAACCAGGCTTATTAAAAGACCCAGATTTACAAAGCTTGTGGAGCCGCCGGTGCCGCTGGATGGGATAACTATACCACCCGTGAGTGCGCTGGTACCTGGATCGTACCACATCGACCGATTTTGACCGAATCCACTTTGCATAAACGGACGAACGTGAGAGCCGCTGTCAATTGAGACACAACCAATGCGTCGGAACATGTCATAATTAAATGGCAGGGAAGGTGCGGAAGCGCTTAAAGAGAGTAAGCAGCCGGATGGCGCGTCACTTAGCGAGCTGCCAATGGCGTAAACATAGTACATTTTAGAAGCGGCTATGGTGCCGGTATCTAAAGAGTTTACAGCGCCACTTGAAGAAATGCTCACGACGCAAGCACTTGAGATAACGATGTCATTCGTATTGGTAGAGTCACGTACTTGACCACTGGCTACACCAAATGAGGTGAGACCTAACCAGCTTAGACGGCAACCATTTATATATGATAAACCGGCGTTGACGATAGGGATTGTTGGAGCGACCATAATTTTATTTCCTTAATTGTTTAAAAGTTCTTCAAGCTCTTCATGCATAATGCAGAACTTAAAGCTATCATGCCATTCATCGTGATGCTTTTTGCATAACCAGCGAATATCCATTGGTTTAGTATAGTCATCATGATGCGCTTCGACCGTTGTCTTTTTCCCGCATACCTCACAAGGCTCCTTAACCAAATGCCCTGCCTTAATATAGCCCCTTGTAAGCGCTCTAACCTTATGTTTAAGATTATATTCACTGCAAGTTTCATATTTATAGCGAAGGTATTCGTATTGGTTTCTGCATTTATCGCACCAACCTTCAGAAAGTCTATCGCACTCAACGCATTTGACAGGAACTCCATTAATTAAGCTACCCCTCTTCCTAACAGCGGGTTTAATGGGATTCTTGTCTCTCCATCGCTTGTTTTGAAGTTCATTCTTCCTTTTGATCTCTTCAGGAGTGAAACCATGAACTTTACGCCATTCGATAGATTTTCTTGTAATGCATGGCTGGCAATAAGAATCACCTTTGCGCTTGAGAGCGCCGCAGGGGCAATAAGGAGTTTTCGGCTTAGGGATGTAACCATCCTTAAGCTTTTGCTTATACTCCTTATTCTTAACTGCATGACATGCCTTACAATATCCGCTTTTTTGACTTTCTCTAACCTTGTGACAGCATCCACAATAATATATTCTCTCTTCCATATACTCTCCTCTTGATTTGAATTACCAAAAGGAGAGTATAACATGGATCTAAAATATATTAAACTGGAAAGATTAAAGACATGCTGTTCTCAGCGACCAGTGTTGATCCCCATATACAATCATGTACCATAGCCTGACTGTTTTGCCCAAACTGCGCACCGTAGTATTGACGCAAGCTGACACCTGTATCAGGGTCATAAGCATTTCCCGTAGGAAAAGGTGTTTGGTCAGGCAAGGTAGGCATCGCCAAGAAAAGGCTGTTACCTGCTGTAATCATCCCTGCTCTATGGGTTGGCAACACCGACACCTGCATACCAGCGACAATAGGCACGCTGATGTTTTGGTAGTTGGTTTGATTCACCTGTAAGGCTGGGCTGATTTGTACTGTAACCTGAGAGCCGCCGGTTGAGGCTGCATCTGCTGTGGCTTGGAACTGAACGCTGTTAGAAGAAGGCGTATGCCCAACGAAGGTTAAGTAACGCAAGTTCGGGAATCCACTGACACCGTCATTGAACTCAAACTTATCGTACTGCTTAACAGAGTTAGCATCTGTGGCACTGTGTGTACCGCTGAAGGTAATCGCTGTTACTGCACCGAAGCTGTCTAATGTGGTAGATACCACTGTCAGCGTGCTTCCTGATTGGCCTTCCGTTCCCGCTACGTGAACAGGCAATAAGTTGGATTGATACCATTCGCAGCGAGAGAATTCACCGACTTCCCATGACATGGCAATATCATCATTTCGTTTCATCGCGAATTGATTTAAGCCTGTGCCGACGATTTGGGCTACAGCGATATCGCTTAAATAGCCTTTAACGTCGTGGGTGATGGAACCGTAGTTACGGAACAAGGATAATGCTTGCGCCAATTGGTTGTAGCTGTTGATGGGGGTGACGCCATCGCCGTAGAAGCGGTAGGTGTTGGTAACGCAGTTTTGAGCCACGTTGATTTCGATTTTAGCGCTTAATTCTTTAATTGCGCCCTTGCCATATTTTTCCATGTAATCTTCAACGTTAAAAATAAATTGCTGTGCGCTGAAGGCGTAGGAAACGTTTTCTTGTTGATCGACAGTCAAAGACTGGATACGCTGATCGGCAGGCTGGAACGATACAACCAAAGAGTTGCCGGTAACAAAGCGTGGAGGTAAGTCGAAAGTAACGGTTGAGCCTAAGTTGGCTTCCATCTTTTCAAATTCACGGAAACGAGTATTAGCGGTAGATACAAAACAATTTAAGTTCTGCATGAAGGCCAAACCAGACTCTTGGTAGGTTTGGACGTTGACTAAAATATTAGCTGCCATTGGGGTAATCCTCTGTCATAGGCGTGAACAAAGGCGTGACCTGGTAGCGTTTTAGCCTCGCAGCCAACTCGCTTTTTTGTAGTCCTTAAGACCCATCTTTCCAGTATCTGCGCCTGCTGAAGACGACGCTTTGATGCGGGATAACGGAGGATTAGTCTTCACGTGCTCATCGACGGCTTGTTGGTTCGCCTGGATAGACTTGGCGAGCTTTTCAAGACGCTTTTCAGCCATTGCCGGGGACTTTTCATGCAGTGCCTCAATCTCCATCGCTTTAGACGGATTCTTGGCGAACTCCATTAAAATCTCAGGTGCGTTATCGTGTTGACCTGCTAGGATTGACGCGGTGGGAAAAGCGCGAATTTCAAAATCCGCCATGGCTTCTTCAAACTCAGGAAGGCGTTTTTTTCCTTCTTCAAGCTTTAAGAAAAGTTGCTGTGCGGCTTTTTCGACTTCTTGCTGTTGTTGCTGGCGCTGGGCTTCTTCAGCCTTTTTCTGCTCGGCTAAATCCATGTCGCGGGCTTTATCGAGAACGCGGTTAAATACGCGGTCTTCGAGGTCACCATCACCACCGGCTTGTTTGGGTGGGGCAGCAGCGGATGCTTGCTGAGCGTATAAAGCTTCCATTTCCCGTCTTGTGCGGTCAGAGACCTCAGCAGTACGGCGCTTTATGATTTCGTTGACCTGTGATTGAGGAACCATCTTTTCAGATTGTTCATCAGCCAACACGTCCTGTGTCAAACCTTGATCTTCCATGATCTACCTTATCAAACGTCCACTGTTAACCCCGTGACGGTGTACCCTTTCTTGTGGCTGTAAGTCTGCCCCCTGAGAGCCCCTAGGGACGGGTTGTCTTGCCTCGGTAGTCAGCCGAGTCTGAAGTAATCTGGCGACCAAATCCTATGGAAACACCACTTACTCATCTTGAGCCTAGCATATACAGAAAATTCCGCAAGACTCAAATAGCTAACTCAACAATGCTTTATTAAGGGGTTTCGCTAATAAAGGAAAGTGGGTAATAATTTATTAAAATGTCTACCCCTGACGGTGCATAAATTTTGTACCGTCAGGGGGATTCGGTTAGCGCTAACCGAATTCGGTCACATTATGCCAAAAGTGGGGTAAAATGGTCTCTTTTGCCATAATGGACACAAGCCACATGACTGATAATAAAAGACGCACGCGAGCGGACATTGGACTGCCTTACTGACAAATAGATATGCCTTTCTCAAGTGCTTTCCGCTGGCGCTCAATTTCTTTGACGGCTATCATGGCATCTAATTTATTGTCGAATTCATATCCTGCTACATAGAAATAGCCTTTCTCTTCTTTCCACGCCAAGGCGCGATCCCAGATTTCTTTTACCTGCTGACGGATGCTTCTAGTTTCAATCATTTCTTCTTTACCTTTCGCTTATCACCCAGCACTTTGTTAGCTTTCCTGTCTATTGTGCGCTTTTCTGCGGCAGTCAATTTGCCTTTTTCAACCATTTGAGTTGCGCGAGCTTTAGCATTGGCGGCGTGGGGTTTATCTTCTAAAGGAAATTTACGTTTTTTTACTAAGCCGAATACTGACTTAGGTAGCTTGTTCCTTTGTCGTTCCGTTAATTTCGCCATTCTCTGGTTCCATCCTTTTCGCCATCTTATTGGTTAATCGTGTTAATTCCCATATCTTACGCGTGCCCAGCATCGCTGCTGCCACATTAACTCCCTGGTTGGGGTTGGGCTCCCTGACCTTGTTGCATTTGGGCTTGCTGTGCATCCTGTGCTTCCTTAGCTGCCTGTTCCTCTGCCCTTAGCTCTTGGTTGTGCCTAGACACTTCCAGCGCTGTACCAACGGCCTGGTGCACTTGCTCATGAATCATTTTCTCTTCAGCCATATCCGCATTGCCTTCTAGCAACTTAACCTTGGCCTCAATCTCGGATACCTGAGCCTGCACCTTCATATTTTCTATGGCGAGCTTCCCAGCCTGAATCGTCATGTCATCCTCGGCTTTCTCGCGCTGCTGCTCAGCCTTATTCATTTCGACCTGAGCTGCCATCTCTAGCATCTGTGTTTGTGGGTCTGGCTTCTTAGCTGCTTCCTCTTGCGCTTTACGTTGCTGCTCCATGAATCTGGCTGCTGCAACCTTCATGCCCTCAATGCCTCTGATATCCATGTTGTCTAGGATAATCTCCAAGCCTTGTGAGTTAATGAACTGCGCGAATATCTCGCTAGACTGCATCATGCGAATGATTTGGTCTAATGCTACTTGTTTCTGGATATTGGTATTTACCCCAGCCTCAACCCTCACGCCTAGTTCGTGCGGCATATAGAACATGGTAACGGACTTGCTTTGCTGCATGGACTCCATGCCACCCTCAGCGCCTCCGGCTATCTCTGCGTTGTCCTCCATGCCTTGCTGTAGACCCTCTTCACCAGGAATCATAGGATTCTGACGTTCTGCGGGTTTCTCGTTAATGATTTGATAGCTGCGCTTACCGTCAGGCTGCTTAATGGGAATAGTACGCGGTGTCTTGTAGTACTTAGGAATCAAATCTACGTTAATCTCGCAAATACGATTCAGGCCCTTGATGTAGCTCATCAAATAAGGGCTGGCAGCAGCTGCTGTTTGTACTGCTCCATTCTGAATAGCCACGCCTGATATATCTTGTTTGTTGGCGCTCAGCGTATTGTCATAGGAGCCCAATATGGTCTGCGTCACCATGTCTGAACCCATAAAGATAGATTCCACCAAAGGAGGCGTAGGCGTTCTCTGGACTTCACGGGGAGGGGGTAGAGGTATATTGGGGTCGCCATCAAGGAATGCGTTATAGAGCACTGTCTCCATTTGCTGGGGATTCTGAAAGGCAGATACTTGGTCTTTATTGATGGACTCAAGACAGGCAATCCACTTATGAACCACCATGTTTTCGATCTCGCTGCCGATTGTCTGCCCGGCAAAATTTCGTAATTGCTGGATGCCTTTGGCGTGGTAGACATAAGGCCGTGTCATCTGACCTGTGGCCCCGTCTGCACCGCGCTTCAATTCAACGGAATTGCCGTCGATAAAGATAAGGGGCAAGTGGCGATAGTCTGTTTCGTCATAAGCCAGAATCTTGGTCTCACAAAGCTGATAGCGGACGATGTGCTCAAGGTGTGTCCATCTTTCGTCCACAATAGCGGGATACTGCTCTATGAATCCCTCTTTGTCCCAGTCTTCCATGGCTTTCTTGTAATCTTTCTCTAGGATAAGGCCCATGCCAGCCACTTGCAGCAGCTTCACCTTCTTACGCTTTTTCTCATAGTAATCACAGACCAGCATGACGTCACGCTTATCATTGTCATTGTATGACCAGTTAAACTCGGAAACTGACTTGCAAAAGCGAATGTCTTTGATAACCTCTTTGCCGTATTCCTCAATCATTTCTTTCTTAGTCTTAGGGTAGAGCTGGAAGCAGTACTGACCATCGCCCTTGTGACTTTCTCTTGCTAACGGATCGAAACCGGTTAATGTCGGGTCAAAGACAGGCCGTGTAATGATTTTCTTTTGGAACGACATTTCACTGGCCCAGTCGATCATAATCTCGACCACAGAGTAGCCACCCCCCAGACACTGCTTGAGTACCTTAGATTGGAAACCATCGTTAGCCGAATCAAGGATAGCCTCACGCATGTGCGCCTCTAACACCTTGATCATCTCAAGGAATTCAGGCGTCATTTTCTCAATAGGCATCCCGTCATCTGCGTGTACCGTGATGGACGGCTCTTGCTTGGCGAATTCCCCTATTTGCCGATTGACGATAGACTCAAGCACGTTAAATTCAATGGGAGGCTTCTTGATGGTCTCTAGGGTGCCTCTGTCTCGGCTTGTAAGGGAAGTACTAAATACGAACTGCATGAACTCGTGATAGCGGTCACCGTTGGCCCTAAAGTACTGATAGGAGGTCTCTACGTGCTCTTTGATTTCGTCTAGTCTGCTTAGGTGCTTATCGGACAAATCCATTTGCCTCATCTCCAATTATTGACGCGTGACCTCAACTTGTTGCTAAAGGCATCCGCTATTGCTTGGCTTATGCCAGCGGTCTTATTCTCAATATACGCAGCGCTAAAAGTCTTATCTATTAGGGCTAACTTGATCGAATCGTATGCTGCGTCACAAATATCATCGTGAGCGTGCGATCCAGAGGCTGTAATCTTCAGCATATGATTAATGCAAGTCTGGACGTGTTTAGCCCCACGCGTAAAACTAACCAGCTTACTGGCAATTATAGGCTGCATCTCAAGATATCGTTCAGTCTTGCAACCAGAAGCCTTGGTACGCTTAATCTCTCGTATCTGTAAGCCTCTCATATCCTCTAAGATACTGCAAAGCGTGACCCCTGTAGATTTCTTCTCTATGGCAGCTACAAGAGGTTTGACAGGGTGTAACATGCAGTCTTGGTAAAAGCTCATGAACTCTGGCTTCAAGTCTTTGGGCTCTACCCGAATCTCCCAGCAATCCAGCCAATGGAGCCCAAGCTGTCCGGTCTCTATTCCAGCTTCCTTGATTTTATATAAGCCCCAAAAACAAAAAGCCGACGCATCATTATAGCTTTTTGATGTCTCTGCTGTGTCAGCGGTTATGAACGTAAGCAGCATGTCAGGCTCTTCATCCAGCAAAACGAAATCTTTCTCTTTGAAGAGAGCCCCGCCTGAGGGCACTGGATTTTGCTGGTATTGGCTAGCAAAGACGTAAGGGTTTTTCTCTTTTTTCTCAAGTAATTGACTGAGTGGGTTAACTTCAGGGTAAAGGGCGTTCCCAGCTCCATCCAGCGCCTGCAAAACGACTGAACGCCATTGACGCTCATCATTTCCAGATAACATATAGGCCGGTAAGTCTTCTTCATGCAGGCGCTGTCCTATGTATATGATCGGTACATTTGGCGCTCTGGGGCGTTGTAGGATAGTTTCTCGGTAGTTCTGTATTACACGTTCTCTGACTGTGGTTGAATGCGTTTCGTCTGGTTTATGTAAGTCATCACAGTTACTTACCAATATAGGTTGTAGCAACCCAGCAAATAGGTTATGATTGCCTTCAACTGTTACACAATAGGTTTTATCAACATGAGCGATTTTTCTAATGAAGAGTGGAGAGTGATTCCAGGTTGCGGTGGTTTCTATAGCGTTTCTAGCTTTGGTAGAGTTAGAAGTGAGGATAGGAAGATCATTAGATCCGATGGGAAAAAGAAGACTTTTAAAGGAATTCTCCTGAGCGGATCTGGTGGAGGAAAATATTACCAAACCGTGGTTATTGCTATTTCTGGCACCAAGACAACTCGGTATATTCATGACTTGGTAACAGAGACATTCCTGGGGCCAAAGCCAAAGGGGAAGGAAGTCAGGCATCTTGACGGAAATAAGCATAACAATTTTGTCGGCAATCTTTGTTATGGAACAAAATCTGAAAATGCGCGAGACACTGTTAATCACGGAAACTGTAGCTTTACAGGCAAACGATTTTCTCAAAAAATTCCAGAAGAAGAGGTTATTGCTATCTGCAAGGCCGGAAGAACCGGCAGAGCAGGAGCCGATACTCTTGGAAGAAAATATGGCGTTCATCCCAACACTATCTGGAGTATTTGGCGCGGTAAGATATGGAAAGAGCTTACGGAGGGGATACGCCCAGATAAAGAGGTTAAAAAGTTTGATAAACTTACTGAGTCTGAAAAAACACTCTTGCTTGACAGAAACAATAGCGACCAGTATTTGTGTCGTCAGCTTTGTGTGACACGAAGTACTTTGTGGCAATGGAGAAAGAAGCTCATCGGTGACAAGTAGATTTCTTGCCTCTATCCACCCTCGGTTATCTGTCCAAATATTATGATCGGGAGTGCATCTCAACAAAGCACCGTTAGCCATTCCGATTTCTATTATTTCACTTCCAGGATTCTCAAACCATCTCGTAATTGGCTTAAGCTCTATTTTTTTCGTCTTTAAATTCATAGAGTATAAATTTATTCGCTTCTTTTGCGTTACAATATCTCCAATCTTCATTTCTCCAGTTTCAGTATGAATAACCTCATCATAAGGGAAGCACACTACAGCGCCAGTAAATCTATCCTGGCCGGGCATCCCGCCGTCAGAGCCAGTAACCGGCCCCGAAGAAGAGAACGCCTTCACGCTCCCCCCAGCCGTGGTCATGAAGTGATCTTTTGCCTTCATATCTTGTCGTATCTTAATGTCAAAAAGTTGCTGATAATGACTACATTGAATGATTCGTCTAATGAACTCTGTGTGTTTGGTGGCCAACTCATGCCCGAATGCAATGTAAAGGTATTGGCTGTCCGGATACCGGCTCATCGTCCAAGCTATCCACATAGAAACCAGCACCGATTTACCATGCCCTGGAGGAACGTTTATTAGCAAGCTATTTGTCTGAAGTCTCGAAACCCCGGTAAGCTCTCGACATATCGTAATGAAATGGCTTTCCCTCCCTACAGGGTTTGAGATAGCAAAAGGTCTGCCTGTCACCAAGGGAAAGAATGTCTTAATGAACAGCAGGAAGCTGCCCCAGAGTTCCGCCTTAAGCTCTTCTATATCATCCATGGGCTTGGCGTCTCCATCAAGCCAATCAGCTCGGCTAAGTCATGCTTGAGCGTTTCCTTGTTTAGCGTGTCGAAGTAAGCCAACGAACCGCAGCAATACGTTACATCGTAGTCACCGCAGCGCATCTTGAACAGGTCTTTGCTGGCGTGACAGTCCACGCAACATTTCGAGGGAATGAGTCCGTGCTCACTGAGATAGGTGCAGGTAATTGGAATCACAAAAAAATCCTTTTTCTTGATATCTTTGATATGATATAGCAAATCATGAGGGGGTAGATAGTGATGAATTCCAAATACAAAAAGTTACTCGCCATCTACAGCAAAATCCCTTCCATAGCCTGCAAGGGCTTATGCCATGAGTCCTGCACGATTGCGCCATCCGCTAAGATAGAGATTCGCAGAGCAAAGGAAGCATACGCTGGCGTTAAGCTTTTTAGTCAGTCCGATGTAATGAATAAGCTAGGCGATGTTCTGGGATCCGAAATACCTGTATGCAAAATGCTGAAGGATGGACGCTGCACAATCTATCGGGTACGTCCAGCGATATGCCGTATGTATGGCGTGGCAAAAGGGCTTGAATGCATGTTTGGATGCGTGCCGGATAGGTATTTGAGTAGGGATGAAGCTAATGCAATATTTGAGGAGATTGGTGCGTTATGAATGAGTTTAAAATGGTTACAAGCTATTCATCAAATGAAGAGCTTGAGACTGAGGTCTCTCGCCTCTTAAATGAGGGATGGGAACTAGCTGGCTCTATAACTGATGATGGTAACTTCTTTATACAGCCAATGGTTAAGTATGCGTTTCCAAAGCCTCAATTTCCCATGGTGATGGGGCATTGCTATAAATGTTGTACTAACAACATTCCAGGTAATTATAATGCGTTTAGAGGGCCAACATGTTAGGGGATATATCATGACAGTGTCTGAGCTTATCGAAGAGCTTAAAAAGTACCCTCAGGACTCAGTAGCATTAGTCTATGACCCCGAATGGGATGATATGAATGAGCTGCACATTAAGTTTATGTACCGAAAGTCATATGCGAGGCATAAATGGGAAGATTCGGAAGGCGATTTGGGCGAAAAGGTCCCCGCAGTGATCTTTCATATAGGCAATATTGATTTGGATGGTGCGCATGACGGTAGCTGAGTTGATAGAAGAATTGCGCAAGATGCCATCAAGTATTGAGGCCGTCATAAAGCCGGAAGAGGTGCTTATCTTATCTGAATGGGAGTACGTATGACAGTCGCTGAACTTATCGAATCCCTCAAAGGTTATCCGCAAGATCAATTGGTCAATATATGGATAACCTGTAAGGATTGTCATAAAGGTGGCCATTATCGTATCAGGCACACAATGGAGAACGTGGGTGTATCAAAATATTATAAATGCACTGTTTTGGTTCCAGATGATGTGATTATAGATGGCCATGAGTACAAGGAAGGATTAGAAGAATGACAGTAGCAGAGTTGATCGAAGAGCTGCGTAATATGCCACCAAGTCTTGAGGCCGTCATAAAACCGGAGGTTGTAGATACAAGTGAGCAGCGTAATTTCTTTACCGCAGTGAACAAAATTGAGTTTGATTTTGTAAACAACCTTGTTGTTATATCGAGAGGGCAGAAATGACTGTAGCTGAGCTAATAGAAGAGCTGCGCAAGTATCCGCCGGATACACCAGTTGTGGCACATCACGAAGGCGATACATTTTGGGATACTTCGCCCACGCATAGGTTAATGGACTGTGACAAGGATGGCCAATACGACTTCTCACATAACTGCATTGATGAACTACTTCCGTTAAAAGAAGGCCATAAACGCATGGGTGTGGTGTTATTTTGGTAACTATATCTGATAACAAACATTATCGGATATAGATTTATGCGTAGGGTAGCTCAGACGGTAGAGCGCGGGTCGTGGATTGATTTTCGCGAACTATGGGGCCGTTGGTTCAATTCCAACCCCTACGCACTTATTAAGGGGGAAAAATGAAAGAAGAATACAAGAAGAAATTGGATGAAGAACTCAAAGCTGCCGGATATGGGCCTGGTGGTTATTGGGCTGACAGGCTGGAGCA
>Ga0137412_10003654_pt1 | contig 12255 bp, 9 predicted proteins | sample CZODoug2_1_16fun_FD_122160 | JGI IMG/M metagenome (GOLD analysis project Ga0137412, IMG submission 122160) | Vadose zone soil fungal communities from Angelo Coast Range Reserve, California, USA - CZODoug2_1_16fungal (Hybrid Assembly) | ecosystem: Environmental > Terrestrial > Soil > Vadose zone...
ACATACCGCACCAGTTATTTGCAGCGCCGCTATATGTCCACGCGTCCTTCGGCCAGGTGTCATAGCCGTACTCGCCGGGACGAGGAATGGTATGGAATGTCCACTTCAACGCACCGGTTCGCACATCGTAGGCGCGAACATCCCCTGGAGGCGCCGGCAACGCCTCCGGTGTTGCATCGCCGAGAATGATGAGGTCTTTGTAGATGACACCCGGACTCGTAATAGAGAGGGAAAGAGTCCTGGCCGGATCACGAAGGTTCTCGCGAAGATCGATGCGTCCCTGATTGCCGAACGAAGGGAGGACTTTGCCCGTATCCGGATCAAGCGCGTACACATAATGCGACACGTTTGCCATGAGGCGCTTCTCTTTGCCGCTGTGCCAGTAAGAGAGGCCCCGCTCGGCTCTCGATGCGACTCTTTCAGCAGGGAATACTTTCTGTGAATCAAATGTCCAGAGCAGCTTTCCGGTAGCAGCTTCCAGGGCGACGACCTCCTGCTTTGGTGTGTAAGCAAAAAGAGTCCGTCCAATAATGAGTGGCGCCGTCTCCAGTCCACCGGTCTCGTGAGAGTCGTATCTCCAGACCTCTTTCAACTGAGACACATTCTTGGTATTGATCTGCGTCAGCCTTGAATATTTTGTGTTCTCGTACGAGCCGTTGTACGCAGGCCAATCAACGTTGCTGTTATTGTTTGTTGCATGACTGGAATGGGGAGTCTGGCCCGAAGCGAGCAACGGAACCACGCACGCGATGGCCAAGGCTAATTTCAGATGCAGAGAGGCTGCGACGAGTGGCGACCTGAACGCGCGCAATCTGGCTCCTATCACCGCTACTGCTGGAAAGGTGATGTGATGAAGAATACAGGACTGGATCGTCGGTCGTTTGTTCAGCTTCTTAGCGGGGCCGCGGCCGCGGGGTTGGGAGTATTGCCTGAAGCCGCCGCGCAGGCTCGAGCAGGTTCAGCCACCACTTCGCGGCCACCGGCGAACCGTGCGGACACCACCCTGAAGAAGAATGTCGTCGCGATTCAGGTCAAACCTTTCTGCTGGGTCGACGAAGGAATCGAACAGGTGCTCGACAATCTTCAGCAGAAGGGCAACGTGAATACAGTTTTCACGTATACCTACGACTACGACCCGGCCCAGATCACCAAGGGAGGGACAAAGCCTCTGCCGGATCACGGCAAGTACAGCCCGCGGCCGTCCTGGATCGGAGGGGCATTCTACGACTACGATCTGAAGTACTTCCGAGATACGACGCTCACGGACTTCCGCTCTCGTGACCTCCCGAATTTCAATGTCATTGCCGCGGTCGCTTCGAAGATGAAAGCTCGAGGAATGGACTTCTTCGCGTGGGACTATAACAACGCCTTTCCGCAGATGATGCAGAACATTCCTGGCCTGACAGATGTCGCAGAGATCGACGTCTACGGCCGGCGCACGACCAGCGCGTGCTTTAACCATCCAAATTTCCGCGGCCACCTCACCGGCAAAATCGAGTCGTACCTCGTGCAGTACCCCACCGAGGTTGACGGAATCATCTGGGGCTGCGAACGAATGGGGCCCATCGACAACCTGATCGGAGGCGGTTGGGCTACTGTGGGTATCTGCTGTTTCTGCCCGTTCTGCCTACAGAAAGCCAAAGATCGCGGCATCTCCGCTGAAAGAGCTCGTAGGGGTTACATCAGGCTCGATCAGCTCTTTGCTGCGACAGCGAAGCATCAACGCCCCGACGACGGCGTCTTCGTTACCTTCCTGCGAATCCTGTTTGAGTTCCCGGAGGTGTTGAGCTGGAACACGCTCTGGCACGATAGCTATCACGAGGTTCGCGCAGAGCTCTACGGAACCGCGAAAGCGCTTGCTCCGCACAAACCGTTCGGCTTTCACATGGTCCAGAACATAACGTTCAGCCCGTTTTACAGTGCGGCGGATGACTATGCGAATGTCGTTGATTACTCCGACTTTCTGAAGATCGCGACCTATAACAACGCAGCCGGCCCCAGGCTCTCACATTTTATTGATCGGCTGTGTGCCACTGTATTTGCTGACGCCACCCCGGAGGATCTGCAACCCTTCTACTACAAGATGATGGGCTACCACGAGGCTTCGTTCCAGGAGATCGTAACGAAGGGTCTCTCCGCGGCATATGTTACGAGCGAAACAAAACGCGCCATCGCCGGGACAGGCGGTCGGGTCAGAATTTTTCCTGGCATCGATATCGATGTGCCAACCGCTGCTCAGGAGAAACACACCAAACCGGAAGACGTGCGTGCGGCGATAGCCGCGGCATTAGAGGCCGGTGCAGATGGGGTTGTGCTCTCGCGAGAATACTACGAGATGTGGCTCGAAAATCTTTCAGCCGCCGGAGAGACAACGCGAAAGTTCTTCGCCGGCAAAGGCAATTAGCCAGGAACACGGACGCCAGGAACCCGGACGCCATGCTTGTTCCTGACTAATTGCCGCCCGCATCGATGCGGCGAAACATAGTGCGTACGCTGGTCGCATTCGCAGTCGTATCAGAGGCGATGAAACCGTACTTCTGAAGGTCGAGTTCTCTGATCACCTGGTCGGGGGTTTCGCCCGTCTGCTTTGCCGCTTGAACCTTGCTCCACATGCCATCAAGGTAGGCTCTCTGTGCCTGCAGAACCTCCGGGCCCGCGACCGCTCCATGGCCGGGCACGACCGTCGTCACTCCCCAGGAGGTCATTTTGTCCAGAGCGGCGAGCCATCCCTTATAGCTGCCGCCGGCATCGCCCGTATTGTTTCCGTGGGCCCACGTGACGCAGAGATCTCCCGTCGCCACAATATGCTGTTTTGGAAGGTAGGCCACGGTGTCGCCTTGTGAGTGAGCGGGGCCCAGACGGACGAATTCGACTCGTTGCGTGCCGTCTTCGAACACAAGATGATCAGAGAACGTCAGGGAACCAAACTCCTCCCGCGTGTCTTTGAGGCTGTGCGCCGGATCGTCCCATTTCGCCCAGCCATCGGCGCCGCGGGTTCTTGCCTCTTTGTCCGTGGCTTCCGAGTTCACGATCATCGCTCCGGCATCAACGAAGATCGCGTTGCCGTATGCGTGATCTCCGTGATAATGGGTGTTCAGTACGAAGCGAATTGGCTTGTTGGTCGTCGCTCTGATCTGCGGAAGAATCTCGCGTGCGCCCCATGGAAAATTGGCATCGACAACGAGCACGTAGTCTTTGAATACCACCCACATACTATTTGCGGGTTCTCGCTTGTCCCGGTCTCCCTGCCACACATAGACTCCCGGGGCAAGATTCTTTCGCTCTCCCGGCTCTGCATGCGCAGCGATGCCGCCAACCAACGCAGCAGCAAGAACCGAAGACACTGCGAACCTGCGCCACGAACTAAGAGATCCCACTGACATGTCGGCATACCTTTCCGGGTGGGTGGTACTTCATCATCGTAAACAAGAGTAGAACAGGAGCCCCGCTTCGGGCAGGGGTAGGTGGTTCAAATCCTCCCCGCATCCGCCAGTAGAATCAACAGCTTGACTCCAAGCATGGTTCAGCCGGAACACATGGAACCCGCACCGGCATATTTCCATGAACATTCATGGTCGTGTCATGCCGCCGTGCTGAGATTTCACTGACGGGCTACTTTCAGCAACTTGAAACAATCGCCGATCCCTAAACCGGGTTCCTGAATCAAAGAACCCGGAGCCGCGTAGAATGGCGGTTTGTGGGCCAGGTTCAGCTCGCGCTGAAAACAACATTACACCGGCGAATGGCAATCCCGGCCACGACGCTGATTCTCCATGATAGAGAGATGGTGCAGCATGAAATCTACGATCGAAATTGCCGCGGAGGAGAGCCGGCACACGCATGATAGCGTGCGGTTACACGCCGATATCCTGCAGAACATACCCGCGACTGCATGGACTGTGACACCGGACGGCCAATTGGACTTCATCAATCGGTTTTATCTGGAGGTAACAGGACAAACCTGGGAAGCCTGCACCGTACCTCGCGCGATCTGGAACAAAAGCGGCAGTGATCTGCCGCCCTTCCTGGCTGGTTTGCATCCCGACCACAAAGAACGCGTCCGAGAGATTTTCTGGAATGGGATTCGATCAGGTCAGGGATGGGTATTTGAGGCGCCCTTCCGGCATATCGACGGAAGATACCATTGGCACCAGGATCGGGCCGTTGCCGTTTATGGAATAGCAGGTGAGCTCCTGAGATTCGTGGGCACTTGCGCTGATATCGATGAATTGAAGCAGGCAGAAGAAAAGAACAAGGCGCTACTTGAGATCAGCAGTGCTCTTAATGGCGTTATGTATCAGCCTCTCAGCGCACACTTTTTGTCCGCTCGTTCCTTGAACGTGTTTTCTGCTGTTTGTAAGGCCCTGCGCAGAGTGATCGCTCTGGATTGGGCCCAAATCGCATTGCGCGAACCCGCGAAGGGCTCGTTCCAGGTATTGGTCACGACAGAAAACCCAAGCCAGAACGCTTTCGAGGCAGGGTGCGAACTTGGTCGGGAGGGCAACAGTTTCGGCTGGGTTTTCGATTCATGCCTCCCTCTTTTTCGCGTGGATCTACAACGGGAAAAACAATACATGGATGAGCACCGTCTTGCCGCGGCAGGGATGGCGTCCTATGCAGTTCTGCCGCTACTGGTTGAGGACAAGTGCACCGGGCTGTTGAGAATTGCCAGCGAAAGGTTACAACCATACAGCGAGCAGGATGCGGAGTTTCTAAAAGAGGTGGCCAAGCAAATATCCCTAGTGTTGGCAAACCTGAAAGCATATGACGAGATCGCGATCCTGAAAGCGAAATTGGAAAGAGAAAATGCCTACCTTCAGGATGAAATTCGCACCGCGCACAACTTCAAAGAGATTCTTGGCAGTAGTTCGGAACTGCTGAAGTTACTCGATCGCATGGAAGCCGTGGCGCCGACCGATGCCAACGTGCTGATCACAGGCGAAACCGGAAGCGGCAAAGAGTTGGTTGCGCGAGCAATCCACAGTCGAAGTGCCCGCGAGAAAAGCCCTTTGGTAAAAGTAAACTGCGGAGCAATCCCCACCGGGCTGGTGGAGAGCGAACTATTCGGCCATGTGAAGGGAGCTTTTACGAGTGCGTCCGATCGTAGGGTAGGGCGTTTTGAGCTGGCGAATGGCGGTACTCTGTTTCTCGACGAAGTCGGTGAACTGCCCCTCGAAACGCAGGTGAAGCTTCTCCGCGTTTTACAGGAGCAGGAATTTGAACCTGTGGGCAGCAGCCGGACCATTAAAGTCAATGTTCGAATCATCGCCGCCACGAACCGAGACCTCGAGCAGGCTGTTCAATCAGGAGCCTTCCGTTCCGATCTGTATTACCGTCTGAACGTGGTGCCGTTGCGCGTGCCGGGGTTGCGCGAGCGGCGATCGGATATTCCCCAATTGGTCATTTCCTTTCTTGAACAGTCGGCGAGGCGGATGGGGAAATCCGTCGCATCAGTCTCTCAAAAAACAATGGACCTGTTGATGGATTACCCTTGGCCGGGAAACATCCGAGAGCTGCAAAATGTTATTGAACGGGGCGTCGTTCTTTCCAGGGGATCTATGCTCAAACTTGGAGCAGATCTATTGCCGGTCGAAGCGGATCACGATGCCAGTGACCATGAAGTACCCTATGAGCCGGACACTGCGGCCACGCTGGAAAGTATTCAGCGGCAGCATATCCTGCGGGTGCTCAACCAAACCGGTTGGCTGGTGAGCGGACCGAACGGCGCTGGGGCGATACTCGACCTTCATCCCAATACGCTTCATAGCATCATGAAGCGGCTCGGCATTAGCCGCCCAATCCACAGAGACTCGTGAGCCCGTCGACACAGACTCGATAGGCGGCTGCTTTTGCAAGGAGTATGTCCGGGGAAGGGTCACGACCTATCGTGATCTAAGTACGTAACCATCGGCGGGTCACGAAATATCGGGAGTCCGCCTGCCTCTGCTCCCACAATTCTTCTCGGCTAAGTCTCCTTTTTCCAGCCGATTGGCGAGATGAATCCCGTCCGGTTTCCTTTGGCAACCCGGATGCATTCTTCAGAGTAATGGCAACTCACTCCACTGATCTGAGGGAACCATCATGAAAGCAAGTCGAGAAGCGGCGAAGATTCTGTTCATGTTTTTGCTCGTGTGCAGCCCGCTGATGGCACAGGATGCAAAGGTCACTTCGCTGATGGCAAAGCCCCTGGCAGATTTTCCAGGTAAAGAGGTTCAGGTCATTACCGTCGTATATCCTCCGGGTAGCCACGACCCGGTCCATCGGCATAACGCGCACGGCTTTATCTATGTGCTGGAAGGCAGCATCGTCATGGCCGTGAACAACGATAAGCCCGTAACCGTGACTGCCGGGCAGATGTTTTATGAAGGGCCCAACGATGTTCACACCGTTGGTCACAATGCAAGCAAGACAACCCCAGCCAAATTCCTTGTATTCCTGCTTAAGGACAAAGATGCACCCATCCTGATCCCGGTGAAGTAGCTTCGACGCTAAACCGGTAAACACAATGTGAGATGTACTCACTCATCTCCGAGCGATCCTCGGACTCGAGTGTGCTCGATTACGGGCATAGCGAAAGGATAGCCATGAAAATCATAGTGATAGGCGGAACCGGTCTCATCGGATCCAAACTGGTGAGTAAGCTCAACCAAGGCGGCCACGAAGCTGTGGCTGCTTCACCGAATACGGGCGTGAACTCGTTGACCGGCCAGGGCCTTGCCGAAGTGTTGAAAGGCGCCCAGGTACTCGTCGATGTATCGAATTCACCCGACTGGGAGGAGCAGGCGGTCATGAATTTCTTCAAGACATCGACCAGCAATCTTCTCAAATACGCATCTGCTGCTGGTGTGGGGCATTTCGTGGCACTGTCGGTCGTCGGTACCGATCGTCTCTACGAGAGCCCATATTTCCGGGCCAAAATTGCGCAGGAAAAGCTGATCACGGAATCCGGCCTGCCATATTCAATCGTTCACGCGACACAGTTCTTCGAGTTCGCCAAGGGCATTGCGGACTTCTCTACCCAGGGAAATGAAGTTCATCTCCCACCAGTGCTCATCCAGCCGATCGTCTCGGACGATGTTGCCACGGCTGTCGGCAGAGTTGCCGTCGGAACACCGGTGAACGGAATGGTTGAGGTTGCCGGCCCGGCGAGGTTCCGTCTCGATGAGCTAATTCGCCTTTATCTGGACGCACTCGACGACCCACGCAAGGTCGTCACCGATCCAAATGCGCTTTATTACGGGATCCATGTGGGTGAGCGGACGCTTGTTCCCGAGGCCAATGCGAAGCTCGGAGAAATGCGCTTCGAAGACTGGCTGCCCCAGGGAACTTTGAAGAAGTAGTCGCATAGGTGAGTGGGGCCCGGCACGCGGCGAAGCAGCAGCCTCTCGTGCCGGGCTTCAGAGCCTGCGTGAGAATTCACTCTCTTGAAGGGTACGGGCTTCAGCCCGTACATTAACTACCCAACCAAGACGGGCTTTAGCCCCTGAGGGCATCTCTTGTGCTCGACTAAGCAACCCTCAGCGGCCGAAGCCGATCCATCTTTAACAAAACTAGAGTTCACACACACGGGCTTTCATCGTGGCTGGAGCATGGACGAACCCTTCACCGGGCTGCAAGCATTCTCCGGCAAAACAGGAAAGGGGAACACTCCAATGAGCACGATCACGACAACAGATGGTACTCAGATTTACTACAAAGACTGGGGAACTGGACAGCCCGTAGTTTTCAGCCATGGCTGGCCTCTATCTTCAGACACCTGGGACGGACAAATGCTATTTCTTGCACGGCACGGTTATCGCGCGATCGCCCATGACCGCCGTGGCCACGGACGCTCAAGTCAGACCTCGTTGCACAACGATATGAATGGATATGCGGATGATCTTGCCGCAGTCATGGATGCTCTTGATCTGAGGGACGCCGTGCTGGTGGGGCATTCCACCGGCGGAGGAGAGGTCGCGCGCTACATCGGACGTCACGGGTCAAAGCGGGTTGCCAAAGTCGTCCTGATCGCGGCCGTACCGCCGTTTATGCTTAAAACGGAGTCCAATCCGGAAGGCCTTCCGATGGATATCTTCGAAGCTTTTCTCGCCGGCCTTGCCCGGGATCGTTCCCAATTCTATAAGGATCTCGCAATTCAGTTTTACGGCGCTAATCGGCCTGGCGCCGAGGTTTCCCAAAGCTTGCTCGATCAATTCTGGCTGTGGAGCATGCAGTGTGGCCTGAAGAACGCTTACGATTCCATCCGCGCGTTTTCCGAAACCGATTTCACCGAGGACCTCAGGAAGTTTGATGTTCCCACGTTGGTCTTGCATGGCGAGGATGACCAGATCGTCCCGGTCAAAGATTCGGCTCACAAGTCTGCAAGAATCATCAAAAACGTGAAAGAGCTCTACTATCCTGGTGCGCCGCACGGTCTCACGGCTACCCATCAGGAGCGAGTCAACGCAGATCTGCTCACATTTCTCTTGCGCCCCTGATGATAACCCCTGCAGAGTAGCGTTCGCGCGAAAGCGTAGGCAAATTCATTTAAGGAATGAGGACCACGACCGATGTCGCTTCCACTTACGGCTGGGCGCATGGCGGCACTTTCTGACGGTGTGATTGCCGTCGTCATCACCATCATGGTGCTCGAGCTCAAAATTCCAGAACGCGATCTTTCGGATCTGGAAGGCCTTCGGAAAGTGGCTCCGATGCTCATGATCTACGCTCTCAGCTTCGTGGAAGTTGGGATCTATTGGGTCAATCATCACTACATGCTGGATGATGTTGAACAGGTAAGCCATGGACTGCTCTGGGCCAACCTGGGGTTTTTGTTCACACTATCTCTGATTCCATTCGGAACCGCATGGGTAGGCGAACGCGGCATTACTCCCTTTGCGTTGTCGCTCTATTCGATCTGTTGCGCACTCCCGGCCGTTTCGTGGATGGCGCTCGCTGGCGCGGTTCGACGTCAAACGCACGGGCCTCTTACCGGCGGTGCGATCAAGCAGGCAGTTTCCTTCTTTCTTTATGCAGCGGTCATTCCCGTTTCCTACCGCTCGCTTAAAACCGCGATGGTGATGCTTGGGGCAACTGCGGTTTTATGGCTCATCCCGCCAAAACGGGCTTCGGAAATGACGCCGCGTGCCCGTTAGCCGCGAAGCGATGACCGGGGTTCGCACCAGCGAAGGACGCGCGACGCCCGGAGCGTATTCCATCGGCTCGGCTGACCTACTCTTTCATCGAGCGTGACCGCGAGCGACTCATCATAGGTGGCATCGAGCGGCCACCGGCCATCCGGGAGGCGTTTGCCTTGAACAATGTCGATCGCTTCTCTCATACGCGGATCGGGTGCAGATTCATCCGCCCGGAAGTAATCGAGAGCGCGGAGCACGTCGTAGTGATATCGAGGCGGAAAGGCGAACTGGAGGAACTCCGGATTCGCGACCTCACCCGTCGAGAGCCGGCGGTGAAGCAACCGTTGGAGTAGATATTCGTTTCCCCTGTGTCGCGCGAGAGCTACTTCCGGCGCGGCTCCAACCGCCCGCTCATACTCAAGCAGCCCCTCCAGCACGCACAGTGTGGTGTGAAACGAGGAGCGGCTGCTCTTTGGCGCTTCGCAGTTCCAGCCGCCGTCCTCCAGTTGTTCGTCCAGGAGACGCTGCACGAGGCGCTGCGACGGACGTCCAAAGTACGCTCCGATACCGAGCGCACCGCCATTGATACATGGTTCCTCTTCGCCCTCGAAGAACGTGTTCCCGCCGGTTTCGGGTGGCCTCAACTCCCAGCACCCTCCCAGGTCATTCCACCGGAGGCCTGTCTCGAGACGCGCCACCGCTGCCTCCACAACCGGCTCGGTGGGATCAATCCCTGTTGACCGCAACAGCTGCATGGTGAACAGCGTCGTTAGCCAGGCGGGAGCATCCTCGCGGCGCCACGAGCCATCCGGCTGTTGTGATTGTAGAATCCTGGCCGCAACTCCTTCGTGAGGGACTCCGGCGCGTTCGGCGGCAATGGCCTCTGCGGGAGCATCCGTCAGATCGCGCGTTGCTTGCCAGCGCACCGCCGGCTCAGACTTAAGCAGCCACTCGATAACGTCCACGACCCGATACTATCGCTTTAAACATCAGGTGTCTCGCAACAAACGCTCTTGTCGACCTTGCCAGGCCGTAGAATCGCGGCATAGGTACACGTGGAACGACATGGCGCAAACGACTCGGAGACAGTTCATCCGACAAACGACATTGGCAGCAGCGGCTCTTCGCGGAGCGCCACTCACGGCGCTCACCCCAGAGTGGGGAGTGGCTGAGATAGCCGAGCAGAACGCAGCCCCGGTCGACGCTAAGACGATGCGAAAGTTCGCCTCCGCCATCACCGGGAGCGTGATCACTCCCGCGGCGCCGGAGTACGAATCGGCGCGTCAGGTGTTCAACCGCGCATTTGACCGGCGTCCGGCGCTGATCGTGCAATGTGCCGGCGCATCGGACATCGCGCGCGCGCTCGAATTTGCCCAGCGCCACAATCTTCCTCTCGCGGTACGCGGCGGAGGCCACAGCCGCGCCGGATTCGGCGTATGCGATGGCGGCGTCGTGATCGATCTGTCCAGGATGAACCAGGTCAAGGTCGACGTTAGCAAACGCGTGGCTCGTGCCGATGCCGGTTCCCTGGTGCGGGATATGGACCAGGCAACGCAGCGATTCGGCCTCGCCACCACGATGGGTGGCTGCCCAACTGTGGGGATTGCCGGCCTGACGCTCGGCGGCGGAGAGGGGCTGTTGATGTCGAAGTACGGCGCCGCCTGTGACAATCTGATATCGGCACAGTTGCTGACCGTTGACGGCAGACAGGTCGAAGCCAGCCAGACCTCGAACCCTGATCTTTTCTGGGCGATTCGCGGTGGAGGCGGTAATTTCGGAGTGGTAACGGCGCTCGAGTACCAGCTTCATCCGATAACCGACGTTTTGGCAGGGACACTGACCTACCCGCCTGGTCGCATTCCTGAGTTGCTCCAGGCCTTCGTAAAATTCGTCGCTACGGCGCCCGACGAAATGAATGTTGTCGGCGAAGTGCTGCCCACTGCAGAAGGCCCGCGATTTCACATGTTTTGTTGCTATTGTGGCGATCCGCAACAGGGAACTGAATTGCTCAAGCCGCTACGGGCCCTCAAACCGCAGCAGGACAACATACGCGTAGCGTCCTATCTCGAAACCCAGGCGACCATCAATCCCTACGCGCCGGCAGCGCATTTCCAAACCGATCTATTTCTTCCTCAACTCACAGCTGACGCAATTGCGACCATTACCACGGCTGCCAACAACGCGCCGCCAAATACCAGGGTGTTCATTGTGGCGCTATCCGGTGCGGTTACACGGGTTGGAGCGAGCGAAACAGCATTTCCCTTGCGGCAACCAGGCTTCGAGTTGGACATCATGGGACGATGGCTTGATCCTTACGGGAAGACAAGCGTGGTGGAATGGGTCAGGAGCCTACGCGACAAGTTGCAGCCATTTGCCCATGGAGTGTACGTGAACCAGTTGGGCGACACGAGCGAGGATCTGGTCAGAGCAGCGTACGGTTCGAACTACGCCCGTTTGGTAGAAATCAAGAAAAAGTATGATCCCAAAAACGTGCTGCGGATCAACCAGAACATCCAGCCTGGTTAGTGCCAAATAGCAAGGTTCATCTGACCCGGAGAGCTGCGAAAGATTTGGCTTCCCACCCGGTAGTTCAAAACGACAAAGAGAAACCAAAGACTTGACACTAAGCTGAGAGGTCGATCTACTTGCTTCGCGCCGAAATGAGAGTCTGTGGGGTACCAGTGTTCATTAGGGAACTGCGCTGTGCTCAGAGCTGCCGGCTCTGTCCATCTCGCGTAGCTAAATTCCTACGGGTCACCCGGCAATGCGAAACCACTAGCCAATCTTTGAGGACTGAAGAGCGAGGTAAAAAATGTTCAACCATCGGGGCAAGACAATTGTGCTTTGTCTGGTGGCAATTTGCGCTCTCCCGAAAGTACGAGCTCTTGCGCAAGCTGCATCGGCCAACGATAATCCTGCCCCGGGAACTTCAGCCGTGCTCCAGGGACCAAGTTTTGTCCCCGATGCAAAGTTCCAGGGCTCGACGCTTGCAGGATGGCACGCGATGGGTCAGGCGGAGTGGACCGCGGACAACGGCGAGCTGATCGGCAAGGGCACCGCCGGAGCAGGCTGGCTGGTGCTCGATCACTCCTATCAGGATACTGGCTTTTACGCCGGGCTCCGCTGCGTTGGCGCCTGC
>Ga0137412_10003655_pt1 | contig 12255 bp, 6 predicted proteins | sample CZODoug2_1_16fun_FD_122160 | JGI IMG/M metagenome (GOLD analysis project Ga0137412, IMG submission 122160) | Vadose zone soil fungal communities from Angelo Coast Range Reserve, California, USA - CZODoug2_1_16fungal (Hybrid Assembly) | ecosystem: Environmental > Terrestrial > Soil > Vadose zone...
CGTATTCGAATTGAAGCAACCAATCTCCCTTGCGCACGTCGTTTTCTACGTCTACGCCGTGATAATTCTTTGGAGCTTTCACGTTAAATTCACTCTCAAGGCGTTGCTGAGCGACATCGGAGACACCCTCATCACCTTCGAAATCACCAAGCTTCCACGGTTTTCGTGCGACGGAGCTAAGCCGGTACCAGTCGAGATACTGAAAACCATAAGCTGGCTCTCTTCTTCCTATCCGAGACATTGCGCGTTCGTAAAGTTCTTCGTCAACACGCAACCGCTCGCCGGTACGCTCGCGCAACTCGGCATGCCGCTGTATGGCTGCCAGACGCCGGACGGCTACAAGAACACGCAGGACGTTTGGCTCAATCCCGCAGCGCGTCGGTTTTGCGACGGGAAGTGGTCTAGGGAGATCCCCGCTTGCCGCGGTGATCGATGATACGATCGACAACGACCCGTATGGGGGCGGCGCTTCCGGCGACCCAACTGTCGCCCGCGCTCAGAACGACGTCGCCTTTGCGATCGCTGAAGCCGCATTTGCTTACAAGATGGAGGGCGACCCGAAATATCTTGCCGCGGCAAAGCTCTATATGGACGCGGCTGTGAGCTACGACGTGTGGGGTTACAGCTTCAGCAAGCCGAACGTCGATCTGGCTGCGGGACACCTGCTGTATGGCATGGGAGTCGGGTACGACCTTCTGTATAACGATCTGACGCCCGCGGAGCGAGAGAGATACCGGAACAAGATCGCGCACCAGGGGCATCTGCTGTATGAGTTCTTCGCGCCTCGTCCTGGACGCAGCTGGGCGTACAGCCAAAACCACACTTTCATTCCTATGGCGGGGCTTGGCGTCGCGGCATACGCGGTGTATGGAGAGGTGCCGGAGGCGAAGCAATGGGCAGCGCTGGCGCGGGCTATCTATAGCAAAGTGCTAGAGACTTACTCGAAGGACGGCTACTACTACGAGGGTTTTGAATACTGGATCTTCTCGACGCCGTGGATTATTCACTATCTCGACGCACAGAAACATGCGACGGGCGAAGATTTATTTGACCAGCCAGGACTGCGAAAGGCACATCTCTACGCAGCGCATAGCCTGACGCCAGGCGGGCAGATGATGTTCGATTTCGGCGATGTGTTTGCGGGTCCGGTGACGCGAGCGAAGATGGGCGATGACTACGAGCGCAGTCATCCTGGTGGTCATTTCGAATCGAACTACAACCTGCTGTACGATCTGGCGGCCCGGTATAACGATAGCGAGATTCAAGGCGTTGCCGATTGGATGAAGAGCATGGGGCACACCGGCCAGGAGGAGTGGTGGACGCTGGCGTGGCGCAATCCGAAGTTGACGGCGACGCCGATAGAGAAGGTAGAGCGGTGGCACCACTTCACAGACCACGATGTCGTCTTCTGGCGAAGCGGCTGGGACGCACAGGCGACGGCGATTGCGTTCAAGTGCGGTCCGCCGGAGGGGCATAGCGCGACCGAGTTGATCGCGAAGATGCCGGACTGGCACACCGAGCAGGGGCACGTACATCCGGATGTGAATAGTTTCATCCTGTGGGCGCATGGGCAATATCTCACCGGCGATTCCGGATATGCGGGTGTTCCGTTGACGATCGAGCACAACACTCTTCTGGTCGATGGAAGAGGGCAGGGAAACGAAGGGAAAGGCCACGACGCCTGGGCCGGCTTTTCCTATGAGCGGATGAACAAGGCGCGGATTACGCGCGCTGAATTGACCTCACACGGTTTTGAACTAGAGGGCGAAGGGGCCGGCGTCTATGACTCTTCTTTGAAGCTCAAGCGATATCTACGACGCCTGACCATGAAAGCAGACGGAAAACTAGAGGTGAATGATGTGGTGGAAAGCGCTATTCCACATACCTTCACAGAGGTTCTTCATTCCGACACGAAGATAGAGAAGATAGAACCGATCGCCGAGCAGAGATATCAGACGAATATCAATGACGTCGCGCTTCATATTCATCTGCTCTCGCCGCCGGGCGCTGCTTCCAAGGTTGAACGGAATGTCGTCATGGGTCCGGGAAAACCGGGATCTGTCGATAAAGGTACGCTCGAGCCGCGCGGAGAACGCCTCGTCATCTCGACGGCTGACAAAGTAACGAGCACTCAATTTGTATGGGAACTTCTTTTTTGATGCGGCTCGCGCATGCAGACGTGGGCGCGAAGCTGCAAAAGGTTTGGCGATGAACTTCAGTTGAGCAGCAAACGTAGACATAGGAGGCTCAGGATTCGTACGGGGCCGCTCACACGAGAGAAGACAGGCATATGAGGGAGGAGTTATGGAGCTATTCAGACGCATGGCAGCAGTGGCAGTTCTGATGATGACCGCATCGGCGTGGGCGCAACTCTCCACAGCGACGCTGTTCGGCACGGTTGGAGATAACACGGGGGGGGTAATAGCGAACGCCACCATCACTCTGACGCAGGTAGACACGAACTTCACTCGGACGGTGAAGTCGAATGAACAGGGTCAATACCGGGCGGAGTTTCTGCCTATCGGATCGTATGCCGCAAAGGTTGAAGCGAGCGGCTTCAAAGTGCTCGAGCAGAAGGGCATCGCGCTAACCGTGACGCAGAACGCAAACCTGAACTTTACGCTGAGTATCGGGACTGAAAGCACGGTCGTTGAAGTGACCAGCGAAATTCCTCTTGTGAATCTTGGCAACTCCACGCTAAGCCGAACCGTGGATAGTATTGAGGTTGACAATCTTCCGCTTGTAGGTCGCAACGCCTATCGCCTGCTGGATCTTACTCCGGGTGTTCAGTCGAATACGTTTGAAAATACCGTTGGCTTCCCGGCGCAGCACGTCATCATCAATGGCTCGCCAGACGACCTGGTCGGCGAGGTGAGCTACTACCTGGACGGCGGTCTGAACATGACCGGCCTGCGCAATACAGGCAATGCTCTGCCTAACCCGGATACGATTCAGGAGTTCGTCGTACAGACGAATAACTTCAGCGCGGAGTACGGCCGCACCGGCGCCGGCATTGTGACGGTCGTTACCAAGTCCGGCACCAACCAGGTGCATGGCTCCGTCTTTGAGTTCCATCGCGAAACAAACTTCGACGCGACGTCGCACGGGCAATCCAGCAAGACGCCTTTGCATGTCAACAATTTCGGCGCGACACTCGGCGGTCCGATCATTAAAGACAAGACGTTTCTCTTCGGCAGCTACGGTGGGTTGCGTCAGGTCAATCCGGTGAACTTCAATACCGTCGTGCCGGACGCGCTGCAACGCGTCGGCAATTTTTCGGAAAACCTTCCGACGACAACACCTGCATCGGGTCTTGGCGCCTGTGCTACAGCGCTAAATGCAGCGGACAAGGCGAATACCAGCTTCGGCGGTAAGTTCTTCGTCTGCGATCCGGTTACGCATCAGCCGATCGCCGGCAACAGAGCAGATCTCAATAACAACTACAAGGCCCTGCTGGATTCTGTCGCTGCCAATGTGTTGAGCCAGAATGTTCCGCTTCCGACGGCAGGACGGACGGACAATCGTTTCATCGGCAACATGGGTCTGCCCAATTCGACGAATGAGTTTCTCATCAAGGGCGATCAGCAGCTGGGACAGAGCCATCGCCTGACGCTGGATTACTTCCAGTCGAACGGCTCGCAGCTTCTACTGCCGTCGGGATCCAGCCTGGGCACGTGGGCGATCTCCAACTACAGCTACCGCCAGCAGACGGCGAATGCGAGTGATGTATGGACGCTTGGCAAGGCTGTGAACCAGATCTGGCTCAGCTACACACGCATGAATGCAGGCCGGGCGAGCCAGCCGGCAAAGTCGCTGGCCGACTATGGCTCGGAACTGAACGTGCAGGGGCCGCCGCAGCTTCCGCAGATCTCCGTGGGCGGTTTCTTCACGCTTGGCAACCAGATCAGCGGTCCGGTTGCCGGCACGAACGTCTACGGCCTGCGCGATGTTTACACTACGACACGCGGCAAGCACACGTTCTTCGTCGGCGGTGAGGGCTACCTGGAGAAGGACGTGCAGCAGACGCTGCTGAACGACTACGGGGTCTTTTCTTATGCGAAAACGACTGTGCCCAATACTGCGTCGGCACAGGCCGCCTATGTGAAGACTGGCGTTGGCATAGCGGACTTCCTGATCGGGCATCCCAATACCTATGGTCAGGACTCGCCCGACAACGCGAATGCAAATTACTGGAACTGGGGACTGTTTGCGCAGGACGACTTGCGATTCACGCCACGGCTAACCGTCAACCTGGGTCTGCGGTATGACATCCAGACTGCTCCAACAGACACACAACGCCGCTATTCGATCTTCAAACCGGGCGTTCAGTCGACGGTATCGCCAACGGCGCTGACGGGTCAGCTCTTTCCCGGAGATCCAGGCGTACCCGTCGGCGGCGTTGACACCAACCTCAACCACATCTCACCCCGCATCGGATTTGCGCTGGATGCATTCGGCGATAGTAAGACGGTGGTTCACGGCGCAGCGGGTCTCTTCTTCGGCACAATCTCCGGCAACATGTGGGAGCTGCCGCAGAACTTTCAACCGTTTGCGGTGCGCTTTACCAATGCATTTACTCACGTAGTCAGCATGAAGAACCTCTATTCGAGCGATCCCGCGGACTTTCCGAATCCGACGAACACAGCCTCGCCGGTTGGCGTCTCACCCTTTCCGTACTTCTACAGCAAGTCAAATCCGCGGTATGTCGCTCCGTCTGCGCTGACGTTCCTGCAGCAGGGATTCCGTTGGCCGTACAACTACCAGATCAACTTCGGCGTACAGCAGCAGCTCAGCAAAGACCTCGCGCTCAGCGTTAATTATGTGGGCGTTCTCAATCGCAAGCTGCCATTCATTATCGATGAAAACGCGCCGGTCTTTAATACGACGGCGCCTGCGAACAATACGACCAGCAACTTCAATTGCCGCCGCCCGTATCTGGCACAGCCATTTGGCGCCGGCACCGCCTGCCCGGGAACGCTCGTTGCCGGACAGAAATACCTGGCCGGCGCCTCGGTGATTCAGAGTGGGCAGAACCTGAACTACAACGGTTTACAGATTACCGTGGAGAAACGTCTTAGCCACAGCGTCAGCGTGATCGGCTTCTATGTCTGGAGCAAGAGTCTGGGCACCGCATCGCTGCAGACGACTGGCAACATTGGCAATAGTGCTGCCACCATGCCAGAGGATTATTACAACCTTGGGCTGGAGAAGCAGCGCGCCGACAATGATCGCACGCACGTCAGTACGACCTCCGTCGTCTGGAAGCCGGACTACTACAAGGGTGACAATCGCTTCGCTCGTTTCGGGTTGAATGGCTGGACGGTCTCGGCCATCGTAACCTTCCAGAGCGGACTGCCACTCGCGATCATCACTGGGACGGATGACAATAGAGACGGTACGGTGAACGACCGGCCGAACCTCACCACGGGCAGACTGCCGGCGACAAACATAGCCGCCAGGAGCGCGGCGCCGTACAAGTGGTTTGACTCCGCCGGGTTTTGCACCTCGGGGACTACCGGATGCGCCGGTACCGGCCCCGGTAATTTAGATGGCACGTTGCGAGTGAATACGTTGAACGGGCCGGGTATGCGGAACGTGGATGCCTCGATCTTCCGTGACATCACCATCTATGAAAGAGCGAAGTTTCAGATTCGCGGCGACGCGGTAAATGTCTTCAATATCTTCAACCCGAGCAACCCCGGTCTGACGCTCAACAGCGCCGCCACGGCCGGCATTATCACCAATGGCCTGACGCAGGGAAATGCTGGTGGCGCGCGTGTGATCCAGATCGGTGGGCGGGTGCTGTGGTAGATCGCCTCTGCATTTTCGCTCCAAACACCGCCAGGTCTCTACGACTGGCGGTTTTTTGGGGGCCGAGCGCTGCGTCGGTCTAGTAGTTCCTTGATGCCTGGGAAGCCGTTCCGAGCGGAATAGGTCTTATGGCCTAGACGGATGGGTAGATTTTGCTTGTAGTCTTTTGAAAACGTAAAGTAACTTTCAATTACCGGGCCTATTTGTGTTGGTAAGCCTGGTTTGCAGGATCAGTATTTGTTTGTGCAATTGCTTTCTCTTCATTTCCCATATTTGGTAAAGCTCTGAGATTGCGCAAGGAGCAACATGTCGATTGAAACAATCAGCAGGAATGACCCGCGGTACAGCACTCTTTTGAGGGGAAGAAATGGGCGCTTTCCCGCGTCGGATGCTGACAGGGCAAGCCGTATCGAACTCTGCGACAACGCGGAGGATGTGGCATTGGCGCTGCAGCGGGCGGTGAGCGAAGGTTTGCGGCCTACGGTGCGGAGCGGCGGCCACTGCTACGAAGATTTTGTGTACAGCAATCCGGGCGGAGTCGTGCTGGACCTGAGCATGATGGGAGATATGACTCCGGTGGCGGGGGCGCCGAAGTACAGGATTGCGGCGGGGGCGTCGTTGGGAGAGGTCTACACCGATTTGTTTAAACGCTACAACGTGACGCTGCCTGGAGGGACGTGCGGCTCGGTTGCGGCGGGCGGGCATATCAGCGGAGGAGGGTATGGGCTGCTCTCGAGGCTGCATGGTTTGACTTCGGACTGGGTGACGGCGGTGGACATTTTGACGGTGGATGCGCACGGCAAGGTGATTGCGCGCAGGGTGGACGAAAAGCATGAGCCGGAGCTGTTTCGCGCCTGCCGGGGAGCGGGCGGAGGCAGCTTCGGAATAATCACGAACTACTTCTTTGAAGAGCTGCCGAAGGTCCCGCAGGAGGTGATCACGGCGAATATCAGCTTCTCGTGGGCTGATATGACGGAAGAGAAGTTTGAAGCGATTTTGAAGACGTATGGGAACTATTGGGAGACACGCGGAAAGGATCCGGAGACGTGGGGGATGTTTGCAATTTTTGGCTTGACGCATCGAAGTGCGGGTCACCTTGGGATTTCGATTCAGTTCTGCAATCCGGACGGGACGTGCCGTGATCTGAAGGTGCTGAACGAATTCCTTGCTCTCTTCGAGCCATGCGGGCCGGTCCAGACGACGCCAGCGACTGCGGCCGTGACGGGAGGCGAGAGGGCGATGCATCATGCCGCGCCGGAGAATTGCTGGGGCCAGCAGATGATGAGCCGTCACCTGTGGCTGGACGCGAACGTGAGAGGAGGAGGCGGCGGCGGCGGAGGCGGCGAGCAGAGAGCGAAGTATAAGTCGGCCTATATGAAGCGGAACTTTACCTCGGCCGAGATTGCGTGCTTTTACAAGCACCTGACGCGGACGATACCGGGAGTGGACCTCAGCCGGACGACGGTATTGGTGGATTCGTTTGGCGGCGCGACGAATAAAAAAAGCCTGATCGATACGACTTCGAATCCACAGCGCGCCTCAGTGATGAAGCTGCAGTTCTTGAATTACTGGAACAGTCCCGAGGAAGATGCCGCGCATCTGCAATGTAGCAGGGAGTTTTACAGCGAACTGTACTCGGGGCCGGATGCCAACCCGAAGTATAAAGAGACTCCTTACTGGAATGACCGGTATGAGGGCTGTTACATCAACTATCCCGACAAGGATATGTTGGCGTATTCGTTCTGGCCGGAGCTGTACTATGGCGAGGCGGGCTTGGTGCCTGTGCTGAAGAGAGTGAAGCAGCGGTACGATCCGAACAATATCTTTCATCACGCGATGTCGATTCGTCCGTGACGAAAATGTATGACGTGATCTGAGGAGGGTGCGATGAAGGGACGCTCGGGTTGGAGCCGAAGAGAGTTTGTGCAGATGACGGGATCGTCTCTTGGTGCAATGAGCTTCGGGGTGCCCTTGCTTGCTGGTGTGACTCGGGCAAATCGAACGGTTGCGATGCGATTTGCCTATGTCGGATTTGGTGGCGAAGGCGCGAAGGATGAAGGGATCGCTGTCTTTGACGTTAGAGGCCGGGACCTGAAAGACAAAGACCTGAGAGGCGGGCAATGGAGACAGACGGGTGTGGTGGCAAGTGCTGCGCCTTCATCGTTAGTGTTGGATGCCAGCGAACGCTTTCTGTATGCGGTGAACGAGGTTGATGAGTATCAGGGCCTGCCGTCGGGCACGGTGGAGGCCTATGCCATCGATGAGGCGAATGGGAGCCTGAAGCTGGTGAACAGGCAGAGACTGTCGTTGTCGGCGACGGCACCAAGACATGCAGCGGTTTCTCCGGATGGAAGAGCGCTGGTTGTGGCGGTGCATGGCGGGGGAGCGTACAACGTACTGCCCATTGGAGAAGATGGAAGCGTGGGAGCAGTCTCGGGAATTCTGAAGGAGGCAGGATCGGGGCCGCACGAAGAGCAAAGGTCGGCTCATCCACAGATGGTGGTGTTCGATCGAGCCGGCAGAGTAATAAGCGCGGATCTGGGGAGCGACCGGCTGAGCGTGTTGAAGCTTGACACTGCGCGGCTAAGCATTGTGGGACGATGTGCGGCACAGGCAGGAGACGGGCCACGCCAGGTGGCGTTTCATCCGGATGGACGGGTGTTGTTTGTGGCGAACGAACTTGACGCTTCGGTCGCCTGTTATGCTTACGACTCGGAAGAGGGAAAGATTGTCGGGAGGCTGGGACAGGTCGCGACGGGTTGCGGTGGGAATGCTGGTGGCGTGGTGATGGCGGTGGATCCGGCGGGAGAGTTTTTGTATACGTCGCATCGGCGCGGGAGCGGTGGCGTGTCGATGTGGAGGATCGTGGGAAGTACGGGCGCGTTGCAACGTTTGCAGGTTGTAGATGAGAGTGGGCCACGACTGCACGAGATGACAATGACAGCCGATGGTAAGAGCCTGCTGGGCCTGAGCCGCGAGGATGGCGGGGTGTTCGGGTGGCGCGTCGCGAATGGACAGATTAGCCGAGGCGTGCAGTTGGCGAGCCTGTCAGCGCCAGCAAGTATGGCAGTGAAGGCGCTATAGGCGAAAGGTCTCGATGCAAAGCTTTAGAGCATTAATGAGGTCGGGATGGATTGCCGTGCTGGGTGCTGCGTTTGCGATGACATGCGCTGCAGCCGCGGAGACCGTCTCCGACTGTGCGGAGGTCCCGCATAGTGACCATCCAAAAGCTCTGCTGACGAATGGGAAGCTGGATGCGCTGGTGTTTCTGCCTGATGCGAAGAATGGGTATTACCGGTCCACTCGATTTGACTGGTCGGGGGTGGTTGGATGCGTTTCGCTGAACGGGCATAAATTTTTCGGAGAGTGGTTCGCGCAGTACGACCCGTTGAAGAATGACTCCATCACCGGGCCAGTCGAGGAGTTTCGCACCGACGATGGCCCGATGGGACAAAGCCCGCAGCGGCCAGGCGAATTCTTCGTGCGACCGGGGGCGATCGGATACAAAGAGGCCAGACCAGGGGAGACGTTTCTGAAGCCGGGCGTCGGCGTGTTGCGGAAGGTGGATGACTCGCCGTATCAGTTTGGCGGAGCGTATCCGATTGCCGATACGGGGACGTGGAAGGTTAAGGTGCGGAAGCGGTCGGTGCGGTTTCGGCAGATGCTGCGCGGGCTTGATGGCTATGCCTATGTGTACGAAAAGACGCTGACGCTCAATAAGAACGAGCCGATAATGACGTTACAGCATAGCTTGAAGAACACGGGGAAAAAGGCGATCGAGACGTATGTGTACGATCACGATTTCTTTATGCTCGACGGAAAGCCGACCGGGCCGGGGATGGTGGTTCACTTCAAATTTGAGCCGAAACCACTGGGTGAGATTGGAGCGGCTGCGAAGATTGAGGGCAAGGATCTGGTGTATGTTGATGAGCTCGCGCCGCGCAAAGGAGTTGCGGGATATCTGACGGGGTATTCGGATGATGTCCGCGACTACGATTTCACCGTGGAAGACACGCGATCGAAGGTTGGAGTGCAGCAGACGTCGGACCACTCGCTTTCGAGACTGTACTTCTGGTCTACACAGAAGACGATCTGTCCGGAGGGATACATCAAGTTGAACGTGGCTCCGGGTGAGACGAGCCGCTGGACGTTGCGATACCGCTTCTTCGCGCCCGCGAGTTAACAAGCCTCTTTCAAGGCGAAAATTAAGGTATACGTCACTTTTTCTAGACCGGATAGGTAATTAGTCCTATACGTCGGCTGGCGATGCGATTAGAATTGCGCCACATCAACTTGAGCCTTACGGTATGGATGCCTAGACAGGTAATTCGTTTAAAGGAGCCCCGGTTCCTGTACGACTTCCTGCATTTGGCATGGGACCCATTGCATGTTTTGAGGTTTCATCCGGCCATTAAATAATTTTCGGAGGTCCACAACAATGAAACGACATATGAAAAACATTCAAGTGATTTTTGTCGCGTTGCTGCTCTGCTGCGGCATCGCTTTGGAGGCACAGACAATTACAGGCAGCGTGAATGGAACGGTGACCGATCCAACGGGAGCAGTCATTCCAAACGCAAAGGTAGCTGCAACCAACACTGACACCGGGGTGGTAACTGCCACCACCACGAATAACGACGGAATCTATAACATCCGATTTCTCCAGATCGGCAACTACAAGGTGAAGATCGAAGCGTCCGGGTTCGCGGTAGCGGAATTTGGACCATTTGTGCTGGAGACCGATCAGAATGCAAAGGTCGATGCTAAGTTGGTGCTATCCGGTCAAGTACAGAATGTGTCGGTCGCTGCGGAGCTCGTTCCAATCTTGAACACGGAGAATCCAACCATTGCCACCACGCTCGATTCCCGTGCGATCGAGAACATTCCTTTGGTCGGTCGCAACCTGACCGCCATCACCATGTTTCTTCCCGGCTCGGTTAGCACCCAGCCCAACAGCTTTGTTAGCAACGCGGCGGTCTCTGGACCGCTTAGCGGCAATAATATGAGCGGCCAGGCCAGCGGAGCTTCCGTATCCGTCAATGGCAACCGTCAGCAGGCCAACCAGTACCTCCTTGACGGTATGAACGTCAACCAAACTCTTGATGACACCCAGGGTTACGTCCCCAACGTCGACGCCATCGCCCAGGTTCAGGTCATCTCCGCCAACGCCAGTGCTGAGTATGGAAACGTCAACGGCGGCGACATCCTCTACCAGACCAAAAGCGGAACCAACAACTGGCACGGAAGCATGTTCTACTTCGTCAACAACTATAACCTCGACGCTAACAGCTGGAAAAACAAGTTCACCAGCGTTGCGAAAAACTCCTACACCCGCAACCTCTTCGGAGGAACCTTCGGCGGTCCCATCCTGAAGGAAAAGCTCTTCTTCTTCGGCGATTATCAGGGGGGCCGTTTTCACTCCGGCGGTACTTCCACTGCGAGCGTCTATACCCAAAAGATGCGTAACGGAGACTTCTCGGCTTCTGCGATCTTCCCCAACTGCAAGCCGAACGAGACGTCGTGCCTCGAGCGGACGTACATTGTGTCCGAGCGTTGCCCTGTCCATCACCATAACTTCGGCCAGCGGGTTGAGCGCGATGGGACCGAGCACCTCAATCTGGACGAGGAGAGAGTATTGCGTAGCGCGCAGCCCCACAGGCGACAGGGCTTGGTCGTATAGTTGCGTGACGCGTCTGGCCGCCTGACGTAAGGCAAGACAATTGCAAATTGGGCCCATGTATGTCCCTGCGCTTGGCTGCGATTCGTTAGATCCGCTTATATGCGCCTAAACTATGAGAATTGCTCTCCCGCAGCAAGCAGATACACCATGAAATCCGCCGCCTGGTTACCAACAGAAACGGCCCGCTCCGACGTCGCGGAAAGTCACTTGCCCTTTTAGGGCATATGCCCTTACTTTATGGCGTTCTCCAGCGTCCTTAATGCCAGCCTGATCCGGGCCTTGTAGCTACGCCAGACCGCGAATCACTAGGAGCACCTATGGCAAACGATATCTTCGAATACTCGGTTCCCGCCTTCCTGCGCGGGCATAAGGTCCTGGGCGACATACTGCGAGCAGGGGAGAAGCACGCTGACGAGCGCAAGATTGCGCCATCCGCGTTGCTCGGGGCTCGACTGTTCCCGGATATGTTTCCGCTAACAGGTCAGGTGCGTGCAGCGTGCGACACGGCAATACGGACCACGGCCAGGCTGGTTGGAAAAGAGCCGCCCCAGTCTGAAGGTGCGGACACGACATTCGCGGCGCTATACGAGAGGATCCGCAAGGCGTCGGAATTTGTCGAAGGGCACCGTGCGGACGCGTTCGCGGGCGCCGAAAATCGAACGGTGGCGTTCAAAATGGGGCCGGCGGAAATTAGCTTGACTACGCGGGAGTATCTGACGCGATTCTCCCTGCCGAACTTCTATTTTCACGTGACAACTGCGTAT
>Ga0137412_10003656_pt1 | contig 12254 bp, 10 predicted proteins | sample CZODoug2_1_16fun_FD_122160 | JGI IMG/M metagenome (GOLD analysis project Ga0137412, IMG submission 122160) | Vadose zone soil fungal communities from Angelo Coast Range Reserve, California, USA - CZODoug2_1_16fungal (Hybrid Assembly) | ecosystem: Environmental > Terrestrial > Soil > Vadose zone...
GCCAGCAGCTTGGCGACGGCGGCGCGGTCGGGTTTGCCGATGCCGCGTAGTGGTAGTTCGGGAAGCTCGCGGAGGAGTTTGGGTACTGAGGCGGCGCCTAGTTCGGCGCGGACGGCGCCGTCGAGGTCTTCGGGGTTGAGGTCCGCGGGGTTTTGTGGGGTGGGGTCGCGGACCACGGCGGCGGCGACGAGTTGGCCCCATTCGGGGTCGGCGAGTCCGACCACGCAGGCGGCGTGGATGCCGGGTTGGGCGGTGAGTACGCGTTCCACGGCGCCCGGGTGCACCTTCTGGCCGCCGGTGATGATCACATCGTCGATCCGGCCGAGGACGCGCAGCCGGGCATCGGGTTCGAACCGGCCGATGTCGGCGGTGTGAAACCAGCCCTCGCGCAGCACCTCGGCGGTGCCGGACGGGTCGCCCAGGTAGCCGCTGCTCAGCATCGGGCCGGCCAGTGAGATCCGCCCGTCGAGCGGGTCCAGCGCCACCTGTGCGCCGCGTAGTGGGATTCCGTCGTAGACGCAGCCGCCGGCGGTTTCGCTCATGCCGTAGGTACAGATGACCGCGACCCCGGCGTGCAGTGCCTGGGCCCGCAGCGCGGTCGGCACGGCCGCGCCGCCGATGAGTACCGCGTCGAACCCGCGCAGCGCCTCGAGCGCCGCCGTGTTCTCCGGGCCGCCGGGGCCGCCGGGGCCGCCGGTGAGGATGCGGTGCAGTTGGGTCGGGACCAGGGAGGTGTAGCGGCGCTGGCCCTCGGTGGCGCCCAGCATCCCGGTAGCGAGTTGGGCGAAGCGCTCAGGGCGGAACCCACCGCGGCAATCCAGCAGGGTAGGTGGATGCCCGCCGAGCAGGGCGCGCACGATGAGCTGGGCGCCGGCGATGTGGTGCGCGGGCAGCGCGAGCAGCCACCGCCCGGGCCCACCCAACCGCTGGTGGGTGGCCTGTGCCGAAGCCCGCAGCGCGGCGGCGGAGAGCACCACCCGCTTGGGCGCCCCGGTCGAGCCCGACGTTTCGATGACCAACGCCGCACCCGGCCCCGGATCCGGCAGTTGCTCGGGCGAGGGTGCCTCGGGCGGTAGCGGCAGCACCGCCGCCCCGCCGTCCAACGCCTCGGCCAACGCCCCGCTCAGCACCGCCAGCTGCCCCGGCGAGCCGTCGCAGCGCACTACCCGCATCAGCAGTACCCGCGCATCAGTAGTACCAGGGGAAGCTGGACCAGTCCGGGCTGCGTTTCTGCAGGAACGCGTCCCGGCCCTCCACCGCCTCATCGGTCATATACGCCAGCCGGGTGGTCTCCCCGGCGAACAACTGCTGCCCGACCAACCCGTCATCGATCAGGTTGAACGAGTACTTCAACATCCGCTGTGCGGTCGGGGACTTACCGTTGATCTCCTTGGCCCACTCGATCGCGGTCGCCTCCAACACCGCGTGCGGGGCCACCTCGTTGACCGCGCCCATCCGCTGCATCTGCTCACCGGTGTAGGTCCGACCCAAAAAGAAGATCTCCCTGGCGAACTTCTGGCCCACCGCCCGAGCCAGATACGCCGAGCCGAAGCCACCGTCGAAACTGCCCACATCCGCATCGGTCTGCTTGAACCGGGCGTGCTCGGCCGAGGCCAACGTCAAATCACATACCGCGTGCAAGCTGTGCCCACCACCGGCCGCCCACCCGTTCACCACCGCAATCACGATCTTGGGCATGAACCGGATCAACCGCTGACACTCCAAAATGTGCAGCCGCCCCGACCGCGCCGGATCCACCGTCTCCGCGGTCTCCCCGCTGGCGTACTGATACCCACTCCGCCCCCGGATCCGCTGATCACCCCCCGAGCAGAACGCCCACACCCCGTCCTTCGGGGCCGGCCCGTTCCCGGTCAACAACACACAACCCACATCCGAGCTCATCCGGGCATGATCCAACGCCCGATACAACTCATCCACCGTCCCCGGCCGGAACGCATTACGCACCTCCGGACGATCGAACGCGATCCGCACCGTGCCGTGCTCCACGTGCCGGTGATACGTGATGTCCACAAAGTCGAAACCCGGCAAGTCCACCCATTGGGTGACGTCGAACAATGGGGATATCGGACGAATTTCCGCAGACACCATGGCTGACACCATAAGGGTCCCTGGTCACTTAGACAGCGTTTGTGCGCGAACCGGAACCGACCGGTCACCGGATCCGCACGGTAGGAAACATGGCGTTTCTAGTGTCATTCTGGTGAATTTGTCGACCTTGCTGGCCCGGGTTTTGGTAGACGAACTTGTCCGCTGCGGGGTGCGCGAGGCCGTCCTCTGCCCTGGCTCTCGTAATGCACCGCTTGCCTTTGCCCTGCACCGGGCTGACTCCCACTCATCGCTGCGTTTGCATGTGCGCATCGACGAGCGCGGGGCCGGCTACCTCGCCATGGGCCTGGCGCTGCGCTCGGGCCTGCCCGTTCCGGTGGTATGCACCTCTGGAACAGCGGTGGCCAACCTGCACCCCGCTGCGCTCGAGGCCTCGCACGCCGGTATACCGCTGCTGCTGGTGACCGCCGACCGGCCCCCGGAGCTGATCGGAATCGGGGCGAGCCAAACAATCGACCAGCACGCGATCTTCGGCGGCGCAACCAGGGCGGCGATCACCGTGGGTCCCGCCGAAGGCCGGGTCGGTGAGTCATCTCGCTGGCGCGCGACAGTGAGTCGAATGGTGGCTACCGCGAGCGGCGCGCTGACCGGGGACCCCGGACCGGTGCAGCTCAACGTCCCGTTCCGGGAACCACTGGTGCCCGACAACGACATGACCGATCCGCCATCCGACCGCCCCGGGAAGGCCAGGTGGACAGTCGCCGGCACCGCTCGGGTTGCGCTACCCACGTTGACCATCGACCCCGCGGCGCCGACGCTCGTGCTCGGCGGGCACGGCGGCCGTGCCGACGTGCCAGCGGGTCTGCCGGTGGTCGCCGAGCCGTCCGCCCCGCTGTGGCATCGCGGCCTGCGCACCGGCGCTTGGCTGCTCGGCGCGGCGGTTTCCGGCGCCCAACCCGATTTGCTCCCCACCCAGGTGGTGGTTGTGGGGCGGCCGACGCTGCACCGCTCGGTGCAGCGGCTGCTCGCGGACCCTGGGGTTCGGGTGCTCGCGGTGCCACCCTCGGCCGCGGTTCTCGGCTCGTGGAGCATCGGCACCTGCCCGTGGTGGTGCGACACGATGGCAACGGTCGCCGAGATCGGCTCGCTTCCGCCGGACTGCTGGGTCAATCCGGCGTTTGGCGAGCGATGGGCTCGTGCCGACTCGGCGGCCTCCCGCACCCTGGACCAGGCGCTGGACGCCCTCCCGATCGGGGATGCCCGGGTGGGATCGAGGGGCGACCCGCTCCGACTGGCCAGAGATGTCGCGGCGGCCCTGCCCAGTGGGGCACTCCTGATCGCCGGGCCGTCGAGCCCGGTGCGAGACCTTGCGCTGGCCGCGGTGCCACGACCTGACCTCACCGTTCTGTCCAATCGCGGGGTGGCCGGGATCGACGGTGTGGTGTCCACCGCCGTCGGTGCGGCCCTCGCGCACGACGGGCCGGCCTACGCCCTGCTGGGCGACCTGACCTTGCTGCATGACGCGGGCGGGCTACTGGCCAGCCCCGGCGAACCGCTGCCCGACCTGACCATCGTCGTGGCGAACGACGAAGGCGGCAGCGTATTTTCCCTGCTCGAACAAGGGGAACCCACTCACGCGGGATCCTTCGAACGCCTCTTCGGCACCCCGCAACACGCCGATCTCGGGTCACTGTGCGCCGCCTACCGGGTTGCCCACCACCGGCTCACCGACCTGCGCATGCTGCCGGCCGCGCTGTCCCCATCCCGCGGCCTGCGTGTGCTCGAGGTCCCGGTGGACCGAACGAGCCGGCGACACCGATACGTGGCACTGAAACGGGCCATCGAGGCGGTGACCGGCGCCAGGAACGCCGACATGCTCAGCACAGCCCGTTGACCGCACGGAGTAATCAGAAGCGCCGAACCCGGCGAGCGCTGCTGGACGCGGCCGCCCTGCTGGTGCGCGACGGCCGCACCCCGACCATTGCCGACGTGGCGGAGGTGGCGCTGGTCTCCCCCGCAACCGTGTACCGCTACTTCCCGAGCATGCGGGCGCTTGTGCTCGAAGTGGCCAGCGAGGAGGCGGCGCAGCGGATCGAACACATGGTCGCGGCGTTGCCCGCCGATCCGGAGCAGCGCATTGACGCCCTGGTCGGCGGGATCGCCGGGTTCCACCTGGACAACGAGGCGCTCTGGCGAGGCGTGCTCAACGCGAGCTTGGAGCGTCCGGGACAAAGCGAAACCTTCGAACCCGAGTCGATCCCCGACGACCGCCGGTTGCACGCGGTGCAGGTCGCCCTGGCCCCACTCGCCGAATCCCTTGGCTCGCGGCGATATCGACAGCTCGTCATGGCCACGGTGGTAGTGAGCGGCGTCGAGGCCATGGTCGCGGCCCGCGATGCGTGCGCCATGGGGCGGGGGGAGGCGCGAGAGGTGCTCCGCTGGGCGGCGGGAGCGCTGCTACGCACCGCCCTCCAGGAAGAGGACAGCGAGCAACGGACCGGCGCCTAGCACCTACGCGTCGAGGACGTCCGCGACGGCGCGGAACTTCGCGGTGGACTCGGCGAGCTCGACCTCGGGGTCCGAATTGGCCACGATCCCGCAACCGGCGAACAGCCGCGCCGAGCGGTCGGACAGCTGTGCGCAGCGCAGCGCCAGTCCGAGCTCTCCGTCGCCGGCCGCGTCGACCCAGCCGACCGGGCCGGCATAGCGGCCTCGGCGCAGCCCCAGGCTCCCCTCGATGTCCGCGATGGTCGCGGCGGCCAGTCCGGATGGCGTGCCGCCAACGGCCGCCGTCGGGTGTACCGAGGCGGCGAGCTGAAGCACCGACGGAGCGGTGCGCCCAGCAAGCACGCCGCGAACGTCGGTACTCAGGTGCGTGACGTTGCGCAGCGCCAGGTGTTTCGGGCCATCCGCGGTGAGCGTGGTGCAGAACGGGCGCAGCGTGGCGCGCAGGGAATCCACCGCGTACCGATGTTCCTGCTGGTTCTTTGCCGAACCGAGGGCACCAACGGCGCCGCCGGGCCAGGTCGTGCCAGCCAGCACCCGAGATTCCACCACCCCGCCCCGCTTGCGCAGCAGCAGCTCCGGGGTGGCGCCGACCAACCCGTCGACCGCGTACGACCAGCAGTCGTGGTGCCGGCGGGCCAGTCTGGCGAGCAGCACGCGGGCGTCGACCGGCGAGTCGAACCGGGCCAGAAGATCCCGGGCAAGGACCACCTTGTCGAGTCGGCCAGCGCGCATCCGGCCGGTCGCCGCGACCACGGCCGACCGGTACGCGGTGGTCGACACGATGCCGGGGCCCCAGCGCGGCCGACCTAGCTCGCGCAAGGGTTCGAACTCATCAGGGCCGAGCTGAGCAGGGTGACCACCAACGGCGCCAGGAGGGGTGGGGGTAAAGGCGGGGGCGGTGGCCGCGGTGCCCAGCTCGGTGATCCAAGAGCGCCCACCGCGTCGTCCCACCACGAACCGGGGGACGATCAGCATGGAGCGGTCGGCGCTGGCATCGAAGGTAAAACTGGTGAAGGCGATCGCGCCGGTCCCAGGCAACCGGACCTCGTCGTGGACCTTGAGCCCGTCCAGCAACCGCTGCCAGGCGGCCTGTGCCGAAGCGAACCGGTTCGGTCCCACGGTATGAACCACCGCAAGCTGTCCCCACCCGATCAGGCCGTCTCCTTGACGTACCCAGGCGAGCGCCGAACTCGCCGAGGGCAGCAACGAGGAGAGGTCCCCGGGGTCCGGGATCTCGGTGGTGCGCGCCCAGATCGGGCGCTGCACCAACGGAGCTACCAGAGTTGGCTGGGCACTGCGCGCATCGATGCTCATGGCGGTGTCTCCCGGACGGGTCGGTCAGGCGAATGACTGGCGGAAGGCGTTCTGGTTCGGGTCAGTGGACTGGGTATGAGTCAGCGATCCGGCAATGCACCGCTCGCTTGCGATGAGTCCAAATCCAGGCTGATGACCGAGCCGGAGATGGACCGGTGCCCCTGCTCACTGAGCGGGCCCACCGGTGCGTTCGGACCCCATCCGTTTGTGTGGTGCCGGCTCGCGCTGTTGTTATGTGCCGATGCGGCGCCAACGCCCAGGACGTACAGGCTCGTGATGGTCATCAGGATGGCCGCACAGCGGAGGCGCCGTTCTCGGGGCGGTCGCTCGACCTCGCCGCACTCGAACTCACTCATTTTTATCTCCAGGATCTCTCGAGGATTTCCTCCAGATTCGTCGAACAGCAATAGCGAACCATTTGCGCGGTTTCCGAGCGTGCATCTTCTGTTACAACTCAATGAACTGAATAGCGGGTGAAATGTGTTGCACATGGATTGCGCCATGCTCACAGGTGACTATCTGAATAGGTGAGGTAATACTTCACCTACAGCGCATGCACCAATTCGAGGATGCTTACCGGAGAATCCGTGGAGATCGTCTCGGTTAGCCGCAGCCCAGCGCGTTCGGCGAGCTGGCTGTACTCCAGAGCGGTGCGCTCCACGCCTCGGGTCAAGGTCACCATCACCAGGTCCAGGAGCTTGCCCTGGTGGGGCCGGTCGTCCGGCGGGAGGACTGTCTCGACCACGAGCAATCGGCCGCCTTCCGGCATCGCCGTCGCGCAGGTGCTCAGGATCGTCACGCATGACTCGTCGTCCCAGTTGTGCAGTACGTACGAGAGCAGATAGGCGTCCGCCCCAGCGGGCACACTGACGAAAAAGTCGGCGGGCGCCGCTGTACACCGGTGATCCATTTTCTGCGCGGTGAGATGCTCTCGAGCACGGGCCGCGACCTGCGGAAGGTCGGCGACTATTCCGCGCAGGTGCGGATGCGCACGCAGCAGGGTCAATAGAAAGCCGCCCAGCCCGCCGCCAACGTCGACAATGCTGTTAGCCCAGGAGAAGTCGTATCCGGCGGCGACCGCCACCGATTCACTGCCGTGGATAGCGATCATCATGCGATCGAACCGGGCCGCCTCGTCCGGATGGTCGTTGAGGTGGTCGAAGAACGGGGCGCCCAGGGCTAGCTCTGGGCCAGTACAGGTAGAGGACAACCGCTGCGCCAACACCGCCACCGAGCTCTGCACGGCAGGACCCTGCAGGGTCAGAATGATGTCGCGGGTACCGCTCGGGTGGTCCTCACACAGCGTCTCGCCGAGAGGGGTCAGCGCGTAGCTCACCAGCGGTCCGACTTCGGAGCCGGGTAAGGTTTGCAGCAATCCGGTACTGGCGACCGCGCGGAGCACCTGATTCAGCGGAATCGGTTGCAGGAAAAGCTCATCGGCGAGATCTACGCAGCGACGCGGGCCGGCAGCCAGCGCATCCGCGATATGCAGCACAACTACCGCGTACATCGCCCGAGCCATGAACGCGCCTCGCATTGTTTCGATCACCGCCCTAGGCGCGTACGTCGCGGGGGCGGTTGGCTCTACCTCGGTCGTCATCCTGGCTCCAGGCTTGGGGTCATCAAATGGCCGATATGCGCGGTCTGGTTTTCACACCAGCGCGCTGATATTCGAGCTGACGCCGAGCAGCGCCTTGCCGTAGATCTCGGCATTGATCTGGGCGTTGGCCATCGCGTGCCGGCTTGCGGTGTGTATGTCCCGGACGATTCCGCACAGCAGGTTCTCCTCGCTGAACGCCGAGGCCCCGTGCGCACTGGCGAGGAGGTCAACAGCAGCTCGGCACTCGGCTACCACGTGGCCGGTCCAACCTCGGATCCGAGCACGCTCGCCTGGCTCGGGGAAGGTTCTGGCCCCGGCGTGCTGGTCCACGATCCGTGCGGCGCGGTGCGCGAGGGCGCGAGCCGCGTCGATGCGGATCGCGGCCTCGGCAATGCTGAGCTGGAACGCCGTGGAGTCCGATTTCCGCGCGTAGTTCGTGAAGGTGACCGGGCGGTCGGGCACCGTGTCCAGCACATGCTCCAGGGCGGCCTCGGCCATGCCGAGGTAAGGCGCCATCATGTGGGTGACCATCAGCGGCATCATCGCCGAGCGAAACAGCGGGCCTGGATTAGCGCCCGCGTGGATCCCCTCGACCGCCGGGTGCAGCGCCAAGACCCGATGACGAGGAACGAACACAGCACGTGCGGCAAGCGTGTTACTGGCGGTGGCGCGCATCCCCAGGGTGCGCCAGGTGTCCTCGATGCCCAGCTCGGCGATGGGCACCAAGGCAAGTACCGGCCGTGCCGGCTCGCCGGGGGAATCGGCCAACAGCACTCCCAGGACCGCCCACTCGCAGTGATGACACCCAGACGACGGCGCCCAACTCCCGTCCACCAGCCATCCTCCGGCCACCGCCCGGGGCCGGCCCCTCGGCGCGATGACCGCGCAGACCGAAGTGTCCGGGCCCGTCTGGTAGACGTCCCGCTGGGCCTGATCGGGGAATAGCCCGACCAGCCAGTCAGCGGTACTGAGAATCATCGTGACCCACCCGGCGGACGGGTCTCCCTTGGTGACCTCGATGGTGGCGTCCAACACCGTGGTCAGGTCACATTCCAGGCCGCCGAAGCGGCTCGCTACCTGGGTGCGGAGCTGGCCCGCATCGCGGAGGGCCTGGATTGTCTCCTCGGCCAATCGTCGGGACTGGTCGTTTGCCGCGCGATGGTGAGACAACAGTGGCCGGATCGCTCGAGCGGAAGCCACCGGGTCGGTGATCGCCGTATCGGCGGCGTCCACCACACCCGCCGGCAACGCACTGGTCGTCATGGCATCAGCTCCCTGGGAGGTCAGACGGTGCTGACGACCTCGTCAAAACAAAGGCGCGGTAAGCGCTCCAACCACGCATCGGGGGCGGGCTTGCCGACGTTCAGTACCAGCACCGTGGTCTGACGCCCGTCGGGAAAGAACTCCGCGTCCAGCCCGGCTCGATCGAAGCCAGCCATCGGCCCGGCGGCGAGACCGGCCGCTCGCACGCCGAGGATGAGATAGCCGGCTTGCAGGGTGGCATTGAATTCGGCGGTGGCCCGCCGAGTGTCGTCATCGTCGAACATTGTCTTCGGATCGGCCAGGTACGGGAACAGCCTGGGCAAATGCATGTCGAAACAGAGGTCGGCGGCCAAGAGCAAGGTGAGCGGGGCTAGTTCCGTCTTGAGCTGATTGGCCCCGAACATGTGCCGAACCACCCGACACCGGGCCGTGTCACCTCGGACCGCAAGGATGCGGAGTGGCTGGCAGTTCATCGAGGTGGGCGCCCAGCGCACCAATTCGTAGATCGCCCGCAGTTGGCCGTCGCCGACCGGGTCGTCAGTAAACGAGTTGGCGGTGCGCGCCGAGCGGAACAACAAATCCTGTGCATCGTCCGACAGGGCAAGTAGCCCAGGCTGGGTCTGCGCGGTACTCACCGTGCCGTCAATCGCGGTGCTCATCGAGGCTCCTCCCGGTGACGCAGGTCGAGTTTCACCAAACCGTCCTTCCCAAAGCCTTCTAAACGGCGAGATTGGGCTCGGACAGATGAAACCAGTGGGTCGGTTGCGCAGAGTGCGAGTATTGTGACAACCAGGTAAAGAGCGGATCCATACAACTAGCCAAGCGGCGCCCGAGCCATTACATACCCGACGCCCCGCGCGGTCCGGATTAGACCGCGATGCGCCTCTCCCAGCTTGGCACGTAGCTCTCGAACGTGACCGTCAACGGTGCGCGGGTCGGTTTCTTTCTCGTATCCCCACACCATATCGAGCAGTTGACCCCGAGTGAGCGGCCGCCCGGCGTGCACCGCGAGAACCACAAGCAGGTCGAACTGACGACGAGTGAGAATAAGCGGCTGGTCTCGTACTTTCACCTCGTAGGCATCTGTGTCGATCACCAGCGGGCCGACCGCTAAGTTACTCGCGGCACCAGTTGTATCAAAACAGGCAGCACGACTGGGCTGGGCGAGACGTAACCGGGCCTCGACTTCCGCCGGGCCGGCGTCGCACATGACCAACTGGACAACCGCGCAATGCGACGACAGATCCCCCGCGACCTCAGCGCTGATGACGCCAATAACCGGCTCCGCGCGGCCGGTAGCAAGAAGCTGCGCGGCAAGCTCGCAGGCAAAGAACGGCTGCACTCGTCCGTCCACCAGCACCGCGTCGCACCTCGGTTGGGCCAGGTAATCGGCCACCGTCGGCGGAATCGCCCGGCTGCTGTGGGGCAGCAGTTCGAGCGCGGGAAGGACCTCCGGAGCAAATCGCGAGGAGGTCAGCACCAACAGTTGCACAGACGCCCCCGACAGTTACCGAGATATCTGGATGAGGCGACGGACGCTAGCAGCGATTTTTTCCGTTGTGAGTGCACCGCGATACGGCAGGGTAACGAAGAGCTCACCCGTTCAACTAGCTACCTGTGCGGTTGAGCAACTAAGCCAAGGCTACCACTCAATCGAGTGATAGCCGCGCTTTAAAAAATCCAGCCGGGTCCCGACTGTGAGAGATTGGCTCGCCGCACGTAGTGGATCAAGAGAGCTGCATCCTCGTGATTTGCCTGTTATCACCCAGGCTTCGAACTGCCGGCAATGAGACCCGCGCGCCAGGTCAGCTAACTCACCGTTCCCAGCTCCGTCGAATGAGCACCACGTAGCACAGCCGTCACACAAACCGATAACGGGGTAACCGGCGCCTCCTACGGTCGCACCCAACTATCTCAATGACCAACCCAACCCTGGGAGCGGCCGATCATGGAACGAGCACGCCAGGAGGCAGCCCGCCCGGCCTGGCATGCGGCCCTCGAACTTCGCCGGGGCATACCAACAATGAGCAGTGACCGACATGCCTGGCGTTCCCTGCCCGCGGCGCAGCAGCCGGATTGGCCCGACCATGGCGAGTTGCGCGAAGTAATCGCCCAGCTGGAAAGTTATCCACCGCTCGTCTTCGCGGACTCCTGCGCTCGACTGCGTGAGAAGATGGGTATGGTCGCCGCCGGCGAAGCATTCCTATTGCAGGCCGGCGACTGTGCCGAGACATTTGAGGGAATATCCGCCCAAAACATATTCGACAAGGTGAAAACAATTCTGCAGATGGAGGAGGTAATCAACTTCTCGGGAAACCTCCCAGTGGTCAAAGTCGGCCGAATCGCTGGCCAATACGCCAAGCCCCGGTCTCACCAGACCGAAAGCAGGGCGGGCCTGACACTGCCAACATATCGCGGCGACTGCGTCAACGACACCGAGTTCACCACCCCGGCCCGAACCCCGGACCCGTGGCGGCTCAATCGCATGTACTACGCCTCAGCCGCCACTCTCAATCTCCTCCAGGCCTTTACCTCGAGAAGCCGTGCCGACCCACGACAGATCCACGCCTGGAACGAGGAGTTCGTCCGCCGCTCGCCAGCGGGGAGGAGGTTCGCGGGCCTGACCCAGGCTATCGGCCGAGCGTTAGACATCGCCGGCGCATGCGAGCCGGGGCCTTCAATGCACGAACGCGCGGAGTTCTACAGCTCACACGAAGCGCTGGTGCTCGACTACGAGTGTGCGCTCACCCGGGTAGATCCCTTCAGCGGGAAGCTCTACGACTCTTCTGGCCACATGCTCTGGATCGGCGAGCGCACCCGCCAGCGGGGCGGGGCACATATCGAATTCGCCTCCCGAATCCATAACCCGATTGCGGTCAAACTCGGCCCCACCTGCACCCCCGCGGACGCTCTGGCGCTCATCGACCGACTCAACCCGCACAACGAACCGGGCCGACTGACCTTCATCACCCGCATGGGCGCGGGCCACGTACGCGACCGACTCACCGCACTGGTCGAGAAGGTCACCGCCTCCGGCGCCACGGTGGCCTGGGTGTGCGACCCGATGCATGGCAACACTTTCGAGGCGCCCAGCGGCCACAAGACTCGCCGCTTCGCCGACATAGTCGACGAGACGAAGGCGTTTTTCGAAGTGCACCACCGTCTCGGCACCCACCCTGGCGGTATTCACCTCGAACTCACCGGTGATGACGTGACCGAGTGCGTGGGCGGCAGCGATGAGATCCACATCCACGACCTGCACAAACGCTACGAGACAGTCTGCGATCCACGGCTGAACCACAGCCAGTCCGTGGAGCTGGCATTTCTCCTGGCGGAAATCAACCTCGCCGGGAGGGTGCCGAGTCATCGCTAGATCGGCCCTCTCAACTGCAGAGTTACATGGTGAGACCCGCTACGATCAGGGTCATGAGGCGGACTTCCTTCGCGAACTGGCCGTGCTCCGTCGCGCGCACCATGGATCTGCTGGGTGACTGGTGGACCC
>Ga0137412_10003657_pt1 | contig 12254 bp, 10 predicted proteins | sample CZODoug2_1_16fun_FD_122160 | JGI IMG/M metagenome (GOLD analysis project Ga0137412, IMG submission 122160) | Vadose zone soil fungal communities from Angelo Coast Range Reserve, California, USA - CZODoug2_1_16fungal (Hybrid Assembly) | ecosystem: Environmental > Terrestrial > Soil > Vadose zone...
TTATCGCCGCCGTAACGGGCGATCAAACTGTGCGGCGCAGCCGAGGGCGTGCTGTGGCACACCAGACATTCGGGCTTGGCGCGGATGGGCCGGGCCAGGTAGAGGGATTTGCCCATCGGCGTGTCGCGTTCACCAATCATTTGTTGAGTGTTTGCATCGTTGCGAAATCGCTGAATGATATCGCCTTCCCAGTCGGCGGCTCGATCACGCGGATTGGTCGGGTTGAGCGTGGCCTCTTTATAAGAGTAGTCAGGATGGTGCTCATGAAAGCTGAGGAAATTTTGCGTCGCCGCGTAGGAAGGCACGCTCTGCGGCGGAAATTCTTCCTTCATCCCCGCGGAAATCAGCGGCAGGATCTCCTTGGCCGTGTAGGTGCGCACGGCGGCGGCGCTGTCCATCATCAACCCGGCCTCCGCGAGTACTTCACGCTGTGCGTTGCCTTCCAACATGGTCCAGCAAATGTATCCGGCCAGCAGCGCAGCAATCAAGAACACGGTGCCGAGCGCCGCATTGATTCGAAACAGTAGACTCATGGTGTGGATGGCACTTGCGATGCCGAGTTGTACTTTAGGGGGGTCCGTCCGCCCCGACAGTGTACACGGGGTTCCTAGCGCAGACGACCCTTCAGATCCTCGCGCGTCGATTTGATGTGCGAGTGCATCAGCGCTCGCGCTTCCTTAGACTTGCCCAAGCGCCACGCTTTGAGCAGCGCCGCGTGTTCGCGCGTCGCGCGCTTGGCGCGCCCTTCGGGGCGCAGATGAGCCTGCACATATCGTTGGGCGAGCGTATGCAGGCGGCTCAAGATCTCAGCAGCCACCGGTTGCAAACGCGGCACAATGAGCAGTAGGTGAAAAGCGCGGTTGAGCCGGCCTGAGGAGGCGAACTCGCCGGCCGCGGTTGCCTCATTTAATTGCTCGAGCGCGCTGATGGCCGCCTGATGATCCGCGGCGCCCGCGAGTTTCGCGCCCAGTGCGACCGCCGTGGGCTCGATCTGCAAACGCAGCCTGAAGACTTCGTCGAGCTCCGCGCCGGCCAACGGCCGCACCTGAAAGCCTCGATTGGGAAAGATATCGACCAAGCCTTCGGATTGGAGCTGCACCAACGCCTCGCGCACCGGGATCTTGCTGGTGCCGAATTCAGCCGCCAGACTATCCTGGCGAAGCGCGGAACCCGGGGCGTAGATACCCGACAAAATGCGGTCCCGAAAGCGCACGATGAGCTGACTGGTCATCGATTGAACCAGCGGTTCGGTCATGCGCGAATTCCCCAACAGAAGGGATCTTCGGGATCCAGCCGCAGCAGGTTCTCGCCGGTCACGTGCGCCGTGCCGGTGATGATCGGAATCACCTTTCCTTGGCTGCGATCGTGCCATCGGTAGCGGGCCTCAAAGGTGCTGCCGATCAAACTCTCCTGAACCCAGGCATCACCCTCGAGAAGCTTGCCGTCGGCGGCAAGACAGGCGAGCTTGGCGCTGGTTCCCGTGCCGCACGGAGAACGGTCATAGGCCTTGCCCGGGCACAGCACGAAATTCCGGCTGTGCGCGCCCGGCCGATCCGAGGGTCCGAACAATTCGACGTGATCCACCAGCGGGTGCCCTTGAGCATTGATCGCCGCGCGGACCCTCTGGCAAAAATCGGTCAGCGATTGCACGTGCTGCAGATCGATCATTTGATCATGCTCCGACACCAAGAAGAACCAATTGCCTCCCCAGGCAACATCGCCGCTCACCGGGCCAATGCCGGGAACCTGTACCGTGACATGGCGATGCGAGCGATAACTCACCACGTTGGCCACACTGATGCGGCCATCGGTGCGCAATTCCACCTCGACCGCACCGACCGGGGTGTCGATTTTGATAGCGCCCGGGGTGAGCCGGCCCGCGAACTTGAGCGAGGCAATCAAGCCGATGGTCCCGTGTCCGCACATCCCCAAGTAGCCGACGTTGTTGAAGTAAATGACGCCCAAGTCGCAGTCGGCGCGATGCGGTTTGACCAGCAGCGCGCCCACCAAAGGGTCCGAGCCGCGCGGTTCATTCACGATGGCACAGCGATAGTTGTCGAAGCGTTCCTTAAATCGCTGCACACGATCCGCGATCGGGCCGTCGCCCAGGTCAGGGCCGCCTTCGAGAACAAGCCGAGTTGGCTCGCCACCCGTGTGCGAATCAATGACGCGAATGAAGGACGTTTTCACGGACGCGTATCGCGCGCGCGCTCGATCATCGCAATCACCTTTGCACGCCGCTCGCCCGACAGCGGCAGCCGCGGCGGGCGCACGCGTTCGGATCCGCGGCCCATGATCTGCTCGGCAAGCTTGATGGATTGCACCAGATCGTGCCCGGCATCGAGGTGCAATAGCGGCATGAACCAGCGATACAGCGCGCGTGCCCGGTCCAGATCACCCTTGCGCAGCGCCTCATAGAGCCACAGCGACTCCGCCGGGAATGCGTTCGTCAACCCGGACACCCAGCCCTTGGCGCCCAGCACCAATCCTTCGAAGGCGACATCGTCGAGCCCGGCGAAGAGCACGAAGCGCTCGCCAAATTCATTGATCAAGTCCGTGAAACGCCGTGAGTCGGCAGCAGACTCCTTGATCGCGACAATGTTGGCGACATCCGCCAGACGTTTCAGCGTCGACATATCGATATTCACGCGGTAAGAAGGCGGATTGTTGTACAGCATGATGGGCAGCCCCGTCGCTGCCGCCACGGTTCGGAAGTGATACTCGAGCTCGGCCGGCGTGGGCACGTACACCATGGCCGGCAGCACCATCAGGCCCGTCGCGCCTAACGATTCCGCGTCGCGGGCGAAGTTCGCCGCCGTGGCCGTCGTGAATTCCGAGACGCCGACAATCACGGGAGCCTTGCCCGCGCTCACCTCGACCGCGCCCTTGAGCACGGCGCGCTTCTCCTCCGCAGAGAGGGAATTGCCCTCGCCCACGGTGCCCATCAATACCAGACCGTGAACGCCGTCCTGCAGCAAGGCTTGCTGTACTCGCTGCGTCGCCGGCAGGTCGACTTGCAGGCCTTGATCGAATTGCGTCGTGGCGGCGGGAAAGACACCCGACCAAGAGCATGACAAGGGTTTCGACATGGATCACGCCCAATAGCGGTTGCTTGCAGGATCGTAGATCGTATACGGTGTTGGCATGAACGAGCAAGATACCATCGCCGTGATCGGCGCCGGGGTGATCGGCACGGCAGCCGCCTTCGCCTTGGCGCGTGAAGGACGCAAAGTACTGCTGCTCGATCGCGCCGAGCCCGGAGTCGCGGGAGCGAGCTTCGGCAATGCAGGGCATATCGCCCAAGAAATGGTGCAGCCGCTGCCCTCTCCCGGGCTGCTATTTGGCTTTTATCGCGAGCTATTTCGCTTTGGGGGGACACTCGACCTCTCCCCGCGTCAGGCGCTGCGCATGTCTCCTTGGATACGGAAATTTGCAGCGGCGGCATTCCGGCGCACTGAAAACACCCGGCATTTGGCCCCTCTCGTGCGTCCGGCCGTCGATGCTTGGGCGCGCTTGCTGGATGCGATCGGCCGGCCGGATCTGATGCATCGGCGTGGACACTATGAGGTGGCGTTGGGCCCCCGAAGCCCGGCCCGCATCCAAGCGCATGCGCGCGACATGGCGCGAGTCGGCGTTAAAACTCGCCCGCTCTCGGCCGCGCAACTGCTGCCCCTGCAAAGGGCGGCGAATGCCGCGATGGCTGCAGGCTTGTGGTTCGAGGATTCAGCCAGTGTGGTTGATCCGCTGGAAGCCGTGCGGGCATTCGCGGCGGCGTCACTGCAATGCAACTCGACCTTTCGGCGACTGGATGTGAAGGCGCTGCGACCGCGCGGCGACAAGATTGAGATCCTGAGCGATGAAGCCACGCTGGTGGTTGACAGCGCACTGGTGTGCGCTGGTGTACGCTCGGCGCCCTTGCTGGCGCCATTCGGTTTGCGTGCGCCGCTGCAGGCGGTGCGCGGCTACCACATCGAAATCCCGGGCGGCACTGTTCATTTCGACGGGCCCGTGGTTTACCTGGATGAGCGGGTGGTCGTCACGCCCATGAGCGGACGCGTACGCGCAACCAGCTACATGGAGTTTGCCGATGCCGATGCGCCTGCGGATGCGCGCAAGCCCGCACGCCTGCGCCGGCAACTACGCGCGCTCGGTTATGCCTGCGAACTCGAAGGCCCAAGCTGGCTGGGCTCGCGTCCTGTGCTGCCGGACTACCTGCCGGGGATTGGCCGCGCCTCAGGACCCTCGAAGCTGTTCTACGCCATTGGACATCAGCACATCGGGCTTACGCTTGCGCCCATCACGGCCGAATTGATCGCGGATATCGTCGCGATGCGCGCGCCGCGAATTCCGATTGCGGCTTATGATTTGCAGCGTTTCTAGTTATCAATCAAGAAGGGATCCTTTATGCGCCCAGTCTCCGCCGTGAGTCTAGCCGCCGCGGTTTGCGTGATGGCGTTGGCGAACTCGGCTTGCACCACGAGGCCCAGCGCCGATGCTCAGCTCCAGGCGATTTACGCCGATGAGTGGAAGTGGCGGGAGGAGCAATTCCCGGATAACGAAGATGCGCAGAAGCCGATTCAAGATCACCTGCCGAAGGTCGATCCTGCCAGTCAGGCGACGCGCCTGCGAATGTGGCAAGACGTGCTGCAAAAGCTCGACGGCGTGAAGCGCGAAGAACTCTCGGCCGCCGAACAGATCAATTTCGATGTGTACCGCCCGCAGATCCAAGCCCTGATCGCGGATCAGCAATTTCACGATTTTGAGATGCCTGCCAATTCGGACACCACTTTCTGGACGGATATCGGCTACACGGCGCGGCGGCAGTATCGCAGCACGCAGGACTACCGCAATTGGATCGGCCAAATGAAGGATATCCCACGCTACTTTCATGAGCAGAGGGAGGAGATGCGCGCCGGCCTGAAGCGCGGATTCACCCCGCCTCGGGTCACACTGGAAGGGCGCGACGCCTCGATCACCGCGGTCACCGACGCGACGCCGGAAGCCGGCCTTTTCTACACACCGTTCAAGGAGATGCCGGGCATATCGGATACCGACAAGAAAGACCTTCGGGAACAGGCGATCAATACCATTCGCGACACCGTGCAGCCGGCTTACCGCGAGCTGTTGACGTTCTTTCGCAGCGAATATTTTCCGGGCACGCGCACCACCCTGGCCGCGTACGACCTGCCGGACGGACAGGCCTACTATCGGGCGCGGATTCGACAATTCACCACGCTCGATCAGGACCCGGCGGCCATTCATGCATTCGGTGAATCGGAGGTTGCCCGCCTGCACGAGCAAATGCTTAGCAACATGAAAGAGACCGGATTTAAAGGTGATTTCCCAGCCTTCCTGGCGTTCCTGCGCAAGGATCCGCAGTTCTATGCGAAGACGCCGGATGAGCTCCTGATGCGCGCGGCCTGGATTGCCAAGCGATTTGACGGCAAAGCCTCGCAGTATTTCGGGCAGTTGCCGCGGGCACGCTTCGCCATCCGTCCGGTGCCGGACGACCTCGCGCCGTTCTACACCTCGGGGCGCGGCGGACCCGGCGTCTACTTGCTCAACACTTACAACTTGCCGAACCGGCCTCTTTACAACCTTACCGCGCTCACGCTGCATGAGTCCGCGCCCGGCCATGCCTTTCAAATGCCGCTGGCACGCGAGCACATACAGCAGCCTGAATTCCGCCGGCACACGTATCTGTCCGCCTACGGCGAAGGCTGGGCGCTGTACTGCGAGATATTGGGATTGGAGATGGGCATGTACGACACGCCCTACGATCGCTTCGGCATGCTGAACTACCAGATATGGCGTGCTGCCCGTCTCGTCGTCGACACAGGGATTCATTCGCAGGGCTGGAGCCGGGAACGGGCGGTCGCGTACTTTCGCGATTACACCGCACTGCCGGAGCACGAAATCAACACTGAGATTGATCGATACATCGCCTGGCCCGCGCAAGCCCTGTCCTACTATCTGGGCGAGGACGCCATCATCAAATCCCGGGCCCGGGCAGAGAAGGCGTTGGGGTCCAAATTCAATGTGCGCGCGTTCCACGACACGGTGCTGGAATTAGGCTCCGTGCCGATTCCCGTGCTGCAGACGCGTATCGACCGCTTCATCGAAGAGGGCGGCAAGGGCCCCTACCCCGAGTTGGAATAGCGGCTCCCTTGGACATCGGCCAGGCGCCCCGCGTACCCTCACCGTGCATCGCCCAATTGAGAGCCGCCGTCGCAATCGAGAATGGTGCCGGTAATGTAGGCCGCAGAATCGCTGCACAGGAACACCGCGCTTTCCGCAATCTCCGCAATGGCGCCGTAACGGCGCAGGGCGATGCGTCCGGTAATCGCAGCTTCCGCTTCCGGGGTCGGCGCAAGGCGTGCCATGCCTTCCGTGCCGGCAATGGGGCCCGGCGAAATGCCGTTGACTCGCACGCCCGAAGGTCCCCATTCCATGGCCAACACGCGTATCAATTGATTCACCCCGGCCTTTGCCGCACAGACATGCGCCTGACGCATCATGGGCCTCACCGCCTGACCGGCGCTGATCGCAATCAGCGACGCGCCGGGTGTGCGCAGCAGCTCATGCGAGCCCCGGAACACGTTGAAGGTGCCGTTAAGATCGATGTCCACCACCGTGCGAAAGCCATTCGCGGACAGACCCACCACCGGTGCCACAAAATTTCCCGCGGCCCCGGAAATGACAATGTCCAGCAGACCGAATTGTTTCGCCGTGTTTTCAAGCACCGCTCGCGTGGCCGCATAGTCGCGCACGTCGCAGCTGAATCCCAGCGCGCCGCCGCCGATCTGCGCCGCGGCGTTCGCCGCTTTCTCCGGATTACGCCCGGCCACCGCCACGCGGGCGCCGAGTTCAGCAAAACGCCGGGCAATGCCGAGGTTGATGCCACTCGTGCCCCCGGCGATGAACGCCACTTTGCCGGCCAATAACTGATCTTTGAATGCACTCACGCTTAAATCTCCACAACCGAAAAGATGACCGCCTCTAGAGTGAGCGCGCGATGATGACCTTCATGATTTCCGTCGAGCCGCCATAGATGCGCGCGATACGCGAGTCGCGAAAGATGCGTGCGATCGGGTAGTCGTTGATGTAGCCGTAGCCGCCGTGCAGTTGCAGGCAGTCGTCTACGATCTGCCATTCGGTTTCGGTGGTCCACATCTTGGCGATCGCCGCCGTGGTTGCGTCCAGAGAACCATTGAGCACCCGCGCGATGCAATCGTTGACAAAAACCTTCGCCACCGTGGCCTTGGCTTTGGCCTCCGCCAATTTGAATTGCGTGTTCTGAAAGTCCATCACGCGCTGGCCGAACGCCTTGCGATTCTTCACGTACTCGATGGTCGCCTCCAAGGCCTTTTCCATGGTGATGACCGCGCCGATGGCGATCAGCAAGCGTTCGCGCGGCAACTCTGCCATCAGTTGGGAAAAGCCTTTGCCTTCCTGCATGCCCAGCAAATTCTCGGCCGGCACCCAGACATCGTCAAAAAACAACTCCGAGGTGTCCTGCGCATCCAGCCCGATCTTGTCGAGTTTCTTGCCGCGTCGAAATCCTTGGGCCGCATCCGTTTCTACAATGAGCAGGGACACGCCGCGCGCGCCTTGAGTCGGGTCAGTCTTGGCAACGACGACGATGAAATCGGCAATCTGTCCGTTGGAAATGAAGGTCTTCGAGCCGCTGATTCGATATCCATCCCCGTCGCGGCGCGCCGTGGTGCGAATGGACTGCAAGTCGGAGCCCGCGCCCGGCTCGCTCATGGCGATGGCGCAAACCCGTTCGCCGGAAACGAGCTTCGGCAGCCAGCGCTGCTTTTGTTCCTCGGTACCATGCAGGATGACATAGGGCGTGACAATGACATTGTGCAGGCTGAGGGCGAAGCCCTCGAGATTTTGGCGCGCCACGACGTCCAGCAGGACCAGGTCATGCCGAAAATCCGCACCGGGCCCGCCATAAGCTTCAGGCACGGTCACGCCCAGAAAACCCGCGGCGCCCGTCTCCCGCCAAAACTCGCGCTCAACCTGGCCCGCCGCGCGCCAGCCGGCAATGCGGCCGGCGGGTGCGGCGCGCTCGAAAAACCGGTTCGCCGAATCGGCGAACATTTGAATCTCGGGTTCCAGCATGAATGCCGGCGGTGGCACATCAAGCACATCAAGCACATCACGCACGGTACGCTCCCTCCCTAAAAGACGCTGGGCTCGCCTTTCAATCGTGAAATACCGCGAACTCATCGACCGTCGCCCGCTCGGTGCGCAAACGGTTGATGGGCGCGGCGTAGTCGCCGAAACCTATGGCCATGCCACAGAACAACATCAACGCCGGCTCGATGCTGAGGAATTCCCTGACTTCTTTGTGCCATATCGCCCAAGACTCCTGCGCGCAGCTCTCCAATCCGCGCTCGCGCGCCAGCAACATGATGCTTTGTATGAACATGCCGAGGTCGGACCATTGCGGGGATCCCATGGAACGGTCCACGAAGAAAAACATCGCGGCAGGCGCACCGAAGAAATCGAAGTTGCAAGCGAACTGCCGGCGCCGCGCCACGCTGTCTTCGCGGTGCACGCCAATGTGCGCGTACATGTCCTCACCAGACTTCTGCCGCCGCGAACGATACGGCTCCTTCAGCTGCGGCGGATAGACGTGATACTCAGCCGTACCGCCCAACGGGTCGGCCTGAAGCTTCGGCGTCAGCTGCGCGCGGAACTGCAACATCGAATCGCCCGACAGAACGTGCACCATCCAGGGTTGCAAGTTGCCGCCCGAAGGCGCGAAGCGCGCGATGTCGAGCAGTTCACGCAAGGTCGCGCCGTCGACGGGCCGCCGCGTGAAGGAGCGACAGGAATGACGCGACATCAAGGCGTCACGCACATTGACAGCCGCCGACGTGGTCGCCTCAACTTCCGGCACGGGCACCCCGATTCAATGAATTCGTCTTAAGGAGTAGTCAACTTGTATGGCCAACCCTACTATCATGCCATACCGTTCATTGGGGAAGACCATGCCTGAGGCTTTGATCATCGACGCCTGCCGAACGCCGCGCGGAATCGGCAAAGTGGGCAAAGGCGCGCTCGCGCACTTGCACCCGCAGCATCTCGGCGCCACCGTGCTCAAGGCGATCGCCGCGCGCAATCACTTGGAGACCCAGGAGGTCGATGATGTCATCTGGGGCACATCCACGCAGGTAGACAAACAAGGCGCCGACCTCGGTCGCATGGCGGCGTTGGATGCCGGCTACGACATCGTCTCGAGCGGCGTCACGTTGGACCGCTTTTGCGGCTCCGGCATCACTGCCGTGAATATGGCGACCGCCGCCGTCATGTCAGGGATGGAAGATCTCATCGTCGCCGGCGGCACGGAGATGATGTCCTATACGGCCGATCTGCCGCACCGGGCGCCATTCATGGACCGGGGCAACGAGCATCTGCGCGCGCTGCACCCACAGTCACACCAAGGTGTCTGCGCCGACGCCATCGCGACGCTGCAAGGAATCAGCCGTGCCGACGTCGATGCCTTGGCGCTGGAAAGCCAACAGCGTGCCGGCCGTGCCATCGAGGGCGGTTTTTTCGATCGCAGTTTGATTCCCGTTTTGAATCGGGACGGCAGCATGGCGCTGGACCGGGAACAGTTCCCGCGACCGCAAACCACGGCGGAAGGGCTCGCGGCGTTGAAGCCGTCTTTCCCAGCGATCGCCGACTTTGCCTTGGATGAAAGCGGCACGACGTACCGCAGTCTGATACAACGCCGACATCCGGGCCTGCAGATCCAGCATGTCCATCATGCCGGCAATAGTTCCGGCGTGGTCGATGGCGCGGCGGCGGTCTTGATCGCCTCACCGGCGTATGCACGCAAGCGTGGGCTGAAGGCACGCGCGCGCGTCCTTGCGTACGCCAACATGGGAGACTCACCCACGCTGATGCTCAATGCACCGGTGCCCGCGGCGAGAAAAGTGCTGCAGCGCGCCGGACTCACGACGCGGGACATCGATCTGTGGGAGATCAACGAGGCCTTTGCCGTCGTTGCCGAGAAATTCATTCGCGATTTGAAACTGGATCGCGACAAGGTGAATGTCAATGGCGGCGCCATCGCACTGGGTCACCCCATCGGCGCCACCGGTTCCATCCTGATCGGCACCATGCTGGATGAATTGGAGCGGCGCGACTTGAAGCGAGGTTTGATCACCATGTGCGCGGGCGGCGGCATGGCGCCGGCCATCATCATTGAGCGGATCTGAAAACGCGGGAAGCTTATCCCTTGGCTCATCCGCGGCCAGGTATCGCCCGCCACCAGGTATCGCCGTCGGTACCTTTGATCCCTTCGCCCGCGGCGCCAACCGGTTCTTGCTCGCCCGAGGTCAACCAGTGGATCGCCGCGCCATCGGTGCCGGGGACTTTGGCAATGAAACGCGAACCGGTTGCCGAGCGCGCAACAATGACGCCTTGGCGGGCCGACCCTTCGCGGTCATAGAACACCGTAAAGGTTTCCACCCTGGCCGGGCCGATGTAGTCTTCTTCAATGGGCGGCACCGGGCCGCGGATCGCATCCGCCTCGGATTGAAAATCGAAATTCTGTGGAAATGCATTCGGCCCGAATGCGGCGCGGCCCAAGACCATCGAGTGGCTGTGCGTGGCGAGCCCCCCGTTGGCGAACAGCAAGCCGTAGCGCCCACGCTCGCGCAACGCCATTACCATGCTGACGACGGCATGACTCATATAATTCCCGACCGGTCCCCCGCCAAAGGTCAGTCCGCCGAACACCGTCGCCGGCCGGTGCAAAGGCCAACCAATCACCCGTCGCGCCATCTTCGGCACGCACGGAAAACAGCTATAAAGTTCAACGTGATCCAGGTCCGCGGTCGACAATTCATTCAACGCCAATGCCTGACGCAGTGAAACCGCCATGCTGGGCGATTCGGCAAAACCGGCGCGGGCCAGGACGTCCACCGGCTCATGGGCCGCAGCGCCCCGACCGACGAAAATCATCTTATCGTCTGCGACACCTCGCGCTCGCGCTTCGGCCAGGCTGGTCGCTATGAAGCCCGCGCCTTGATTGACGCTGCTGTTCGCCACCATCAGTTTGCAGTAGGGAAAGGCAATCGGACGGTTCGCCGCCGACACGGTTTTTATTTCATCGGCCGACGCCCGGCGCCGCAGCCACGCTCCCGGGTTCTTCGCCGCCACCGCTGAGAACCGCGACCATATTTCCGCACTTTCCTCTTGACCCTGCGCCAATGTCTGGCCGTAGGCGGCCCGGCCGGCATTTTCGTACAGCGGGTAGACGTCCACCGGCGCAACCAGTCCGTAGCGATGCCGGTATGAGGGCCCGCGGCGCATGGCAACCGCGCGCACGGCATCATCCGATGGTGATGCGCCGGCAGGCGCCGCCATCGCCGCGCGCCGGGCAGCGGTACGCAGTGCCTCGCCGCCGGCGACCGCCGCGACCTTGATTTCTCCGGCGCCGATGCGATTGGCGGCTTCGTTCAACAAGAGCAGCGGACTGTCGCCGCTGCCATACGCAGATTTGTAGCAAACGCGCGGACTCGCGCCGAGGCGCCGAGCCAACGGCGCCGACACATCGCCCAACTCCGGGCAGGAAATCTGATCAACGACTCCCAGAGAATCGAGCACCGGCAGCCAGCCGCCTCCGGCATCGGTGTCCGCGGAGCGCAAGGCCGCTTCCATCAAACCCAACGAATCGAGACCCAAACTCTCCCTGCCTGAGCTCTCACGATCGTTGACTTGGCCGACACCAATGATGACGGGAATCGGATTGTTCACAGCAGGTTGAGCCGCTTGAGAATCGCTTGATAGCGCGGATCGTGAACCAGCCCGATGCACAGCGGGTCGTTACGCAGCCAGATGCTGCCCGGATCTGCCTTGACCGCACGGTCGAGCCAGTCGAACGCGTGGTCGGCGTCGCCAAAGTAGGCGTACACCTCGGCCACCTGAAACTCTGAACCACCCGAGTTGCGCAGCAGATCCTTGAGTGCCGCGTCCGCTTCTGCGTTGCGGTGCGCCGCGCGATAGCCAAGCGGCAGGCCGTTGACCCGCCATGCAGGATTGCTCTCGGCTTCGAATTCGGCGATTGCCGCCGGAACGTCGCCGCGGGCGAGCAGGACGCGCCCGAGTTCGTAGTGGGCGGCCGAGAACGTCGGACTGGCCGCAAGTATCTGCCGCAGCAGCACCTCAGCTTCGGCAAGTTTGCCGGCGTAATACAAAATGCGGGCGGCATAACGCCGTGTCAGCTGATT
>Ga0137412_10003662_pt1 | contig 12250 bp, 10 predicted proteins | sample CZODoug2_1_16fun_FD_122160 | JGI IMG/M metagenome (GOLD analysis project Ga0137412, IMG submission 122160) | Vadose zone soil fungal communities from Angelo Coast Range Reserve, California, USA - CZODoug2_1_16fungal (Hybrid Assembly) | ecosystem: Environmental > Terrestrial > Soil > Vadose zone...
CCGGTATCCGGATCGAAATTGAATACGTCCGCGCATTCGAACGCCACCTTGGAACCGTCTTTCAGCCGCCAGTCGTACAGATAATAGGCGACGGCTCGCATGTGGCCTTCGGCGCTCACCAAAACGTCGTGCACAGTGAGCTCGCTGGCGCTCGAGGCGCTCGCGACCTTCGCCATGTAGGCGCGCACCGGCAGGCGGCCCAAGAACGGCGACTGGACCCAGCCATCGACGGTGAACAGCGCGGCCGCCTTGTCGACGTCGCTCGCTTCAAGGGCCTTGAGATACTTGCGCACAGCCTTCTGCATATGCCTCTCCCATCCGGTGATGCCCTCACGCCCGAGAGATGAGCCTAAACCTACGCGCGCAACAAGGAAAGGGGCGCGGCGGGTGGCGGGGGAATCCGGTATGTTACGCGGCGCAACGGCGGCGGCGCGGCAGGAATCCAAGGATACGATGAGCGCGATCAATTCGGCACAGGATCTCTGGCTCGGCCTCGACACCGGCGGAACGTTTACCGACGCCGTGCTGCTCATCGATGGCCGCCGGATCATTGCGAGCGCCAAGGCGCTGACGACCCCCTGGAACCTCGCCGTCGGCATCGGCAAGGCGATTCGCGCCGTGCTGGAACTGCTTCCGGCCGACGCCGGCAGCGGCGACGTCAGTCTCGTGTCCGTGTCGACCACGCTTGCAACGAATGCGGTCGTCGAAAATCGCTTCAGCCCCGTCTGCACGCTGCTCATCGGCTTCGATGATGCGATGGTCGAGCGCTCGGGTCTGCTGCGTCCCGGCAGCGGCGGCTTGGTGGTCCGCGTCGCGGGCGGCCATATCGCGACCGGCGAGGAGTCCTCGGTGCTCGACGAAGGGGCGGTGGCGCGAGCGATCGCCGAGCACGGCGCGCGCGTCGAGGCATTCGCGGTCGCGGCGAATTTCTCCGTGCGCAATCCGGCTCATGAATTGCGTGCCCGCAAGATAATCCGCGGGCTCTCGCCCAAGCCGGTGACCTGCGCGCACGAATTGAGTTCCAAGCTCGATGCTCCGCGGCGCGCGCTCACGGCCGCGCTGAACGCGCGCCTCACGCCGCAGATCCGGCATTTGATCGAGGCGCTGTCGCAGGTGCTCTCGGAGGAGTCGATCGACGCACCCCTGATGATCGTCAAAGGCGACGGATCGTTGATGAAGGCGGAAATTGCACTCGAGTATCCGGTCGAGACCATTCTGTCGGGTCCGGCGGCGAGCGTGGTCGGCGCGGGTTTTCTGACCGGCCTCGAGGATTTCGTCGTTGCCGACATGGGCGGCACCACCACCGACGTCGCGGTCGTGTCGGGCGGCCGGCCCGTCATCAGCGGCGAGGGCGCGCTGGTCGGCGCCTGGCGCACGATGGTCCAGGCCGTCGACGTGCGAACGAGCGGCCTCGGCGGCGACAGCGAGGTGCATTTCGACCGGCAACACCGGCTGTGCGTCGGCCCGCGAAAGGCCATGCCGCTCAGCCTGTTGGCGCATAGCTTCCCGGCCGCGCTCGCGCAGTTGCGATCGATCGCCGAGCTCGAGCGCCTGCCGGCGTACCCGACGCAATTCGCGTTTCGCAATCCCGATCGCGCTCCGCCCGGTCATCTGTCCACGATCGAGCGGCGGGTATGGGAAGCGCTGGCCTTGGAGCCGCGGCAAGTATCGGAGGTCGCGCGCAGCGGCGCCGGGCTCGAGGCGCTGCGCCGTCTCGCCGACGCGGGGCTTGCGACGCTCGCGGCGTTCACGCCGAGCGACGCCATGCACGTGCTCGATCGTCAACAGGGATGGAGCCGCGAGGCCGCCGAGTGCGGCGCACGCATTCTCGCCACCGAGGAACGCAATGCGCGCGCGGCCCGCGCCGCGTCTTCGCCGCAGACGATCTGCGAGCGGATTTACGAACACGTCGTGTGTGAATCCGGCCGCGTCCTGCTCGCCGCGGCCTTGGCGCAGGATCCCGGTCTGCAGGCGCGCGGACGCGGCTGGGGCGAACTCGGGGAGCGACTCATCGAGGACACCGTGGCGGGGCGGCGCTTTTCGACACTCCTGCAGACGACGATCGGGCTCGCGCGGCCGTTGATCGCAATCGGCGCGCCGGTGGGCGCCTACTATCCCGAGATCGCTCGCCGGCTCGGCGCGCCGCTGTCCATCCCCGAACATGCGGCGGTGTGCAATGCAGTGGGCGCCGTCGCCGGGATCGTATCGCAGACCGTCGAGATTTTAGTCAATCAGCCGACCTTCAATGTCTTTCGAGTCCACGATCCGGCGGGAAGCCGAGACTACCAAGATCCGGAAGGCGCGCTCGAGCACGCACAACGCGTATCGCGCGAGCTCGCGCTGGCAGCGGCGCTTCGCGCCGGCGCCGCCGATCCGCATGTCGAAACCAGCGTGACCGAGAAACTCGCACAGGGTCCGGGCGCCGGCTATCTCGCGGAGGCAGTGGCCCGTTCGACGGCGACGGGCCGTCCGCTCGCGGGTCACGCAGAACGGACTTCATAGAATAAAGGCATATGGCCCCGCCGGCTTATCGGTTAAAAGCATGCCAACGAAAACAAATCACGTCAGGATGTGAAAACTGCGCAGAGAAGCACGGGGGCGCGGTCATTTATCTCTATAATTATTTCCCGCCCACAAACTCCCGAGCAGCTTGCATGAAACAGCCTGAAGAGACGGTTGGCCGGCGCAGCCGGCGCCGGCCCGGAAGCGCCGACGTCAGCCACGCAGTCTTCGATCGTACGCGGCCCTACCGGCATCTGCGCAATCCGTTCGAGCCCATGAAAGTGTTCTCCGAGGATCAGGTCGCGGCCATTCACGAGGCTGCGCTCGTCATCCTCGAAACGCAGGGCATGAAGGTACTGTCGGCGGATGCGCGGATTCTGTATCGGAATGCCGGCGCCGAAGTCGACGAAGCGACGCTGATCGTGCGGCTCGGCCGTGAACTGGTGGGCGCCTCGCTCGCGACCGCGCCGCGCGACATCACGTTGCACGCCATGGATCCGGAACGCCACGTTCCACTGTCGGAGCAATGTGTGGCGTTCGCACCCACCTCGGGTCCTCCGAACATCATGGATACGGCGGGCGGGCGGCGTGCCGGAACTCTCGAGGACTTCTGCAACCTGATCAAGCTGTGTCAGAACTTCGAGGTGATCCACGTGCTCGGCGGCGCCACCGAGCCGCAGGACGTTCCGGTCCACGTCCGCCACCTCGAGGTGACGCGCGCCCAGCTCATGCTCTGCGACAAGATTCCCTTCATTTTTTCACGCGGCCACAAACAGGTCGCCGATAATTTCGAGCTCATACGGCTCGCGCACGGCATCTCGCCCGAAGAGTTCCGTTCGCGGCCATACACGTACACCATCATCAATACGAACTCGCCGCTGCAGCTCGACATCCCGATGGCCGACGGCATCATCGATTTCGCGACCGCGGGCCAGGTGCTCATCATCACCCCCTTTACGCTGGCGGGCGCAATGGCGCCGGTGACGATCGCGGGCGCGCTGACGCTGGCGCACGCCGAGGCGCTCGCGGGGTTGACCCTGGCGCAGATCGTGAGACCCGGCGCACCGATCGTTTACGGCAGCTTCACGTCGAATGTCGACATGAAATCCGGATCGCCCGCGTTCGGCACGCCGGAGTACGTCAAGGCGGCTTTCGGCGCCGGCCAGCTGGCGCGCTTTCTTGGACTTCCGTGGCGCTCCTCGAACGCGACCGCCTCCAATATTCCCGATGCTCAGTCCGCTTACGAGTCGCAGATGAGCCTGTGGGGTGCGTTGTTCGGCGGCTGCAACTTCGTGCTGCACGCGGCCGGTTGGTTGGAGAGCGGACTGACCACCTCGTACGAGAAATTCATTCTGGATATCGAGATGCTGCAGATGTTCGCCGAGGTATTTCAGCCGGTGGGGGCCGCACCCTCCGATCTCGCGCTCGAGGCGGTGGCCGAGGTCGGAGCCGGGGGTCACTTCTTCGGCTGCGCGCATACCATGGAGCGGTACCGAAGCGCGTTCTACGCGCCGCTGGTCTCCGACTGGCGCAACGCCGGCATCTGGGCCGAGGACGGCGCTAAAACCGCGACCGAGCGCGCGACCGGGATTTGGCAGAGCGAGCTGCGGCGTTATGTCGCGCCGGCGCGCGATCCCGCGATCGTCGAGGCGCTCGACTCCTATGTGGCGCGGCGCAAGGCGGAAGGCGGCGCGCCGCCGGTGACCTGATGATGTCGCGTCTGGACACGTCGCCGTCGCGATATCACAAGTCCGGAGGGCGGTTGCGTCTTAACATGGAATACGATAAGGACCGTGTAAGGTCCGGTTACGGTTCGGAAAATAACGGCTGGAGAGAGTATGTCAGCGGCGACTGAGGATGAATTCGACCTGGCCTCCCTCAACGACGAGGAGCTCACCGAACAGGTCCACGACGATCTGTATAACGGCCTGAAGAAAGAGGTCGAGGAGGCGACGCGGCTTTTCCTGAGCAGGGGCTGGTCGGCCGAACGCGTGCTGAATGACGCTCTGGTGGAAGGCATGCGCATCGTCGGAATCGACTTTCGAGACGGCATCCTATTTGTCCCCGAGGTGCTGCTGGCCGCGAATTCCATGAAGGGCGGCATGGAGATCCTGCGCCCCCTGCTCGCAGAAACAGGCGTGGAGCCGATCGGCAAGATCGTCATCGGCACGGTGAAGGGCGACATTCACGACATCGGCAAGAACCTCGTCTCGATGATGCTCGAAGGCGCCGGTTTCGAAGTCATCGATCTCGGCATCAATAACCCGGTGGAGAAATACCTGGAGGCGCTCGACAAGCACAAGCCCGATATCCTCGGCATGTCGGCGTTGTTGACGACGACGATGCCGTACATGAAGGTGGTCATCGACACGCTGAAGGAACGCGGCATCCGGAATGATTACATCGTGCTGGTCGGCGGCGCACCGCTCAACGAGGAATTCGGCAAGGCCGTCGGCGCCGATGCCTATTGCCGCGATGCCGCCGTTGCGGTCGAGACCGCCAAAGGCTTGATCGCGGCGCGGCGAGCCGGCGCGGCGGCCCACTGAGCCAGCGCGCGATGACAGAGAGCGGCTCGACGCCGGGCTTGGGGCTGCTGATCATCGCCTGTGGAGCGTTGGCACACGAGATCACCGCGTTACGCCGCGCCAATGGCTGGGACAAGCTCGACGTCAGCTGTCTTCCGGCCGAGCTGCATAACCGGCCGGAAAAGATTCCTGCCGCCGTACGCGCCCTCATTCAGGCTTCGCGAGGCCGTTATCATTCGATCTTCGTCGCCTATGGCGACTGCGGTACCGGTGGATTGCTGGACGAGGTGCTGCGCGAGGAGCAGGTTGAGCGCATTCCCGGCGCTCATTGCTACGAGTTCTTCGCCACCTCCCCGGTGTTCAGCGCGCTTGTCGAGGCCGAGCCGGGTACCTTCTACCTCACGGACTTTCTGCTGCGCCATTTCGACCGCTTGGTCATCCGCGGTCTGGGGCTCGATCGGCATCCGGAACTCCACTCGATGTACTTCGGCAATTATCGCAAGCTGGTTTATTTAGCCCAGGCACCGAAGCCAAGTTCGGAAGAACAGGCGCGCGCGGTCGCGTCCCGCATGGGGTTGGAATTTGAAATTCGGCGCACCGGTTATGGGACGCTGGGGACGTCGCTCGCCGCCGCGGTGACGCGCGGCGCAGCGCAACGTGGCCATGCTGCCCCGGACGCCGCCGCCCGGCGCACCGAGGAGGTCGTCGCATGGCGTCGCTGATCGTCATTTCCTGGCGGGACATTCCGGCTCAGGTCATCGTCAAGCGGGGCCGCGAGGCGGCCAAGGTGCAGCTGTCGCAGCGCTTTCAAGAAGCGGTGGACCGCGCCGCCATGCGTGCCGGCAAGGGCAGCTCGGATGCCTATCTTGCCGATTGGGCGCGCAGCGCACCGCGCCCGTGCGGCGATGATCTACAGGCGGAGGCGTCCGCGGAGGCGGCGCGCCTCGAATCGAAGTTCACGGACGAGGACCTCGAACGGCTGATTCGTGCGAAGGGCGTGGACGCGAATCGGATCGTTCCTGATTCCGGACCCGCGCCCGCTTCCGAGTCCGCCTGATGTATGCGGTCAGGCTATGGTCGGTGCGCCACGCGCGCGGCCTGAATGCGTTCTATCGCGGTTTCGAGGCAACACTGGTGCGTCTCAACTCTCTGTTTCGGGCGTTGGGATATGAGCGCATCGAACGGCCGGTGGCGCGCGTCGAGAAGGCCGTCAAGGGCCTGTTGTTCGACTGCCGCATGTGCGGTCAATGCGTGCTGAGTTCAACCGGCATGTCCTGCCCCATGAACTGTCCGAAGTCGTTGCGCAACGGTCCTTGCGGCGGCGTGCGGGCGGACGGCAATTGCGAGGTCAAGCCGGACATGCGCTGTGTTTGGGTCGAAGCCTATCGCGGCAGCGAACGCATACCGGGCGGCGTCGAGTCCATGAGCAAGGTGCAGTTCGCCGTCGATCAGCGCAGCCAAGGCCATTCGTCGTGGCTGCGGGTCGTGCGCGAAAAGATCGATGCGAAGGGCGACAGTCCGAAGGGCGCCGCGACCGGTTCGGCGACCGCCACCCCAGCCGCTACTGCTACTCCCAAGGGCGTGCCATGAAGTTCGAGGACGAACCCGTCCCGGGCTATCCTCTGCCCATCCTTCCCGGCCATACCTCCCCGGGGCGCTTCGAACGGGTACTGCGCGCCGGCGGCTTCGCGGTCACCACCGAACTCGCGCCGCCGGATTCCGCCGACCCCGAGGAAGTGTATCAACGGGCCCGGGTTTTCGACGGTTATGTCGACGCGATCAATGCGACCGACGGCAGCGGCGCGAATTGCCATATGTCGAGCCTCGCGGTTTGCGCGCTGCTGACCCGTGTCGGTTATGCGCCCATCATGCAGATCTCCTGCCGCGACAAGAATCGCATTGCCATTCAGGGCGATATTCTCGGCGGCGCCGCGATGGGAGTCTGCAACATACTGTGCTTGACCGGCGACGGCGTGCAGGCAGGCGATCATCCTCAGGCCAAACCGGTGTTCGATTTGGATTGCGTGTCGCTGCTCGATGTCGCGCGCACCCTGCGCGACGATCACCATTTTCAGAGCGGGCGCAAGATCAGCTTCGCGCCGCGCGTCTTTCTCGGCGCCGCCGAAAATCCGTCCGGCCTGCCGTACGCGTGGCGGCCGCAGCGCCTGGCGAAGAAAGTCGCCGCAGGCGCGCAATTCATTCAGACTCAATACTGCTACGACTTGCCGCTGTTGCGCCGCTTTATGCAGGAGGTCGAGGCGCTCGGCCTGTTCGGCAAGGTGTTCATTCTCGCCGGCGTCGGCCCGCTGCGCTCGGCGAAGACGGCGGAGTGGATGCGCAAGAACGTCCCCGGCATGCACGTCCCGGACGCCGTTATCGCGCGTCTCGCCGGCGCGCAGGACCAGGCCCGCGAGGGCCGCAATATCTGCATCGAGTTGATTCAGTCGATGCGCGAGATCCGCGGAATCAGCGGCGTGCACATCATGGCCTACCGCCAGGAAGAATCAGTGGCCGAGATCGTCGATAAATCCGCCATCCTTCGCGATCGCGCTCCCTGGTATCCCGGGCGCGACGCACCTCAATATTCTCACAGGACAGCATCATGACCGACACCGTCATCAGTTCCGCCACCAAGGAAGTCGTGATCGGATTCGATCGGCCTTTCGTCATTATCGGCGAGCGCATCAATCCGACGGGACGCAAGATTCTCGCCGCCGAAATGGCGGCCGGCGACTTCACGCGCGTCGAGGCGGACGCGCGCGCCCAAGTCGAGGCCGGCGCGCACATGCTGGACGTCAATGCCGGGATTCCGCTGGCCGACGAGCCCGCGATTCTCGCGCGCGCGATCCAGCTCGTGCAGTCGATCACCGACGTGCCGCTGTCCATCGACTCGTCCATTGTCGCCGCGCTCGAGGCCGGGCTTGCCGTCTACAAGGGCAAGGCCTTGGTCAATTCGGTGACCGGTGAGGATGAGCGCTTGGAAAGCGTGCTGCCGCTGGTCAAGAAGTACGGCGCCGCCGTGATCGCGATTTCGAACGACGAGACCGGGATATCCGAAGATCCGGACGTACGCTATGCGGTCGCGAAGAAAATCGTCGAGCGGGCGATGGACCATGGCATCCCGGCATGCGATGTGGTCGTCGATCCGCTGGTCATGCCCATCGGCGCGATCAATCAGGCGGGCGTGCAGGTCATGCGCCTGGTACACAGGCTCCGCACCGAGCTCAAGGTCAATACCTCCTGCGGCGCCTCGAACATCAGCTTCGGACTTCCGTACCGCGACGGCATCAACAGCGCCTTCCTGACCATGGCGATGGGAGCGGGGATGACCTCGGCCATTACCAATCCGCTGCATGTCGACGTCATCAAAGCCTGCATGGGAGCGGACGTCATGCTGGGACACGATCCGGACTGCGCCCGTTGGATTCGGCGCTTTCGCGACATGTCGCCGCCGGCGACGGGCGCGCCGAGCGCCACCGGCGCACCCGCCGAGGCTCCGCGGGGCCGCCGCGAAGGCGGCCATCGCCGCCGCCCGGCTTAGGAGCCGGAGGTTCCCGTGGCAATGCGCGATCCCCTCGTCGTATTCACGCCGTCAGGCAAACGCGGCAATTTCCCGGTCGGCACGCCGTTGCTGCAGGCGGCGCGCAGTTTGGGCGTGGACATCGACTCGGTCTGCGGCGGCCGCGGGCTTTGCGGCCGTTGCCAAGTATTGGTCGCGGAGGGCGAATTCGCCAAGCACGGGGTCTCCTCGTCCGCCGCCAGCTTGTCGCCGTTCAGCGAGCCGGAAAAGCGCTATTCCCGGCGGGTACCCATGGCGGAAGGCCGGCGCCTGTCGTGTTCGGCGCGCGTCGAGGCCGATGTGGTCATCGACGTGCCCGCGACCAGCCAGGTTCACCGCCAAGTGGTGCGCAAGGAGGCCGATGCGCATGTGATCGAGCTCGATCCGGTGGTGCGCCTGCATTACGTGCAGGTCAAGCAGCCGGACATGCATGATCCGTCCGGCGACCTGCGCCGGCTGTTCGAGGCGCTGGAATCCGAATGGAACCTCAAGGATCTCACCTGCGATTTGTCGGTCCTGCAAACTCTGCAGCCGACGCTGCGCTCCGGATCGTGGCAGGTCACCGTGGCGGTGCACGGCGCCAAGCAGATCATCGCGGTCTGGCCCGGCCTGCACGAGCTCGTCTACGGGCTTGCCGTCGATATCGGTTCGACGACGATTGCCGCACACCTGTGTGATTTGAGCACCGGAGAGGTCGTCGCCTCCGCGGGCGTCATGAATCCGCAGATCCGCTTCGGCGAGGATCTGATGAGCCGCGTTTCCTACTCAATGATGAATCCCGGCGGCGCAGCGCTGATGACCGCGGCCGTGCGCGAGGCGCTGTGCGGACTCGCGGTGGATGTGGCGCGGCAGGCCGGCATCACTCACGAGGACATTCTCGAGGCGACGCTGGTCGGCAACCCGATCATGCATCATTTATTGCTCGGCATCGATCCGGTCGAACTCGGCGGCGCGCCGTTCGCGCTGGCCACCGATCATTCGCTGACGCTGCGGGCGAACGTGATCGACTTCCATTTGAACCGCAACGCCCGAGTCTACGTGCTGCCCTGCATCGCGGGGCACGTCGGCGCGGATGCCGCCGGCATGGTGCTCGCCGAGCGGCCCGATCTCGCCGACGAGATGACGCTGCTGGTGGACGTGGGCACGAACGCGGAAATCGTGCTGGGGAACAACCGGCGCCTGGTTGCCTGTTCCAGCCCGACCGGTCCGGCCTTCGAGGGCGCTCAGATCAGCTGCGGTCAACGCGCGGCACCGGGAGCGATCGAACGCGTGCGCATCGATCGCGAGACTCTGGAGCCGCGATTCAAGGTGATAGGTTCCGACCTGTGGTCCGATGACCCGGGATTCAACGAGGCCACGGCGGCCACGGGCATCACGGGCGTGTGCGGATCCGGCATCATCGAGGTCATTGCGGAAATGTACCTCGCCGGCATCATCAATCAGGACGGCGTCCTCGACGGCAGACTGGCCGTGCGCTCGCCGCGCATCGTCGAGAACGGCCGCACTTTCGCTTATTTGCTGCATCGAGGCGCGGTCGAGATGAAGATCACCCAGACCGACGTCCGGGCAATTCAGCTCGCCAAGGCGGCGCTCTATGCCGGCGTCGCGCTGCTCATGGAACGGCTCGGCATCGATCATGTCGATCGCATCCGGCTCGCCGGGGCGTTCGGCAGCCATATCGACGTGAAGTACGCGACGATTCTCGGAATGGTTCCCGACTGCGACCTCGAGCAAGTCCGTTCAGCCGGCAATGCCGCCGGAACCGGCGCGCGGATTGCGCTGCTCGATGCCGCTTCGCGCGGCGTCATCGAAACCTTGGTGAGGCGCATCGAGAAAGTGGAGACCGCGATCGAGCCGCGCTTTCAACATCACTTCGTCGAAGCCATGGCGATTCCGCACAAGACCGCTGCCTATGCGAACTTGCGCAAAGTCGTCGATCTGCCGCCGCCCAAGGAATCGACGAGCCAGAGCGAAACGCGCGGCCGGCGGCCGCGCCGCGCGGGCCCGGTGAAAACGGAGTAGGGAGCTGGCTCGGGGGTCAGCAGGCCGCCGGCGCGTGCTAACATGCGCGGAGAGAACCGCTGAGCAGGGAGAACAAAATGAGCACCACCGTCGCGCCGCTGGCCGAGGCGCGCCCCGAGGGCCGTTTCTTTTATTTGTGGATGGCGGGCGCATTCTTACTCATCGCATTCGGCGGCTTCATTCCCACCTACTGGGCGCCCGTGACGAGCGGCGCATTCAGAGGTCCGCCGATCCTGCACATTCATGGCTTGTTGCTCTTCAGCTGGACGGTGTTCTACTTCGTGCAGACCGCATTCGTGGCGGGACGCCGGGTGATGGATCACCGCACCTGGGGATTGGCGGGCATCTCCCTATTCAGTGTCTTGATGTGCAGCATCCTGGTCGCTCAAATGATGGTGTTGAAACGCGAAGACGCACTCGGCCATGGCGATGCCGCACGGCGTTTCGCGGCCGTCACCCTGTGTGCGTGGCCCTTCATGGCGGCGTTTTTCACGCTGGCCATCGTCAACATCCGCAATCCTGAGGTGCACAAGCGTTGGATGACGCTGCTGCTGATCAACATGATGACGCCCGCCATCGCGCGCGTCTTTTTGGTGGTGCTCGCCGCGACAGCGGGGAGTGCCGCCGTCGGCGGCGGCGGGCCGCCGCCGCCATTCGTGGCGATTCCCCCGGCGATGGTGGGTGATCTATTGCTGGTCGTCGCGATCGTTCATGATTGGCGCACGCGCGGCCGCCCGCATCCGGTGTACGTGTACGGCGGCTTGGTCACGCTGGCCACGCCGTTCCTGATCGGCGCATTTGCCAATACCGGCCTATGGATGAGCATGGCCAAGGCTTTCGAGCGCCTGGCGGGTTAGCAGGGCGCTCGAGTCATTGCGCGGCCGCTCGAGCGGATCGCGCGCGCTGTCAGCCGCGTCCGATGAACGGCATCTTGGTCGCCATCACCGTCAGAAATTGAACGTTGGCTTCCGGCGGCAGGTTCGCCATGTAAACGACGCTGGCCGCGACATTGGCGACGTTCATGGTCGGTTCCGGTGCCGTGCTGCCGTCGGCCTGCATGGAGCCGGCTGCAAAACCCGCCGTCATCCGAGTCGCGGCATTGCCGATATCGATCTGCCCGCAGGCAATGTCGAATTCTCGGCCCTCCAGCGACAGGGCCCGAGTGAGTCCGGTGATAGCGTGCTTGGACACGGTGTACGGCAAAGATCGGGGCCGCGGCACGTGGGCCGACAGCGATCCATTGTTGATGATGCGTCCTCCCCGCGGCGATTGCGCGGCCATGCGCCGGAAGGCTTCGCGAGCGCATAGGAATGCCCCCGTCAGGTTGACTCCGATAATCGCGGACCAATCGCTCAAGGCGATGTCGGCGACGCCTGCCGCGGACGATGCCGCTCCGGCATTGTTGAACAGCAGGTCGACGCGGCCAAAGCGGGCGATCGTCTGGTCGAATAGACGGCGCACGGAATGTTCATCCGTAACGTCGGTCGTGATCGGCACGAGGTCATCGCTGCTCTCCGCGCGCACGGCATCGAGCGCTGCTTCCCGGCGGCCTGCCAAGACGACACGCCACCCGGCGCGTCCGAGAGCCAATCCGACCGCACGTCCAATTCCGCTTCCGCCGCCCGTCACGATCGCCACTCGG
>Ga0137412_10003663_pt1 | contig 12248 bp, 13 predicted proteins | sample CZODoug2_1_16fun_FD_122160 | JGI IMG/M metagenome (GOLD analysis project Ga0137412, IMG submission 122160) | Vadose zone soil fungal communities from Angelo Coast Range Reserve, California, USA - CZODoug2_1_16fungal (Hybrid Assembly) | ecosystem: Environmental > Terrestrial > Soil > Vadose zone...
GGCACACCGGCCCGCCAGGCCAGCTCGGCGAGCGCCCGCGCGCTGGCCGCCGCGTACTCGGCCGGCTTCCACACCACCGCGTTGCCGCAGACCAGCGCGGGCACCAGGTACCAGGACGGCACGGCCACCGGGAAGTTGCCGGCGGTGATCACGGCGGCCACCCCGACCGGGACCCGGAAGGTGAACAGCTGCTTGTCCGACATCTCCGAGGGCACCGTCTGGCCGTACAGCCGCCGTCCCTCGCCGAGGAAGAAGTCGCAGGTGTCCACGATCTCCTGGACCTCGCCGAGCGCCTCCCCGGCCGGCTTGCCGATCTCCCTGGTCACCAGGGCCGCCAGCGCCGTCTTGTTGGCCTCCACCAGCCGGCCGAAGTTGGCGATCACCCGGCCGCGGACCGGGGCGGGCACCTGGGCCCAGTCCCGCTGCGCGCGCCGGGCCGACTCGGCCGCCCGCCGGAAGTCCTCGGCGCTGGCCAGCCGGACCGACGCCACCACCTCGTCGGTCCTGCTCGGGTTGCGGGAGGAGTACTCCACCCCGCTACCACCGTCGATCACCGCGCCGTCAATCACGGAGGCCAGCTGCTGCATCGGCACCATGCCGCTGACCCTAGGGCGCCGGGCCGGCGCTGCCGAGGGTCTCCGGGAGGAATCTTGACGTCGCTGAACGCCAGCAACGCTTGTGCTCGGGCGGGGTGTCGCGGCGTGGTGGGTGGGTCTTCGATCGGCCACCGCGAGGCACGGAGATCAGTGCCGGAAAGTTAAAAGTGATACTCTTTTACGCACAGTGACATACCGGCGACACGAACGTGTCCGCAGGTAGAGCCTCAATTTTGGCCTGAGGCGGTGGGATCTACTACAAAAAACGATGCGTAATGGTCCCCTGTGTAGTACACCTCATGCCCCTGCCCGGTGACCAGCCTTCGCGCCCCTCGATCCCGTGATCCAGGGGTGGGCACGGTGTACTCGTGGTAGTAACCCCGAGGGTGCGCCGGGAGCAGGCGCTCGGCATTGTTGAACACGATGCCGTCCCGCGAGTAGGTCAGTCGACCGCCGGTCTCGATGGTCCGCCACACCTGGCCCGCCTCCGGAGGCAGCGCACACAGCGAGCGAAGTGGCAAGCGGGACTGGCTGGATCCAGGCGTGCTGGGCGACGGCGCGGGGCAGCTGGCCGGCCGGTTCAGCGCGGTGCCTCGGGCGTTCGGCGCGGCGTTCGGCCCGGCCGCCGCGGCACTCGGCCCGGCCGAGGTGGAGCTCGCCCCCGGGGCGGTGGCCGTCCCCGTCGAGCAACCCAGCAGCAGCCCCCCGAGCAGCCCCAGCATCACGACCAGCCCGGTCAGCCGCTCGGGTGACCCGGTCAGCCGCGGGATCGCCCGCTGCCTGTCGTCCCCCACTACCGGCCTCGAGCGGCGAACCTGACGCACCCGGTCAGCTCCTCGGACGCTCGCCCCGGGCGGCTCGGTGTCGAGCCCACCAGGCGTCCGCCGCGTCCGAGGCCAGGTCGGCGAGTACCGCGACGCCACCGCACAGCGGCAGCAGCACGACGATGGCCAGCACAACCTGGAAGGGGAAGGCCAACTGGGTGATCCAGAGTTCGACGGAATCCCACCAGTCCGCCAGCGAGCGCAGCACGCGCCACAGGGTAGACCGCAGCGCGGTCGACTAGGTTCGTGGCCATGTTCGCCGTCTACGCTGCCGCGCCCAACCGCGACGACCCGCTGGCCTCCCTCACCGTCGGGGAGCGGCCGGAACCGGAGGTACCGGATGGCTGGGTGGCCGTCCGGGTGAGCGCGGCCAGCCTGAACATGCATGACCTCTGGACGCTGCGCGGAGTGGGCATCAAGCCGGAGCAGTTCCCGATGATCCTGGGCTGCGACGGCGCCGGCACCCTCCCCGACGGCACCGAGGTGGTGCTGCACTCGGTGATCACCGACCCGAACTGGTCCGGGGACGAGACGCTGGATCCGAAGCGCACCCTACTCACCGAGAAGCACCAGGGCACCTTCGCCGACACCGTGGTGGTGCCGGCACGCAACGCGGTCCCGAAGCCGGCCGGGCTGTCCGCGGTGCACGCGGCCGGGATGGGCACCGCATGGCTCACCGCCTACCGGATGCTGTTCACCAAGTCGGGACTGCGCCCCGGGCAGACCATGTTGGTGCAGGGCGCCTCGGGCGGAGTGTCCACCGCACTGATCCAACTGGGCCGGGCCGCCGGGTTGCGCGTCTGGGTGACCGGACGCACAGACGACAAACGGGCGCTGGCCGAGAAACTCGGTGCGCACGCAACCTTTGCCTCCGGCGAGCGGCTGCCCGAGCGGGTTGACGGCGTCTTCGAGACGGTTGGCGAAGCGACCTGGAGCCACTCCATCCGAGCCCTCAAGCCGGGCGGGGTAATCGTCTGTTCCGGCTCGACCAGCGGCCCCAATCCGCCCGCTGACCTGCAGCGACTGTTCTTCCTCCAGCTCCGCGTCATTGGTTCGACGATGGGCACCCTGGACGAGCTGCGTGACCTGTTGGCCTTCGTGGACACCTCCGGGATCACCCCTGAGGTCGGCCTCGAGCTCCCGCTGGAAGAGGCGGAACAGGGCTTCCGGACGATGCTGGACGGGCGGACCGCGGGCAAGATAGTATTTGTATGTGCGCAAAACAAATAACCGCAATCACCCAGCAGGGCTGAGCGCTATACCACTTTCGTGCGGGAAGACGTACACTCTATTGCCGTGATTAGTCCATCCGTGCCCTCGCCGCGCACCCCTCCGGATTACCTGAGCGTGGTCGAGTTACTCGATCATGCGGACCGGGCTGTCGAGGCGGTTTTGACCCCGGTTACCGCCCAGGAGGGACTGAGTCGGGAGGGGTGGCGCGTCCTCCTTTTCCTCTCCCGAGGCGGGGGGCGGAGCATGGGCGAGATCGCCGAACACGCGGCGGTTCCGAACCCGACGGCCACCCGCGTGGTGGACCGGCTCGTCGCCCAGTCGCTGGCGTTCCGCCGCAACGACCCGACCGATCGCCGCCGGGTGCTCGTGCATCTGGCACCGAACGGCCGGCAACTGGTAGAGCGGATCAGCCGCCAGTTGGAGCTGCGAGTGGACGGCGCCTTCGGCCAGTTCGGCACCGGCGGTAGCGCGCTGGGTAGCCTGCTGACCCGCGTCGCCGAATCGCTCCCCGTGGCCAAATAGCCTCCCGCCGCCGCCCGGGGCCGTATTCCTTCGCCGCCAGCGCGGGTGGCGGCCCCGGGCCAAGGTGGGAGGGCCGGTGTGCCCCTATGGGCGCACCAGGGCCGTACCGCGCCCGGCCCAATGCGCATGACCCGGCTGGAGCAACGCCGCTCCACCGGTTCGGCGGAACGCCTCCGCCGCCTCGATTACTTCTTCGACTTCGCTTTGTCGCCCGCCTCGTCGGTGGACAGCGCCGCCACGAAGGCCTCCTGCGGAACCTCGACCCGCCCGATCGTCTTCATCCGCTTCTTGCCCTCCTTCTGCTTCTCCAGCAGCTTGCGCTTACGGGTGATGTCGCCCCCGTAGCACTTGGCGAGCACGTCCTTGCGGATCGCCCGGATGTTCTCCCTGGCGATGATGCGCGAGCCGATGGCCGCCTGGATCGGCACCTCGAACTGCTGGCGCGGGATCAGCTCGCGCAGCTTCGAGGCCATCGTCGTGCCGTAGGCATAGGCGGAATCGCGGTGCCGGATCGCGGAGAACGCGTCCACCGGCTCGCCCTGCAGCAGGATATCGATCTTCACGAGGTCGGCGGCCTGCTCGCCGGCCTCCTCGTAGTCCAGGCTCGCGTAGCCCCGGGTCCGGGACTTCAGGGCATCGAAGAAGTCGAAGATGATCTCCGCCAGCGGCATCGTGTAGCGCAGCTCGACCCGGGTCTCGGACAGGTAGTCCATGCCGCCCAGCTGCCCCCGCCGGGCCTGGCACAGCTCCATGATCGCGCCGATGAACTCCGACGGCGCGAGGATGGTGACCTTGACGACCGGCTCGTGCACCTCGGCGACCTTGCCGGTCGGCCAGTCGGACGGATTGGTCACGGTCATCTCGGTGCCGTCATCGAGCACCACCCGGTAGACCACGTTCGGCGCGGTGGAGATCAGATCGAGGCCAGCCTCGCGCTCCAGCCGGTCCCGGGTGATCTCCAGGTGCAGCAAGCCGAGGAACCCGCACCGGAAGCCGAACCCAAGCGCGGTCGACGTTTCCGGCTCGTAGGTCAACGCGGCATCGTTGAGCTGCAGTTTGTCCAGAGCCTCGCGCAGCTCCGGGTAGTCCGATCCGTCCACCGGGTAGAGCCCGGAGTAGACCATCGGGCGCGGCTCGCGGTAGCCAGTGAGCGGTTGCGCGGCCCCGTTGCGCTGCGAGGTGACGGTGTCGCCGACCTTGGACTGTCGGACGTCCTTGACCCCGGTGATCAGGTAGCCCACCTCGCCGACGCCGAGCCCCACGGACGGCTTGGGGTCCGGCGAGACGATGCCGACCTCGAGCAGCTCGTGCACGGCGCCGGTGGACATCATCTTGATCCGCTCGCGCGGGGTGATCCTGCCGTCCACCACCCGGATGTAGGTGATGACGCCCCGGTAGGTGTCGTAGACCGAGTCGAAGATCATCGCCCGCGCCGGCGCGTCCGCGTCGCCGACCGGCGCCGGCACCAGCCGAACGACCTCGTTGAGCAGCTCGCGCACCCCGGACCCGGTCTTGGCGCTGACCCGCAGCACATCGGACGGGTCACACCCGACGATGTGCGCGAGCTCGGCGGCGTAGCGATCCGGGTCGGCCGCCGGCAGGTCGATCTTGTTGAGCACCGGGATGACGGTGAGGTCCTTCTCCAGCGCCAGGTACAGGTTGGCCAGTGTCTGCGCCTCGATGCCCTGCGCGGCGTCGACCAGCAGGATGGCGCCCTCGCAGGCCTCCAGTGCCCGGCTCACCTCGTAGGTGAAGTCGACGTGCCCAGGGGTGTCGATCAGGTGCAGGACGTGCTCGGTGTCTCCCACTTTCCACGGCAGCCGCACGTTCTGCGCCTTGATGGTGATGCCGCGCTCGCGCTCGATGTCCATCCGGTCCAGGTACTGGGCCCGGTAGTTACGCTCGTCGACCACGCCGGTGAACTGCAGCATCCGGTCGGCCAGGGTGGATTTGCCGTGGTCGATGTGGGCGATGATGCAGAAGTTGCGGATACGATCCGGCGCGGTGAAAGTGCGGTCGGCGAACGTGCTCACTCGGTTCCTTTACGTGCGGAGGGCTCTGGAGGGCCTACCTCCATGGTCGCACGTCGGTTGACCTGGCCCCACGCGCACGCCCGCCGAGGTGGCCGAACTCTCCCCCGCCCGTCCCGCCGCGCGCCGCGCGGTCAGCCCGCCACGGCACCACTCCCGGCGGGCAGACCGGATTCGGTGGGCAGACCGGCCTCCGACCAGTCCTGGATGCCGCCGCGGTACTTGCGCACGTTCGTGTACCCGCGCTGTTCGAGCAGGCTGGCCACCGCCTGGCTGTTGGCGCACGAGACATTCGAGCAGTAGGTGACGATGGCCGCCGCCCTGTCCGGCAACAGCGTTGCGGCCCTGGCCGCGACGTCCTGCTCCACCAGGTTGATCGCGCCCGGCAGGTGCGCCTGCGCGTAGTGCTGCTCGGGCAGAGCATCGACAACGGACACCGAGCCTTCGGCGATGGCCGCGCGCAGCTCCGCACGGGTGATCAATGTGGTCATGGGTGGCTCCTTCAAGGGTTTCGGACTACGGTCCGGTTATGCCTTCTCAAGGTAGCGGACCGCGGTCCGATTCGTCAACCGGCGCGACCCGACGCCGGGGCTCGCCTATCGAGAACGCCATGCCCTCGCCGGTGGAGATCAGCATCGGCCGCGCCCAGCCGCCGATCGAGCGGGCCGACGCGGCGCGCAACCGGCGGCGGATCCTGGACGCGGCACAGCGGCTGTTCGCCGAGCTGGGGGTGGACGCGGTGAGCCTGGACGCGGTGGCCGCGGCGGCCGGCGTGGGCAAGGGCACGGTGTTCCGCCGCTTCGGGGACAAGTCGGGGCTGGCCGCCGCCTTGCTGGACGAACGAGAACTGTCGTTGCAGCAATCCATCCTGTCCGGGCCACCGCCGCTCGGCCCCGGCGCGCCGCCGGCGGAGCGGGCCGCCGCGTTCACCAGGGCCTACCTGGACTATGTGCTGTCCGCCCCGGAGCTGGTCCGGATGTCCGAGACGGCCAGCGCCGGCGCCCGCTTCCGGATCGGGGCGTTCGGGTTCTGGCACGCCCACCTGCGGGTGCTGCTCCGCGAGGCCGGCCACTCCCCGGCCCGTGCCGGCGTGCTGGCCCACGCCCTGCTCGCCCCGCTGGCCGCCGAACACCTGCTCGCCCAGCTCGCCGAGGGAACCAGCCGGGAGGACCTGGTGGACGGCCTGGTGCGGCACGCTGAGCTGGTGACTCCCGGCTGAACCCCGACGGAAGACGTTTCCACGGCACTAGAAGCTGAATAGGTGGCGGACGGTTGGCGGAGGGTCGGACAGCCCCCGGACCCGATCCAGGTTCGCCTGGTCGGCGCCGGTGGTCCGGCCACCACCGTGCTGGCGCAGGTGCTCCTCCCAGGACGGCACGGTGAACTGCTCGACCACCAGCTCCGGCCGCTCCGCGTCCCGGTACGTCCGCCAGCTGGTGGCCCCGGTCCGCAGCCGGGTGCGGCGCACCGCGACCAGGCCGGCCATCAGCTCGTCGATCAACTCGGCGCGCACCACGTACTCCACGGTGACCAGGACCGGGCCCGGGTTCTGCTCAGGGTCCAGCGCCAGCTGTGGATCGAGCCACGCGGGCGCCTCGGCCCGGTCGACCCCGGACACATCGTGCAGTGGCAGCAACCGCGCTGAGGCGGCGCCAGCGACCAGCACGGCGGCGCTGAGCAAGAAACCGACCGGCAGGCCTACCCAGGCGGCCACCAGCCCCCACAGCGCCGAGCCGGCGGCCGTCGCGCCGAACAGCACCACCTGGTAGATGGACAGCCCCCTGGCCCGCACCCAACGCGGCAGGAAGGCCTGCACCGTGGCGTTCAGGCTGGACAGCACCATGATCCAGGCCACCCCGGCGGGCAGCAGCACCAGTACGACCAGCCACGGGATGCGCACCAGCCCGACCACCAGCATGGCCGCCGCATAACCGACGCTGGCCACCGCCAACAGGCCGGTCGGGCTCCACACCCGGCGCAGCCGAGGCAGCACCACCGCGCCGATCAGCGACCCCGCGCCGACCGCGGCCAGCAGCAGGCCGTACCCGCCGGAGCCGATGCCCAGCCGTTGGTCGGCGATCAGTGGCAGGAGAGCCCACAGCACGGATGCGGGCACGATGAACAGCACCAGATGAAGCATCAGCCGGCGCACCACCGGGGCATGCCGGACGTAGCGCCCGCCGACGCGCAGCGCGGACAGGAAGGCCTCCGGGTGTGGGCGATCCGCCGGTTCCGGCCGCCACCACAGCAGCACCACGGCGAACACCAGAAAGGTCACCGCGTTGATGGCGAACACGGCGGCGACCCCGATCCAGGAGATGACCAGGCCGGCGATCGCCGGTCCCAGCGCCCTGGCCAGGTTGATGCTGATCGAGCCGAGCGCGGCGGCACTGGTGAGCTGGGCGCGTGGCACCAGCTCCGGGATGACCGCCTGATAGGCCGGCAGCTGGAACGCCGCGCCAGCGCCGAGCAGGAAGGTCAGCACCAGCAGCAGCGAGGGGCTCGCCCCGCCGGTTGCGGTGATCACCGTGAGCACCGCGCCGACGACAACCTGGAACAGCTGGGTGGCCAGCAGCAGGCGGCGCTTGTCCAGGAACTCCGCGAGCACCCCGGCCGGCAGCGCGAACAACAGCACCGGCAGGCTGCTCGCTGTCTGCACCAGGGAGACCAGCACGGAGGCCCCCGGCGCGGATACCAGTAACCACTGCGCGCCGACGGTCTGCATCCAGGTGCCCACGTTGCTCAGCAGCACCGCGATCCACAATGCCCGGAACACCGATGCGCGCAGCGGCGCCCACGGGGACGGGCTGCCCTCCGGCGCCACGCCCTGGTCAGCGGCCATCGCCCGCCCCCTCATCCCCCATCGCGCGGTCTGGGACTACCGCGTCGGCCGGGGAGAAGTATCCAGCTCACCTGATCAGCGCGCCCGCGAGGCGACCGATCAGACCGGCTTCACCAGTTGGGAGACCAACCGGGTCACAAGTGCATGGAACTCCGGGTCGGTGCGCAGCGCCGCCTGGTCCCTCGGCCGGCGAAACGGCACGTCCACCCGATCGGTGATGGTGGCCGCCGGTCCGTCGCTCATCACCAGGATTCGGTCGGAGAGCAGCACAGCCTCCTCGACGTCGTGGGTCACCATGATCACCGCCCGGCGATCGGCCTCCCAGAGCTCGAGCAGCTGGCTCTGCAGGGAAAGCCGGGTGAGCGCATCGAGCGCACCGAACGGCTCGTCCAGCAGCAGCACCTTCGGGCCGAGCGCGAACGCCCTGGCGATCCCGACCCGCTGCTGCATCCCGCCGGATAGTTGGCCCGGCTTGCGCTCCATCGCGTGGCCGAGGTGCACCCGTTGCAGCGCCTCGACGGCGCGGCGGTCCCGCTCCGCGGCCGGCAGCTCCGGAGCGGCGCAGTCCAGCGCGAAGCGGACGTTGCCCTTGGCCGAGAGCCAGGGCAGCAGGACGTGTTGTTGGAAAACCACGCCTCGATCGGCGCCGGGCCGGGTGATCGGAGCCCCGTCGAGCCGGATCGAGCCGGTGGTGGGCTCGACCAGCCCGGCGATCACCCCGAGCAGCGTCGACTTCCCGCAGCCGGACGGCCCGACCAGGGTGACGAACTGCCCGGCCGGGACGTCCAGGTCCACCGGAGCGAGCACCTCACGCCCGCCGCCCCGCACCGGGTAGGTCTTGGTGATCCCGCGCAGGGTGAGAAAGCCCGCGGTCGTGGTGGTCTCCGCGAGGTCAGTCGCCATGGCGCACCGTCCGCTCCAGCAGGCCGAGCGCGCGGTCCAGGCCCAGCCCCACCAGCCCGATCACCAGGATCGCGACCACGATGCTGGACACGTTGAGGTTGTTCCACTCATTCCAGACGAAGTAGCCGATGCCCTGACCTCCCATCAGCATCTCGGCGGCCACGATGACCACCCAGGCGATGCCCAGGGACAGCCGCAGGCCGGTGACGATGCTGGGCAGCGCGGCCGGCAGCAGCACCCGGCGGGCGATGGTCCAGCGGGATGCCTCCACGGTGCGGGCCAGCGCGAGGTAGGGCTCCGGGACCCCGCGCACGCCCAACGCGGTGTTCAGCACGATCGGCCAGAGCGCCGAGACGAAGATGACGAACAGAGCGGTGCCCTGTGAGCTCTGCAGCAGCGCGAGCCCGATCGGCAGCCAGGCCAGCGGCGAGACCGGCTTGAGCACCTGCACGAACGGGTCGACCGCCTTCCACACCACGCGCGACACGCCGACCGCGAAACCGAGCGGCACGCCGACCAGCGCGGCCCCGCCGAAACCGAGCGCGACCCGTTGCAGGCTGCCGATCAGGTCCCAGCCGATGCCGACGGTCGATCCGTCCACCGCGAACGGGTCGCTGAGCAGCTCGACAGCCCTGGCGGCCACCGCACCCACTGACGGCGCGAGCGGTGACAGCGAACCCGAGCGCACCAGCAGCTCCCACAGGCTCAGCCCGGCCGCGAGCAGCATCACGAACAGGATCGCGGCCCGCTGGTTCGTTCTCGGTGCCCGCCGGGCGCGCGGCGACGCGTCGGCGGCCTTCGGCACCACGGCGGTCATCCGTTCTCCTCGCTCCCTCAGGGGCCCCAGATGTTCAGCTGACCCACCCGCTCAGGCGACGAACCGCTTGGTCCAGGGCAGCGGGTTCGCCGGGTCGAAGGTGCTGCCCATGATCTGTTCCACCCGCAGGTCCTCGGCCGGCGGCGCGCCCCCGACCGCGGCCATCGCCGCCCTGGCCGACGAGGTGTCGAAGACCCGTGACGCGGCCTCGCCGAGGGCCGCCGGGGAGCCGTAGGATCCGGCCGGCGCCAGCCCCCAGCGCTGCATCTGGGTGAGCATCCAGATCGCCGAGCTCCGCCAGGGGAACGGGTCGAAGCCGATTCGGTCAGCCACCTCCACGTGCCCGCCCAACCCGTTGTCGAAGGCGCCGGTGAGCACCGCCTGGACCACCTCCGGAGGCTGGTTCAGGTACGCCTGCGGGGCCATCGCGTCGGCCGCCCGCACCCGGTTGGCCGGCGTGTTCGACCACGCGGCGGAGTCGCTGAGCGCGCGCAGCAGGGCCTGGTACGTGACCGGGTTGGCGGCCACAAAACTGTCCCGGACGGCGAAGCCGCAGCAGGGATGGCCGAGCCACAGGTCGCGGCTGAGCCGGTGGATGAACCCGGCCCCCTGGAACACCGCGCGCTGGTTGAACGGGTCCGGGCCGAGGTAGCCATCGATGTTGCCGGACACCAGCTGGGCGACCATGTCCGGAGGCCGGACCACCTGGATCTTGGCGTCGCGGTCCGGGTCGAGCCCCCCGGTGGTCAGGTAGTGCCGGAGCAGGAAGTTGTGCATCGAGTAGACGAATGGAACGCCAAGCGTCATCCCGCGCAGGTCGGCGGGGCCCTTGACGGCGCCCGCGTGCTTGCTCGCCAGCGTGATCGCCTGTCCGTTGATGTTACCGAGCGCGGCCAGCCGGGTTGGCACCTTCGCCGAGCCGTAGCCCTCGCTGATCGCCAGTGGCATCGGGGAGAGTAGGTGGCTGGCGTCCACCTCGCCGGCGATGAACGCGTCCCGGATGTCCGCCCAGCCGCCGTATTTGCGCAGCGTCACCTTCAGCCCGTGCTTGGCGTAGAAGTTCAGCGGATCAGCCAGCACGATCGGTGAGGCACAGGTGATCGGAATGTAGCCGACGGTGAGCCCGGGCTTCTCGATGCCGGCCAGCGGGGCGAGTGGCGCGCCGAGGAACTCGCCGGCGGGCAACGCCGTGCTCGCCCGCCCGCCCCGGTCGGGTGCGCACGCCGCAAGCGCGGCGCCGGCTCCGGTCGCGGCCGCGAGTCGGAACAGCCGGCGGCGGGACACACCGGGGGTCGGGCGGGGCGTCATGGCGTGAGCACAGGGGATCGGTGTGACCACCGCGTTACTCATGATTCAACCGTGGGTTACGTCCCGAATAGCCGGTGCCGTGGCCATCACCTTCCTGGCCAGCCTGAACACCTTGGCCCTACGCATGTTCGCTCTAGGCTGCTTGCTGACTAGCTGGGCATCAGCAACGATCAAGTGCAGTCGCCGACCTCCCGGGAGTACATCGTGTCCTTCACCCCACTGCCGAGCCTCACACGTAGAGACGCGGCCACCGCGGTGCTGACCGCGAAAAAGCGCCTCGGCCTAACCTGGTCGGCCATCGCCGAGTCGGTCGGTCAGTCCACCGAGTGGACCACCTCGGCGCTGCTCGGCCAGCAGCCACTCAGCGACAAGCAGGCCGCCGCGGCCGGCAACGTGCTCGACCTGGACCAGGCGGTGGTGGAGGCGCTGCAGCTGCCCCCGCTGCGCGGCGCCGACGCGGTCGATACCAGCGAGCCGATCGTCTACCGGCTGCAGGAGGCGATCCAGGTCTACGGCACCACGATCAGCGAGTTAATCCGGGAGGAGTTCGGCGACGGGATCATGAGCGCGATCGACTTCGAGCTGGGCTTCGAGCGGGTGCCCGACCCGAAGGGTGACCGGATCAGGCTGACCTTGAATGGAAAGTTCCTGTCGTACCGGGTCTGGTGAACCGGAGCCCGGCGCCGCCGGCCACCTGGGTCACCAGGCCCAGCTCCCGGTCGGCGTTGCTGGGCCGCCCCCGGCCGCGCTTGTAGGCCAGCACGACGCCTTCCTGGACGATCTCGCCGCCCCAGACCCCCCACGGCTCACCGCGGTCCAGCGCGCCGGCCAGGCAGGCCGCCTTGATCGGACAGTGCCCGCAGAGCGCCTTGGCCAGGTTCAGCTCGGCTGGGCGCTCGGCGAACCACAGATCCGGGTCGGCGTTGGCGCACGGCTTGCGCATCTCGACGCGTTGGTCACGGCACTCGAAGGGCGAGCGGGGCGCCCTGCGCTGCTGGAGTTCTGTTCCCCTCATGACCACAATGCTTCTCGCCGGCCAGCGAGAAGACATCAGGGAAGATACCGAGATTCGCCCCGGGAACCCTGAGGCCGAAGCACGCTGTTACCCTGGTAAGTCGAATGCCCTGCGTGATCCTCCCGCTGGGCTGCAGCAGCCCGGCGCCAGGCAGCGGC
>Ga0137412_10003665_pt1 | contig 12247 bp, 11 predicted proteins | sample CZODoug2_1_16fun_FD_122160 | JGI IMG/M metagenome (GOLD analysis project Ga0137412, IMG submission 122160) | Vadose zone soil fungal communities from Angelo Coast Range Reserve, California, USA - CZODoug2_1_16fungal (Hybrid Assembly) | ecosystem: Environmental > Terrestrial > Soil > Vadose zone...
GCCAATGTGACCATGATCGACCAACTGACTGAACATGATCGGACCGAACTGCTAGTACGCGCGCAGGAGGCGTGGGAACGCGCGCCGCAAAACACAATGAGGGCGGTTTTCGAATGGCGTGGGGAAAACTACGTCGTCTCGCACTCGTCAGTTCAGCTTCGCATTCACACCGAGGGAGGCATCAAGATCTACTGAACGAAAGGGGCGTGAGCCCCGCTCCTTGAAAGCAACCTCCCAGGTGCGCGTCCTCACTTCATCCGCAGATTTTCGCGGCTGGCTTACCGCGGTGGCGATATGCGTGACGGGGCAGCGAGGCATCGCCCGTGCCCGGAGCATTTGAACAAAACGTGAGGATTGCCGCACCTTGTGATCGAGCTTCCCGTTACCATTGACCATAAGGGGGCCCCAACTCGGAGACCCATCATGAGACAGTTGATCACGACGATAGCGTTGCTGGCCCTAGCCGACACTTCGGTGGCGATGGCACAGACGCGCACTGGTTCGCGAAATCCAGGCGCACCTCCATCGACGAATTCGGGCCAGCAATTGCTGCCGGATCCCGCACCGGTCGGCCACCGCCAGCCGCACGCCGATCAAGTGCCTTCGGAGAAAGACCTGATGGATCCGAAGGATCCCATCAACCAAGAGAACGCGGCGCTCGACCGCATGATCAACGGTATTTGCCGCGGTTGCTGAGTTCCTTCGCCGTAACCGGTAAGGTTGAACCGCGGATGCGATTGCGGCGACCGGTTGTCTCGTTATCGTCATTTGATGACCGCCAATGTTGCTTACGACGTGTATCGTGGAACGGCCGATCGAACTTTACGCTTAGCCACCATGGCCGGCGCCGGGTTGCCGGCTCACGTGAAGCGTAAGGACCGGGTTCTTATGCCAAAAGGAAAATCAGCGGTACATTCGGACGCTGATCGAGACGTTGGCATTCACGGTTATTGCTTTTTTCCAGGTCGTCGAAGGCTAATAACGGCGTGAAAAAAGCAAGAGCGAAAAAGGCTTCTCCGAAGACTTCAAATGCGATCGACGAATTTATCGGCGCTCGGATGCGCGAGCGCCGGCACGTGCTCGGTATAAGCCAAGCAGACCTCGCCGAGACCTTGGGCGTTTCGTTCCAGCAAATTCAAAAATATGAGAAGGGCGTAAACCGCGTTAGCGCGGCGCGGCTGTTCGCCATTTGCAAGGCCCTGAACGTATCGCTGTCGTCGATGTTTGAACGCGATCCACAGACTTGATTTGATCGCTCTCTAACCAACGATGCTTGCACCGCCTGATCTTATTGTTGCTAACGGCAGGCTTTGAAGGCCTTCTGCGTAGGCCAGCGCCCAAATTTGGCATTTCACGCGATTTATTTGGCTTGCCAGCTATAATGAGGACCTAAGGACCAACTTAGCGTGAAATACGACGCTGGTCTTCCCAACCAAGGCTGTTCCGTCAACCTCCGCTTCTCCATCGGAATAGGTCCCCGTAAACCCGCAGGCTACTTCCCGACCGCCAAAGACCAGGGTCACACCGAGCGCTTCCGCATGTTGATGAGTAATTAGTTCACCGCGCCACTTGCCGTTTTTGAAGGTGTAGGAACCTGTGTAATAGAAATGCGTGTCGCCCCCTCGGATTTGTCCGTCGAGAAGAACGATCACGCCCGTCGCGCGCCCACGAACGCCATCCTTCATTTCTATTCGGATCGAATACAGACCGTTTTTGACAGTCATGATGGAACCCGTGAGGTCATACAAATGGCGGCGCCAATGCAGCGTCGTTGACTAAATCGAAGCGATGAAAAAAAGCAAAGTCCAAAAAGGTGGCATCTAGGCGCACAAGCTGCGACGGCCGACCTTACCTGTCATCGTCCGGATGCACCCAAACGTAAGGCGTGATTTCCCGCGCTTCGGTCAGCTTTATCATGTGGACCGGCGGCTTGTATCGCCGCGTTCCGCACGATCGGCATCGGAACGAACCTTCAAGTTTCCAGATCGGCGTATCGCGCGGACGCCGGGGCGCATCGAGCGGGATGCTGGCGCGGGTCTTACAGCGATTGCATTCAATTTCCATCCAGCTGTAACCGCCATTGAGGCATTGCTATCCTCGGCGAAGGTTGCGCCGGCCCGCAGTAACCCTCCATACGGATCGACCATGCTTCGGCCTCGGCCCGATCAGCGGCGCGGACGGCCTTTACAGCCTCTTCCCGTGCGCCCTCGGCGCGGATTTTGGCGCCGCGGAGGCGGCTACCGAAAATGACCTCGCGTGATTTGGTGCCCATAGCCGACGATTACAGCGACCCTTGCGACCGCGGGCAATACCACTAGAATTTGAGGCTTGGAACAGTCATGTGGCCATACAGTTTCGGTGAAATGTGCAACCTCTACTCGATTACCAAAAATCAGGCCGCAATCCGGGACCTATTCAAGGTCGCGTACGATACCACTGGCCGGTAGCAGTTCGGGCGCTAAACTTGGATGAAATTGGTCGAGCCAGAGGAGGCTCCCGTGGAGAAGCCAGACAAGGACATGTTTGACCCTAAAAACTTTCTCGCCAAAGTGGGCGCGGGAAAGCAGGTATTTGAATTCCATAAAAATCAGCACGTGTTCGAGCAAGGCGATGTCGCGGGCGCGGTGTTTTACATTCAAAAAGGCAAGGTCAAGGTGACTGTCCAGTCCGAGCACGGCAAGGAGGCGGTGGTCGGGATATTGGGACCCGGACAGTTCTTTGGTGAGGGCTGCATGAATGGCCACAAGCTACGCATCTCGACGACGACGGCGATGGACGACAGCGTGATCACTTCTATTACCAAAGACGCGATGTTGGCCGCCCTTCATGACGAGCCGAAATTTTCCGAGATGTTCATGGCGTATCTCCTGACCCGCAACAGCCGGATTGAGGAGGACCTAATCGATCAACTATTCAATTCGAGCGAGAGGCGGCTTGCGCGCATGCTGTTGCTACTCGCGAATTTCGGGAAGGCAGGCAGCCCGCAGCAGATCAGTCCGAATATTAGTCAGGAAACATTGGCGGAGATGATCGGCACCACCCGATCCCGCGTCAGCCATTTCATGAACAAGTTTCGCAAGCTTGGTCTCATCGATTACAACGGACGCATCGAGGTTCACAATTCGCTGTTGAGTGCGGTTTTGCACGAGAAGCCGCAACTAGAAGAGGATATTTAGGGACAATCTCGAGCGCTGGTGCAGCCCGATGGCCGTGTGATCCTCCAACACTCGATGGCTTCGCTCAGTTTGAAATCAGGAGCCTTGACGGGCCTTCGCGCTCCTGCCGCAAGCTGTGTTTGCTTTAGCGCAAAGCCGGAACCGATATGCAGCTTCAATCCACACTCACTTGCCCCAAATGCAGCTATCAGGCTGTCGAGACGATGCCGACCGATGCCTGCCAGTTCTTCTATGACTGCAAGGGCTGTGGCGAACGGCTCAAGCCCCTCGCGGGCGATTGCTGCGTGTTCTGCTCTTACGGCTCGGTGCCGTGCCCGCCCATACAGAGCAACATGCGTTGCTGCGTGCCGGCGGTTCATTAAAGCACCCCCAGCCACCGATCCAGAAGCGCAAGCTGACGCCGCAGGAATGACCGCCACCGCTAACCAAGGCGGCTAGCCAAAGCTGGCATTCCACAGGCAGAACACCTCTAAGTTTAAACTGATTTCCGAGTCCGGCACCGGACAGACACCGCAATAAATCAATGAACGGATTGTATTTCTAGGACATCCGCCGGTGGGGAACAGAGTATCGGGCATTTACCGTCGGGCGCGACGGGCACTTCATAGGATGCGAGCCGCTGGTTTGCGCAGATGATTCCGAAGCAATCGAGAGAGCAAAGCGCCTTGTCGACGGGCACGACGTTGAGCTTTGGAGCGGTGACCGCCTGGTGATCCGCCTCAATCATAAACCGAAGTAGGCCGCCCGCAGTTGGCGAATTGATCAATGTCAATGCACCGTGCGATTTAACGATTATAATCGGTGGAGCATTTTACCGAGCGGTCCCGGACGCAGTTCCGGTCGGTGTTAGGGGCCCGGGGTGCTCTCCGAGCCCCGCCTCAGTTGGCGACCTCACCGCTCCTCGTCCGGATGAAAGCAAGATCTAGAACAACGAAAAACCCCGCCTGGAGGCAAAGCCGGCGGAGGTTTCTTGTCGAAGCCGCACCGCTGAAAACGGCACAACAGGAGCGTACGCGCCATATCTTAATGGTTTACTTCGGACGTGGCGGCAATGGCGGTCGCACCTGAATACCTGTCCTCGCCGGGGTAACGGATCGCACTGGCTCCGGTGGTCGAGCGGGCTCTTCCGCTTTGTTGGACCTAACGCGCCACGCTACGGGGTACGCATAACGCTCTCTAAGCGTCTGCGGGATTTCGACGTCGTCCGAAAAACCGGATTTCATGGCGGCAGATTATCCTGCCAAACTTGATAAATGGTTGCGGCGTGTGATTACTCGGCCGGGCAACACCCCGCGATGCCTCCCGATTTGCGAGGTTACCTATTTGTTCGGCATGGTCGCGCATTGAAACTTATGCCTCCTGGCCCCGACCCGTCCTTGGGCTAAAGACTTTGGAGGTCGCGATTGGCTGCTATAGCAAGAGTTCTTTTCCGTGTGTTTCCCGCAACGTCACCTCAGCTCGATATTCTCAAGCAGCTTGCACTGTTTTGCGGCGCCGAACTGTTGGTCACGGTGCTCCTAATGACGTACGGCCTCGGTTTGAGCGCCGGATTCCTCTGAGAGCACCACACCGGAACGTTCGTCTAGCTTAGCTAGCAAGGATCGAATTACGATCCAGGTTTACCTGATGAACTCCGCTTCTGCCGGCCTCGTCATGGACCTTTTTCATTAACGTATGGAGTGGGCTCCAGCAGATTTCGCAAAGGTCTCGATCATCGTCCGGCATCAATTGTTTTCCGCCGCTGGCCCCGTTGACGGGACGTGAGCCCAGCCCAAGTTGTTGTCCGCTTCGCGCAAGCAGCAATCGCAAATGAACGTCGTTTTCGTTCCCATGACCAGATTAGAGCGGCGGCCGGCGCGACCGGCAAGCAAAACCGTCGCCTTGCCCGATGGCGCGGTGGGCCAAGCTGTCCACCTTCCCTATATTGCCGTCATGGCGAATCGGGAAACAGTCGGAATGGGCTATGGGACTCTCAAAGAGGAGTGCCTAGCAGTGGCCGGGATGCGAGACCGTTGCCGGCATTCAAACTATTCGAGATAACACACCAGGCTTTTTTCGGTCCGGGGGACGTTGTACGGGAAGGGCCGACAAGAAAATCGCCAATCGCGCGATCAATTGTCGCGCAGCGTGAGAAGCGACGACATTTTCGAATGATTAATCGAGGCGACTGCCACGACACCATCAGCCAAGCATAGTTCCGAATACGTGATCCCACAGCGTTGTGCTGACGCCGTAATTTCGAGTTGCAAATCTATGATGGCTTTGGTGATGCTTGAGCAGTCGTAACGGCAATTTATCGGGGCCGTGATGCGCGCAGTGATGCACGAACAAATACCAGGCATAGGCGACTAGCGCGCCTGCATCGAAAGCGCCGCCTACCATCAGATAGATCAGCGCGAAACAAATCCATATCTGCCAAAAAATTGTGAGGACCGCGTCGTCCGGATTGGCGTGATGCAGCCGATGTTCGGTCGGTGCGAAACCATGCAGCACAAAGCGATGCACGACGTATTCGGCAAGGGTCAACGCAACGACACCACCGGCAAAAAGCACAGCGTTAGAACTCATTCTGAGCTGCGAAATTGCCAGCAAGACGATTGCCAGCAAGGACGCTACCAGCATTTCGCCAAAATAGATGATGGCGGTCATGGGGCCCATCCTAGGCGCTGTGCCGTCAGACGCGCCGCCCCGGGGGCGAATTCCGGCGGCGTGATACGCAGCGGTCCAACCCTCCATAGAAGGTCGCCCTCCGATAGTAATGGTTTTGCGCCGAGCCTGTTCCGCAATCAACCAGCCTATCCGACAAATTGGGCGTCACCCTCCTCACCTGCATGGCAATTTTCGCTGCCCTACGCTACTTTGCGATGTAGAAGAGGCGCGCCCTGAATGGCAAAGACCTTACTTTCGATGCAAGATTTGCAGGCCCGGGCGTTGGCAGAAATCCGGAAGCAACCCGGTTGTCATAACGTATACGACATCACAATCAATCGCGTCTCGGATCAGCGCACTGAAAATAATTGGTCCCTATGTGTGTTGTCCGCGGGCGCTGCGGATGCCAACACCGCGGCTCGCGCCGCGCTCCACGTCCAAAGCGTTTTGCGTCGCGATTACGATCTGATGACGGATTGGCCGCACGGAACCGCGGAGGAGTGATCCAAATTATTTGGATATCTGCCCGCCTGTCGTGCGACAGTGACGGGAACAACGGCCAATACGACCATGATCGACCAACTGACTGAGCGTGATCGGATCGAACTGCTAGCTCGCGCGCAGGACGCGTGGGATCGCGCGCCGCAAAACACAATGAAAGCGGTTTTCGAATGGCGTGGCAAAAACTACGTCGTCTCGCACTCGTCAGTTCAGCTACGCATTCACACTGAGGAAGGCATCAAGGTCTACTGAACGAAAGGGCGTGAGCGCCGGTCTTGAAAGCAACCTCCCAGGTGCGCGCCTTCACTTCAACCGTAGCTCTTCTGCGGCTTCCTTGCCGCGATTATCGACGAGGTGCGAAATCGACCGCGCACATATGCGTGTGAGACCGCCGTCATCAGCTCACAAACCTCAGACCCCGAATATTCCGCGCTATCGTCCGACGGCGCCAACGACCGCGATCAGGATCGACACCTCATGACTATCGCGCCCGAACCTTTTCGCCGGAAAGCTGATCGTTTGTTTCGCCGGTTCTCGACCGGCCATAATAGCGCTCGCTCCAATATCGCTTCCACGTCAGTTCGCGGCCTGCGATCTTCGACCATTCATCCGCCCAGACCCCATCAATGGCAATCATTGCTGCCCGCCAACCTCCCCGATCGTCACCCTCGATCGCGTTGCTCGCAACCGGCCTTGCTCTCCGACCCCCATAGCCGTCGGCGAGCCGAACCCGAGGAGGTTGCTGCTGCCATTCTGTTTCTTGCGAGCCCGGCCGCTTCGATGATTACCGGGCACACTTTAGTGGTTGATGGCAGATACCTCGCTCCGTAGTCCTAACGCCGATCCGGTTTCGGCCTATTGATATGTCATAACCCTCACCCGGAGTGCGTCGGGACAGCGCAATTGTGCTGCCGAAGCATCCAACTTCTCCCAAAGCGAGAGGTCCGGAATTTGCACTATGCGCCTCCGGTCCCGCGAGAATCTCCGGGCATTAGAACGTCGCCCCTTTATGGAATCAGAACCAATGAACCCACTGTCTTTCGGGTTTCAAGGTCAGTATGCGCCGCCGGCGCTTCGGCGAGTCGATATAAAGTTGGGGGCTCTGCCAAGATAATTCCCTCCCGTAGAGCGCCAAAGAGGCGATCCGTCTGTGTCCTCAGTTCCTCCACGGTATCGCAATAGTGACCGTAGTTTGGACGTGAAAGCGTGACAGAGCGGCTGGCGAGCCTATCGATTGAGTGAACACCAACATCACCTGAGGCCTGACCAAAGCTCACGAGATGGCCGCGCACCGCTAGGGCGCGAATGGAAGTTTCGAATGTGTCCTTGCCGACAGCGTCATAAACGACATCGGCACCGCGTCCGCCAGTCAGACGCATGACCGCCTCCGCGAAATCCTCCTGAGTGTACAAGATCACATGGGCGCAACCTCTTTGCCTCGCTTGCTCAGCCTTCGCGGCATTTGACGTCGTGCCGATAACTGTGGCGCCGAGCGCCGCCGCCCAGCGACACAGAATCGAACCGACGCCTCCCGCAGCCGCATGCACCAGCACAATGTCGCCGCGTTTCACCGCATAGACATCGTGCAAGAGGAAACTGGCGGAAATGCCCTTCAGCAGCATAGCCGCGGCGGCCGCGTCGCTAAGAAAATCGGGAAGTGGGAAGACCAGCGCGGCATTCATCGTGCGCATCGTTGTATAAGCGCCGGGCGGCGCGCAAGCATAGCCGACACGGTCGCCCGGTTTCAGTGACGCAACGCCGGGCCCGATGCTTTCGACCGTCCCGACAGCTTCCATACCGGGCACGGCAGGCGGTCGAATGAGGTCGAAACTGCCGTTGCGCATATAGACGTCAATATAATTGACCCCGATGGCGGTTTGCCTGATGCGCATCTCGCCCGGTCCAGGCGGCTCGACGCGCACCGTGCGCAATTCCATCACGGTAGGTCCGCCATAGCGAGTGACAACGACCGCCGCAGCTTCCACGGCAACGACCGGCGAGGCGACGGGGATTGCGGATCGGTGCCCGGGTGCAACAAAGCGGCGTTCGCCGCGTAAAAGAGCCCCTACCGATCGAAATCCGGCTTCGAAAATGTCCTGTACAACGAATCGCGAAAGCCTTTGCTTGTCGGCAGCCGAAGGATCGAAGTGGGCCCACCATTCCCAAAAACACCGCCCGTCGCTAGTCACCGGACGCAGCCGTACGGTGGCATGGTAATTGCGCAGCATCACAGGCGCCTCGATGATGCAATAGGTGAAGCTCGTCTCGACATCGGAGAGGGCCAGCAATTGCTCGCGTATACGCGATCCGTCGTGAAGGCGGAAATCGCGCACCGCGCCGATCATGTCGCCCGAAGCGCCATCTTCCAGCCGGCTCGCGCCAACCGAGGGATGCCAGGTTTCATGACCGTTGAAATCGCGCAGGATCGCCCACACCTCTTCGATCGGGGCGTCGAGGACGGTGCTGCGGCGTACTTCAACCATCGGCCATCAACGTCCGAACCGGCCCTTCAGCGAAGCCAAAGCCGTGCCAAATACATTGCGTCCGATGTCTGCAGCGAGCTGTTCTTCGCGGTCGGGCGCCGCGTCGAATTCGGCCGACCATTCCACGAAGGTTTGGTCGCCGTCGGTGACGGGGATGAGCCGCAGCGTGGCCACGTAATTTTCAACGCCCATCGGGCTTTCGAGAATCGAATAGGTGCAGGACATTTCATAGTCCGACAGCGCCAGCAAACGCTCGCGGATCCGCCCGCCGTCTTTCAGCCTGAAGTTACGGATGCATCCGACTTTGTCGGCCGGAAAGTTCTGCTCGATCCGGCTTTCGGCGACGAAACCTGTCCAAGCCGGCAGAGCGTTAAAATCGCGAACGATCGCCCAGACGGCGCCGGGCTGCGCGGGAATGACCCTGGAAATATAGACCTTCGTCATCTTCCCGCCAACTATCGGTTGCGATCGTCGTCTCGGTCGTCCTCCGGCCTCGCCGCCGGCTGCACGCCGGCTTTTGCCCGTTTGGAGGTCAGGCTTTCGATGTCCTTGGCGTCGCGCAGTACTTCAGTCATCCGGCCAAGACTTCCCCCCTCAATGCCAATTTCCTTCATTAGGCTGTCAATCATCGGAGCCTGCACGCGATAGCGTAGCGCCGAATCGATCACCTCATCCGTCACATTGCGTTGGCCGCCACTCGCACCGTTGGCGCCGTCGATATGCAGAATCTTGATGCCGTCGATCTTTTCCATCGGGCGCACGCTCTCTCGCACTATGCCTTCGATGCGTTCGAGCAATTTTTCGCGGAAGCGAGAGGTACGCGACGCATCGGAGAGCAGGTTTTCCGCCTCGTTCAATTGGGTTCGACCCTTGGCATCAACCTCATAGCGCGCCGCGGCGGCGAGAGTCTTAACGTGGTCGGCGGCGGCCTCGCCTTGCGCGGCGATCTGGATCGCCTCGGCAAAACTCGTCGCTGCGGCCTTTTCGGCGTCGGCCTTGCTGGTCAACCGCAACGCTTCGCGTTCATTCTCGCGTTTGGCGCCAATCAGGTCGGTCAGCTTCCTACGCTCGGCGATTTCGCGCTCTCGGACGGTGAAGGCCTGCTCTTCCGCTTCCACCGCCTTGGCGCGCGCGATCTCGGAGGCCGCAACTGCCGTGGAGCGCTCGGTGGATTTCTTGGCGACCTCAATCGCCTTTTGCATCTCCACGATTTCGATCGCCTTGTCGCGTTCGACGGCGAGCTGCCGCAGATCGCCGTCACGGGCGAGCCGCGCGGCGCCAAGCCCGCGCTCGGTGGCTATGCGCGACCTTTCGATCTCTTCGCCGGAGGCGATTTCGGCCTCTTCAAAGGCCTGCCGTTTGGCGATCTGCAACGCGTCGAGCGCGCGCTCGCGCTCCATGCGAACCAGGTCCAGCGCCTGGTCCTGCGCGATGCGCGATGTCTCGATCTCCTGATTGAAAACGATCTCCGATCTTCTCTTATCGGCCTCGGCCTTGGTCAATTCGACCGACTTCGACGCCAGCGCGATCTGGCGCTCGATATCGGCCAGTTCGAGCGCGCGGCGGCGCGTCACCTCAAGTTCGCTTTGCTCGCGTTCGCGGTTGATGCGCGCCTTTTCCAGCGCGAGGTCGAGCGCGATCTGTTCATGCTCGGTTTTCTCGCGCGACTTCATCTCGGCCTCATCGATCGCGCGCCGGCGAGCGATTTCACGGTGTTGGGTATCTTCCTGATTCTGGATGCGCACTTCGGCAAGGTTGCGCTCCTGGATGAAGCGCGACTTTTCGATCTCCTCGTGCGCGGCGATCTGCGCCTGCTCGCCTTCCTGATCGCGAATGGCGCGATCGCGCGCCAGTTCGGCGCGCTGCGCTGTGCGGCGAACCTCGAGGTCGCGTTCCTGCTGGAGCCGCGCATATTCGCTCTCACGGTCGATATCGAGCACCTTGCGCTGGGCGTCGAGATTCTGCGCCCTGATCTCGACCTGCGTGCGCTGTTCAATCTCGTTGCGCATGCGGCGGCGCGATTCGATCGTCTCCGTCAATTGGGTCAAGCCCTCGGCGTCGAAGGCGTTGGAGCTATCGAAAAATTCAAGGTTGGTCTGATCAAGATCGACAAGCGCGACGCTTTCCAGATCGAGCCCGTTCTGCGCGAGACCTTCCAGCGCGACCGCCTTGACGCGCTGGGCATAGTCCTGCCGCTGCTCGTGCAGCTCTTCGAGCGTCATTTGCGCCGCAACGGTGCGCAGGGCGGAGGCGAAGCGCCCCTCCAGCAGGTCGCGCGTTCCGTCCGGCTGCAGCGTGCGGTTGCCAAGCGTCTGCGCCGCGCTGCCGACCGCTTCATGCGAAGAGCCGACCTTGACGAAGAATTCTGCCAGCACATCGACGCGCATCCGGTTCTTGGTGATGAGCGCCTGCGCTTCGCGGCGGGCGACCTCAATGCGCATCACGGTCATGTTGACGAGCGTGACGTCGTGCAACACCGGAATGACGAAAGCACCGCCGCTGACCACGACCTTTTCGCCGCCGAACCCCGTCCGCACGAACGCGGTCTCCTTGGTCGAGCGGCGATAGAGCCAGCGCAGCAGATAGACCGCGATGACGACGACGATCGCCACAACGACCAACCACAGAATGAGTGAGCCGAAGATTTCCGCGGCCATGATATTTTCTCCCTTTTCGCCCGTTCACCCGAGGGCGATCGCCTTGAACTTCCTGGTCTGTTCGGTCATCGCCTTTTCGGTCGGCAGGCGTTCCATTGAAGATGCCCCGTAGAAGCCATGGCAATGCTTGGCGGCGCGTAGGATATATTCGGCGTCTTCCGGCTCGGCGACCGGTCCGCCATGCGCCAGAACGATCACGTCCTTGTTGATGGCGAGCGCAGCCTCGGCCCATTCGTCGACCAGCGCCGGGCAATCGTGCAAGGCCCTTCCTGTCCGCGCGCCGATTGCGCCGCCCGAGGTGAGGCCGAGATGGCAGACGATGATGTCGGCGCCCGCCTGCGCCATCGCTTGGGCATCTTCGGCGCAAAAGACATAAGGCGTCGTCAGCATGTCCTTGGCGCCAGCCAGGGCGATCATTTCGACCTCGAGCGCGTAAGACATGCCTGTCTCTTCAAGATTGGCGCGCATGATGCCGTCGATCAGTCCCACCGTCGGAAAATTCTGCACGCCCGAGAAGCCGAGACGCTTGAGGTCATCGAGAAACGGATCGAAAAGACAAAAGGGATCGGTGCCGTTGACGCCGGCGAGAACCGGCGTGTGCTTGACCACCGGCAGCACTTCCCGCGCCATGTCCCGCACGATCTCGTTAGCGTTGCCGTAAGCAAGCACACCAGCAAGGGAGCCTCGTCCCGCCATGCGGTAGCGGCCGGAATTGTAGATGACGATGAGGTCGATGCCCCCCGCCTCCTCGCATTTGGCCGAAAGGCCTGTGCCCGCGCCG
>Ga0137412_10003666_pt1 | contig 12246 bp, 13 predicted proteins | sample CZODoug2_1_16fun_FD_122160 | JGI IMG/M metagenome (GOLD analysis project Ga0137412, IMG submission 122160) | Vadose zone soil fungal communities from Angelo Coast Range Reserve, California, USA - CZODoug2_1_16fungal (Hybrid Assembly) | ecosystem: Environmental > Terrestrial > Soil > Vadose zone...
TGGCCGCCCGGATCGCGGCGATGTACTCCTCGGCGATGTTGTCGAGCAGGGCCGGCCCGCCGAGCACGATCCGCTGGATGTCGAGCACGTTGATCAGGGTGAGCGCGGCGGTAGCGAGGCGGGTGGCGGCGACCCGGATCGCCGCGCGGGCGGCCTTGCGCCCGGCCGCGGCATCGGCGCAGACCGTGGCATAGGCGTGCTGGACCGCGGTGCGCTGGCGGCGGCGGGTGGCGCCGGTCGGCTGCCCGGCCGCGGCGACGATCGCCAGTGGTGAGCAATAGAGCTCCAAGCAGCCGCGGTTGCCGCAGTGGCATTGCGGTCCCGACTCATCGACCGTGCAATGGCCGATCTCGCCGCCGTTTCCGGTGACGCCGCGGTAGATCGAGCCGCCGAGGAACAGCCCGGCGCCGACGCCGGTGCCGAGGTAGATATACGCGAAATCCTCAGCGGTTGCATCACCGCCGAACCAGTGCTCGCCGATCGCCGCCGCGGTAGCGTCGTTTTCGATCACAACCTGTAGGCGCGGTATCGGCAGCGCGTTCTTTATCGCCGCCCGCAAGGGCACGTCGGCGATCCGCGGCATGTTTGGCGGGTGTCGCATCGCCCCGGCTACCACGTCGATCGGCCCGGGCACGGCGATACCGACTCCCAGGAGCCGGTCGCTGGGCACCGCCGGGTGCTCTATTGCGGCCTTGATCTCCTGCCCGATCCGGTCGACCAGCGCGGCGCTTCGAGCCGGCGGGGTGGCCTGCGCGGCATAGAGCTGATGCCCGCCGAGATCGGTGACGGTCAGGTTGATCAGGTACGGGTCGAGGTGCACTCCGATCGCGACGCCGGCCGAGGCATTCATCCGCAGTGGGGTGCGCGGCTTACCGCCGGTCGATCGCTCGCGGGCGCCTTCCTCGATCAACCCGTCGGCCAGCAGTCGGCGGGTGATCATCGATACGGTCTGCGCGGTCAGCCCGGTCTTGTGGGCGAGCTCGACCCGGCTGATCGAGCCGGCCAGCCGGATCGCGTCCAGCACGACACTTTCGTTGAAGGATGCAACCGAGGGAAGGTTGGCTCCGCCTCTGGTCATCATCTCGCCCCCGTTCTGCCAATCCAGTCACCCGCAGGTGCGGGCGAATGGTGTGGGGTCAGGCGCGCGCCATGTCGCGACGCGCGTGTCGCGACATGGAATCACCGATTATCCCGCTGGTCAATTCATTGCGTGCACCGGGTGGCCGTTTCTGGAAACGTTAACGGGGGCCCTTGTCTAGTTGGTCAGAATGAGTTACAAAGTACGGCACCGGCACCCGCGCGGCTGCCCGGCAGGCTGTCTGGAGGGCGTTCCGTCGGCCCGGGTCCGGTTGTGGTTTCGGACGGAGAACGCATGATGATCATGGCGTGCGGCGTGTCGCCGGCCGTGCCGCGTGTTCGCCGGTACGGTGCTGATCGCAGCGTGATGCGTCACGCGGCTATACGCATACGCCCCCTAGTTCCGCGGATGGCGGTGGCGCTGACGGTGCCGCAAGAATTCCATTTCGACTGCTGCTAGTGACCGGACGCGGTCGTCGATCTCAACCGCGATCGAGATGAGGAGTGAGTGAATGGCCGCATCGGTAGGATCGCGGGGTCGGGTAAAGATGACCCCGCGCGATTGGAAGGATCTCCGGCGCGGGCTGCTCTTCATCAGCCCGTGGATCGTTGGACTACTCGCGTTCACGGTGTTTCCGCTCATCTACTCGGTCATCATCAGCTTCACCGCGTACAGCGGCTTCACCAGCCCAAAATGGTATGGCGTGCAGAACTACACCCGCCTCTTCAGCGACCCGATCGTCGGTACGTCGGCGATGAACACGTTCTGGTATGCGCTATTTGCCGTACCGATCGGCCTGGTCATCGCGCTGTTGCTAGCGGTCGCGATGAACCGGCGGGTCCGTGAGGTCTCGCTCTATCGCACGATCCTCTACCTGCCATCGTTGATCCCGGCCTTCGCGTTCTCGTTCATTTTCGTGGTTCTGCTGAACCCGGGCTACGGCATTGTGAACAAGATGATCACCGGGCTGGGCTTCTCCGCTCGCGACTACCTGTCTGATCCGGTGGGCGTCAAGGGCGTGATCATCGGAATGGCGCAGTTCGCGGCCGGAAACGCGGCGCTGATCTTCCTGGCCGGACTCAACAATGTCCCGGACACCCTTTATGACGCGGCGAAGGTCGACGGAGCCAATGCCGTTACCCGGTTCGTCCGGATCACGCTGCCGCTGCTGTCGCCGGTGATCCTCTTCAACGCGATCAATGCGGTGAACGGTGCGCTGCAGGTCTTCACGCCCGGCTACATCCTGCCTGCAACGCCGGGTGGTCCAAACAACGGATCGCTGTTCTACATGCTGAATTTGTACGAGAACGCTTTCAGCTACGCACAGCTCGGTTATGCATCCGCGCTGGCCGTTGTTCTATTCATCGTCGGCATCATTCTGGCGCTCGCGATATTTCGATTGTCTCGCCGCTACGTCCATTACGGGATCGAGGTCTAGACGATGGCAGTCGATGACATTATTGATGCGCCGCTGGCGAAGAGGCCGCAGGTCAAGCCGACCGTGCATCACGGCTGGGGCGCGCGGCTCTTCCTGATCATCATGTGCGCGATCTTCCTCATCCCGGTCTACTGGATGCTGGTCACCGCGCTGAAGACACCGGCAGATCTGGCGAAGCCCTCGCCGGGATGGCTGCCGCACTCGTTTGCCTGGAGTAACTTCAAAGGCGCTATCGACGCGTTTCCGTTCGGCCGGTTCTTCGTCAACTCGGTGCTCATCACCGCGCTGGTCGCGCTCGGCACCGTCCTGTCCAACGTGATCATCGCGTACGGTTTCGCCTGCATCGAATGGCGCGGCCGGGACAAGCTGTTCTACGTGGTGATCGCCACGATGTTCCTGCCGTTCGCGATCACGGTTATCCCGCTGTTCGACCTGTTCGGCTGGCTGCATTGGATCAACACCTGGTTCCCGTTGATCGTGCCGGCCTTCCTGGGCAGCGGATTCTCCACCTTCCTGTTACGCCAGTTCTTGATGCAGATACCCAAGGACCTGCTCGACTCGGCCCGCATTGACGGCGCCAATGACTGGCGTGTCCTCTGGCGAATTGTGGTGCCGATGTCCAAGCCGGCGCTGGCCACGGTGGGGATCTTCGCCGCGCTGGCCGCGTGGAATGACTTCCTCGGGCCACTGATCTACCTGCAGGATCAGAAGCTGCAGACGCTGGCGATCGGTCTGCAATACCTGCGGCAGACCCAGCCCGGGCTGATCACGGTCAATCTGCTGATGGCCGCATCCGTAATGGCGATCGTGCCGGTCATTCTGTTGTTCTTCGGTTTCCAGCGATTCTTCGTCCGCGGCATCACGATGGGGAGCATCAAATGAGCGCGATCTCGTCGATCTGGAGCACCGGCCGCCGGCGCCGGGCTCGTGTCGCAACCGCGCTCATCGGCTGCTTGGCGATGACGGTCGGTGCGCTCAGTGCATGTGCGACCCGCAGCAACGACCCGAAGGTGATTACGTACTGGACCACGATCACCGACCCGATCACGATGAAGGCCTGGAACGCGATCATTGCCGGCTTCGAAAAGGAGAATCCCGGCTACAAGGTCAAGATCCTGCCGAAGCCGGCGATCGGCACCGGCGACGCGACCGACCTGATCACGGCGGTACGCGGGCACACGGGGCCGGACGTCTATCTCGTCGACCGTTTCACCACGGCGCAGTATGCAGGCACCGGAATTCTGGAGAACCTGCAGCCCTACGTCGACAAGGTCCCGGGCATGAAATCAAAGTATCTGCAGTTCGCGTGGAATGAGGGCTCATACAAGGGCGATGCCTACGGCATTCCGAATGACACCGACAGCCGCGGGCTCTACTACAACAAGACCTTGCTGCAGCAGGCCGGCGTCAATCCCGACGTGCTCGACCCGAAGAACGGGCCGCCGACGCTGGACGAGGTCCAGAAGATCGGGGCCAAGGTCAACAAGTTGGTGAACGGCAGCTATAAGGTGATCGGGTTTATCCCGTTTAACGGCCAAGGATTCTGGGCGACGTGGGCGTTGGCGAACGGCGCGACGTTCTTCAACAGCAAGACGTGCAAGATCGACGCGACGCAACCGGCAGTGCTCAAGGCCTTCCAGGATTTCCAGACCTGGGGGAAACAGCTGAACTACACCAAGGTAGCGGCGTTCCTGGCCACCTATCAGCCGCCGGGTGCGCCGCCGAATCAGAGCATTTTCCTGGACAGCAACACCGCGATTGCCGTGGATGGTAACTGGAGCCTGGCCTCGCTCAAGCAATATGCGCCGAAGTTGAAGTTCGGCGTCACGTATCTGCCGGTCGCCAAGAAGGGCGACACGCCCTACACCTGGTCCGGCGGGTTCGCCTACGTCATCCCCAAGGGTGCGGCAAATCCCGACGGCGGTTGGAAGTTCATCCAGTACGCCGCGGGGCCGGAAGGGCAGAAGACGTACGACGTCATGACCCAGCACCTGCCGACATACAAGTCGCTGCTGAACGACAAGTCGATAACCGGCTCGCAGCAGTTCTTCGCCGACGTATTGAAGTACTCGAACAGTCGGCCACCGCTGCCGGTCAATGCGCAGCTGTCGAGCGCGCTGAACAATGCCCAAACTGCTGTGTTGTTGGGCGGATCGCCGGAGTCGGCACTGAAATCGGTGAACAAGCAGGTCGCGCCGAACATGAAGCAGTACTGCCCGTTCACGCTGCCGAAGGCGGTAGGCAGCGGGCAGTAGCACCGTCCCTCGCGGATGTAGTAACATTGCTACATCCGCGAGGGAGGTCCTGCATGTCGATCACCACCTACACCAGCCGCGAGTTCAATCAGGACACGAGCGGCGCAAAAGCGGCTGCCCGAAAAGGCCCGGTTTTCATCACCGATCGCGGTCGCGCTGCGCACGTCCTGCTGACGATCGAGGACTACGAAAAGCTCAGCGGTGACCACGAAAGCATCGTTGAGTTGCTCAGCCTGCCGGCCGAGGTTGGGGACATCGACCTACCCGTGCCGCGGCCGCGTGATCGTGCCCAACCAGCCGATCTTGACTGATGTTTTTGCTTGATACGAATGTCGTATCCGAGCTGCGGAAAACCAGCGCCGGCAAGGCCGACGTAAACGTGGTCCTGTGGTCGAGGGGGGTGAGCGCCAACAGCCTGTTCCTGTCAGCGATCACGATCCAGGAGCTGAAGATCGGCGTTCTGCTTGCCGAGCGGAGAGATCCTAGGCAAGGAGCCGTTCTCCGCACCTGGCTTGAACAACAGGTGCTGCCGGCGTTTGGTCAGCGCGTCCTGCCAGTTGATGCGGTGGTTGCCAGCCGCGGAGCGGACCTTCACGTTCCGGATCCGAAGCCCTATCGAGACGCGTTCATCGCGGCTACGGCGCTCGTTCATGGAATGACGGTGGTAACTCGAAATACCGCGGACTTTGAGCCCATGGGCGTAGAGCTGCTCAATCCGTGGCTGACATAGGGTCGGTCGTATGCGGGTGCATGTGGTCTCCGACGTGCATGGCAACGTGGCGGCACTGTCCCGAGCGGGCGACGGCGCGGAGGCGTTGCTCTGCCTCGGCGACCTACTTGCATTCGTCGACTATGCCGATCCCGGCGGCGGCATCATGGGCGAGCTGTTCGGCGCGACGGCGATCGCCCGGTTTATCGAGCTGCGCACCGAGCAGCGCTTCGACGAGGCGCGGGCATTCTCCCGATCGCTGTGGCAGCAGCGGGAGGGCGAGCCGCGGCTGGCGGTCGAGGATGCCGCCCGCCGACAGTACGAGCGGCTCTTCGCCGCGATGCCGCGGCCGGCCTATGCGACGTATGGCAACGTCGACCTGCCGGCGCTGTGGGGCCCGTTCACCGGCGACGGGGTCAAGGTGCTCGACGGGCAGACGGTGACGCTCGGCGGGCGGCGGATCGGCTTCGTCGGCGGCGGGCTGCGTACCCGCTACAACACGCCGTACGAACGCAGCGACGAGGAGTACGCAGCACAGGTGGCCGCGGTCGGCGCGGTCGACGTGCTGTGCTGCCACATCCCGCCGGCCGTACCCGAGCTCACCTACGACGTGGTGTCGCGCCGGTTCGAGCGCGGCAGCGAGGCCACCCTGCAGGCGATCCACGACACCCAGCCGGCGTTCGTCCTGTTCGGACACGTGCACCAGCCACTGCAGCGCCGGCTCCGGATCGGGCGTACCGAGTGCATCAATGTCGGTCACTTCCGGGCGTCCGGTGTGCCTTACGTGCTCGATCTCTAGGGACCGGCCCGCGAGGGGCGCGGAGCCGGGCAATTAGGTCTAGTAGCCTGCGCTGATGGCAGACCAGTCGACCCAGTCGATCACGATCAGCGCGCCGCCGGCGGACATCATGGCGGTGATCGCCGACTTCGAGACCTACCCGGAGTGGGCCCGGTCGATCAAGACCTGTGAGGTCAGGGAGAGCTATCCCGACGGCCGCGCCGAGACCGTGCATTTCATCATCGACGCTGGCGTGGTGAAGGACGACTACGTACTCCGCTACGACTGGGCCGAGGACGGCAGCAAGGTCACGTGGGAGCTGGTCAAGGGTCAGCTGCAGAAGGCGCAACACGGGTCGTACCAGCTGAGTGCGACCGGCCCGTCGACCATGGTGACCTACTCACTCACCGTTGACCTGAGCGTGCCGATGATCGGCCTGTTCAAGCGCAAGGCGGAGAAGGTCATCATGGATACAGCGCTCAAAGAGTTGAAGAAGCGCGTCGAGGGCTGATCCGGTGGAGCACAGGCTGAGCGTCGGTGTCGACATCGGCGGCACAAAGGTCGCCGCCGGCGTGGTCGACGAAGAGGGCAACGTCATCGAGGAGGTGCGCCGCTCAACCCCGACCAAGGACGTCACCGAGACCGAGAACGTGATCCGTGCCGTGGTGGCCGAGCTCCGCTCGCGCCACGATGTGGTCGCGGTCGGCATCGGGGCGGCCGGCTGGATCGCCTCCGACCGGGCGACCGTACTGTTCTCCCCGCACCTGGCCTGGCGGAACGAGCCGCTGCGCGACCACCTGACCGAACGCGTCGGAGTTCCGGTCACGGTGGAGAACGACGCCAACGCCGCGGCCTGGGCGGAGTACCGCTTCGGCGCGGCCGTCGGTGAGCCGGTGGTGGTGTGCGTGACCCTCGGCACCGGGATCGGCGGCGGGCTGGTCGTTGCCGGGACGCTGTTTCGCGGTGCGTACGGGGTCGCCCCGGAATGGGGGCACATGTGCATGGTGCCCGGTGGTCGGCGGTGCGCCTGCGGTAATCGCGGCTGTTGGGAGATGTACGCGAGCGGCACGGCGCTGGCCCGGGATGCCCGTGAGCTGGCCGAGGTGTCGCCGGTGTCGGCGCACCGACTGTTGGAGATGGTGCACGGCGACGCGTCGAAGTTGACCGGGCACGAGGTACGGATGGCCGCCGGTGAAGGCGATCCGGGTGCGCTGGAGATCTTCACCAGCATGGGTCGCCGGCTCGGTGAGGGGCTCGCCGATCTGGCCGCGGTGCTCGACCCGAGCTGCATGGTGATCGGTGGCGGGGTCGGCGAGGCCGGCGATCTGCTGTTGCAGCCCGCGCGGGCCGCATACGCGGAATCGCTTACCGGGCGGGGATTCCGGCCGCTGGCGCGGATCGAGCAGGCCCGCTTCGGCCCGTCGTCGGGGTTGGTCGGGGCCGCGGATCTGGCCCGCCGGCGCATCTGATCGTTCGTATCGGCGCGGCCTTGTCGGAGCCAATGTCACATTCGTACGCTCTAGGCGTACCGATGTGACATTCGCTCCAATGAGGGGTCTCAGCGCAAGGGGACTGTGCGGGTTGTGCCGTTGGCGGTTACCTGGATTTCGGTCGCTTGGCTTGGGAACAGCGCGACGCTGTGCGCGGTGCCGAGCCAGCCGCCAGATCCGATCCGGTAACGCAGCGTCGCATTCAGGTCGGCGACGAGCCAGCCCTGCCCGTCCGGGAGCCGGATCGACCACGGCAGGTGCTTCGGGTCGGCAACCGGCCCACCCGTCACCCGTACCGCCTTGCCGTTACCGGTCAGCACGGCAACAAAATGCGCCGGAAATGCGGCTGGCGATCGGAATTGGCCGTATTGAATCGTGGTCGCGCTGACCGTGCTGCCATCCGGGGTCGTTCCGGTGATGCACCACGTATCGCCCGGCTTGTCGCCGGAGTATGGGTCTTTCAGCGCGCCAGGCAGGTTGGCCGGCGGAACCGCCAGAACGTCACTGCAGCCTTCGTCGTACGACCTCGACGTTCGGCCGTCCAGATACCAGGTTAGGTATTTCGAATTCATCCACGGTGCGCTCATTCCGAGCATTGTCCCGGCCAGGCCGACGGTGCTCGGCGCGTTTAATGGTCGGTTGTACGGAGTGCCCGTGGTCGAGCTGACGATCGGATTCGCCTTCTGCCAGGCGCTTCGGGCGAGCCGAAGGGTGTCGACGGTGCCCGCCGAATGCATCGGCTTTGTTGTGTAATGCGGGAGTCCGCGATTGTCGACGGTCAGTAGGTGGACCTGCACCGGCGAGCCACGGTCCAATGCCACCAACGTGTTCGCATCGGTGAAGAAGCTGGTGGGCATCAGGTCGATCGGATAGACGCCGAATTCCTTGGGCAGGTAGATCTGCGACTTTCCGTGCGTGTCGGTCCGGACGTAGCCGGCCAGCAGGTAGTGCCCGTTGAAGCGGTCATCGGCGGCTCCGACCCAGTGTCGCAGATCTGCTTCCTGCACGACCGCGGCGACCGTGTCCGACGCCCAGACAACGTGCGGCGTACCGACCAACGACGTTTTATATCGGGGGCGCGCGGCGGCGTCGAATACGCGGACGACGTCGCGTAGCCGGTTGGAATCGACGGCCCGATTCCCCTGGGTGGTGCCATGGAGCAACGCCCGATCGCCGGCGGCGATGACGTGCGTCGCGGCCGGGGCCGAACGGTGTGGTGCGGCGACTACTACGGCGGTCACCCCGGTCACGATCGCCACGGTCGCGGTGCCCGCGGCCGCATATCGCCGGATCCGGCGCCGGCGCGCACCGCGGTGCACGTCCTGTAGTAGCCCGGGTCGCGGGGCGTGCCCGTCGGTCTCGGCCCGCAGTCGTGAGCGGACGAGCTCTTCAGTGCTCATGGCGAGCCTCCACAAGGGCTGATTCGTCAATAGCGCCCAGGACCTCGCGCAGCCGGGCGACTCCGCGCGACGCCTGGCTCTTGACCGTGCCGATCGAGCAGCCGAGCACCGCGGCGGCCTCGATTGAGGTGAGATCGTCGAGATAACGCAGCACGACGGCCGCTCGTTGTCGGGCCGGCAGCTGGACCAACGCCTGCACGAGCAGGTCACGGGTGGCCAGTGCATCGGTCGGATCGGCGAGTGTCGGACCGTCGTCGTGGGTGGCCCAGGCGCGCTCGCGCGGACGCCGACCCCGGTGTCGCCAGCGGGAGGACGCGTGGTTGACCAGCGCACGCCGCGCATACGCATCCGGCGAGTCCCGGATCGACCGCCATTTCGGGTGCATCCGTTCCAACACGTCCTGCAGCAGATCCTCCGCATGCCCCCAGTCACCGGTCAACGCATAGGAGGTACGCAGCAGCGCCGCAGAGCGCGCTCGAACGAAATCGTCGAACGTATGCTCGGGCACCATTGATACCTCCAAGCGAGACAGGTCACGACTAAGACGCCGCGACCCCCGCCGAGGGTTGAAACAATCTGCCGCCCCAGTTTATGGATCATGCGGAAACTGTTTATGACACGCCGTTGTGAGCAACACTTTCCGCATGATCAACAATCGCGGCGCGCGGGTAGGTAATTACTGAGCGAGGGGAGCGGTGCTGTCCCGTTCGAGTAGCGATGTGGCGAGCTCGATCCGCCGGCTCTGCAGCGTTTCACCGCGCATCAATCGGGCCAGCAATCCGACCGCGGCTTGGGCCATTTCGTCGAGCGGCTGGCGCACGGTGGTCAGCCGCGGGCTCACCCAGTGCGACTCCGGTCGGTCATCGAATCCCACGACGCTCAAATCGGCGGGCACGTCCATCCCACGCTCGCGCAACGCGCGATATGCGCCCAGCGCCATCGTGTCGCCGCAAATGAACAGCGCGGTCGGTGGCGTTGGCAGGTCGAGCAGTGCCGCGGTTGCATCGCGGCCGGTGTAGGTGCCGAAATCCGCGCCATACCGCACGTATTCTTCGGGCACGAGAAGGCCGGCCCGAGCCATTGCGGCCCGATATCCGGCCACCCTGGCCTGCACGCACATGAAGTCGTGCGGGCCGCCGACGACCGCGACGCGCTTGTGTCCGAGCTTGAGCAGATGCTCGGTCGCCGACATGCCGCCGGCCCAGTTGGTTGCGCCGACCGACGGAATATCCTCCGGCGGAATAGCGACCGGATCGATGACCACGTACGGAATGCCGAGCCGGTCGAGCCGGGCCCGGTGCGCCGGGGAAATGTCGACCAGTGCGAGCAGTACGCCGCGGGAGCCGCGGGCCACCACCCGATCGACCCAGCTGGCCGCCGGCCGGCCGTTGGCCGCGGACCGGCGGGCCACCGATACCGAGACGCCGAGATTCGTCTGGTGACAGGCCGCCTCGACGCCGCCGAGCAATGCCGCTGCCCAGGAGTTGTTCAGCGAGTCGATGACCACCTCGACCAGGCCCGGAGCGGCGGCGCTGCGCCCGGCCCCGCTGCGGCGCACGTAGCCGCGCCGGTCGAGCAACTCCTCGACCCGTTTGCGGGTGGCCGGTGCCACGTCCGACCAGCCATTGAGCACTTTGGACACCGTGGGCACCGAAACGCCGGCCTCGCGGGCGATCGCGGCCATGGTGGGGCGGGTGCGGGCCAAGCCGGCTCCTGCGGTCGGGTTGCCGCCCGGCCGGCCCGTGCTCGGGGCCGGAGCGGGGTGCGTTGCGTTGTCGGTGGCAGTCTCGATCACTGTCATCCCACGACTCCTTCGCCGAAAAGTTTCGAATGCGAATCGCTGAGTTGACGGTCGCTCTGACGGCATCTTAAGTTGAGATCCGGCGGTAGTCAGCTGGCTGTAACGAAAAGTTTTTCCGGCCCACCGCCGCTTCCGGTGCGCCCCGCGTACCTCTTCCCGGTCTGAAGGAGACAGTCTCGTGTCAGCGTCTAGCGGCGGCCGCCGCGCCCTGGTTGTCCGTGGCGGGTGGGATGGGCATGTCCCGGAGCAGGCGACCGATCGCTTCCTGCCCTACCTCAAGGAGATCGGGTTCGAGGTCGAGCTCGCGGACACCCTCGAGGTCTACACCGACGCGGCGTTGCTGGCCGCGACCGACCTGGTCGTGCAGTGCTGGACGATGGGCGAGATCAGCCGCGAGCAGGCCGACGGGCTCATCGCCGCGGTCCGCGCCGGCACCGGCCTGGCCGGCTGGCACGGCGGCATCGTCGACTCGTTCCACGATTCGCCGGCCTACCAATGGCTGACCGGCGGGCAGTTTCTGGCGCACCCCGGCGGCCAGATCGACTACGAGGTCGAGGTGTGCTCCGACCATCCGATCGTGGCCGGCATCGACAAGATCGCCCTGCACACCGAGCAATACTGGGTGCTCTCCGATGCGCTGAACAATGTGCTGGCCACGACGACCATCGCGGCCGGGGCTGATTGGCCACAACCGGTCACAGTGCCCGCGGTCTGGACTCGGCAGTGGGGCGCGGGCAAGGTATTTGTATCGACGGTCGGGCACAATGTCGCCGACCTGGATGTGCCGGAGATTCGGACGATCACCGAAAGGGGCCTGGCGTGGGCCAGCCGCTGAGAATTGGCATTATCGGCGCGGGGGCCATCAGCGGGGCATATCTGAAAACGCTTCCGCGGCTGCCCGGCCTGCAGTTGGTGGGGGTCGCCGATCTCGATGCCGACCGGGCCAAGGCCGCCGCTTCGACCGCCGATGTGGAGGCATTGAGCTCGGCCTCAGGGGTGCAATCGCAGACTGTTAACGGTACGGCATATTATCGGGTTTGTTGTATTGTATGAACTTCTGAACTGGCAGTTAACGGAGAAACAGCTTTGGGCAATGCTCTTACTTCGCTCTGGACTTTGAGCGCCGCACAACTTCGAGATCGTGTTGCGTCGACTGATCCCACGCCAGGCGGTGGGTCCGTCTCTATCGTCGCGGCTACGTTGGGCGTTGCCTCGATACAAAAGGGAGTTACCGTTTCTCTCAAAAAATCTGCGGCGGATGTTGCCAGGCATCATGGCCTTTTAGACCTTAGCTCTC
>Ga0137412_10003667_pt1 | contig 12245 bp, 10 predicted proteins | sample CZODoug2_1_16fun_FD_122160 | JGI IMG/M metagenome (GOLD analysis project Ga0137412, IMG submission 122160) | Vadose zone soil fungal communities from Angelo Coast Range Reserve, California, USA - CZODoug2_1_16fungal (Hybrid Assembly) | ecosystem: Environmental > Terrestrial > Soil > Vadose zone...
CCAATCCCGACGCGACAGTTCGCCGACGAGGGATCGAACCGCTTCCTGCAGCAGCCCCTTGCGGACGGCGTCGTCCGCTATTCAGGAGAGCCGGTGGCGGTCGTGATCGCCGACTCGCGGTACCGCGCGGAAGACGCGGCCGAGCTGCTGCAGATCGACTACGAGCAGCTCGAGGTCGTGCTCGACCCTGACGATGCGGTGGCGGAGAACGCGCCGCTGCTGCGGCCGGAGGCCGGCACCAATGTTGCGGGCCACCTGGTGGTGGAGATGGGCGCGCTGGATGAGGCGTTCGCGAAAGCCGATCTCGTGATCAAGGAGACGTTCCGCATTCAACGCCACGCTGGACATCCTTGCGGATGGCTCCGGCAACCTCGGCCCCAACACGGTGGCCGTCACGAACGGTACGGTTCTTTATTTCATCGACGAAGCGGCCGGCGCGCCTGCCGAAGTGCAAGTCTTCGAACAATAGTAGAGAGTTGAACACATTGCTACTGGTGTCCGCTTCGACGGTTATGGCTGAAATCAGGAATATAGATGATTTCTGTGCGCCGGCACTCAGGAGGACCGAAGAGAAACCTTAAGAAGAAACGACGAGAGTAGAACGGTGCCTTCGGGGGCGATTCCGCAGCGGACAGCCATGGGTACGCGTTCGCTTGCAAGTCGCATCTGTTGCCTTTCGCGGGTAGTCTAGAGGCTGGCCCCGGAGGCGACAATTTCTTTGCGAGGGCATTTTCGGGTTCTGTTTCTCTATGACGTAGCCGAGGCTATCCGCCTGGATGCACTCCGGTCCGTGCTCGAACTGGGCCTCGAACCTGGGGGCGTGGAACCACCTCCAAATCCCGCCCACCCGATCCCGCATTATTTGCGATTTGAAAGACCGCCCGTCGTCGAGCCTGCGGAACCGATGGTCCTAGGGACAGGCGAGCACATCGGGGTAACCACGAAATACTACGATTATGGGGTGGTCAGCATTGAACTGGAATTGCCTTTTGAGTGCAGCGATTGGGATTCTCTCGTTTTGGAGTCCAGCCGCTGGATCGGCGCCGCGGAACTTGAGAATCGAGCCAACGAATTGCTTCGGATTGCTTTGGTCCGCGCAAGTCTGGCCCTGATCAAGCCTTACAAAACTTGGCTCAAAGAGGATTACTTCATCGTGCACCTCCTGGAAATAGTCGAGGCGGATGGCAAGACGTTGGCCGCTGGGGAGCTTCTTGCATCCCAAGCCCGGGAGATCGCCCAGCTCGTTCGAGGTGAGTCAGTTCCCCTGTCAGAAGCAGAACGTCAGGAAGTTTTGCAATCAAGCATTTCGTACTCCCGAGTAGATCTTCTGGTAGTGGGTTGGACTGGCGCTCTGGTGTACGGCAGCACGGAGGGAGCGGCGATTACGATCCAGATGCTAGAATACGCCAACACGCAGTTGCTGGAATTTCGCCATTACGACAGCTTGCTCACGCAACTTCTCGACGACGTATATCGCACGTTGGAGCGAAGGAGCGGCGTGTGGGCCGCCTGGCGGCTCTCTCGCGAGGCCGCCCGCCTGAACACGATTCGGCTGGATGTCATGGAATTGACCGAGAAGGTCGATAACGCCATTAAATTTTTGAGCGATATGTTTTATGCGCGCCTGTATGGTTTGGCGGCCGCCAAAGTGGGAGTGCCAGACTATAGACGACTGGTGGACCAAAAGCTGCGCACAGCCGGTGAGCTATACAGGTTCATGGTGGACCAATTCAACCAGACCCGCAGCTTCGTCCTGGAGTTGGCGGTCGTGATTATTTTAATTGTCGACCTTTTCTTCCTGTTCCGCGGCAAGTAGGCGATCCGGCTAAAACCTGAGGGCGAGGGGGGCTATGGGCAGTAGGACACACCTGCCCGTTTCTTGTACTTCATGCCAGTTTTCGCGGTAGGAGCCGAGGCGTAACTTTCACCTTACCCGCCCAAGGTGGAAACATGAACGATTTCAGCCCATTTCCAATCAAGGATTGGTACGCACTGGGAAGCCTTGTTGCTCAACTGGGGTTCCTGGTCGCAGCGGTCTGGTTTGCGCGCAGTTTTCTCCGAACAATCAGGGCGTTTCAGGAGCAGGTTGGCGCGCTGCTGAAGCTCTCCATCACGTCGGCACCTGGTGAGCGGCAATCCACGAGCTCAAACGCTAGGAGTGTCACAGCGGAAGCGAGCCCCTACTGGCTGCCCCCTACGCCAACGGCGCCGGCTGATCCGCCGGAAGTTACCGAGCGTGGCCCGAACCTCTTCGCCGCCGGCTGGCGCCGTTTGGTGCACTGGCTGAATGAGCCGATGACCAGCTCGCAAGTGTCTTACCGGCGCAGGGTTATCAATTGGCTGCAAGCCCCGGCTGGACACTGACCCGCCCCGCGAGTGCTGGGCGTTACAATAGCCAGAGCGGCGGGCCCGACAAGAGAAACGCACCTCTTGGGAGACGTGGGGTAGCGTAAAGGCAGGAAGATTATGGACGAGATGAAACCGAAGGAAAACACGTATTCGGGCGAGCGAGCGCCGATCGCGCCGGTGACGTCACCAGCGGAAGTGAGCGCGCACGCCTCGGCCGCCGAAAATGCGAGGGCGTCGCACCAGGTGGCGCAATCGTCGGGAATCAGCGCCTTCATGGAACTTGCAAGCGACAACTTGCCGACATCGCTGGCGGAGGTTTCAGCTTTCCTAAAGCACACGAAGCGCGTATGGCTGATGGCGGCGGGAATCCTCATCGGGGCGGCGGCGCTGTTGAATTTGACGGCACGCGCGGCCGAATGGGCCAAAAACTCGCGGGAGCGCAGGCAACTGCACGCGATGGCGACGTTAACGCCAGATCATTTGTTCGCGCGATGCGGGGCCGCGGTCCGGGACGACATCAAAGTGGTGTATCCGGTCTTGATGCGGACCGTAACCTATAAGCCCAGGGGCAGCGAAAAGCTGGTGATTTCCTTTAGCAGGACGGCCGAGGAAAAGAGCGACTGGGTATTCCTCTCCATGGAGAATGAGGACGGCGCTGTTTACGACACGCCAGAAGCAAAAATCGCTGCGTTGCCCTGCCTGGATTCGAACAAGTAGACGTTCTCGACCACGAGCAATTAATTTATCCGGCTTGAGCTGCCGTGCTGGACTCGTTTAGCACCTGGGCGAAGACGTCTTGATCCACGTTGCCGCCGGTGGCGATCAGGGCAATGCGTTTCCCTTTTAACGTGGGTAATTCTTTTGTCGCGGCGGCCAATCCCGCTGCGCCGGCTCCTTCCACAACATTGTGCGTGTCCGTAAACATCGCGCGCATGGCTGCGGCAACTTCCGCGTCGCTTACACGGACGATGTGGTCTACATTTTCGAGCATGACTTCAAGCGCGGTTTCGTCGCCTCGGCGGCAGGCGAGGCCGTCCGCGAGCTTCGTTTGTGCAGGCGCTTCGACAATTTTTCCTTGCTGCAGAGACAAGGCGTAGGTCGGCGCCTGATCGGAGACGACGCCCACGAGCTTGGTTTTTAGTCCCAACGCATTGCGCACGGCGGCAGCGGAGCAAATTCCTGATCCCATGCCTATCGGGACGTATGCCACATCGATCTCCTGCACCGCGGAGAACAATTCCAGCCAGTACGTCGCAATGCCCAGCACGATATTCCGGTGATAGGGCGGCACGAGGTGATATCCCAGCTCGGCTGCCAGCTTCTTAGCGTGCTCCAATGAGGCCTGGAAATCTTCGCCGTGTTCGATAAGCTTGGCGCCTTGCGCGCGCATGGCCGCGTTTTTCGCCATGCTGTTTCCGTGAGGCACCACGATCACGCACTCCAGATTCTTGCGCTGGGCCGCGAGAGCCACCGATTGGCCATGATTCCCGCGTGTCGCCGCAATCAGGCCGCGCGTGCCGGGCTCGCGTTTCAGCAATTCTTCGGTGTAGACGATCGCGGTTCGCGCCTTGAACGCTCCGATAGGAGTGTGGTTTTCGTGCTTCACCCAGACTTCCGTTCTGAGGCGCTCGCAGAGCAGGGGCCACCGATACTGCGGCGTTGGCAACATCAGGCGATAGACCAACTCCGCCGCCGCCCGCACTTCGTCCAATGTTGGCAAATTCACCGTTGCTTGTCCGACGGTCATCGAAGCACCTCGCGTTCCGCAACACTCTCTTCGCACTACAACCTGAATTGTGCGGCCAACAAATTCGATTGTTAGCTCCACATTGGCCTGTCCAACGCTCTCCTGGGCAGTCTGGCGGAAGCCCGCCTGAGGGTGATCTCTAAGGCTCATACGCCGGGGCGGCGGAATGGACGTATAATTGAAATGATGACGCACGTCCTCTCTGCTCGACGGGCCTTCAGCGCGAATGCGATGACGCAAGACCACTCATGAAAACACAGCACAAAATCTCTTCGGCGGAACGTGTGTTGCTTGTCGGTGTCGGCTGGAAGCGTGCGCCACGTTTTCCCGGAATGCCCGCGGGAGAGCAGGGCAGGGATTCGCTTGCCGAGCTTGTGGAACTTACGGAGAGCGCTGGAGGCGAGGTTGCTGGAACCCTTTTTCAGATTCGTGATTCAGCGGATCCGGCGACGCTGGTTGGCCGCGGAAAACTGGAAGAAATTCGCGCTGCCGCAAACGCGTACAGCGCGGCGTTGATTATTTTTGATAGCGACCTTTCCCCCGTGCAACAACGCAACATCGAAGAAATTACCGAGCGGCGTGTGATTGACCGCACTCAGCTGATTCTGGACATTTTTGCGCGGCATGCGCGCAGCCGCGAAGGGCAGCTGCAGGTGGAGCTTGCGCAGCTTAATTACCTGCTGCCGCGGCTGACCGGACGCGGCGCACAGATGTCTCGCCAGGGCGGCAAAGGCGCGGGTGGCGCAGGCGGGGCGGGCGGCGGAGGAGGGCGCATCGGCGTGCGCGGTCCCGGCGAAAAGAAATTGGAAACGGACCGGCGGCGCATCCGCGACCGCGTCCACAAGATCGAAGTGAGCATTGATGATGTGCGCAAGCAGCGCGCGCTGCGGCGAGAAGCCCGGAATGCCGTACCGCTCGGCACCGTAGCGCTGGTCGGCTACACGAACGCCGGCAAGTCTACGCTGTTTAACGCGCTCAGCCAGGCGGAGGTGTTGGTTTCCTCACGCATGTTCGCGACACTTGACCCGACGATTCGCGCCATTCGCTTACCGTCCAACCGGCGCGTTCTGGTGTCGGACACGGTGGGATTCATCCGCCAGTTGCCGAAAGGCTTGATCAAGGCATTTCGCGCCACGCTGGAAGAAGTGCAGGAAGCGGCGCTGCTATTGCAGGTGAGCGACATTTCGAATCCGCACCACGACGAATTGGAAGAAGAAGTCGAAAAGATTCTGGATGATTTGGGCGTGAAGGAAACGCCGCGCCTCCGAGTCTACAACAAGGTGGACCAGTTGGACGCCGAACGCCGGCACAATCTGGAGGCGGCCTGCCGCCGCAACGGCGGTGGGGAAGAGCCACCTGTGCTGGTTTCCGGACTTACCGGCGAGGGGCTGGACGAATTGCTGCGTCGGATTGACGCTGCCCTGCCGCTGGATCCGATCGTGAAGCTTACCCTGCACATGCCGCTGAGCGAAGGCAGGTCGCTGGCACTGATCCACGCGCTCGGCCGGGTGCTGCATTCCCAAGTGAACGATTCGCATATGGACATGGAAGCCGAGGTGCCCCAAAGCATCGCCACACGGCTGAAGTTGAGCGCCTTCACGGCAGCGGGAACTTCCGGGACAAGCTCTGCGTATCATGGTGTGAGAGAGGTCAACTGACCATGGCTGCTTTCTTCCTGTGGTGTCTCCTGTTGGTGTTTTGCTGGCCGATTGCCTTACTGGCGCTGATCGCTTATCCGTTTGTGTGGTTGATTCTGCTGCCTTTCCGGATCGTGGGAATCGCTGTGCATGGAGTTCTGGCGTTTCTGAGGGCGCTGTTCTTCCTCCCGGTCAGGATTTTGCGCGGCCCGCACGCCATTTGAAATCCAGCGAGACAGAAGTTCAGTCACTTTTGAGTAATTCCGCGATTTTCCGCAAATGTTAAAGGAATATGACACTTTTTCATGCCTGCTGCGGCCCACAAAGGCGCTGCCTGCCTTGTGGAAAAGATTGTGGAAACTCAAGCTGCCCAATGTTGCAGCAACGGTAAAGTTTTCACTCCCAGGCTGATTGCCGATCCTTGTCACTCCCATAAGAGTATGTAAATACATGGTTTATAAGCGTGCGAGAGGGGCTTAGCCGAATTCAGATTTCGCGGCCGGCAGGACTTCCGAAAAGCTCTTTTGCACAGGTTTGCAGCAACAGTGTTACGAATGAGTATCTGTATGTCGAGGGCTCGTCGAAAGCTGTTAGTTATAGCTAAGTACTGCCCATCCCCGGAAGCATGTGAATTCGCACCACGTTGACGCATCCTTGGGCGGAGTCTATAGTGGCCGATGTGGGTCCGAAAGGCACGGAAAGCGGCCTTCCGGCACGCCCGACTATGAACCTGCCGAATTCCCTTACCGTCCTGCGGATCTTCTTCGTTCCAGTGCTGATTGTGGTGCTGTTGACGAGGAGCCCCAACGTCGTGCTGTGGGGCTTTCCCATGCACTTTGAGGTCTGGGGCGTGCTGATCCTGCTGGCTGCGGCGGCCACCGATTGGGCCGACGGATATTTCGCGAGGCGAAACCGGCAAGTGACGACCCTGGGAATTCTGCTGGATCCGATTGCGGACAAGCTGCTGATTTCGGCGGCCTTTATTTCGCTGGTCGGAATGCACGATTCGAGCGGACATCCCCTTGTAGCGCCATGGATGGTGGTGATCATTATCGGGCGGGAGTTCACGATTTTGGGTTTGCGGAACATTGCGTCGGCGGAGGGCTTCACCATCGCCGCGTCCGCCCTTGGAAAAACGAAAATGGTGCTGCAGGTTTGCGCAGTTGCGGTGCTGATCGTCGGGGCACGCCACCCGTCGATCAGGCCGGTATCCACGGTTCTGCTGTGGCTGGTGGTGATCAGCGCGCTAGTCTCGGCGGCGCAATATTTCTACCGCTTCTGGAACCAGTTGGACGACCGCATCAAGCAGCGCCGCAAGCTGAACATGCTGGAATCGCAGAAGAAGCAGCAGGATGCCGTCCCTCTCTGAAGAAGATCGAATAGCGATCCTGGAGCTTGCGCGCCAGGGCGTTCTCCATGCGATTTGCCACGAGCGGCCGCTTTCCTCTTTTCCAACGACGGGCATTTTCGCGGAGCGCCGTGGACTGTTCGTGACTCTGCACGTCGCCAAGAAACTGCGCGGCTGCATCGGAATGGTCGAAGGCAATGCGGCTCTTGGGGAAACCCTGACGAGGTGCGCCGCCGATGCCGCGCTGCACGATCCGCGCTTTTCCCGGATGCGGGCAGAGGAAATGGACACATTGGAAATTGAAGTATCGCTGCTCTCTCCGCTGCAACCCATCCGGCCCGAGGAAGTGGAAATAGGGACTCACGGGCTGCTGGTGGAGCGCGGTCCCCGGCGGGGATTGCTGCTACCACAGGTGGCCCTGGAGCACCGGTTAAGCCGGGAACAATTTCTGTCGGAAACCTGCGCGAAAGCCGGGCTTCCCCGCGATGCCTGGAAGGATCCGGAAACGAAGCTGCAGGGATTTCAGTGCGAGATCATTGCCGAGGGGCGCGGCCCGCTAGCGGAAAAAGAAAGCCCGCGCCAATAGGGAAGCGCGGGCTTGAAGGAAAAATTGAAAAGGAACTATTCGATTTCGACGTAGTCGCCGGCGTACATGTCAATCTTGCTGTATGTGACGAAAATGGCGCAGGCATTGCGGGTAACGTTCATGACGATGCCTTCGCCAATGACGTTTCGCGGCATATCATTCCACTTATATTTCACGGGCGTGCTGCCGAAGCCATACATGCTGTATTGAAAGTCCGGAAAATTCCTTGACGTTGCGGACGTGGAACCTTCGTAGCGGAAGATCCGGAGGTAATCGCCGACCTTAACTCCCTGGTTGGTGCCCAGATTCACGTAGACCGTGGAGTTCTTTCCGTACGCTTCCGTAAATGTCAGCCCGGCCACCAGCATGCCGACGGATTTGCCGCTGACGGGCGCGAACTTGTCAAATTTCTCGGCCGGTTTGAAAGGAGGCGACGGGCGTTCGGCCATTGGCAGAGCGATGTCGCCGCGCTGCAGGTAGTCGCACGAAAACTTGACCATACCAATGGAAACGTTTGGATGAACCGTGGTGATCTGCACCTGGCCGGCGTCAATGTACTGCGTGCCCATGGCCTTCAGAAGTTTTTCCTGCCACTTGAACCACCGCACTTCGTTGGGATCCGATTGCGGACGTACGATGGAGAAGCGATCACCGACGCGAATTCCCTGCGCCGAGCCCCGGTTAATGTAAACGTAGTCGCCGGTGGTAAAAACAATCTTGTCGGAGGATTCCTCGCCCGAAATCAGCCGCACTTCGGAAGGGACCTTTTCTTCGGTAATGAGACCCGAGCAATACGTCGCCGTGTAGTCCGGCGAAGTGGCTTCATGGAGGGGATTGTTCGCATTGACCACCTGCACCTGAGCAGTGTTCTGGGCCGAAGCGCCAAGGGCCAGCATCAGGCTAGCGAATGACATTGCAGTCGCGATTGCGCGCATGTTCAGAACTCCTTCATTCATTTCACGCCGGTTAAGGGCCGTGCGGGGACTTGCACCTTTGAAACTAACAAGGGCACCGGGTGGCGTCAACAAAATGGGTGGCGGCACTTTCCATATTTGCAAAGGTAGTCTAGATACCGTATTTTCAATGGATTGGAGGTGGTTCTTCGTGCCGGGAGCGTTTGGCAAAGGGATCGAGCGGCTTTGCGGTGTGCTGGCCGCCCCCACTGCCCGCGAATTGCGGCGCTTGCTGGCGCTGGCCCTGCGCGAAACGCGCACCGCGGAAATCCGCCTGGATTGGCTGAAGAACGACGCCGAACGCCGAGCTTTCCTGAAATGGTTGAAGGCGCATTGCCCACGAAAGGCCCAGTTGATCGCCACTTGCCGGCGGCGGGTTGGCGGCGGGGAATTCGCGGGCGATGCAGGCGAAGAACTTTATTGGCTGATGCAGGCGAGAGCAGCCGGTTGCGCGTGGTGCGACCTGGAAGTGGAAACGCTTCGCGAGTTGCCGGGGAAAAGCGTGGACGGCTATGCGGTGCCGGGGAAAATTCTGCTTTCGATGCACGATTTTCGGAAAACGCCGGAGTTTCCCAAGAAGCTGACGGTGCCAGCCATGGGCGGCGCCACTGCGATCAAGGTTGCCGCGATGGCGCGGAGTTTGTCGGATAGTGCTCGCATTCTGCGGCTGGCTCACAACTCACACGACGTCGTTGCCATCGCCATGGGCGAGATCGGATTGCCGGCGCGCGTGCTGGCTTTGCGCGAGGGAAGCGCGCTTGCGTATGCCCCTGTAGCCACTGCCACGGCGCCCGGGCAGATCGCGCTGCGCGATTTGAAAGCGCTTTACCGCGCGCATGAACTGACGCGGGCCACGCGGGTGTTTGGCGTGATTGGAGATCCGATTGGCCATTCACTGTCTCCGTTGCTACACAACACCGGTTACATTGCGGCTCGGAAAGATGCGGTGTATCTGCCGTTCCTGGTGGAAAACCTGAAGGATTTTCTGAAGGCGATGCCGGATTTTGGCGTGCGGGGATTCAGCGTGACTTTGCCACACAAGGAAAAAATCTTTGCGCATCTTGACGCCGTGGAACCGCTGGCGCAGAAAATTGGAGCCGTGAATACCGTTACGGTGTGCGAGGACGGCTCGCTCTTCGGAAGCAATACTGATTACGTGGGAGTTTCGCGCGCCTTGGAAAAGAAGATGAAACTTCGCGGCAGCCGGGTGGCGATTTACGGGGCGGGTGGCTCCGCTCGTGCCGCGGCGTTCGCGTTGGCCCATGCCGGGGCGCAGGTTTTCGTTTGTGCGCGGCGGCCGGAGGCGGCGCGCAAGCTGGCGAAAGCGGCGGGCGGAGAAGCGATTCCGCGCGCGGCATTGCGCACGTTGGAGTTCGACGCGCTTTTGAACGCCACGCCCATCGGGATGTTTCCCCAGGAAAAAGTTTCGCCCCTGGCGGCGGGCGAGTTAAACTGTTCTCTAGTCATGGACCTCATCTATCGCCCCATCCGGACCAAACTCCTGCGGCTAGCCGCTTCGCGAAAGATCGCCTGCGTTTCCGGCGTTGAAATGTTTCTGGCGCAGGGGTTCACGCAGTGGGAACACTGGATGGGCAGCAAGGCGCCTGAGTCCATTATGAGAAACGCCGTGCTGAGCGCGCTGAAAAACGAAGAAAACACGCGCTGGTGACCCATCCGCCCCGGATGTGCGACAGTTATTTTCTCTGTTCCATATTAAATATCAAATTGAGCTGAGTGAAGAGAGGCCATGATTCAGCCTTCGTTCCAGGAATTCGAGCGGCTTGCCAAACGTGGGAACCTGATTCCCGTGTACGACACTTTTTCCGCGGACCTGCTGACGCCGGTGAGCGCTTACCTGCGGGTGGCGCAGGGGGCGCGGTATTCGTTTCTGTTGGAAAGCGTGGAAGGAGGGGAGAAGATTGCCCGCTATACATTCGCCGGCGCGAATCCCGAGGAAATCTTCCGCTATGCGAACGGCGCGTGCGTTTTGGAAAGCCGCCAGCGGATTATTTGGGAAGAGCGCGATCCCATCACTTTTCTGCGCGAGCACATGGCGAAGTTCCGGCCGGTGCGGCTGCCGGGGTTGCCGCCGCTGGTTGCCGGCGCCATCGGCTATTTCAGCTACGACATGGTGCGGTTGATCGAGCGCTTGCCCAAACGCTTGCGCGACGAGATCGGTTTATTCGACGCGATGCTGATGTTCTATCACGGCATTCTGGCGTTCGATCACGTGCAGCATCGCTTGTGGGTGGTACGCAATGTGTACACCGATGGGCCGAAGAGCTTGCGCGCGAAATACGATGCCGCGGTGAAAGAGATTCGACGAACGCGGCAGATGCTGGAGGAGCCGGCCGCCGGTGAGAAGCCGCAGAAGCCAGGCAAAGGCAAATCGCGCCCGCTGAAGATTGCCTCCAATGTTAAGCGCGGCGAGTATCTGGCTGTGGTGAAGAAGGCCAAGCAGTACATCCGCGAAGGCGATATTTTTCAGGTGGTGTTGAGCCAGCGCTTCTCCGCGAAAACAAAAGCCGATCCCTTTTCGATTTACCGCGAGTTGCGGGCGCTGAATCCTTCTCCTTATCTTTTTTACCTGCAGTTGAATGATGTGTACGTGGTGGGGAGTTCGCCGGAGATGCTGGTGAAGGTGCAGGGCCGCGACGTTTTTTACCGGCCAATTGCCGGAACGCGGTGGCGCGGGAAGGATGAAGCCGAAGACCAGCGGCTGGAGCGCGAAATGCTCGCCAGCGAAAAAGAGCGCGCGGAACACATTATGCTGGTGGACTTGGGGAGAAACGACCTGGGACGTGTGTGCGATTACGGGACCGTGCGGCCGGAAAAATTGATGACAGTGGAGCGCTACTCGCACGTGATGCATCTCGTTTCCAGCTTGCGGGGCACGTTGCGCGAAGACGTGGATTGTTTTGATGCGTTGATGTCGTGTTTCCCCGCGGGCACGGTTTCCGGCGCTCCCAAAGTGCGCGCCATGGAAATCATCGAAGAGCTGGAAAAAACGCGGCGCGGCATTTACGCCGGGGGCATTCTCTATCTCGATTTCGCGGGCAATCTGGATTCGTGTATCGCCTTGCGAACTATGGTCATCAAAAATGGTGTGGCGCACATTCAGGCGGGCGGGGGCATCGTTGCCGACTCCACGCCCGAAGGCGAATTCGACGAATCCGTGAACAAGTCCAAGGCGCTGCTGCGCGCGTTGGAAGCGGCGCATGGCGCGGCCGGGAAAGGGAAGGGCAAATCGTGATTTTGCTGCTCGACAACTACGATTCGTTCACCTATAACCTGGCGCAGTATCTGGGCGAACTCGGCTGCGAGGTGGAAGTGCACCGCAACGACCGCATCAGCGTGGAACAGATTGCCCGGCGCAAGCCGGAGCGCATCGTGATTTCTCCCGGACCGTGCACTCCGCAAGAAGCCGGGATCTCCGTCGAGATGATCCAGAAATTGGCGGGGAAAATTCCGATTCTGGGCGTTTGCCTGGGCCACCAGGCGATTGGTGCGGCGTTCGGCGGGAAAATTATCCGCGCGCCCAAGCTGTTTCACGGGAAGACCAGCCAGATCCGGCATGATGGCAGCGGAGTGTTTGGCGGCCGGCCGACTCCCTTCGCGGCGACTC
>Ga0137412_10003668_pt1 | contig 12242 bp, 12 predicted proteins | sample CZODoug2_1_16fun_FD_122160 | JGI IMG/M metagenome (GOLD analysis project Ga0137412, IMG submission 122160) | Vadose zone soil fungal communities from Angelo Coast Range Reserve, California, USA - CZODoug2_1_16fungal (Hybrid Assembly) | ecosystem: Environmental > Terrestrial > Soil > Vadose zone...
CCACGGTGAAAATACCCGAGCCAATCACCGCGCCGATGCCCAGCGACGTCAGGCTCAGCCAACCCAATGACTTTTTTAATCGGATTTCTGCGTTTTCTGAATCGGACAGCAGTTGGTCAATACCCTTACATCGAAACAGTGGTGACGCCACCCAGGCTCTCCGATCGCATCCGCGCCCCGGGCGTCAGCCCTGGATTGGCCGCGCAACCTGTTCCCGGCCGGATACGCTATGTGGAAGTGTTAGCGCCCCACTCTATCGCGACTCCCCACCCCGCGCAACTCACCCTCGACTGCGTATTGGGTCAGTTTCCGATGATGGGTGTCTTCAGGTCTGGCCCCGAATGGGTCAGCTCACCGAACCCACAAGGTGCGACTTCGATCGAAGGATTTTTTTGCAAGACGCACTGGGTGCACCAGTAATGGCGCCCCGCCACCCGTAACGGCCACCTTCAGGTGCCGCCGATTTCTCCCGCCACGGCCGGCTACTCCTCGCGCCCACCAACCGCCCAAACCGCGTCCGCCTCACCAATCAAAAACGCCACAAAACAAATCCCCAGCACCGAATGGTCCAACGACGCTCCAAAATACTGCCACATCGGCGCTCCCGCCCCCGGAAAATCCGACGCAAACAACAACGTCACCATAAACAGCAATCCAAACGCGCTAGCCCGCCGCACCCAAACTCCCAACGTCAACGCAATCCCAATCGCCAACTCCCCATACGCCACCAGAAACGCAATCGGCCGCGCATGTGGCAGCACAAACCCCCGCAAAATCGGCGCCATGAACGGATACGCCCCACCCTGCAAAAACTTGTTAATCCAAAATTCAAATCCCCCGTGCAAAGTAAACTGCGTCCCAAAAACTTTGTACTGCCCAAAAATCAAAAACAATATCCCTACGCAAATCCGCAAAAACGCCAGCGCCCGCTCATTTCCGCGATGAGGATCACTGTGGCTTCGCATGGGACTCCCTTTCGGCCCCCACAGCCTATCACTCTAAGTTCTATTCTTGGCACTTCAAGTGGAAGAGACTCTTCAGACCTGCTGCAACTGCGCATACCGCTCAACAAACTTCTTCGTCCCGCGCCCTGGAAAACTCACGCTCACCCGCCGATCGTCATCCTCGCCCTCAACGCCCACCACTGTCCCCACGCCATACTCCGGATGCCGCACCTTGCGCCCAAGCATCGGATCGCCCTGCCCGCCTCGCTTCATCGCCGACCGCCCAAAGGAAGACGTTGTCGCAGCCGCAGCCCGCCGCTGTGGAGCCCGCGCCGCCGGTGCTGAAATCCCCCGCACCCGCCGTGTAAACTCCTCCGCGCTGTACGAATATTCCGGGTCCGGCTCATACCGCCGCGTCTCCCCAATTTCCGCCATCGACCCGCGCACCGTCTCCACCAACTCGCTCGGAATTTCCGCCAGAAACCGCGAAGGCAGGGACGCCCGCATCTGCTGCTCGTTTCCAAACACTCGCCGGTACACTGCCCGTGTCAGCGTCAGCGTCTTCCGCGCCCGCGTCATCCCCACGTACACCAGCCGCCGCTCCTCCTCAATCCCTTTCTCTTCATTGATCGACCGGCTGTGCGGGCAAATCCCATCCTCCATCCCCGTTAGAAAAACGTGGTCAAACTCCAGCCCCTTCGTGCTGTGCAGCGTAATCAACGTAACTCCCGGCTTCCCCTCAAACGAATCCGCGTCGCTCACCAACGCCGCCGCATCCAGAAATTCCGTGAACGATTCGCCCGCATCCATCGCCTCCGCCACCGCGCGCACCAGCTCTTCCAGGTTTTCAATCCGCGCCACGTCTTCCGGCATGTTCCGGTCCTTCAGCGCGCTCATATAGCCGGTCTCTTCCAGCACATACCGCAAATAGTCCGCCGGCTCCTTCGTCGAATACCCATCCTGCAGCCGCTGAATCAATTCGCGAAACGCCCGCAGAGGCGCCACCGCCCGGCTCGACGCCGGATTCGTCATCAGCGATTCCATCGCATCCCAGAACGACAGCGATTCCTTCTGCGCCAGATCGCGCAGCGCATCCACCGTCGTTTTCCCGATGCCCCGCGCCGGCACATTCAGCACCCGCAACAGCGAAACGTCATCCTCCGGATGCAGCGCCAGCCGCACATACGCCAGCGTATCCTTCACCTCCGCGCGATTGTAAAAACTGAATCCCCCAACCAACTTGTAACGCACGCCGCGCCGCCTGAAAGCCTCTTCAAACGACCGAGACTGAAAATTCGTCCGGTATTCCACTGCGCAAGTCTGGTCCGGATCGTCGCTCAAAATCTTCTCGAGCTCGCCCGCCACAAACTCCGCCTCCGCCTGCGCATCCCGCGCCTCGAAATAGCGAAGATTCCGGCCTGCCTCGTTTTCCGCCCGCAGCGTCTTCCCCAGCCGGTCCGGATTGTTCGCCACCACCGCGCCCGCCGCATCCAGAATCTTCTGCGTCGAGCGGTAATTCCTCTCCAGCCGGATCACCTTCGCGGCAGGGAAGTCCTGCGAAAAGCTCAGCAAAATGGAAACATCCGCGCCGCGCCACCGGTAAATGGACTGGTCCTCATCGCCCACCACGCAAACATTCTGCCGCTCGTTCGTCAGCATCCGCAGCAATTCATACTGCACGCGATTCGTGTCCTGATATTCGTCCACATGCAGGTACGCAAACCGCTTCCGCCACCGATCGCGAACCTCCGGCACTTCCCGCAGCAGCCGCGCCGACCGCAGCAGCAAATCATCAAAGTCCACCGCCTTGCTCTGCTTCAGCAGCGTCTCGTAACCCGCGTAAATATCCGCAACCTTCCGCGTGTCCGGCCCAAACGCCTCCGCGCGCATTTGCTCCGGCGCCTGCGCGTGATTCTTCGCATAACTGATTTTGCTCAGCACATTCCGCGGCGTCAGCGCTTCGTCGTCAATCTGAAGCTTCGCCATCGCCAGCTTCACCGCCGCCAGTTGATCGTCATCGTCGTAAATCGCAAAATCCTTCGCCAACCCCGCATGCACCGCCTCGCGCCGCAGCAGCCGCGCGCACAGCGAATGAAACGTCGAAATCCACGGCCGCTCTGGAGGCACACCGGCCCGCAGCAGCAAATCGCTCACGCGAGTCTGCATCTCCTCCGCCGCCTTGTTCGTGAACGTCACCGCCAGGATCGCGTCCGCCGGCGTTCCCTTGGCGATCAGGTTCGCCATCCGAAACGTGACCGCGCGAGTCTTTCCCGTCCCGGCGCCAGCCAGTATCAACACCGGCCCTTCCGTAGTTTCCGCAGCCAGACGTTGTTCAGGATTCAATTTTTCCAGCAGGTTTTCCATGGGGTCCGGGGCAATCAGAATAGTTTTCGCTCAACCATGTTAGCCGACGCCGCACGCCCCGGCAAATCCGCGAATTTTCCCCGCGTAGCGGCCACCTTCAGGTGGCCCCGTTCTCTTTCTTTGGCGGAACCCAAATCGAATCCGCTCTTGTCCCCGTCGGCCACAACCCGGTCATCGAACCCAAGAATCGAAACCCCTTCGGCTCTTCACACAAACCCGCGCGAACAGGATTCAACCAAATATACCAAGCCACGGAATTAGGATCATCCTTCGGCCGCAAAACATGATCGTAGTAATACCGCTGCCACAGCCGCTGCCCAGTCCGTCGCTCAAACTCAAACCCCGTCACCTGCTTAAGCGCCTTCGCAAATGGCGCTAGATTTGAATTGACCGCCAATGCCTCCATTAACAGATGTACATGGTCCGGCATCAAACAATAAGCCGGCACTTCAAATTGATGGCTAGCCGAGTGCTCCCTCAACTTGTCCACAAAATATTGATTGAAATCTATTTGGAGGAAGTACTTGCGCCGTTCAAAACAGCAGAACGTAAGGAAATATCTTCTCAGTCCGAGGTAGCTTGCTACAGGAAGGCGAATCTTCTTGCGCGGGAAGGTCATAACACATGTCACGAAGGTACGCGTGTGTATACCATAAATAAATATAGTTACTCAATAATAGAAATCTTCGCGGGTCGGCCACCTGAAGGTGGCCGCTACAAAAATCTAATTCCCCGTCCCCCGGCTGAAATCAATATCAAAATACGAAATCGCCTCCTTCGACGTCATCCTCTGCAGATCCGGCACATACAACCTCGCCGTCTGCAACAAATCCCACTCCCCGCGCAAATCGAAATACACCAGCCCTTCCATCGTGCTGTGCGCTCCAATCACGCCCGAGGGCATCCCCGCATTCTGGCAGTCCCCGTGAAACTCCTCCCAATTCTTGTCCCGCGTGGGTTTCGGCCGGCTGATCGGCAATGGTATCGGCAACCTCCGCGCCGTCGGATCTTTTCCGTTCTGCCTCAACATCACCGCATCCGCCACATCATCCGCCGTCAGAGCCTCCAACTCCTGCTTGTTGTCCTGATCCAACTGCACCAGCAACCGGATGCGATGCAAATTCAATTTCACCGCCTCCTCATTGTCGTTCCGAATGCTCAGCCGAAGTGCCACAATCCCCGCGGTAAACGGTGTCTTCTTCGGAAATTTTTCCTTGTAACGGTTCGCCTGCGTCCACGGCTCCACCCCGATTGTCACGCCCTCGTGCGCATCCAGAATAGACGTCCGCAAAGGTCTGCTCTGTTGCCCAAACGCAACCCGCCCCAATAAAATCCCCAGAAACACCACCACAACCACAGCAAGGAGTTTCTTCATGAGGCTATAATAGACTGTTTGCATCCTGAGGCCTTCGATTCTTGGGGGAGAAGCCGGGTTGCTCGGCTCCTCGGCCCTCGGGCGCACGCGAATCCCGGAACAACCGGAGTCACATCGAGTGTATTTCCTCTATAGCGTATTGATGGGTCTGGCCGCCCTGTTGACGTCGCCCTATTGGCTCATCCAGGGCCTGCGCCACGGCAAATATCTTTCCAATCTCAGCCAACGCCTCGGCTTTTCCATTTCGGAACTCGAAAAACTCCCCGCTCAACATCCCGGCTCCATCTGGATTCACGCCGTCTCCGTCGGCGAAGCCCTCTCCGGCGTAACCCTCGCTCGCCGCCTGAAGGACTCCTACCCCCAACGCCCGCTCGTCGTCTCCACCACCACCCTCACCGGTTACGCCCTCGCCAAAGAGCGCATGCCCTTCGCCGACGCCGTAATCTATTTCCCCCTCGACTGGGCATTCAGCGTTCGCCGCGTTCTCAACGCCGTCAAACCCGCCATCGTCATCATCCTCGAAACCGAAATCTGGCCCAACTTCCTCCGCGAATCTAGTCGCCGCAAAATCCCCGTCCTCTTCGTCAGCGGCCGCATCTCCGACCGCTCCTTCGCCCGCTGGCAGAGTTATCTCAACATTTTCGGCTTCTATCTGAAGCCCCTTCTCAAGTCCGCCCTCAGCCAAGCGGCCGGATTCTTAATGCAGTCCCAACAAGACGCCGACCGCATTCGTGCCCTGGGTGCCCCGCCCGAAAAAGTAACCGTCAGCGGCAATCTCAAATACGATCTCGAATTGCCGGCCCCCACTCCTCTCGCAAAGTGGCTCGAAGAAGAATGCGCTCGCCACGGCCGCCGACCGCTCATCGTGGCCGGCAGTGTGGTCGCCACGGAAGAACCACTCGCGCTGCTAGTCTTCGGCGTAGTGCAGGGCGATTTTCCCAAAGCCCTCCTCGTCCTCGCACCGCGAAAGCCCGAACGTTTCACCCCTGCCGCCGATTTCATCGAAGAATCCCACCGCAAATTTATCCGCCGCTCCCAATTGTCTCTTCCGGGTCCCGGCATTTCCCCCAACGCAAACCCCAGCCACAACGGCATCTCCGACGACGTCACCGTTCTGTTACTCGACTCCATCGGCGAACTAGCCTCTCTGTATCGTCTCGCCGACGGCGTTTTTGTCGGCGGTTCGCTCGTAGATTCCGGCGGCCACAATATCCTCGAGCCCGCTGCCTTCGGCAAAGTCCCCGTCTTCGGCCCTTCCATGGAAAATTTCGCCAGCATGGCCGCCCGCTTCGTCGAATCCAACGCCGCTATCCAGGTTGCAAGCCCCGAAGACGCGGGCGTAGAAATGATTCACCTCCTGAAAGATCCTGAAAAGATGAATCGCATGGGCGGCACGGCGCGCCAACTAGTGGAAAGCAGCCGCGGCGCGCTCGATCGCGCCCTCGCCGCCATCGCCCAGCATCTTGCCCAGCATCTTGCCCAGCACCCCGCCCAACACCCCGGTGGTGCCACGCGATGACTCTGCCGCCGTGGCTGCGTCTCCTTCTGTGGCCCGCCTCGGTAATTTACGGCGATCTCTCGCGTCTCCGCGCCCGCCTCTATGCGCAGGGAACTCTCAAAACGAAACGCCTGGACACTCCCGTAATCAGCGTAGGTAATCTCACCGTCGGCGGCACCGGCAAAACCCCCATGGTAATCTTTCTAGCCGAACGTCTTCTCGCCGAAGGAAAACGCGTCGGCATCCTAACCCGCGGCTACAAAGGCGCCGCCGGCACCAGCGACGAAATCGAGCTGATGAAATTCCGTCTCCAGGATCGCGTGATGTTTGGCGTCGGCCCCGATCGGTACGAACAAGGCCGCCAACTCGAAGCCAAAGGCGTGGACATTTTTCTTCTCGACGACGGCTTCCAGCATCTCCCGCTTTTTCGCGACGTCAACATCCTCCTCATGGATGCCTCGCAACCCCTCGGCCGCGAAAGCCTTTTGCCCGCCGGGCACCTCCGCGAACCCGTCTCCGCCATGGATCGCGCCGATCTTCTCGTCATCACCCGCCTCGAAGCTTCCCCAGCCACCCTCGCTACAATAGAAAAGCTGCAAGACTATCCCGTATTTTCCGCCGTCACTCGCCTCCTCGGTTTCCGCCGCCTCGGCGCCGGAATTCAGCTCCTCTCCACCCAGGAAATCGGCGCCGGCCCGTTCTACGCCTTCTGCGGCATCGGCAACCCCAAAGCCTTCTTTCACGACCTGAAGACCTGGAACATTCCCGTCGCTCAATCCAGCGAATTTCCCGATCACCACCGCTACGATCGGCGCGACGCTCTCGAACTTGAGCAAGTAGCCCGCGCCAGCGGCGCGAAAGCATTCGTCACCACCGAAAAAGACGCGCAAAATCTCTCTGGCGTTTCATTCGTCGAATTTCCTGTTTTCATCGCCGTAATCGAAATGGAACTCCCGCAGCAAGACGCGTTTTTCGGTTTCATCCGCGAACGTCTCTCCGCCAGGAGCGCCCTGGTATGAAGAGTCTGAAGATCATGATTCGCGCCACAAACTGGGTAGGCGACGCCATCATGGCCCTCCCCGCGTTGCGCGCCATCCGCCAGCGCCATCCAGATGCCGCGATCAGCATCCTCGCCCGCCTCTACGTCGCCGACATTTATCGTGATCAACAAATTTGCGATGAGCTAATCCCCTATGATCCAAACGGCGTTCACCGCGGCTGGAGCGGCCGCGAAAAACTCGCCGCCGATCTCCGCAACCGCAAATTCGACATCGCACTCCTCCTCCAAAACGCCTTCGACGCCGCCTGGCTCGCCTGGCGCGCCCAAATCCCCCAGCGCATCGGATACGCCCGCGATGCCCGCAGCCTCTTGCTCACCAAAGCCATCCCTGTCCCCAAGTCCGGCGAAATTCCCCCGCACGAAAAGTTTTACTATCTCGAACTTCTCCGCCGCGCCGGTTGGCTCGATCAACTCGCCGATGAGCCCCATATCACCTTGCGAGTCCCCGACGCCGCCCGCCAGCGAGCCACGCAAACTCTTCTCGAAAACGGCGCAAGACCCCACGCCGCCCGCATCGCCGTGGGCGCCGGCGCATCCTACGGTTCCGCCAAATGCTGGCCACCCGAGCGCTTCGCCAAATCTTTAAACGCGCTGCTTTCCCACACCGACGCCGACGTAATTCTCTTCGGCACTCCCGGCGAACTCCCCGTCTCCACCGCGATCGCCTCCGAATTGCAGCGCGCCCCCATCAACCTCACCGGCAAAACCTCCATCGCCGATCTCCCCGCCCTCCTTTCCCAGTGCCACCTCTTCCTCGGCAACGATTCCGGTGCCATGCACGTCGCCGCCGCCGTCGGCCTCCCGGTGGTCGCCATTTTCGGTCCCACGGATCCCAATGGCACCGCCCCGGTCACTCCGCGCATCACCATCGTCCAGCAAAAGCCCTATTGCAGCCCATGCTTCCTTCGCCGCTGCCCCACCGATCATCGCTGCATGACCGCCGTCACGCCCGCGATGGTCGAATTCGCCCTGCAATCAGCGCTCTCGGAGGTGCCTTCTGCCTGATCCCTCCGCGCTCCGCCCCGCCGTCTTCCTTGATCGTGATGGCACCATCGCCGAAGAAGTCGGCTACTTGAATCATCTCGACCGTTTTCGTATGTTTCCGTTTGCGCCCCAGGCCATCCGCCGCTTGAATCAGGCGGGTGTACCCGTGGTCGTCGTCACCAATCAATCGGGAGTGGCCCGCGGCTATTTCCCGGAATCGCTGCTGCACGATGTCCACGAACGGATGAAAAGGGAACTGGCCCAGGCCAGCGCGCATCTCGATGCGGTTTATTATTGTCCGCACGATCAGTCGGACAATTGCGACTGCCGCAAGCCGAATCCAGGCATGTTGCATCGCGCAGCGCGGGGACTTGGCCTCGACCTGAAGCGGTCTTTCGTAGTCGGCGATCGCTACGGCGACATGGAACTCGCCTTCAACGCAGGTGCAAAAGCAATTTTCGTGAAAACGGGCTACGGCCTCGGCGATTTTACCTGGCACGCGCAATCCTGGCCCAGGCAGCCGGACCTGGTTGCCGAAAATCTGGAGACCGCGGTGGATTGGATTCTGAGGGACAAATGACCAAGCGCTCCAAAAAACAGTTGGCCCCCGCTCCATCCGTGGATCTCGTCGCGCTCGCCGATTATGTCGAGCGCTTCTCCACAAAAACTGTCGTCGTCCTCGGCGATTTCGTTGCCGACGCCTTCCAGTTCGGCGACATCACCCGCGTCTCCCGCGAAGCCCCGGTCCTCATCCTCAAGCATCGCGAAACCCAGATCGTCCCTGGCGGCGGCGCCAACGCCGCAAATAATTTCGCTGCTCTCGGCGCCAAAGTGATTCCCGTCACCGCCGTCGGCGAAGATCAGGCCGGCGACAGCCTCCTCGAATTCTTCCGCCAGAAAAAAGTGGATGTCTCCGGCATCGTCCGTGTCAAAGGCTGGACAACCCCGACGAAAACCCGCTTCCTCGCCGGCTGGGCCCACAAAGTCGGCCAGCAAGTTCTCCGCGTGGACTACGAACCCGACCGGCCGCTGCCCACCGAAATTCACAACAAAATTCAATCCACCCTCGCGAAATCTTTGAAAAAAGCGGACGCCCTTGCCGTCTCCGACTACGGTTTCGGCGTCGCCAACCCGCCCGAACTCGGCAAAATACTTTCTTCCAACAAACGCCCGCCACTCGCCACACTCGATTCCCGGTACCGCCTCACCGACTACAAACACTCCCGCCTCCATTCCGCCACTCCCAACGAAGGTGAAATCGAAGCCCTCCACCACACCACCATCGGAAAAAATCTCGCCGAACTCGAACGCTGTGGCCGCGCCACGCTCGAACAAATGAAACTCGAATCCCTCGTCATCACCCGTGGTCGTGACGGCATGGCCCTCTTTCAACGCGCCATGGAAACCGTCCACATTCCCGTCCACGGCAGTGATCAGGCTGTCGACGTCACCGGGGCGGGCGACACTGTCCTCGCCGCCTACACATTGGGTCTCACCAGCGGCGCCACGCCCCTCGAAGCCGCGCATCTCGCCAATATTGCCGGTGGCTTGGTCGTCATGAAGCGCGGCACCGCCACCGTCTCCCGCGCGGAACTCCTCGAAGCCATCGGCTCTTCCGCCTCCGGCAAAACTTCCTGACCCATGCGCAAAGCCCAAGAAAAAATCGTCACTCCAGAAAACCTGGTCGCCTTATTGCGCGGCCGCAAACAGCGCGGCCAGCACATTGTCCTCGCCAACGGCATCTTCGATACGCTCCATGTTGGTCACACCCGCTATCTAGCCGGTGCGAAAGCCGAAGGCGAAATCCTCGTCGTAGCCGTCAACTCCGATTCAAGTGCGCGCCTTCTCAAAGGCCCCGGCCGTCCCATTCTCGACGAACAAGCCCGCGCCCTTCTCGTCGCTGCTATCCGCACAGTGGACTACGTCGTAATTTTCTCCGAACTCAACGTCGAAAAACTCCTCGAAGAATTCCGTCCAGACGTCCACGCCAAAGGCACCGACTACACCGCCGACTCCGTCCCCGAGCGAGCCGTCGCGGCCCGCCTCGGCATCCGCGTAGCCATCGTCGGCGACCCCAAAGACCATTCCACGCGCTCGCTTCTCGATGCCATCCGCAAGGCCCCGCATGTCTGAACCGCGTTTCCTAGCCGTCCGTCTCGGCTCCCTCGGCGATATTGTCCACACATTTCCCGCCGTCTCTGGCTTGCGCAACTCGTTCCCGCGCGCCGAAATCATCTGGCTAACGCACCCCCGCTGGGTGAATCTTGTCGCCAGCAGCGGCCTCGCCACCCAAATCTGGCCGGTCGATTCCCGCAATCTCGCAAGCGTCCGCCAAACCGTCGCGAAAATCCGCGCCCAGCGCTGGAATGCCGCCATCGACTATCAAGGCCTCTGGAAATCCGCACTGCTCCCATTCCTGGCTGGGGTCCCCAAACGAATCGGCTTCTCTTCCGAAACCATCCGTGAATTTGGAGTGCCAATCCTCTACACCGATCGCGTGCCCGCGCGCGCCGCTCACATCGCCGATCAAAATGGCGAATTGTCGGTGCGGGCGGGCGCACAAACCGCGGTCGGCCCAATAAAGTTGCAGGTAAACGAAACCGATCGTCAGCGAGTGTGTTCCGATCTCGCCGCCGTAGGCATTGACCGTTATGTCGTGTTGAGCCCCGGCGGCGGCTGGCGCTCCAAATGCTGGCCCGCCAAACGCTTCGGCGAACTTTGCCACAAAATTCGTGAAGATCTGAACGTACGCTGTGTAATTAACTACGGCCCCGGCGAAGAAAATCTCGCCGCCGCGGTGAAATCCGCAAGCGGCAACGCCGATCCATTCCTCTACGACGGCGAACTCGGCCAATTAATGGCCCTGCTCCAAGGCGCCCAGTGCATCGTCGGGGGAGACACGGGGCCGCTCCATCTCGCCATCGCCCTCGGCACAAAAGCCGTCGCAATCTTCGGCCCCACCAATCCCACTCGCAACGGCCCCTACCCGCCGCAACCCTTCGTCCTCCGCGATCCCGAAGCCCACACAACCCACAAGCGCGAAACCCAAACCAATCCCTCTCTCCTCAAAATCTCCGTCGCCCAGGTTTTCGACGCCGTCCAGCGCCGTCTCGGAGCCTCCGCATGAACCCGCTCGATTTCTTCGCCCGTTGGCGCGTCCGCACCGGCTACTTACTCGCCGTTGTAGTTTTATTTCTTTCGCGTCCCAAACCTCTTCCCATTCTGATCGGCGCCTGTGTCGGCCTCCTCGGCCTCGCCATTCGCGCCTACGCCGCCGGCTATCTCCACAAGCAAGCCGTCCTCACCACCACCGGCCCCTACGCCCGCACCCGCAATCCCCTCTACTTCGGCAGCAGCATCCTCGCCCTCGGCGCCGCAATGGCCATGAACTCCTGGCCCTCCGCCGTCCTGCTCCTTTTGTATTTCGCGCTCGTTTACACGCTCGTCATGCGCCGCGAAGAAATCGAACTCCGCGGCCATCATGGCACCGCATTCGACGTCTACGCAAAATCCGTCCCGCTCTTCCTTCCTAGCTTGACCGCGCCAAAACACCAAGCGGCCACTGCCGGCTCTTTCTCTTGGGCCCAATACCGGAAAAACCACGAATACCAAGCCGCCCTCGGTTTCCTATGTCTGCTCCTGGCCCTAGTCGTGATCTGGCGACTTCACGTAGCCTGAAGACCCGCCGGTGGAGCAGCCATTCCTGCCTGCCCTGAGCGAAGTCGAAGGGGCTGTGCGCCTTTCTCTTCTCTGCGCACTCTGCGTCTCTGCGTTAAGCTTCTTTTCCGCAATTCATCTCGTCCGCAAAACCTGATCAAACTCGTCCCCCACTCCACAACCCACAAAACAACTCACCCGAATTCGATGTCCATCCGTAACCACCTGCACCGCCCCTTCCTGATCCGTCCGCAAAATCCGCGCCCCGCTCCCCCGCAACCGTTCCAGCAGCTCCGGGCTCGGATGCCCATACGGATTCTGCTCTCCCGCTGAAATAATCGCGATTTGCGGTCCCACGCT
>Ga0137412_10003670_pt1 | contig 12239 bp, 9 predicted proteins | sample CZODoug2_1_16fun_FD_122160 | JGI IMG/M metagenome (GOLD analysis project Ga0137412, IMG submission 122160) | Vadose zone soil fungal communities from Angelo Coast Range Reserve, California, USA - CZODoug2_1_16fungal (Hybrid Assembly) | ecosystem: Environmental > Terrestrial > Soil > Vadose zone...
CGTCGGCGTCGGTGTCGGTGTCGGTGACGTTGACGTTGACGCCACGGTTAGGGTCTTGCTGTTGGTTGCCGTTCCGTTGGGACCAGTGCATGTGACCGTGTACTTATGCACACCAATTGCGGCTGTGTTGAGCCGCTGCTGACCATTGATCCAGAGCGCGCCTGACCACGTGCCGCTGCCTTGGCAGACGTCCGCATTCTGTGCGTTCCAGGTGATGGTGGAGCGCGCACCCGGCGCAACCTTGGCGGGCCAAATCAAAAGTCCAACAGTAACGGGATTGGTTGCGCTCATCGCCAGTGAGAGCGGCGCCAGCAGCAGCAGCGGCGTCGCCAGCGCGCGGCAGCCTTTGATAAGACTCGAATCTTTTGACTGATGCGAACGGCGAGTCTTGGCGGATTTTTTCATTGACGATTCCTATCGAGTAACAAATGTTAATAACGCGGCACAGCCTTGCGGCAGGCGCGAAGTAGGCGCTCGCATAGAATGTGATGCAATTGTCTGCACACGCAGACGTCAGACGTCTCGATCCGCGGACGTCCGTGATCGCCGACAGTTTTACTTGCCGGTGTTTTGCGCTAGAGAGTAGATTGTTGCGGTCGCCGAGCGACGGGCGTTGTTCCTCGCCAAAACTTTATTGCCAGCCAGTTGATAACCAGTCCGCCGGCAGTTCCGATCCCTGCTTCGTAAAGATACGAACCCAATCCCAGCTGCTGCCACAGAACAGCAACAAAGATTCCGCCGACTGCTGCACAGAGCAGTGAAGCGGCCGAATGGCGCCAACCCAGTACTTTGATCATCATTGCGGCCGCGAGCCCCGCGCCCATTAGTGGCATTGAAGCCAGCGCCAAGTTGTATGCGGATCCGTGTGTCGAGATGGATACAAGCACGCTGACAAGCCCCATCAGCAGAGTCGCAATTAGAAGGCTTCGCCGGATATTCCATCCACGATGAACGCACGGGATCAAGTCATGAGTAATTGTCTGGGCAATCGTGATGAGCAGTCCATTCGATGCCGCCGCATTGGTTGCAAACACATGAGTCAAGATGAGTCCCATCAACACGGCGTTGGTATTCGTCTGGAAGAAAATGCGCAGGCCCGACTCCGGATCTGCGATGCCCGGCATAACACCGCGTAGAAGCGCACCGAAAACCATCATCGAGATCCAAGTGAATTGCGCGAAGCCGATATAAATCCACCACGCCGAACGGGTTTCCTCTGGACTCCTGCCTGCGAGGAAACGCGTAAAGAGTTGAGGCTGGCCCAAGCCAAAGCACACGGCCGCGACCGCCATGCCAAACATAAAGCCGGCGGTTCCGGCAATTCCGCCAAAGTGCATGCTCATGAAGCCCGTGCCTGCCGTCGCAATGTTTTTTGAAAACGAGGTCCTGTCATGCATCGCGAACCAGACGATGGCTACCAGTGCGATGATGCTTCCGGCAATTCGAATGATCGCCAGCAGGACGTCTGTATAGACGGAGCCCCGGAATCCGCCGATGCTTGAATAGCCAACGATGAGCAATGCAAACAGTCCGAGCGCCGTCGTACCGGGTACTCCGAAGGCGCCGGAGAGAAATTTCTGTCCGGCCAGCCATTGCACGGAGAGGAAGCCCGTCAAGCACACGAGAATGATCAGCCCACACAGCATGCCAAGCAGCGACGACGCGCTGCCTGAGAGCTTGTAAGTAAGAACGTCCGAGACGGTTGTGGCCTGAGATTCACGGCCGACCCTGTTAATGCGAGCGGGAAAAACGTACCAGAAGACAAGCTCGCCGAGCAGCCAGCCGATCGATAGAACGAGTGACTTGAGCCCAACAGTATAGCCAAGGGCAACCGAACCAGTGGCGATGACTCCGCTACTGGCCGTGGTGCCGGCGCTAAGTCCGACGAGCCACCGATTGAATCTCATTTCGGCAAGACCACCATTTCCGTCCCGCGCTGACCGCCGGCGAGCGAAAATTGCCACGCCATACGTGGCGAGGAGAGCGACGAGAAACACCACCTCCGCCGTCGTGACTCTGAATGCCATACTGAACTCGCTCTGGTGGAAACCGGCCGGGAACGATGCCAGCGGTCATTACACCCTACATATTCCGCTTGCGCAAAAAACTGGGTGCCTAAATGACCTCACGTGCGGACGTTAACTTCAGCGCCCCAGCGAGATCAGGGAACGGGTACGATGGCGGTTGGAAATCGCACGTGAGCAAGACCTCCCCAACTATGGCCGCAAGCACTGGAAAGAGCCCGGTCACCGGCGGTGATGGGTCAATCGGCCGCGACTCCTTGCGGCGACCCGACTCCGCCACGCATTTTGGCGTCAATCTCGCCGCACTTGCGGTTGGTCTGCTCATTCTGTACGTACTCTCGCAGTTGCACCCGGGCGCCATCGATGCGTCCGTCATCCTGATCACGACCTGCGCGTCGATCGCAATCATCATAGTCGGCGGCGAGCGGCTATGGCGCGGCTCCTCGCTGATCGTGGCCGCAGGATTGAACCTGACGAATTTGCGCCGGCTCAGCGTCAAGCATGCAGCGACGCGCGTGTTTGGTCTTGTACTGACCTTGGGGCTCATCGCACTCACCTATTGGTTGTTTCCCGAATATCACGGCGATTTCTACAATCCGTTTTGGCGCTTCCTGAGACTGTTGGCGCCTGCCGTCGTGCCTGCCGCGCTCGTTTATTTCCTGTGGAGCGATTCCCGGTTGGATGAACCGGATGATGCCTACTGGCATCTTGGTCGCATCGCTCTCGGCCGCGGCATCGCCGCGGGTGCGCCTGCTATGCTGCGTGAACACTTTCTCGGTTGGACGGTCAAGGCGTTTTTCTTGCCGTTGATGGTTGTGTACCTCACCGATCAGATCAACGGCACACCCGGTCTGCTCGCCGACGTCGCGCAGAATGGGTTGCGGAATTCTTGGTTCCAATTGCTGCTGCGTTCCGCGTACACGGTCGACCTGCTGTTTTGCGTGGTCGGTTACGTAATGACGGTACGATTGTTTGATTCGCACATTCGCAGCACCGAGCCGACGATGCTCGGTTGGGTGGTCGCGCTAATTTGCTACCAGCCGTTCTATTCGGTGATCGGCACGTACTATTTACGCTATGACGAGAACGGCGAGTGGCTCGATTTTTTCTCCGCATATCCGGCGTTCAGCGGATTTTGGGGCGGATGCATCGTTGCGCTGGTGATTCTGTACGGACTAGCGACCGTCGCGTTCGGCATCCGATTCTCGAATCTCACTCACCGCGGCATTATCACATCCGGACCGTACCGCTACACTCGGCACCCGGCGTACCTGTGCAAGAACTTGAGCTGGTGGCTGATCTCCGTGCCGTTCCTTACGGCTGCGGACTTCGGCACGGGGCTGCGCCATTGTTGTTTGCTGGGTCTACTGAACACCGTCTATTTTTTGCGCGCGAAAACCGAAGAACGCCATCTGAGCCGCGATCCTGTATATGTGGCCTATTCGGAATGGATCACCCGGCGCGGTATATTCAGTCGAATGCTCCGAATCGTCAGCGCCAGACGGCGGCGCCCGGACGAGAAGGCGGCTTGAGGTTGCGCATACCACCGAGGTTCGATGGCGAAGGGCCACACGAACTGCGCTGGCTGTTCGGCGCGGTATTGCTCGTGCGGCTGCTATACCCGTTTTTCAATTCACCTCTCGATCATCTGTTCTCCGATCCAGCGCGGCATTGGGCAAATGGGAATAACTTCCTACACCCCGATGCCATTGGGAGCGGCGACCCGTATCTCTATCAGGCGTGGTTGTTTCTATTGCAACGAGTTACGCAGCAGTCGGCGCCGGGAATCCTGCTGGGTTGCGGACTTTTGTGCGCTCTGATGCCGTACGGTTGGTATCGCGCGCTGCGCGAACTCATTCCGCGGCAATGGGCGCTCGCAGGGGCTGTGCTGATCGGTCTCATGCCGAGCTTCATGGGAATCTACGGATTTTTCATGAACGAAACCTTGCTGCTCACGCTCACCGGCTTCGCCTTTTGGCTAACTCTCCGTGCTCATCGAAAGCGCACCGTAGGCGCCTTCATTTGCGCGTGCATCGTATGGCTTGCCGCCAGCTTCACCAGAATCGTTGTCTGGCCCGTCGCGATACTGTGTTTACTCTGGTTGGTTGCGACACCCCCCTCGCGATGGTTTAAATTTCTGTTGGGCGCCGGATTGTTTGTGCTCATCGCGGTTCCCGCAGGTCTACACGGGCGCGAGAATCTCGGCTATTTTTCGCCCTTCGGCAATTTGTACTTGAACACCTTGTATCGGCAAAGCGGCAAGAAAACGATCGAGTTGGATTTCGGACCGAAGGGTCGCTACTGGTTCGGCAGCCCGAGTTTTTACAATCCGACGTTTTATCCGTTTTCTGATTGGACGACAGATCGCGACGGTACTGTAAGTGCCATTATTGATACTGATAAAGGCCGGGCGGATTGGGAACGCGAGGGCCGGCGGGTGCGTCAACAGCGGACCTTCCCGTCATGGCTGGATTTTCGGGAGAACTTGCTCTATCTCGGCTTCGGACAGCCGTGGCCGGACAATGACCGCGCCACCCTCGTAGGCTGGCTGACGGTTTGGATGCGATGGCTATGGCCTTGCGTTGCGCTGGGCGTGTTGATTGGCGTTGCACGTCGACAGTTTCGTGGGCGGGACTGGCTGCTGCCGGTGTGCGGTTTGACGATCTATGTCCTGCTCGCGATCCAACAACAGGGGGTTATGGAAGGACGATTTCGCAAGCCCATTGATCCGATCTTGTTGGCTGCGATGGTTGTCCTCTTGTATAGAACGTCGATCGATATTGACGGTAGGCGCGACTCGAAAACGTCCTGAGGGCACGTTATGTTGAATGGCGACCCGAGCCAGCGCGGCATCGGAAATTCTTATATGCGATGTACCTAAACGGCGACATTTGGCATCGTAAGAGTGCGCATGATAGTTAGTCATCAACGACATGAAAATAAGCATAATAAAAGCTGTCTGCCGTCTGCTGACGCTGGGATTTTCGGCTTCGCTTTTGATCGCCTGCGGAAACGCGACGCAGGTCAGTGAAAATTCCAGCGATGGCGCCCTCGGTGCCGGCGGCAGCTCGGGTTCAAGCTCAAGCTCAAGCTCAAGTTCAAGTTCAAGTTCAAGTTCTAGTTCTAGCTCGAGCTCGAGTTCTGGCTCAAGCTCAAGCTCGTCCGGTTCCAGCAGCGGCGGCGGCAACACCTCTAGTAGTTCCAGCGGTGGCAGTACGTCGAGCAGCAGTGGCGGTCACTCCAGCTCCAGCAGCAGCGGCGGGAGCACCTCTAGTAGCTCCAGCGGCGGCAGCACGTCAAGCAGCAGCAGTGGCGGTCACTCCAGCTCCAGCAGCAGTAGCGGCGGCAGCACGTCAAGCAGCAGCAGCGGCGGAAGTAGTAGCTCCAGCAGCAGCAGCGGTGGCAGCACGTCAAGCAGCAGCAGCGGCGGAAGTAGTAGCTCCAGCAGCAGCAGCAGTGGTGGCAGCACGTCAAGCAGCAGCAGCGGCGGAAGTAGTAGCTCCAGCAGCAGTAGTGGTGGCAGTTCGTCAAGCAGCTCGAGCGGCGGCAGCAGTGGTGGTACGGCGGCGTATATCCGCCAGACCGTCTCGGTGGTCAGCCCTGGACAGAATGCTCTTGGTGACCCTCAGGTGTTGAGCCTGGCGGTGACCCTACCCAATCCCGTACTTGTGGGCAGCACCATCTTGGTATTCGCCACGGAAGCAAACGGCGGTATTGTCGGTCTGCCGATTACAGTGACGGATTCTGTGGGCAATCCGTACTCGAAGCTCGATCAAGTCGATGATACGAGCAATGCGGCATGGCAATCCATGTTCTCGTTTGCCGCTTATAACGTTCCTCCCGGTACCGAACAAGTAACCGTCAAGTACAGGGAGTTCGAGTGGCAAGGTGTGCTCGTGGTGGAAGTGGCTGGCGTCACGTCCTTGCCGATGCTCCAACATATAGGAAATGTTCAGCGCGGGACTGCGACATCGCCTAACTCAATCACGAGCGGCTTGATGACGGCCGGCGCTGCCCCCGGAACAGTGATCGGTCTCAGCATGGCGACTTTCGATACCAAGGGAGCTCCCGCGGCAGGTACGGGCTTCACCGCCGCAGCATCGTTGTGGAACTGGAACGGCGAGGAGAATACTGCGAGGGCGCCTTCTGCACTGCTCGAGTACCAGCATTTCGCGAGTCCTGGTGACGTCGCGGCGACCTTTACGGCACCGGTATCCGGTGATGATTGGGACACGATCGGCGTGTTCTTTCCGGATGCCCGCTAGCGCACTGTCAGCGCGCTGACAGCGGCGGCATCACCGTCTGGCTTAGTGCGGCGAACCGGCAGCGCCGGGCGGTGCTGCGGCGCCGAGGACCACGGATTGCAATTCCACGTCGAATATCAACAGTGAGCCGGGCGGAATGCTGCCCGCCGGCTGGTCTCCATAAGCAAGCTCTGGGGGAATGAAAATCCGCCATTTCGAGCCCGGCCGCATCAGGGCCAAGCCTTCTTGCAAACCCTTGATCACCCCGGCAACTTGAAAGGACGCCGGCTGACCACGTTCGTAGGAACTGTCGAACACTGTTCCATCCGATAGGGTTCCCTGATACTTGATGATTACCCGATCGGTCGGATTGGGCGCCGCCGCCTTGGGGTCGCCGGCCCGCTCGATGCTGTATTGCAAGCCGGTGGCCGTGGTGGAGACGCCCTTGGCTTTGGCATTGCGTGCCAGGAAGTCGCGCGCAGCCGCGTGGTTACGCGTCAACAGCGCATCACCGAGGCCGCGGTAAAACGCCGCCAGATTTTTCTGCTGCTCAGGGGTCGTCGATTTGCCGGCGAGCCCATCGCGTAGTCCGCGCGCCATGGTGTCCACAGAAATTTCGTTGGTGATCCCGTCGTGACGCATGCGCTCTCCGTTGAGCAAGCCGAGGCTGTAGCTCACGTCTTGATCGGGCAGGGCAGGCGCGGCGGGCGCGGACTTTGCCGGCGCCGCAGGATCTTGGGCAAATGCTTGGGGCGCTGACACCATCAGCGCTGCAAGAACTGCCCTACGAATCAGTGTGTGCATGCTTCAATGTTAGCGCGAACCACACGACCCCGGGATTGTTATCCCGGGCCGTGGGTTGAAGGTGATCGGACTACTGCACTGCCGTGGTTTTGGGCTTGAAGCAGGCGGCGGGATTGAAGGTGGCGAACTGCGGCGGGATATCGGTGAAGCCGTCCGACTCATAGATGGCATCCCAGACGCGGCTGCTGGCGCTCGGGGCGTTCAGTTGATGATGATACAGCGCCGCATTGACGTTGGAGACCTCCTGCCACTCGAGCGCCGAGTGATAGATCAAGTCGCCATAGGTAACGAGGCCATAGCTCATGGTCAGGGGATGACCGGACATATCGACGCAGAAGCCCTGGCGTCCGTTGATGAACACCACCAGCCGATCGCGGCGCAGGAACACATCATAGTGGGTCAGGGGCTGTGCCTGATCGAAGGGCTCAATGAGAGGCCCTAAGTAATTGCCCGAGGCATCGGTTTTGTAGCGAAAGCCGAGCGAGTTTGAGCCATTCGGGGCGGGGGAGTCGGTGAAGCTGTTGCCCAAGGCGATGATGCCTTTGGAGGCTCCTGCCGGATGGATCTGTGCCGTGATGCGCCCGCTCGAGCGCTCATGGCCATCGCTGCGCGGCGCCTCGGGGCGTCCCTCCTGGATGATGCTCAAGCACTCCTTGGGCGCGCCGGTCTGATGCGGTCCGAGCGGTGCGGTCGGATTATCACCGCCCGATCCGAAGGTGGTCTCGGTGATAATGGGGCGGATCAGCGGCACATGGGTGGTGGTATTGACCAACTCGCCTTGCGTCGCACCGCCGCAGATCGCCCAGGTCCAGTAGCGCCGATGCGAGGCATCGGAATTGACCCGCCACATCGAGTGCACGTACTTGGTGTTATCGAGCTGCAGGGGCAGATTCTTCAGCGAGGCGAAGCTCATGGTGCCGCCGATGTCCTGGCCGGCATCGCCGAACAGGGTGTACAGGCGCCCGTGCTTCTGGAAGACCTGAAAGCCATGGAAGCCACTCGATTGGTACGCAATGGAGCCGTTCTGCAACACGGTGCCCTCGCCATCCGCGTACTGCATGTAGCGGCCCCAGAACTGCCAGGCGCCGGGAATGGTGGCCAGAGGTGCGAGGTTCGCGTTCGGGCCGTAGTCCGGATTGGTGCTCATGCTGCTCGGTGCCACCACCAGATCGGTCAGGAAATCATCGGTGACCGCGTTGGACACATCGATGGTCGGCCCCTTCTCTGCCTCATCGACGCCCGGCACTTGCACCCCGATGGAGCTGCGGGCAATGACGGGGATATCCCCCGGCATGGCAATGGCATTAATTATCGTCGGGACCACAAAGCCCATCGGTTCGGAGAGCCGCTGCACCCAGTTCGAGTAGGAGCCCATACCGCCGATGATCTCATTGCCATAGGTCTTGGTCATGGTGGCAAAGGAGGTCATGGCAACATGGAAATTGGTGTTCTTGTACGTCCCCGGATCGGAGGGGAAGTGCGAGGTGATGGTGGCATCGGTGTCAGCCGGCATGCCGGTAAAGGGACACGGCGTTTTCAACGCCTCGAGCACGATGGTGTAATTGCCGTTCACGCTCAAGCCCGGCAGTTCCACCGCCTGCATCAGTTCGCGGGTGTGTTGACCGCCGATGACGGGGGACTCATAGGAGTGCATGCGATACCCGGCGCAGGAGATCAACGCGCCGCGCGGTTGCATGCCGTTCGGGGTGCTGATGAAGCTCACCCCCGAGCCGCCGGTGAAGCCTGAGGTCGGCACCGCATAAGCACGATAGTCCGCCGCACCCGCGACGCTGTTGAAATAGAAGATCGCCGTGCCACGGCGCACCAGCACTTTGATGCCGGTCACATACGGAAAACTCTCCGAAGCCAGCGCGTTCGGCATGCTGCCGGCCGAACCCCAAGCGCCGTGCGCCGGGAAGTGGGCCGAGGCATCGACTCGCGCGGCCAAACCATCGAATGCCACTGTGGAGGGCGCGCCGCTCACCGCGGCGCTACCGGACTGTGCGCTGGAGACCCCGGGCATACTCACGACGTTCGACGGCGTGGGTGACGGTGCCGGTGACGGTGTTGGCGTCGGTGTCGGCGTCGGCGTCGGCGTCGGTGTTGGCGTTGGTGTTGGTGTTGGTGTCGGCGTTGGTGTCGGCGTCGGAGTCGGTGTCGGTGTCGGTGTCGGTGTCGGTGTTGGTGTTGGTGTCGGTGTCGGCGTTGGTGACGATGACGTTGACGCCACGGTTAGGATCTTGCTGTTGGTTGCTGTTCCGGTGGGACCGGTGCACGTGACCGTATATTTGTACACACCAGTTGTGGCTGTGTTGAGCCGCTCCTGACCATTGATCCAGAGCGGGCTTGACCATGCGCCGCTGCCTCGGCACACGTCCGCGTTCTGTGCGTTCCAGGTAACGGTGGAGCGCGCACCCGGTGCAACATAGGCGGGCCAAATCAAGAGTCCAACAGTAACGGGATGAATAGTTGCGCTCATCGCCAGTGAGAGCGGCGCCAGGAGTAGTAGCGGCGTCGCCAATGCACGGCAGCCTTTGACAAGACTCGAATCTTTTGACCGAAGCGAACGATGAGTCTTGGCGAATTTTTTCATTGACGATTCCTATCGAGTAGCAAATGTTAACAACGCGGCACGGCGTTGCGCAGCGCGAAGTAGGCGCTCGCATAGAACGTGCTGCAATTGTCTGCACATGCAGACGTCAGGCGTCTCGATCCGCAGACGTGCGGAATTGCCGACAGGTTTATTTATTCCCACACCGTCGGGTCGATTATGGCGACGATGAGAGTTGCGGCGATCCGTCGCCGATTGGCCGCTACGCTGCGCCTAGACTATTGGTACACGCCTCGGCGCAGCCAATGCGTGGCAATCCATTTCTCGCCGCGCTTTACCGGAGCGCCGCCATGCAAGGTGCGCCGATCCAAATTCTCTTGTGAGTCGCAATACGAAAAATATACACCGCCGCCTTTGCGCGCTGCGACTGCGAGACTGATGTCCGGGAATATCGTTTCTCCGCCGGTGTCCACGTTGTTCAAATACATGATCAACGTACTGACGCGCTGGCCGCCTCTGCGCAAGTGCGCGGCACTGCCGGCTTCTTTGGGCTCGAAATAATCGAAGTGGGGCTGATACTCACCCTCGACGCCGTAATGAAGAATCTGCAGACCTTCACCGTTTTCGACGGGCATTCCAGTCAATACCGAGAGACGCTTTTCGATGCTCGTCACAAGGGTATTTTCACCGCGCAGAAAAAAAGTCCCCTCACTACTGCGCGCCGCGATGATCTGGTAACCGCCGGTATCAGGGTCCACGGTAGTTGATCGACTCAGTTTCGGGCGCGACAGGTCAATCAGGGCATCGCATTCCGCGTCGGTCAATACATGCTCGAGCACGACGACCTCCGGCGCGCTGACGCGAGTGACCACGCCTACGGTATGGTGATCGATTTCGATTCGATTGCCCCACGAGTTTCGCGACGAGTTCTTGTAGACGCCTTCGTTTGTATTCGGGGTGCTCACGCGCTGCGCGACCGCCGTCATGGCAAAAGAAAGGTCGAAGTCGTTTTTGACCATTTCCTCCACCAGCACGGCCGCGGGAACTGCGCGGCCGATATTGATGGCGATCCACTGCTCCCACTCGGCCGACAGATGCGTGATGGTACCCATGGCTCAGATGTAACCCCCGCGGTTGTTGAGGTTTATTGAAACCTTTTAGCTTGGTCGAATGCAAGCTGTCCGACGCGCGAGCAAAAGACCAAATCGTCGCGTTTCCGCTCCGCTGGCGCGGGGAAGTGGACGCTGCGCGCGGCTTAAGTTAGGCCGCCGCGCGCAGCGCGTCGATGAGGCATAGGGATGCCTCTATGACATGCCCATCTACTTGTGATTGACCATCCAATTGTGGAAGGCCACGCCGTACCCCGGCGTCGGTGTGCCGCTGGAGTCGAGGATGAGCACATTGTCACAGGAGGTGGCAGTCGGTGTCGTCCAGGTATCCCAGGTCCACCCCAGGACCGATACGCCATTAGCATCAGCCCATGTCGTCACGTTCGTCACTTCGGGAGAATTAGGCGTGCCGGCTGCACACCGATCACCGATTTCCGTAATGATGACCGGGTGGCCGCCGTTAAGAATGCCCTGTGCCGCCGTGTAAATCTGCGGCGCGAAGTTCGGCAGCGCTGCCGCCGCCGTGCCGAATGCCGCACCGAAGGTCGGATAGGCATGCCAGCTCGCCGCAAGCTGATTGAGGCTGTCCGTGGGATGATTTGCCTGCCATCCGGCCAACGACCCTGCATAGTAGAGACCACCCGCCAACACGACATTGGTCGCGCCGGTGCCCCTCACGGCATCCAACAGCTGCTGCATGTTGGCGCCTTGCCAATGATAGGAAACGTTATCGGTTCCGCCCGCCGAATCCTGCTCGGTGAATCCGCTGAAGGATGCTCCGCCAAGGCCTCGCATCAGGTATTCCCAGCCGATGGTGTCGTTTCCGTTAGCGCTAAAATGCGCATCTTGAGTGAGGAAGGGCTCGTTGAAGAGCTCGAATAGCACGTTCGGATGGTTCTTGAACGTCTGTGCCACCGATGTCCAGAAGTCTACCGAGTTCTCGCCATCAGCCATCGCGGTCTGTATTTGCGGGCAGGTATTACCCGGCGCCGAAATGTGCAGGTCAAGAATGACGTTTAAGCCGGCCGCAGTTGCCGCGTTAACCACCTTGGTGACTGTCGCGACATAGTTCTTTCCGGGATCGGCGCTCCTGATGGCGCCTGTTCTCGAATCGGCGCATTGGCGCCCGAGCCACGAAGCTTCATTGAGCGGTAGACGGACGACATTGGCATGCCACGCCTTGATGGCACTCCAATTCGGCGTCTGGCCTCCAAACGGATCTGCAGGATCCCATCCTTGCACCGCGGTGAACTCCAGGCCGCTGACGTTCACACCGCGCAATTGCAGTGGATTGCCTTGCGAATCGATGAAGTGATTGCCCTGAACGCGCACTGAAAGCCCTGTCGGCGTCGGCGCCGGTGTCGGCGTTGGTGTCGGCGTTGGTGTCGGTGTCGGCGTCGGCGTCGGTGTCGGCGTCGGTGTCGGTGTCGGTGTCGGTGTCGGTGTCGGCGTTGGTGTTGGTGTCGGGGTCGGTGTTGGGGTCGCTGTCGGCGTTGGTGTTGGGGTT
>Ga0137412_10003671_pt1 | contig 12239 bp, 12 predicted proteins | sample CZODoug2_1_16fun_FD_122160 | JGI IMG/M metagenome (GOLD analysis project Ga0137412, IMG submission 122160) | Vadose zone soil fungal communities from Angelo Coast Range Reserve, California, USA - CZODoug2_1_16fungal (Hybrid Assembly) | ecosystem: Environmental > Terrestrial > Soil > Vadose zone...
GCGCCCACGTCCAGGTAGACCCTCGGTTTGCCGTCCCGCAGCACGTACAGCTTGCCGTTGAGGTCGGGCACGAACAGCCGGCCGGATCCGTCCGGGATCTCGCCGAGGAAGTTGATCCGGTTCCGCCGGTCCAGGTTGTCGCCGGTGTCGACCGGAGGGTTGGGCTTCGACTCGGGCAGGGTGGCGAACTCAGTGATCGTCAGGCCCCAGCCGGACGGAGTCGGATCCGGCAACGGGTGCACCAGCGGCTGTCCCGGTCCGGGCGCCCTGGCTGGAGCCTGCACCGACGGCGGAACTTGCGGCACCGCGGCGCACCCGGCCGCCAACGCCGCTAGCACTGCCAACCAGATAGACCAACGGACCATCGATATGCCACCCGCCCACGCTCGATCGCGGCATCGCTCGATCGGCAGGCTAACGATCAGAATGACCGGTGTTGCGCGCGCCGCGGATTCGGTACTCGATCAGAGGACGCCAGCCCGGTGCGTTACTCAAGGACGGCGTGCTCTCGGTATCCGTTTCGGTGTGGGAGTTCACTGACCCTGGACCCCGGCGAGGACATCCTGGTGCTCGAGGTTGCTGTGACCGGGGTGAACCCGTCAGGTGCTGTCACCGGGGTGAACCCGTCAGGTGCTGTCTCCCGGTCGATGCAACACGGGCAGTTCGCGGGTAAAGGTCCGCCGGCCCCGCTTGAGGCCCCAGCACGCCGGCGCGACCCGGGCGATTGCGTCGGCGCCGTTGGTCGCGTCCAGGCACACCAGGTCGGCGGGCGCTCCAGGGTGGACGCCGTAGTCCGGGGCGCGCACCACCCGTGCCGCGCTCGTGGTGACCAGATCGAGGCATTCCCGCAGCTGGGCGTGGCTGCCGGCGTGGCTGACGTTGGCGTAGAGGTTCGCCATCCGGATCAGTGAGCCGTCGCCGTAGGGGGTGAACGCGTTCAGCACGTTGTTGGTGGCTACCGAGCAGACCGCGCCCCGGGCCATCAGCGGGCCGAGGTCGACCACCCCTCGGGGCTTGGCGGCCCGGGCGGCGCGGCCCATCAGGAACAGGTCGGTCGCGGGCAGCACGGTCACCGCCACGCCGGACTGGGCCACCAGATCGCAGAGGGCGCTGTACCGCTCGGGCGGCAGCAGGGACAGTTGGGTGACGTGCCCGACGGTGACCCGGCCCTCCCAACCGAGGGCGACGGTGCGCTTGCACACGTCCGCGAGCTGCATAGCCTCGGTGGTCTCGGCGAGGTCCAGGTGTAGATCGATGTCGACGTCGAAGCGGCGGGCCAGCTCGAACACCCGGTCCAGCTGACCGGCCGGGTCCACGTCGGCGTACGGCGCGCCGCCGACCACCGCGGCGCCCCGCTCGAGCGCCTGGACCAGCAGCACGTCGGTGGCGGCCGAATCGGTCAGCCCCTCCTGTGCGAAGACGCAGACCTGGACGTCGACGGCCCAGGCGAGATCCCCGGCGAGCCGTTGCACCGCGTCCAGTCCGCGCAGCCCCACCGCCGGATCCACCTCGACCTGGGTGCGGATCCGGGTGGTGCCGTGCCGGACGCAGTCCTCCAGGGTGGCCCGGGCACGCCGGTAGACGTCCTCCTCGGTGAACTCGGCCTTGATCCGCCCGGTTTCCCGGATCGCCTCCGCCAGCGTGCCTTCGGTCTGCACGCAGCGGTCGGCGGTGCGCGACTTGTCCAGGTGCAGGTGGGTGTCCACCAGCCCCGGCAGCACCAGGCGATCGCCCGCGTCCAGCTCCGGGCACTCGGCGTCGATGCGCGGCGCGACGGCGACAATCCGCCCGGCCTCGATGCCGATGTCCACCGCTGGCGAGCCAATACCTGACAGACGGGCCCGGCGCACCACCAGCTCCAGCATGGTCATCCTCGTCCGGAGGGAAGGTCGGGGGCAGCGGCGAAGCCCACCGCGGCGAGCGGTGTGACCGAAATGCCGACCCGGCGGATGCCCGCCCTGATTACGCTAACCCAGGCTCAGCACGGCGCTGGTGGTGGAGGTGGCGTATGCCCCGGCTCGTCCTCGGCCCGATGCAGCGCCACGCCGACCGCACCAGCGCCGCTATCTGGGTGGAGACGGATGCGCCGTGCACCGTCGAGGTGCTCGACACCACAACCACGACGTTCTCCGTGCACGGGCACCACTACGCCCTGGTGGAGCTGCCCGGGCTCTCCCCGGGCGCGGTGCTGCCATACACCGTGCGCCTCGACGGCGAGCAGGTCTGGCCCGAACCGGACAGCCCGTACCCGCCGAGCCGGATCCGCACCATCGACCCGGATGCGCGGGTCCGGCTGGTGTTCGGCTCCTGCCGGACCAGCGTGGCCCACGACCCGGCCACCACCCTGGTCCACGGTGTGGACGTGTTGCGCTGCCACGCCCACCAGCTGCGGGACGCCGACGAGCGGGATTGGCCCACCGCGTTGCTGCTGCTGGGCGACCAGGTCTACGCCGACGAGCCTCCCGAGGCGGTGCTCGACTACATCCGCGAACGGCGAGACACCGACCAGCCACCCGGCGAGGAGACCGCCGACTTCACCGAGTACGCCGAGCTGTACCGGCACGCGTGGAGCGATCCGGAGCTGCGCTGGCTGCTGTCCACGGTGCCCACCTTCATGATGTTCGATGACCACGATCTGCGGGATGACTGGAACACCTCCCAGGCCTGGCGCGAGCAGATGGCCCGCCAACCGTGGTGGCGCACCCGGGTGGTCGCTGGGCTCGGTGCCTACTGGATCTACCAGCACCTGGGCAACATGTCGCCGGACCAGCGCGCGAAGGACCCGCTGCTGACCGCGCTGCGCGAAGCGGACGGCGACGGCTGGGGGCTGCTCGAGGAGTTCGCCGCCCGCGCCGACCAGGGCCAGGCGGCGAACCGATGGAGCTACTGCCTCGACTTCGGTGATACCCGGCTGGTGATGCTGGACAGCCGCTGCGCGCGGGTGCTCACTCCTGGCCGGCGGGCGATCGTCGACGACGCCGAGTGGGACTGGCTGCGCGGCGTGGCGGCCGGCGAACACCGCCACCTGGTGATCGGCACGTCGCTGCCGTACCTGCTCCCGATCGGGGTGCACTACCTGGAGAGCTGGAACGAAGCGGTGTGTGACGGGGCGTGGGGCGCCCGCGCCGCCCGCGCCGGCGAGCGAATCCGGCAGGGGCTGGACCTGGAGCACTGGGCGGCGTTCGGGCGCTCATTCGCCGCGATGGCCGAACTGGTCACCGACCTGTGCCAGGGCCGCCTCGGCGCGCCGCCGGCCAGCATCGGGTTCCTTTCCGGCGACGTGCACTTCTCCTACCTCGCCCGCCTCAAAACCGCCCCCGCCGGCTCCACCGCCGTCTATCAGGCCGTCTGCTCCCCCATCCGCAACCCGCTGCCCCGGCCGATCCGGCTACTCAACGGCGTCGCCAGCTTCGGCGCCGCCGGCGTTGTCGGGCGCGCGCTCGCCCGCCTCGCCCGGGTGCCACGCGCCCCGCTGACCTGGACGCTGCAAGGCGGCCCGCACTTCCACAACGCGCTGGGCACGCTCGACCTGCACACCGACCGGGTCGAGATCAGCTGGGACGCACCCGAAATGAGCGACGCCGACCCCCCACCACTGCAACAACTCACCCACCGGCACATCACCTGACGAGCAGCCGCCGCACCGTCGCCAGGCCCGATCGCCCCGCGTCAATGGGATGATCTCTGTATGCGGGTACTCCTGGTGGAGGACGACGAACCGGTCGCCGAGTCCCTCACGAGAGGTCTGGGCCGCTACGGGTTCGAGGTCGAGTGGGTGCGCACCGGCGCGGCGGCGCTACTGGCCGAGCCGAGTGACCTGGTGCTGGTCGACCTCGGGCTGCCCGACATGGACGGGCTCGACGTGTGCCGCGAGCTGAGGGCCCGCGGCGACGTGCCGATCATCGTGATCAGCGCACGGGCCGACGAGACCGACCGGGTCGTCGGGCTGGAGATCGGCGCCGACGACTACGTGTCCAAGCCTTTCGGGGTCCGCGAGGTCGTCGCCAGGATCCGCGCGGTGATGCGCCGGGCGCGGCCTGCCCTCGCCCAGCCGGAACCCACGCAGTCGAGCACGCTGTCGATCGACCGGCGGGCCCGGCGGGTGTATGTGGCGGGCGCTGAGATGGCCCTCACGCCCAAGGAGTACGACCTGCTGGCGTTCCTGGCCGAGGCACCGGGCGCGGTGTTCACCCGAGAACAGATCATGGAGGCGGTGTGGGACACGAACTGGTTCGGCCCCACCAAGACGCTCGACGTGCACGTCGGTGCGCTGCGCCGCAAGCTCGGTGAGTCGGTGGCGGTGGAGACGGTTCGCGGCGTCGGGTTCCGGCTGACCCTGTCGTGATCCGTCAACTCGTGGCCAGCTACGTCCTGCTGGTGGTGGTGGCGTTGGTGGGGCTCACCGTGCCGGTCGCGATCACGCTGACCAACCAGGTCTACGCCGACGCGGAGACCCTGGCGCGCCGGGAAGCTCAGACGGCCGCGCTGCTGCTGGCCGCCGACGACGCCCCGTCCCGACAGGACCTGGCCCGGCTCAGCGCTGCCTATCAGCTTCAGACTCCGGCCAAGATGGATGCGCTGTGGGCGGGGCGTAGCGCCATCAACCCGATGCCACTTCCGGTCGCCGTCGACGACGAGGCGTTCACCAGCGCGCTGGCCGGCCAGGAATACCTGCGGTGGGAGCCGGCTCCCGCGCTGGGCGCCGACGGGATGGTGATCGCGGTGCCCGCGACGGCCGCGGACGGGACGGTCCTCGGCGCTGTGCGGATCAGCTACCCCTCGGCACCGATCCGGGAGCAGCTGTGGCAGATCTGGGGCCTCCGAGCGGTACTGGCCGGTGTGGTGCTGATCGTCGCGGCGGTGGTCGGCGCGTTGCTTGCCCGACGGCTCACCCGGCCGCTCCGGCAGCTCAACGACATGGCCAGCAGGCTGCGCGACGGCGACCTCACCGCGCGTGCCGAGGAGACGGGGCCACCGGAGACCCGCACGCTCGCCAGCACGCTCAACACCGCCACCGAAACGATCGACACCCTGATCGGCTCGCAGCGGGCTTTCATCGGCGATGGAGGCGACGGTGTCCAGCCCCGAGCCGGTGCGAATCGTGGACGTGGTCGCCGACCGGTTCGACGCCTGGCGGGCGGCGGCCGAGGAGAGCGGAGTCAGGCTCGAGCAGGACGTCGCCGACCAAAAACTGTGCGCACTCGCCAGCCCCGGTCACCTGGAGCAGGTGCTGGACAACGTGCTGTCCAACGCGCTCGAGGTCTCCCCGGACCGGGGCACCGTGACGGTGCGCACGCACCGGGACGCCGCGAAGGCGGTGATCGAGGTGATCGACCAGGGGCCGGGGTTGCCCGCCGCCGACCGGCACCGGGCATTCGATCGCTTCTGGCGTGGCCCCGGGCTCACCGGGCGCTCCGGCTCGGGTCTCGGACTGGCGATCGTCAAGCAGCTGGTGGCCGACGACGGCGGCACCGTGACCTTGGATGAAGCCGACACCGGCGGATTGTGTGTCCGAATCATGCTGCGGCTGGCATAGCCCGGTTCGCGCGCGTCAGTCCTTCTCCGGCATCGCCGACGAATGGTGCTCGACGATCAGCCATTTCCTGTCCATCCGCTCGTACACAAAGGTGTAGCGGGCGTCGACGGTGCTCTGCGTGCCGTCTTTCGTGAGGGTGAACCGGTAGGTGCCCGCGTCGACCGCCGTGTTCGAGTCGGGGAGCCTGACATTCGACCGCAGGATTTCGCCCTGCGGCTTGTCCTCCAGAAAATGCTGAAAGTAGTCGACGATCTCGGCACGATTCGTGCGCACCTGGTTGGACACGGTGGGCAACAGCAGGGCGTCGGGCGCGTAGCGGTCCGCGACCTTCTGCGGGTCAAGCGTGGCCAAGGCCCGGTTCCAGTCCAGGAACAACGCCTGGATTTCCTGCGCGCTCGGCAATGCCTGGGCGGCGATGTTGACCGGTTGCACTTCCGGCGCGCCGCTGGCGCTGGCGGCGCATCCGGAAAGGGTGAGAACAGCGGCGGCCGCGATCGGCACTGCCGCGCGACGGATGTTTCTGGTGTTACTCATGGTGATCCCCTCATGTCCCGATCGGACTATCACCATCCAGCTTTCGTGCGCCCCAGGCAGCAGGAAGGAAAGAGGTGAACAAGGTTGCGTAAGGGTTTCTCCAAGACTGGACCTAAAAGTTGGCGGAACGAGTTTCGAGACGGTTCCGCGCGAACCGTCACCGCCGATCGTGCGGCCCATTTGCGAGACTTTGCTGCTACTCCGACGCCACCCGGACGACTGATTTGCCTGCTCCCGGCGCCGTCTGTTCGGCGATCATCCTCGGCACTTCGTCGAAGCCGTACACCGTGCCCACCGGCGTGCTGATTGCTCCCTGTTCCGCCAAGCCGGCCAGGTGATCCCACACGCCAGCCTCGACCAGCGGGTCGTCATCGGGAGTCGCGAGCACGCCAACCGCCGTATAGTTCCGCAGCAACATATCCATCGGGTCGAGAGGCACGACCGTTCCGCTAGCGAGCCCGATCACCGCGATACGCCCATTGCGAGCAATGCTTTCAAGCGCTCTGGACGCCGTGTCACCGCCGACCGGATCGTAAATCAGGTCCACACCGCGCCCGTCGGTAATCTCGGCAATGCGGGCCGTCAAGTCGTCCGCACGATAGTTCAGGGCGTGATGCGCCCCGTACCGCGCACAGAATTCCAGTTTCTCCTGGCTTCCCGCGACTGCGATCACCGTCGCTCCCAGCGCCTTGCCGAGCTGCAGGGCGGCGGCGCCAGTGCTGCCCGCCGCACCCAAAACGAGCAAGGTCTGCCCACCCTGTACCGGGGCGCGCTCGACGAGGCCCGCGTACGCGGTACGGAACCCGATCGGAAAGCCGCCGGCCTGCTCGTCGGTCATGCCAACAGGGATGCGGATGGCCGATCCTTCACGCACGTAGGTGTACTCGGCGAAACCACCCCACCCTTCCAAGAACCCAGTAATGCCCGTCACCTGATCGCCGACCGCGAACCGTGAGCCCGGCGGTACGGCGACGACCTCTCCCGCGGCCTCCTCCCCGAGGCCGAAGGGAGGATCGCCGAGCAGCGGGAAGTGACCCGCCGTCATCATCGCGTCGGGAAAGCCAGCACCCGCGGTTCGCACCCGGATCAGCACCTGTCCGGGCGACGGCTCGCCCCAGGTCATCTCCTGGAGCTCGATCGCCTCCTTCGGCTCGCCGAACTTCACCACCCGCCACGCGCGACCAGAGAACATCTCGCCCCCTCGACCTTTCACGCACCCCTCCGACTTCGGACAGACATGCCGCACCGTAACCGCGTGCCCGTCAATGACACGTAGACGTGGAGTTGTTCAGCGTGGTGATCCCCCAGTGAATGACCCGGTCGGGTTGGTCCACCGAATCAGCTTGGCGGTGCGAGGAACCCTTCGAGCACGCGGCGAACCTTGCCCAGGACCTCTTGGTCGCCGAGCCGCAGTGCGGTATTCGCGGCGTACAGGACCGCGTCGAGCTGGAACGCGGCAAGGTCTACGTCCAGGTTGGCGATCTCGCCCGCGTCGACCGCCTCGCGTAGTTCGCCCGCAATGAGACCGCGCCAGGCCTGCTGGTCGGCGAAGAGTGCGTCCCGGACCGGTCCTGGACGACTGTCAAACTCGGCCAGGTTCGCCACCCAGAAGCACCCGCCGCGAAACAGGGGTGTCTCGACGTAGTCGATCCAGCGATCCACCAGCGCTCGCAGTCGGGCCGCACCAGGAGGCAGGCCCCGGGCGGGACGGACGACCGCGTCGGCGAACTGTTCACGTGCACACTCGACCGCGGCGAGCTGCAGCTTCTCCTTCGTCCCGAAGAGAGTCTGCACGCCGCTCTTGCTCAGCCCGAGATCAGTCGCCAGTCGGCCGAGGCTGAGCCCGTTGAGCCCCTCGAGGGACGCCACGTCGACCGCATGCCGGGTAATGGTCCGCCTCGCCCGTGCGCCGCGCAGGAGGCGCCCGTCGGACACGACCGCAAGCTCGTTCATCGGCTCCATCCTGGCACACCTGCACTATACATACGACCGATCGTATTCTTAGTTCAGGCCGACGAGCTAGCGAGATGGCGCTGACCCGATTCTTCGCTTTCGGAGAAGTGACATGACACTGGACTCACGCGTGAAGGACGTCGGCGAGATCAAGACCGTGCATCTTTTCGACATGGTCGTCGATCTGAACCCACCACTGGATATTGGCGGCGGCCCGTTTGGCCGGCGGGTTCTCTTCGGCGACACCGGCGGGTCGTTCGAGGGTCCGGAGCTGCACGGCGAGGTGCTGGCGGGCGGCGGCGACTGGGCGCTGTTTCGTCCCGACGGAGCGATGGCGCTGGATGTCCGGCTGACGCTGCGGACGCACGACGATGCCCTGGTGCACATGACGTACGGCGGCCGTTGGACTACCCCGCCCGAGCTCCGGGCCGACATGACCGATCCGGTGAAGAGATATCAGGTCGACCCTGCTCAGTACTACTTCCGCACGAACCCGCTCTTCGAAACCGGGGCGAAGCAATACGCCTGGCTGAACGACATCGTCTGTGTGGGAGCCGGGTACCTGGTAGAAGGTGGGGTTGCCTACAAAATCGCTCGAGTTGTGTGACGGGCCCGATTAGGACCGGGCAGCGGCGCCGATGCGATAGCGCAGGAAAAGCGCACTGTCTTCTTCGAGGATGTGCTCGAGTTGAACGCCCGCGAGAATTTGCTCGCGCGTCTGCATGAGGCGATGCGCCCGATCCCCAACAAGCACAGGCGTCACCGTTAGACACAGCTCGTCCGCCACTGAATCCTCGACGAGTGCCCCGAACAGGGCCGGCCCACCCTCGCAAAGCACCTTTCGCAGGCCATTGCGGGCAAGGAGCTTGATGGCCAGGGTGAGATCAACGCTGGTGTCACCGCAGATCATAAGGTCCGCGACCTCGGCAAGAGCGGCTCGCTTCTCCCGATCGGCCGCCTCGTGGGTGATGATGACAGGACGCGATCCGGCGAATACGGGGGCCCCGATATCGAGGTTGAGTGCGTGGCTCGCGATGGCCTTGCGCGGCGTGGGGGAAAGCCCGAGCCTGTGTCTGATATCGCGCTGGTGGTCGTCGACCAGGGCGCCGGCGTATCCCTCGGTGCGGACGGTGCCGGCCCCGACCAGGACAACATCGGTGAGCGCGCGCAGGACCGCGAAAATCCGCTGATCGCCGGGGCTGCCCAGCCCCGCCGAGCGCCCGTCGACGGTGCTGGCCCCATCCAGGCTGGTGACAAAGTTGACCCGGACATGCGTCTGACCGGGTGGAACGCTGTATGCGGCGAGGAGATCGTCCTCGGTGAGATCATCGGCGGGCGGCCAGGGCAATAGGCGGCGCATGCGCTGATCAGATCACACGCCTGCCCAGCCCGACGTTCTCATCCGGCGGGTAGTGGTCGCCGGAATTGCGGATCAGAGACACCGTGTCGATGGCGGCGCGCGCCATGCGCACGTCGTGCACCCGGAATACCGCCGCCCCGGCGGCGGCCGCGGTGACGATAGACGCCAAGGTTCCTTCTCGGCGTTCGGTGACGTCGGTTCCGAGGGTTTCGCCGATGAAGTCTTTATTGGACAGCGCCATGAGCACCGGCCATCCGGTGGCGACCAGCTGATCGGTGTGCCGGAGCAGCGCCAGACTGTGCCAGGTGTTTTTGCCGAAGTCGTGAGTCGGGTCAATCAGCACCGCTTTGCCGGGAACGCCGTGCTGGACCGCTTTCTCGGCGCTGGTGACGAGGCTGCTGATGACCTGGCCGATGAGGTCGGGATAGTGCGGCCGGAAGGGGTCGGTCCTGGGCGGAAGCCCTCCGGTGTGGGAACACACGTACCCGGCCTGGTACTTGGCGGCTACCTCCAGCAGCTGGGGATCCGCGCCGGCCCACGAGTCGTTGAGCAGGTCGGCTCCGGCTTCGCACACCACCCGCCCGACTTCGGCGCGCCAGGTGTCGACGCTGATCACCAGGTCTGGGTACTCGCGTCGGGTCCATTCCACCGTCGGGATGACCCTGGCCAGCTCTTCGGCAACGGAAACCTCGGCTCCGTGCCCGGCCTTCACTCCCCCGATGTCGACGATGTCGGCGCCGTCGGCGACCGCTTTCGCGATCGCCCGCCGGGCGGCCTCTTCCTTGAAGGCTGCGCCCCGGTCGTAGAACGAATCCGGTGTCCGGTTGATGACCGCCATGACCAGGGCACGATCGCGTACCACGCGCCGTCCACGGAACTCGAGCTCAAGCTCGACGGCAACCTCTCCCACCGGTCCATCTTGCCTGGTGCTGGTACTGCCGGCGAGGCGGTCTACTGCTGGCCGGCGAGGCAGCGGGTTCACCAGAGGTAGCCGCCGACGGGGTGCGGAGCGGGCGGGCGTTGGCCTTGGCCGACGAGCGCGGCCAGGTCGCGCTCGGCGGTGGTGGTGATCGCGGTGAGTGGGACGTCGTGGACGACGGCGGCGAACGGGGCCTCGACGACAGCGCCGATGCGCTCGATCATCCGGAACGCGTAGCCGATGACGAGGGTGGCGGGGATGACCAGCCAGTGATCACGGGCCAGAGCGCTGATCACCGCGAAGGGGAACACCACGACGTAGATGTGCACCAGGTAGCGGGAGAACACGTCGTAGGTGCGGGGCGTCGGTTGCATCGCGATGCGCTCGGTCACAGCTTGCTGGACACTGATCGCGGCCAGCGCGACTTCCATCTGAAAGTTGTCGAACCCGGCCAGCAGTCCCTCACCGAACGCGTCGAAGATCCGGGCGGACTGCCGCTCCAGCAGCAGCATCGCGGGGTTGTCCGCGCTGGCCAGCGCGGCGTTTTCCTCGGCGGACAGACGGCTGGATAGTTCGGCGCGTCCCTCGGGGGTGTCGAGTTGGTGTCGCAGTTGCAGGCGCAACGCGGTCAGGTAGGCGACCTGGCGGCGGGCGATGTCCTGCTGAAACGCCTGTGTGGCCTCGACGGGTTGGCGCTTGGCGTTGCTGACCGCCACCGCGACCCGGACCAAGGTGCGCGAGGCCCCGAGGATCTGCGCCCAACACCCTGACGCTTCCCACCAGCGCTGATAGGCGGTGTTGACCCGGACCGCGAGCAGGATCGACAACGCCGTCCCGAGCACGGTGGCCAATGTGGCCGGCAATGCGACCTGGTGGATCCCGAACCGGGAGACCAGCGCCCACGCGGCCACCGACGAGATCGCGGCGACCCCCAGCTCGAACCGGGCGTAGGGCCACATCGAAGCCGGGGTGAACTGGGTTTTGACGATCATGTCCCGGCCCCCCGTTCCGACCCGGTGCAGGTTACCCGGGCAGCGCGGTGGACGCGGTCCGGCTCGCCGGCCCCGTCAACGTTGGCGGGTTCGGTCATGGCCGACCGGTGCCCGAGGGAGGCGTGCCGCGCAGCTTTTCCACCAGCGCGACGGCCTCGTCGTGATGGAACTCCTCGCCGTAGAGGTCGCCCTTGGGTTCCTGGTGACCGACCTCGGTGCGCTCCAGGGTGCCGGTGCGCACCGGGTCGAACCCGGCATCGTTGATCAGCCGCGCAACCGCCGTCGCCGCGTCGTCCTGGTCGGCGGCGTAGAACATCACCACCCGGTCCGGGCCGGTCCGACCCGAGGACGCCGCCTGGAACCCGGCGGTCAGCGTGTTGAACGCCTTCGACCACCGCGCGCCGGGGACCGACCCGGCGTGCTGGCGGCCCGCCGACGATTCGCCCAGGTCCAGCACGGCGAGGCCCCCGTTCACCCGGGCGAACTGGTTAGTGGTGTCGATGACCACCTTCCCGGCGAAGGCCGCCGGGCCGCCGGCGTCTGCGATGGCCTGGTCGAATACCCCCCAGGGCACCGAGATCACCACGACCTCGCCGAAGGCGACGGCCTGTGCCGGAGTTGCGGCGGCCGCGCCGATGTCGGCGGCCAACCGGGCCAATCCGGCGGGGTCACGGCTGAAGCTGACCTGGACCTCATGGCCCGCCCGGGCGAACAGCCGGGCGAGGTTGCCACCAATATTCCCGGCTCCGATGATGCCGATCTTCATGCCTGTTCCTCCCTGGTGGTGCAGGTTGGCTATGGGCGACACCGCCGCGGTGACGGATCCCCAGTTTGCTTGTGCTCAAGCGATTAGTACAAGGGTTGCTGACATGTATTGTTGTCGTTCGCTAAGAGCGAGCGGTACCGTCCAGCAGTGCCGTCCCGCCGCCCCGCCGTCCGCCGCGG
>Ga0137412_10003672_pt1 | contig 12239 bp, 12 predicted proteins | sample CZODoug2_1_16fun_FD_122160 | JGI IMG/M metagenome (GOLD analysis project Ga0137412, IMG submission 122160) | Vadose zone soil fungal communities from Angelo Coast Range Reserve, California, USA - CZODoug2_1_16fungal (Hybrid Assembly) | ecosystem: Environmental > Terrestrial > Soil > Vadose zone...
TGCGGCTCCGGCGTTTCGGCTGGACCTTTCGCCGCTGACGCCCGAGCGCCTGGCGGGACAGTCGGCCGACTCGGTGGCACGCCTGGAGCTTGCGTGCGGGCGCCGCAAGGTGGCGGTGGGCGAGTGCTTCGAGGTGCGCGGCACCGCCGGGCCGCGCGTGTCGATCGAGGGTGACGGCGCGCGCCTGGATCGGATCGGCGCGGGCATGCTGGACGGCGAAATCCGCATTCAGGGCAACGCCGGGGCTTACCTGGGTATCGGCATGCGGGGCGGACGCATCGAGGTCAGCGGCAACGCCGACGCCTACGCGGCCAGCGGCCTGGCCGGCGGCATCGTGAAAATCGGCGGCAACGCGGGCGATTTCCTGGCAGGCGCGCTGCCCGGCGAACATCGGGGCATGCGCGGCGGGGTGGTGATCGTCGGCGGCCGTCTCGGCGACCGCGCGGGCGATCACATGCGGCGCGGCTTGATCCTGGCCGAGGGCGAATGCGGCCAATACTGCGGCTCTCGCATGCAGGGTGGCACCATCGCGACCTTGGGTCGGTGCGGCGCGCGCCCCGGGTACGCGATGCGGCGCGGCACGCTGCTGTTCGCCGGGCCGCCACCTGCGCCGGGCCCGACGTTCAACGACGGCGGCGAGTTGTCGCTGGGCTTTCTCGTGTTGCTGGCGCGGGCCTGGAAGGACCTGCCGTCCCGGTTCGCATCGCTGAGCCGCTCATCGGTCCGCGTTCAGCGCTGGGTGGGCGACCTGGCCTTCGGGGGAGAGGGCGAACTGATCCATTGGCCTGGCTGACGAGGGCGCCTTACTTGGGCGCACCGGCCGACTCGAACGTCAACGTCTCATCGAGTACGCCTGCATCCGTCGTGACATCAGCGGCGACCGGTACGTGTCCGCGCATCTGGTAGACGAGGCCCGGGATCTTCTGGCTCAGCGTGAACACGTACTGCTTGGTTGCCAGACGCTGGTTCTGGAAGCGGTCGCGATTCGGATCGGAACCGTACGGCGAGATCGTGATCCGCTGCGCCGTGATCTTCTGATCGCCAACGCGGATGTCGACGCTCTCGATCTGCGCCGACTCCGCGAGCGCGGAACGGATCCTCTGCCGGAAGTGGTTCGGAGCCCCGCCGGTCAAGCGCGCCATCTCGCGGATTTCGCGCTCCAGGTAGAAGAGCAGGACCGGATTGCCCTCGGCGTGCTCGACTTCCGGATATGGGATCTGGCGCGTCCCGGAGAAAAACCGGACCGCGCCCTTCTTGCTGCCGTCCGGCTGGCCGGTGATGTCGACATCGACCGAGTCGGAAAAGCCTTGTTCCAGCGTCCCGCTCTTGCGGAACGCATAGTGAAGCCGGCTCGGCGTCGCAACGTCCTTCAGGTGGGGCGTCATGAACAGCAGGGTTTCTGCCTGCGAGATCGGCTGCGGATCGGCGCCCGCCGCGGGCAGCGCAAGGCACAGCGCCGCTGCAACGATCGGCCAGGCCCGAGTGCCCTGCATCTTCCCCGCTCAGTTCGAAGCCTGGATCAGGTTGCCCTGCTCATCGAGCAGCGGCACTCCATAGGACAGCAGGATCGCGTCGATTTCCTTCTTCTTGCTGGCGATCAGGCCCGCGACGCGGTCACGCCACTCCTTTTCCCCGAAGCGCACGCCCATTGCGATCTTGAAGTCGTACCTGACGTCCGGACTGTACGGAAACGGCACCACCAGCATGCCCGGTTCCTTCGAATGCTTGGCGAAGTAGCCTGCGATCGGGCCCCAGGCGAACGCGACGTCGATCTGTCCCGAGGCCAGTTCCTTGTCGATCATCTCCCCCGGATAGACTTCCGGGTCGCCGGACTGGGTCGGAATCGACTGGGCTTGATCGATCAGGCTGTTCCTGAGCAGCCAGTCGGTTGGCGGTGTTCCACCCACCAGCCCGAATCTCAGTTTCTTCAGGCGCACAGGGTCGATCTTGAGCAGATCATCGGGCGTGCGTATCTCGTCCAGCCCTTTGCCCTTCGGAACCACCATGGCCCAGGTCGAGCGGTAATAGGCGGGCGTGGTCAGTGTCAGTTCGTATCCGACCGGCACGCCGACCACCAGGTCGCACTTGAACCGATCCTGATCCGGCACGCGGGCCTTCAGCGTGTTGCGGATGAATCCCATGCGTTGCGGAAACCAGGTGTACTCGAGTTTCCAGCCCAGCTCGCGCGCCAGCACCTCGGCGATCTTGTTCTCGTAGCCTTCACCGTTGCTGTTCGACAGCGGCATGTTGTTCGGATCCGCGCACACGCGCAGCACGTTCTCGGCCGCCGCAGGCGGTGCTTCGGCCCGAACGCCGGTCGCAATCCAGAGCAACGCCGCAGCGGCGGCGATCCGGGCGCACCCGCGCCCGCTCATTCGAGCTCCTTCAGATTGCCAGTCGCGATTGCTCCGTCCGAGCGCCCTTTCAGGAACGCATACAGGGCTTCGACGTTGTCGCTGACCGTCTTGACGCCGCCGAAGTTCGGCATGCCCTTGTCGATGCGGCCGTCCAGCACGCACTTCTTGAAATCTTCCTTGCTCATCGTCTTCAGGTCCTCCACCAGTGAGGGCCCCACCAGACCCTCCTGGTTCGGGCCGTGGCACCGGTCGCAGGCCATCGCGCGCCAAGTGCGCCAGCCCTTCATCGTATTGGCATCGACGTGGTTGCCGTCGACCACCCGGTACAGGGGCGTCTCGCCGCCGACCGGGGGCGCCGCGGTTGCATCCGAGGCCGGCTTGGCCACCGACGTAGGCTCCGCCGCCGGCGTCGGCTGCGTTGCTGACGCGGGCTCAGCCTGCTTCGCGGGCGCGACTTCAGTCGGCTGCGTGGCGGGCACGGCCTGCGCAGCGGGCGCGGGCTGCGCCGCCTGCACCGCCGGCGCAGGCTCCTCGGCGCCGGCCAGAGCAGATGCCGCCAGGATCGCCGCGGCCAGCGTGGAACATGCAAACCGTTGGAGCAAACGACTCATTCGATTCCTCTCAGTCCCTCTGGGGGGGCTTGCTTTCTTTGGCCTGGGGGCCGTGCGGGGTCAAACGCGCTGTGCGGCAAATCCTAGCTCGGTGCCTGAACGGGTGGGACCGGGACATGATGCATTGCGTCGTCGCTCGCGTCGAACCGACCGGACATGAACATCCGGTAGTCCGGCCCGACCGGAACCCCGTTTCGTCGCGGTGCGACCCTGGCGCTTTGGGTTTTCGCGGCGCGTCGTTCGATCGATACGCCCACCTTGACGCCCTCGCCGAGAACCCCTGGCTTGGTTATGGTCACCCGGACCCAGGGTGAACCGAATTCATCGAGCACGATGGCGGCGATCGCCTGGGACATTTCCTCCAGCAAACCGAAGCGAACACGCGCCAGCTCGGCCCGGATTCGTTGCGACACAGCCGCATAGTCGACCGTGTCCGCGACATCGCCGGACTCGAACACCCGCTTGCCGGGCACGCCGATCTCCAGGTCGATTTCGACCGGACGCGTCGAGGTCCGCTCGCGCGGGTAGATGCCAATCATCGCCTCGACGCGCAGGCCGCTCAGGAAGATCTTGTCCATGTCCCTGCCCGTTTGGTTTAGGTGCCTTAATTGCAACTATACGCATTACGAATCGCGCTCGCCGCCATACACGGGACTTTCACTCGCCAGTATGTGCGCCCCTGCCGCCGCACATAAAAAAGCGCGCGAGCCAGGCTCGCGCGCCGGTATTGCGAACTGCGTCGGAACTTACTGCGGCAGCACAAACACTGTCAGCTGGCCGCCCAGCTCCGTGTACTTGGACAGCTCCTTGTAGCCGCCCACCGCACCCAGACCGTCGGTGTCCTTTTCCAGGCCCGCGGCCATGCCGATACCGGCCCAGCCACCGATCCCGGACAGCACGCCGATGTACTGACGGCCCTTGTAGCTCCAGGTATTCACGTTGCCGATGATGCCCGACGGCGTCTTGAACTTATACAGTTCCTTGTTGACGTCCGCGGCATCCACACACTTCAGGTAGCCCTCGAGCGTGCCATAGCAGGCGATTCCGCCATCGGTCGTCAGCACGCCGCTCCACACCGAGAACTTCTCGGGGTGCGACTTGACGATCTTGCCGGTGCCCGCGTCCCACTCGATCAGCGACCCCATGCTGCCTTGCATACCGTTGGCCGCCGTGGTCGGGCCCGGGAACATCGTCAGCGTGGCGCCGACATAGGGCTGACCCGCGGTGTACTCGACCTTGAACGGCTCGTAGGTCATGCACACGTGGTTGGTCGGTACGTAGAAGTGGCCCGTCTGCGGATCGAACGACGAAGGCTGCTGGTCCTTGGTACCCAGAGCGGCCGGGCAGATGTCCTTGCTCGTCACGTCAACGCCATTGTGCTCGGTCGAGTACTTCGGAACGCCCACCGGACGGCCGGTCTTCATGTCGACGTGCGTGGCCCAGTTCACCGCGGGGTCGAACTTCTCGGCAACCAGCAGCATGCCCGACGTGCGATCCCACGTGTACCCGAAGCCGTTGCGGTCGAAGTGCACCAGGGCCTTGGTCGGCTTGCCGTGCACCGGGATGTCGGCCAGGATCATCTCGTTGATGCCGTCGAAGTCCCACTCGTCGTGCGGCGTCATCTGGTAGACCCAGTGGACCGCGCCGGTGTCGACATCGCGCGCCCACGTCGTCATGGACCACTTGTTGTCGCCGGGACGCTGTGTCGGGTTCCAGGTCGACGGGTTGCCCGAGCCGTAGTACATCAAATTCAGCGCTGGGTCATAGCCGTACCAGCCCCACGTCGTGCCGCCGCCAATCTTCCACTGGTCGCCCTGCCAGGTTTTCAGCGACGAATCCGCCCCGACCGGCACCATGGCGCCGTCCTTGTAGGTCATCGTCTTGGCCGGGTCCATCAGCATGTCCGAATCCGGACCCATGCTGTAGCCCTTCCAGACCAGCTTGCCGGTGTTGATGTCGTAGGCCGCTACGTAGCCGCGCACGCCGAACTCGCCGCCCGAGATGCCCGTGAGCACCTTGTCCTTCATGATGAACGGGGCGTTCGTGTTGGTGGCGCCGACTTTCGGGTCACCGTTTTTCACCGACCACACCACCTTGCCGGTCTTGGAGTCGAGAGCGACCAGCGTGGTGTCGGCCTGCTGCAGGAAGATCTTGCCTTCCGCATAAGCCAGACCACGGTTGACCGTGTCGCAACACATCACCGGTATCACCGACGGATCCTGCTTCGGCTCGTACTTCCATTTGATCGTCTGGTCTTCCAGGTTCAGAGCCCAGACTTTGTTCGGGAAGGCCGAGTGAATATAGAGCGTGTCGCCGATGACCAGAGGACCACCCTCGTGACCGCGCAGAACGCCGGTCGAGAATGTCCAAGCCACTTGCATCTTGTGAACGTTGGTCTTATTGATTTGATTGAGCTTGCTGTGTCGCGAGAGGGCGAAATCGCCCGACTGCGCGGCCCAGTTGTTCGAATCAGCTTCTAATTTCGCGAGATCCGAATTCGCGATCGCGGTACCCACCAGTGTTGCGGCGGCCGCTCCGACTAACAGAAAGCGTATTCCCCCATGCATGAGCGTCTCCTAACGTTTGCCCTCAAAGCTGCTACAAGCTTCTATTAACCATGCAGCCGCCACTGAACGCTGATTGCAGTATCCACCTCACGCCCTGAATCACCGGCGGCAAGACCATGCATGCGGCCTCACCGAGATGAATTGTCCGTGCGTGTCGGTTTCCGTTGTTGGACAATCCGCGATCTGCGCGGAAGTTACAGCAAATGTAAGCGTTCTGGCAATCCCGCCACCGACTCAAAGCGCCTACAAACATGCTGTGCCGCAGCAAGCAACCCCTGACGGCAACGATGAATCGCCCGCGGCAGCGCGTTTGCACCCTCGAGGTGATTTGCATTCGCTGATATATCAGCAACAACCTATCTCACAGGTTTCCGGTCGTCCGGAAGCGGACGCAACGCCCCAATAAGGAGCATCGCCATGAACACACCGCAACGCGAAGCGGCTTACACGGAGGAGCAGGTCGCGCAACGGCTCGCAGCGGAGTTTCCGCACTGGAGCTACGAGAATGGCTGGATTCGACGCAAATTCCGTACCGAGGGATGGAAAGGCACGCTGATGGTCGTCAACGCGGTCGGACACCTGGCGGAGGCGGCCTGGCACCATCCTGACCTTGCCGTGTCCTACGCGTTCGTGATCGTGAAGCTGTGCACGCACAGCGCCAAGGGCGTCACCGATAAAGACTTTGCGCTGGCCCGCAAGATCGAAGAGGTGATCCAGTGGCAGCCGGCACTGGAAGGCGGGCCGCTGGAGGGCACGCCGCGCGACGATCAGCGCTTCCGCTACATCAAGTACGACTGACCTGGCGCCCGCCGCGGGCGCAAGCGTATGGCGGGGATGCGCCGGATCGGGCCGATGCCGAATACGACCAGCACCAGCGCAACGGCTTCCAGCAGCGCTCGCGTATCGGCCCGCACCGCCAACCTGCGGGTCGCGCGCGAATCCTGGAGAACCTGAGCCAGGTTGGTTGACGGCGTCAGTCGCACGTAGCCGAGTCCCGCTAGCTGCGCCAGCTCACGCAGGTGGTTTTCCTTCAGCGAACTCAGATGTTCGGTGCCGCCGGGCGCGGCGCGGCCGACAGGCCCAGCCGGATCGCTCGAGTAGACCGGCGGCGCCTGCAGCACGTCGTCCGGGCCCCATAGCCCGATCGGGTGCCCGTTCGGGTCGTATTTCGGAATCGGGCGCAGCGCATCGTCGCCCACGCCCACGATCAAGCCGTGTGCATCGCGCGCCTCGTCCGGCACCACGGGCACGAAATCGCTGCGCAGCGGGGGCGCCTCGTGGCCGTCGGTGAGAAACACCACCGCCGGAAGTCCCGGCATGCGCGCGCTGATGCGCAGCGCCGACATGACGCCCTTGGCGACCTGGCTGCCGCCCGCCCAGGCCATCGTGCCATCGATGCGATCCAGCGTGGCCGACAGGTCGCTGTAATTGGCACAGACTTCGACCGGCATCAGCAACACGTAGCTGCGGTACTCGGTAAACACGCCCCAGCCCAGGCGCGACCCGCACGGCAATTGCGCGAGCGCGCGATGCAGCCGCGCCTTGACGAACGCGAGCCGGCTGGACGGCTGGCCGTCGAGTACCGTGTCCAGCGTATTCATACTCTGGGTAATGTCCAGAACCACGATGCCGTCGAACACGCGCCGCTGCAGCGTCAGCCGCGGCTCGAGCAGGGCCGCCAGGATCAGCGCCGGCGCAAGCAGCAGGGCAACGCGTACCGGCCAGGGGCGCGCGGACGCGCGGTCGATCCAGGACGCGAGCGCCCTCATCATGGCAGCCCGAGCGTGAACGCGCGCATCGTGGTGACCGCGCGCTCGCCCGTCAGTACTGGAGGAGCGCCGGCGTCATCCGGATCGGGATCTGGCGCAACCCGCAGCGCCAGCTCCAGGTTGAACTTGGCGTCCCACAGATCCGCACGCTCCATCAGCGCACTGCGATAGCTCTGCTTGGCCAGTTCGAACAGCGGCAAGGCCGAACCGTTGGCGCCTGGATCCGGCAACTGCAACGCCGCCTGCAGATACAGGTTGCCTAGGTCATACAGCGCAATCGAGCGCAGCTCTCCAAGCGAGGCATCCGCGGCTCGGTGCAACAGGGCGGCCGCCTCTGCGGTGCGGCCGGCGCGCGCCGGCTGGCGGGCCGCCGCCACCCACAGACGCGGATCCTCGCCCAGCGGCACCGTCTGGGCGGCGGGGTCAGCCAGGCGGGCAGCGAGCTGCCGGTTGACCCTGACCGCGTGCATCAGCTGCCAGGATTGCGTGATCAGCGCGAGCGCCAGCGCGACGCTGGCCGCGCGCAGCGCGAACTTGAGCGCGCCCCTCAAGGCTCGCGTTGCCATGGCCGCACGGTCCACAGATTGGCGAGCGCCAGCGCGAGCGCCGCCCCCAACGCCAGCGCCAGCGGCCAGGCTCTCAAATCGACGCCGGCCTGCAGCACGCGCACCCGCACAGGCGAGCGCTCCAGACGCCCCAGGTCGCCGATCGCTCGTTGCAGCGCGTCGGCATCTTGCGCCTCGTACGCGCGGTACGGGGTCTTCAGGGTGCGGAAAAACCGGTGCAGCGCGCGCTCCGGGATGCCCTCGTCGCTCGCCTCATCGATCGGGCCCGCGAACGACAGGCCCGGGCCGAAGCGCGAGCGGATGTACATCCAGTACAGCGAGATGCGACCTCGCGCAAAGGCATCCTCGATGCGCCCACGCGTCACCGGATCGAGCTGCGCGCCGCCGTCCGAGACCAGCACGACCACGCGCGAGCCCGAGTACGTGCGCTGATCGAAGTACTCGGCGGCTGCCAGCAGACCGCGCCCGACGTCGGTGTCGCCCAGGGCGCGGCTGGTGCCGGTTGCGCCGATCGCCGCCTGGATCGCGTCCTGGCGCTGCGTGAACGGCAGCACCGGAAGTGGAAACGTGCTGAACAGCACCAGCCCGAACAGATCCTGGGCGCGCTGGCGCGCGAACTCACCGATCAGCCGCTGTGCGACTTGCGCCTTGGTCGTTCCGGACAGATCGAGTACCGCGTTCGACGGCTTGCCGAACGGCTGGTCCATGCTCAAGCTGCGATCGAGCAACACGACGATCTCGGCGCCCTGACCGACCGTTTCGAGCGTGGTCTCGGGCCGGCGCGGTGCGGCCAGCGAGGTCACCAGCGCCGCAACGGCCAGGCTCGCGCAGCCACGCAGCAACACGCCGGCCAGGGCCGAGCGGCGATCGAACGCGATCAGCGACAGCGCCGCGTAGCGGCCCTGCGGCCTTTGGCCGCTGGGCAACCAGGGCAGCGCCACCAGCGGCAACAGCCACAGTGCTGCACCGTGCTCGAAGGCGACGCTCATCTGGCTTCCTGTGCTTCCAGAGCGGCCAGCTGACGCGCCAAGCACGCCTGCTGCTGCACCGGCGGCGGCGGCGCGTGCCCGAAGAATGCGGCGCGCGAGTCCACCAGCAGGGCCCTGATCGGCGCGCGCGCCGACTCCAGGCCCGGGTGCGCCCGGAACAGCGCGTCCAGGTTATCCAGCGCCAGCGTTACGCCTGCCGCCTGGTCGAGCGCGTGATGCAGGCAGCGCAGGGCCAGGCGGCGCACCTGGATACCGTCGCCTTGCGCCGACAGCTTGCGCAGCGCACGCCGGGCGCGCGCGAACGGAGCGGCGCGCCGCCACGACAGCCGTCGCCACAGCGGCGGCAGCCCCTGCGCGGCCAGTACCCCCAGCAGCGCGCCCGAGCAGACGAGGATCCGCTCGCGCTGAGGCGAAGTGTCGATCGGGGCCGGCGCCAGATCCGGACGCAGGTCGGTGGACTGGACCAGGTCGTACGGACCGAAGTGGGCCACCGGTGTCATGGTGACCGGGAATGGGCCGATGCTGGCTTGCTGCACACGGCCGTCCTTGGTGATCACGCGCAGGTCGACCTGCGGCAAATTCTCGCGATCCGGCTGCTCTGGCGTATTGACGATCTGGTAAACCAGCGTGACTGCGTCGGGGGCCGTGGCCACCTCACGCAGCTGGAACCAGCGGCCGCTGCGGCCCGGACGCGGCAGGCTGGCCGGATCCAGCGTTCCGTCGCGGCTCGAGTCGAGCAGGACGCGGCGCTGCAGCACATCGCCCACCGTATAGCCGAACGCACGCGGCTCGACCGTCTGCAACGAAAGCGCCAGGGCCCCCTGAGCCGCAGACGCGAGCAGAATACCCGGCAGCGCGCTAGCGACGATCTTCGCCATGGAAGTAGGCGTTCAGGGCCGCGCTATCGAACGCCCCGGTGCAGAAAAACGGGCGCCAGGCAAAGGCGGCAAAGCGGCTGCGCAACTGCCAGCTCCGCTGCGCTCCGCGCTGGCGCATCGCGTCGGCCAGCTGCGGCCCAAACCAAAGGGTGCGGCGCTGGCCGCTTTCGAGATCCTGCACTTCGGCCAGGCCGCGCTGCGGCCACCCGTCGAACTCGTGCTGCGCCCACAGCACCACCGGCACCACGTCGCGCGCGGCAAGCGCCGCGCACACCGCGTCCAGCAGGGGCTCGGGCCAATGGAAGTCCGACACCAGAAACACCAGGGCGTCTTGCCGACGGCCGAAGCGCTCGGCCGCCAGGCGCATCGCGCTGGCCGCGCACCCCTGCAGGGACGCCTCGCGCAGGCGCTGGGCCAGGTCGACTGTTGCGCCGCGCTTGCGCGTTGCAGCCAGCATCCAGCGATCGAGCAGCGCGTCGGCGGCGCCGAAAAAAGAAACGGCGTCTCCCGCGCGCCAGGCCGAGTGACCCAGGGCGTCGACCAGGTCAGCCAGCGCATCCTGCTTGCGCGGCGCCTGACCGAAGCTCATCGAGGCCGACAGGTCAGCCAGCACGACCAGGGTCGCGCCCGAGCGTTGGCGCGGCAGGCGCACCACCCATTGGCCGAACGGATCGCGCGCCGAAGCATGCAGATCGAGCCGGCGCGCGTCCGGATGCGCGATCAGCGGTGCGAACACGTGCACATCCATCCCAGGGCCGGGAGCACGGGAACGATGTGGCCCCGGACGGCCGCGCAGCGGGCGGCGCGCCAGCCGGTACTGGATGTCCTGGCTGGATGCGCCCGGGGTCACGGGGCGGCCACCCGGTCCAGGACCTTGGCGAGCAGGCGCGGCACCAGTTCGTTGCGACGCAGCTCGAACACCGGGTCCAGTACGAGCCGATGCGTCATCACCTCGTGCCACGACCCGCGCAAGTCCTCGGGAATCAGGTAGTCGCGCCCGTCCAGCCAGGCGCAGGTACGCCCCATCCGGATCAGCATCGCCACCGCGCGCGGGCTCGCGCCGGCCAGCAGCAGCCGCTCGGGATCAGCGTCTTGCAGCGCCAGGCCGTGGTGCGCCGGGCGATTCAGCGTGTCCCACAGCGCCAGTGCGTAGCTCCGCAGCGCGTCACTGGCGCGCACCGAGCGCTGGATGGCCGCCGCACAGTCGCGCAGGGCCCGGAAATCGAGCAGCCCGGGCGGCACTTGCTCGAGCAGCTGGTCCGTGTCATGGAATTGTGGATCGCTGGCCAGCTGCCAGCGCAGCTCATCGTCGAGCGGCGCATCGATCGACACCTCGATCATGAAGCGATCACGCGCCGCCGCCGCCAGCTCGAAGGTCTCCTCGCGCTCGACCCGGTTGCGATCGGCGAACACGCTGACATGGGGCAGCGCGCTATCGCGATTGAAGGCTCGCACGCTGCGCTCGGCCATCACGCGCAGCAGCAGCGACTGCACCTGGGGGCGGGCACGGTTGATCTCGTTGAAGAAGAACACCGCCAGGTCCTGGCCATGATGCAGCAGCGGACCCGGCTCGACCCGCGGCCGGCCTTCGGCGTCGATGTAGGCGTGGTAGATCAGGTCGCTGGGCATCAGGTCGACCGTGCCCTCGATGCGCTCGAAGCCGCCGCCGATCGCGCGCGCGAAAGCGCGCAGCAGCGTGGTCTTGCCGACCCCGACGTTGCCCTCCAGCAGCACGTGACCGCCGGCAAACAGCGCCATCGTGGTCAGGCGAATCGCGTGCGTCTGGCCCACGACCGCCTGGGCGACGCCTTGCTGCAGCGACACAGCACGTTCGCGCCAGCGATCGAGTGAGGACCCATCGGTCATGTTGCTAGGATATCAACCCGTTGCCGCCCGACTGGTCGATGGCGCGGCCCGGCCGCATGCCACGACTGCAAGCCTCGATGAGTTCCCGATGGATGGCGATCAACGCCCGGCTGATCGCGCTTGCGCTGATCGGCAGCGCCGCGCTGGCCGAGCCTGTTGCGCCGCTTGCGGTGACTCCGATCGCTGACGGCGCCTACGTGTTTTACGGCGCACAGCAGGACGCATCGGCGGCCAACTCCGGCGCCATCGCCAACCTCGGGTTCGTGATCGGCGAGCGCTGCGCGGCGGTGATTGACACCGGCGGCTCGCACATCGAGGGCGTACGGCTGCGCGCCGCGGTGCGGGCCGCCACCGATCGGCCGGTGTGCGCGGTGATCAATACCCACATGCATCCGGATCATGTGTACGGCAACAGCGCGTTCGTGGCCGATGACCCGCAGTTCATCGGCCATGCGCACCTGGCGCCGGCACTGGCAGCGCGCAGCGCCAGTTACGCAAAGGCACTGCAGAGGGAGCTGGGCGAGCAGGCGCGCGACTCGCAGCTGGTGATGCCGACGCGCAGCGTCACGCCGGGACAGCCGTATGCGCTCGACCTGGGCGGGCGAACGCTGATTCTGCAGGCCTGGCGCACCGCAC
>Ga0137412_10003673_pt1 | contig 12239 bp, 12 predicted proteins | sample CZODoug2_1_16fun_FD_122160 | JGI IMG/M metagenome (GOLD analysis project Ga0137412, IMG submission 122160) | Vadose zone soil fungal communities from Angelo Coast Range Reserve, California, USA - CZODoug2_1_16fungal (Hybrid Assembly) | ecosystem: Environmental > Terrestrial > Soil > Vadose zone...
GGTGGTGAAGACTCCCGCGCCGGCTACCGCGTTTTGCGCGTTGACGGCGTCGGCGATCTGCTGTGGGGTGAGACCGAGCTTGGCCAACTGAGCATTCGTGATCTCCACATGAATGCGCTGTTCCTGGTCGGCAATGAAGTCGACTTTGTTGACATTCGGCACATGCAGCAGTTCGGTCCGCATGCGCTCCGCGTAATCGTGCATTTGCGCGAACGAGAAGCCGTCGCCTTCGAGAGCGTATATGTTGGTGTAGACGTCGCCGAACTCGTCGTTGAAGAATGGCCCCTGGATTCCCGAGGGCAGGGTGTTGGTGATATCACCCACTTTCTTTCGGACCTGGTACCACGTGTCAGGTACCTGGGATGGCGGTGCCGAGTCCTTGATGGTGAAGAAGAGCGTCGACTCGCCGGGGCGGGAGTAGCTGCGCAGGAAATCCACGTCGGGTGTTTCCTGGAGCTTGCGCGCGATGCGGTCGGTGACTTCTTCCTGCACCTGGCGGGCGGTCGCGCCAGGCCAGAACGTGCTGATCACCATCACCTTGAAGGTGAATGGCGGGTCCTCGGACTGCGCGAGACGGCCGTAGGAGATGATTCCAAACAGCGTGATCAGCGCGAGAAGGAAGATCACCAGGGGTTGGTGTTTGAGCGTCCAGCTCGAGAGATTGAAGCGGTGAGCTTCCTCGGCTGGGGTGGTGGCTGGGACGGGTGGATGGCCCAACGTGGCCGGGTGGCCTGGCGTAGCTGTTGAGTCCGTGGTCATCGCGGGCCTGCTGGAGACTGCGTGGCGGCTACGCGGCTCGGGATGGCCGGAGTCGCGGGCGCCGGGCCGTCTATGTTGCCTTCGCCATCGAACAGGGGGCGCACGGGTTTGACATGTTGGCCGGCGTAAACGGCGTGCACACCCGCCAGCACCACAACATCACCCTCATTCAGGCCGGCGGTGACGACTGAAGTATGGTCCGTGTAGCTGCTCACCTGCACCGCCCGCAATTGAAGAGTTGAATCGTTGCCCGTGACGACCCAGACGGCGGGGTGATTGTCCTGGTGGAAAATTGCAGTGGCGGGCAGGGTGTAGGCTGAAGCGGAATTGAGCCCAGCGCCAGAGCCGGCCCCAGCGGCAGCGGCCGCGGGCAGGAGGATCGCATCTCCGGTCATCCCTAACCGCACCGACTCGATGGATCCGGCCATCTGCAGCTTCACCCGGAAGGTGCGGCTCTGCGCATCAGCAGCCGGGGCAATCTCGCGCACGCGGGCCTCGAATTGCCGGCCAGGCAGCGCGGGAAAGGTGATTTTCGCGGTCTGCCCAATGGAGATTCGCCCAAGATAACTCTCAGCGGCGTCGAGAATCACATCGGTGTCACCGTTCCACGCGAGCCCGTACACCGCTTGCCCTGCTGCCACGACCTGGCCGGTATCGGCGTTTTCGCTCGTGATCAGGCCGTCGTGATCGGCGATCAACGTGTTGTATTGAAGATTGTTTCGCGCCACGACGAGCTGTGCGGCGGCCTGATCGCGCCCGGCCAGCGCGGCCGTGTAGCTGTCCTGGGTCTGCTCGAGTTGGTTGGCGGCAATCAGGTTCGCCGCACTCTGCGCCTGGTCGCGATCGAGCTGTTGCTGGGCATAGACGAGCCGATGTTCGGCGGCATCCAGTGAAGCCTTGGCGCTCGCGAGCTGCTTTTGCGCATCGACAGGGTCGAGTTGCGCGATGACCTGTCCTTCCTTGACCGAGTCGCCGAGCCGGACGTTGCGTTTGATCAACTTGCCGGGAACGCGAAACGACATGGTGTTCGAGTAGCGCGCCGTTACCTCGACCGGGTAGCGGACCGCTTCGGATCCCCCGGTAGGCGCAGCGGAGTGAACCGGAAGAGCGACCACCGCCGCGGCAGGCGCCGGTGCCTCGGCTTTATGCCCGCAGGCAGCGCTCGCCAGCACGGTTACGGCCACGAAAACCCGGGTCCCGCCCACAATGATTCTTTGCATCACGCTCACCTGCCCGCCACCTGGTATAGATACAATCTAGTATTCAGATACACTATTGTATGCTGATACTTTGATGTATTCCAATACGGTGGGCAGGCGTGGTAGGCTGGGGCGAATGACCCGAAAACGCCTGAGCAGGCAAGACAGCCGCGAGCAGACGACCCAGCGCTTGCTGGATGCCGCCCAGAAACTGATTGCCCGTAAAGGGCTAGACGCGGCGAGCGTGGAGAATATTGCAGCGGCCGCCGGATATTCCCGGGGCGCCTTCTATTCGAACTTCAAGAGTAAGGACGATCTGTTCATTGAGCTGCTGCGCCGCGATCACGTGAAGGCCACGGAGCAGTTCAACGCCTTGCGCACCAGTGACTTACCTGTGGATCAGGTCCAGGGTCGCGCACGCGACATCTACGCGCACATGTTCCGTGACAACGAGTCGTTCATGAACTGGACCGAGGCTCGGATGCTGGCGGCGCGCGATACCCGATTCCGCGCAAAGCTGGAAGCGCTGATGGGCGAGAAGCGCACGCAGATCGCGGCGTTCATTCAATACTTCTATGACCGCGTCGGCGTGGATCCCGTGATGTCACCGGAGAAGATGGCCATGGGCTTCATGAGTCTCGCTGAAGGCATCAGGCTGTTCATGATGTCGAGCCCGTCGGAAATGACGGAACCTACGGCAGAGTCGCTCTTGTCGATGTTTGTGGAATCGATAATGAACGCTGCCCGCCAGGAAGCGCAGTCACGTTCAACCAAGTGATGGAGTGACGCCGATCATTTCGGCCGCCCAACGGATGATGGGGTCCAACCGTGGCGAGGACAGCGTAAGTCCCTGCTCAAAAGTAACCCAGCGCCACTCATTGTGCTCGGCACGACCAAGCTCTGGACGGACTGGAAGCGTCACGGCCTCGGTATTGGTCTGAGCAACATAGTAACGGGCGATTTTCTTGTGACTGTATGGGGCGGTTTCGCGGTAGACCTCGCCCCAGCGAAATTGCAACGCATCGATCAGCGTCTCTTCCTTGACCTCGCGAATGGCTGCTTCCAGCGGCTGCTCGCCGCTCTCCACCAATCCCTTGGGAAAATCCCAGTTGCGATAAGCGCGCAACATCAGGAAACGCCAAGAGCCCTTGAGCTCTCTGACGACGACAACTCCCGCCGATAGCCTGATCGACATGCCTCAGGATAGCGCACCGGCGGGAGTTCGCGTCACTCCTATGCGGCTGCTTGTGCCTCGGAAGCGGCAGTCTGACCAGCGGCGTCCCCGAGGACGCGCGCCACTGCGTGGACAGTTGCAGCAATACGAACTGCGCTCTGCACTGCCTCGCGACTCATACCGTGCTTGCGCAGGGTCCGCTCGTGTGAAGCAACACAGGTTCCACAACCGTTGATGGCAGACACGGCGAGTGACAGGAGCTCGAAGTCCTGTTTATCGATTCCGGGGTTGCCAATGACATTCATACGCAGACGAGCAGGCATCTGCGCGTACTCCGGATCCTCAACGAGGTGCAGGAACCGATAGTAGATGTTGTTCATGCCCATGATCGACGCCGCGGCACGCGCGCCGTTCAAGTACGCCGCATCGAGATGAGGTACAGCCAGCGACTCAATGTCGCGGGTGAACGGAACGTTGCGGGAAGCAATGGCGGACGCCACGGCGACAGCCCAGATCTGCTTCTCCGTCAGGCCCGGAGCGCCCGTTGTGGCGAGCACGCTTCCGAGGTTGAGTTTGAGGTCGCGAGCGTAATCGGGAATCGCGTCGCGAATAGTGTCGAGAGTTGCCATGAGTAACTCCTATGCGGCCTTCAGAGTGTCTTCACCCTGCTGCCAATTGCACGGGCACAGCTTGTCCGTCTGAAGAGCGTCCAACACACGCAGAACCTCTTCGGGGCTACGGCCGACGTTGAGATCGGTCACATAGACGAAGCGAACGACGCCCTGCGGGTCGACGATGAACGTTGCACGCTGTGCGACACCAGCCTCGGGGTCCAGAATGCCCAGCGCGCTGGAGAGCTCGCGCTTGATGTCGGCCAACATCGGGAAAGGCAGGTTGCGCAGCTCTTCCTTGTCCTTACGCCAGGCCAGGTGCACAAACTCACTGTCAGTGCTGACACCCAGCACCTGCGCGTCACGGGCCTTGAACTCCTTGTCGAGCTTGCCGAACGCGGCAATCTCGGTCGGGCACACGAACGTGAAGTCCTTGGGCCAGAAGAACACGATCTGCCATTTGCCCTGGAAGCTGTCCTGGCTAAACGGCTGGAAGGCGCTCTTCAGGTCGTTGGAAACGACGCCAGTGAGGGAAAACTGAGGAAATTTCTGTCCAATGCTCAACATGATCTAAAAGCTCCTGAAAGGTCTGGGTAGTCGGGTTCTCCCCCCGGAATGACGTGCATTCTCCCGAACGCACCCATATAGTTCCAATCGATTGATATGATAAGATTGATAGATTGCATGTATGGAGGTCCGGGTGAGCCAAGGCGTCGATATCAAGCTGAAGGATCTGCGTTACCTGGTTGCGGTGGCCGATACGCGCCATTTCGGCCGGGCGGCCGAAAAATGCTTTGTCAGCCAGCCCACGCTGTCAGCCCAGTTGAAGAAGCTGGAGGACTATCTGGGGGTGCAGCTCATAGAACGCCAGCCCAAGAACGTGTCTTTGACTGAGGCTGGAGAGCAGATCGTGGGCCGCGCTCGGCGGATGCTCGAAGCGAGCGAAGAGGTCGTGACTCTGGCGCGTGCTCATCGTGATCCGCTGGCGGGACGTTTGCGAATGGCGCTGTTGCCCACGATCGGACCGTACCTGTTGCCTCGGGTTTCTCAGCCGATTCGCAAGGGGTTACCTCGGCTGGAGTTGCGGCTGTACGAGTATCAGACGGAGCAGATACTGGAGCGGCTCGAGGCCGGGGAAATCGACCTGGGCATCCTGGCTTTGCCTGTCGACACCGACGGGTTTGAATCACGCGAACTGTTTACGGAACCGTTTGTGGTCGCGATGCCGGACCCACATCGCCTGTCCAAACGTGACACTATAAAGATAGATGATCTGAACGGTGAGACGTTGTTACTGCTCGAGGATGGGCACTGTCTTCGCGATCAGGCGTTGGAAGTGTGTAGCCGCGTGGACTTGCACGAGAAGCAGGATTTCCGTGCTACCAGCCTGGAGACGTTGCGACAGATGGTTGCAACAGGCGCTGGGGTGACGTTGTTGCCGGAGCTTGCAAGCAAGGGCGCTTATGGGAATGCACGCGGTGTGACCATACGGCCGTTTACGCGCCCTGCTCCATCGCGACAGGTTGGCGGTGTCTGGCGGAAGACCAGCGCCCGGCGGGTTGCGATTGATGCGATGTGTAAGATTATCCATGACCATGCGAAATGAGCGGCGGGCTGGCCTCGGGCCCAACGCGCCGCTGATAGGCGCGCTGCGGGCGCGGCAGGGCTTGGCCACGCCGGCTCTCATCCTTGATCTCAACGCCTTCGAACACAACTTGAAAACCATGGCCCGGCTCTGCAAGCGCGCAGGACTGGCGTTGCGGCCGCACGCCAAATCGCACAAGAGCGTTGAAATCGCGAGGCGCCAGATCGCCGCGGGAGCGGTCGGTATATCTGTCGCAACGGTGCGTGAAGCGGCGGTTATGGTTGAGGCCGGGCTCCCCGGCGTGCTACTCACTACGCCTGTTGTTGGCGACATCAAGTTGGACATCGTGAGCGGACTCGCGGGTCGCAGCAAGGACTTCATGGTTGTTGTCGATACGCTGGCCGGTGTTGAAGCGCTCGAACGCGGCGGCCGGAAGTTGACGGTGCTCGTCGACCTGGATATCGGGATGACCCGCACGGGCGTGCCCGATGTTGCGGGGGCTTTGGCGCTCATTCGACGCGTGCAGTCCTCGAAGGTACTGAAGCTTGCCGGCGTGCAAGCCTATTCCGGCATGGTTCAGCACATCACGCTTCCGGCCGATCGGGAAAAGGTCTATGGCGTTGAGTTGCGCCAGCTGGAGGCTGTGTTGAAAGCTGCCGACACGCAGCTGGGCTACAAACCGGACATTGTGACGGGTGGCGGGACCGGGTCGTTTGAGATTGACCGCCGCGCCGGACTGCTTACGGAATGCCAGTGTGGCTCGTACGTCTTCATGGATGTCCAATACGAAGACGTCCAACTCCTGAGCACCGGGCCGAATCCATTCAAGACCGCGCTTTTCGTGCAATGCACGGTCATCAGCAACAATCACTCCACCTCACCGACCACCGACGGCGGATTCAAGACATTTTCAATGGATGGGCCGATTCCACGGCTCGCGCGCGGTGCATCGGCGCAGGCTGAGTACAAATACTTCGGCGACGAGTTCGGTAAGGTACCCGGCGAGAAGTTGAAGCTGGGTGCCAAGGTCGAACTGGTCACGCCCCACTGCGACCCTACTGTAAACATGCACGACTTCTACCATTGCGTTCGCGGCAATGTGTTGGAGGACATCTGGCGAGTTGACGCGCGCGGATCGCTCTAGATTGATTGGCGCGGCACTAGTTTTATTGGCGCGGCACTAGCCGCGCGGAGCCTAGGTTCTTTTCCGCCACCAAAAAGCGTGGTTTTTGGTGGCTGCGTTGATGCAGGGCGCCTGCGGCGCGTTGGCCGAGCCAATAAAACTAGTGGGCGTCCGCAGAAGCCGACGCGGATTGGGGCACCGCCGGTTTGCGCATTAGCGGCACCAACACGGTCGCTACCACGAAGCAGGCGGCGATCAGCAGGAACGCATCCGAGTAAGTGAGCACCTGGGCTTCCCGGTAAGTCACCGACCACAATTGCCGCAGCGCCGCCGTATTGCCGTGGGCTGCCGACACGGAATTGATCAAATCGACGGTGGTCGGATTTGCCGCCGTCAGGTGTTCCGCCAGCCTCAGGAAATGCAGGTTGGTCCTGTCGTTCAGGATGGTGCCGCAGGCAGCGATGCCGATGGCGCCTCCCAGGTTGCGCATCAGGTTGAATAAGCCGGATGCGAGCTTCAACCGCTCGGGCGGCAAGCCGCCCAGGGTCAGGGTCACCGTGGGCGCGATGGCGAACTGCTGTGCGAAACCCCGCAATGCCTGGGGAAACAGGAACTGCTGCGAGCCCCAATCGTGGGTGATGGGCGTGAAGCTCCAGACCCCCACCGCAAAGCAGGCCATTCCAAACATCAGCAGCCAGCGCAGGTCAACGCGCCTGGCGCAGTAGGCATACACGGGTATGGCCATCAACTGGAACACACCCGTGGAGAACACGGTCCAACCGATCTCCTGGGCGCTGAAGCCGCGTACCCGGCCCAGGAACAGGGGTGTCAGGTAGATGATGGAAAAGATGCCGATGCCGGCGACAAAGGAAAAGAAACAGCCGAGCGTGAAGTTGAGGTTCTTCAGGGCACGCAGGTCGACGACAGGTTGAGAGTAGGACAGGCTGCGCCAGATGAACGCAACTCCACTGATGCCGGTTATCCAGGCAGTCGTCCGAATGGTGGGGTCACCGAACCAGTCCCAGCGCGGCCCCTCTTCCAGTGTGTATTCGAGGCAGCCCAGGAAAGCGGCCATCAACACCATCCCCAGGTAGTCCGCGCCGCGTATCAGGCCCAGGTTGGGTTTGTCGATGCGCACCAGCATGGGCACCATGACCGCCACGAAGGTTCCGGGTACGAGATTGATGAAGAACAGCCAGTGCCAGGAATAGTTGTCGGTGATCCAACCGCCGACGGTCGGTCCCAAGGTTGGGGCGAGAGAGGACAGCGCGCCGATGCACGCGGCTGCGATAACCACTCGCGGTCCTTTGAAGAAAGCGAACGCGGCGGTAAAGGCCGTGGGGATCATCGATCCGCCCAGGAATCCCTGCAGGACGCGGAAGACAATCATGCTCTGAATGTTCCAGGCCCAGCCGCACAGCAGGCTGGTGAGCGTGAAGCCCGCCGCGGACACGGCAAACAACCAGCGTGTTGACATCACGCGGGACAACCAACCTGACAGCGGGATGACAATGATTTCGGCAATCAGGTAGCTGGTCTGGATCCAGGAGAGCTCGTCCGCACCGGCTGACAGGCCGCCGCCGATGTTTTTCAGGGAGGCGGCGACTATCTGGATGTCGAGCAGGGCGATGAAGAAGCCCACGCACATTACAGAGAAGGCGAAGATTTTTTTGCCTTCGGAGAGCTCGTCGGCCGGGCTCGGGGTGACCGCGGCCGGCGCCATGCGTGTTGCTGGCAGGGTCAGGGTGGACATGTTGGCCTAATTTGCAGCGACTCTAGGCGCTGCAGAGCTCGGCGCCCGCATGTCCACCTTGGCAACAACCGAAAGTCCGGGCCGGAACTGCCCGAGTTGAGACGCATCACCATCGAGCACAATGCGCACGGGCACACGCTGCACGATCTTGGTGAAATTGCCTGTCGCGTTTTCCGCAGGCAACACGCTGAACACGGCCCCCGTCGCTGGCGCCAAGCTGGCCACGTGGCCGCGGAAGACCCGGCCGGGCAGCACGTCTGCTTCAACGGTGACCGGCTGACCTGCGCGCATACGTGCCAACTGACTCTCCTTGAAGTTGGCATCGACCCACAAACCACGGGCCGGCACGAGGGACATGAGCTGAGCGCCGATGGTCGCATACGATCCCGCGCGCGCACTTCGGTTGCCTACGGTGCCATCCATAGGCGCCCGCAACTCGGTGTAGCTCAGGTTGAGATCAGCGACGTCGCGGTCGGCCTTCGCTTGAGCCAACGAGGCCGTCGCCTGTTGGCTTTGCGAATCGATGACGTCCAACTGGCGCTGGGACGCGGTGAGTGTTGCGCGCGCCTTGACTCCTGCGGCAATCGCATTCTTGTAGTCAGCGTCTGCTTTCTGGGACTCCTGCGTCGACACGGCAGACAGCTTTTCGAGCCGCCGATATCGAACCTGATCCTCTTGCGAGCGCTCGATCTCCGCGTCGGCGGCGTTGATTCCGGCCTGCGCTTGAGCGATGACGGCTTCCTGAAGGTGTCGGGTGGCTGACAGGTTGGCGATGGCCGCCTCTTGCGCAGCCACCGCTGCAACAGCGCGTGCACGTGCGGCGACACAGTCACGATTGTCCAACTCAACGAGGACGTCACCAGCGTGGACTGTTTGATTGTCCGTGACTGCGACGCGAGCGATGAAGCCGCTCACCTTCGGTGCGATGACGGTGATATCACCGCCAACGTATGCGTCGTCGGTGCTTTCCATGAATCGGCCGACGGTCCACCAGCGGTAGCCGAATGTTGCCGCGGCGACCACGAGCAAGAACGCCGCGCCGGAAATAATCAGAGCTTTCCGCGAAGGCAAACCAAGCGGCCGAGGCACTACGCCTTCTGCTACGCCGGCATCGGACGCGGCGGCAACAGCGGGGCTGGCTGCGACGCTATTCATACAGAACTCCAGTCTTACGGGCGGCAGCCGCTTCGGCTGCGCGAGCGAGCCGTTGGCGCATTCGTTCACCCGCAGCCGGTCCAGGGACGAGAGCAAATCCACCGCCGGGGATACGACGGCCGCTCACGCGGTCGACAACGACGGGATCAGCAATTGCGCCGGTTTCCTTGTCCGCCAGCAGGACGCTGGGACCTTCCGGCGCGAAGTGCTTGTTCCCCCACGCCAGCAGCATCGCCAGCACGGGTCGGAAATCGCGGCCCTTTTCGGTGAGAACGTACTCGTATCGCGGTGGCTTCTCGCTGTAGCGCTGGCGCTCCAGGATACCGTCCTCTACGAGGCTGTTCAGGCGTCTTGTCAGCATGTTCGGCGCAATATCGAGGCTTTTCTGGAATTCATCGAACCGCTTCAGACCATAAACGGCGTCGCGGATGATGAGGATGTTCCACCACTCGCCCACGGATTCGAGGCTGCGGGCAATCGGGCATTGGGGGTTGCCGGGGATCTTGGATTCCATGCCCGCCAAGATAGGGTGGTCACTTTCATTTTGCAAGTGACTACGTTGGAGAGGGGTCTGGCATACTTTCGGCCCTTGCCGAAGAGCCGCATCTGCGCCGGAGGCCGATTTGAGACTGTCCCTAGCCCGCCTCGCCGCCCTGTTCGGCTGTCTCGCTTCCGTTTGCGCGGCTCAGACTCCGCCACCGGTCGGCCAGGCAGTGCCCCTCGCGGCACAGACGCCCCCGGTCGTCAGCGCGAAACCGCTCGCGGTGCAAGACGCCTGGGTGCGTGTAACACCGGGCGCGGAGATTGCGGCCGCCTACATGACTCTGCGGAATGCGGGCCCGGCCGCCATCACAGTGACAGGAGTGCAGTCGCCGATCGCAGGGCACGCGATGATCCACGAAACCAAGGTGGAGGGAGGACAGTCGAAAATGCGCGCTCATGAGCAACTGGTAGTTGCGCCTGGCGGGACCGTCAAACTCCAGCCGGGTGGGCTTCATGTCATGTTGCACGATCTGAAGCGGCCACTGACGGTCGGCGAGAAAGTGCCGCTCGTCATCCAGTTATCGGGTGGCGGGACGGTGGAAGCGCTGGCCACTGTGCGCCCATTGAGCGCGGAATGAGATCCGCGGCTTGAGCCAACACCATTCCCTGCCGGATCACGTAACTCCGTACGACAAGTTCGCGTGGAGTGACACTGACATGGAGCGACTGCTCGTCAGTGGAGAATACGAGCGCGAGCTGGCGGCGTATTTCGGTGAGCGCGAGTACCGGGATCTCAGGGAGCTGGCGCGGCGCGCGGCCGCTCAGCCTCTGGCTGAAGATGCGATTCGCGTGTTTGTGGTGCCTGGAATCATGGGCTCGCAGCTCGGAATCAAGCGCGAGCCGCCGTTGCCACATGACATTCTGTGGCTGGACCCGATCGATATCCAGGTCGGGCGGCTGTCGTCGCTGCATTTATCGCACCAGTCGCCGATTGTCCCGCTCGGTGTCGTGCTCTATTCCTATCTCAGGTTGAAGTTGAATCTGCGCGCCAGCGGCTTCGCCCCGATCCTGTACGACTATGACTGGCGGCGGGGTGTTGACGAACTGGGCGCCGCTCTCGCCGAGCGCATCCGCAATGAGCCCAGTGATCGGATCATGATTGTTGCCCACAGTATGGGCGGCCTGGTGAGCCGCGCGGCGCTGACTCAACCGGGGATGAACAATGTTGAGCGGCTGGTGTTGCTCGGCACGCCCAACTTCGGGTCGTTCGCGCCATTGCAGGCGTTGCGGGGCACGTACGCGGTGGTTCGCAAAATTTCGAGCCTGGTCAACCGCGGAACGCCGGAAACACTGGCGGGAAAGGTCTTCAGCAGTTTCCCGAGCCTGTATCACATGCTCCCTTCCGCGCTATGCAATGGCTGCGCCAACCTGTTTGACCCCGCCGAATGGCCCCGCACGGGCCCGAAACCCGACAAGGCACTACTGCGGGGAGCCCGGGATATCCAGAGCAAGCTCGTCCAGGCGGATGAGCGGATTTGTGTGGTCGTTGGAGTTGGACAGGAAACGGTCACCGCGGTCGTCAAACGCAAAGATGATTTCGTCTACACCATCACGCGACATGGAGACGGAACCGTGCCGGCCGTCAGTGCCGGGCTACCGGGCGCGCGCAATCACTACACCTCTGCTGCACACAGCGATCTCACAAGAGATCCCACTGTTGCCGCGGCGGTCACCGAGTTGCTTCTGACTGGGAACACGACGCAGTTGCCCTCCAAGTGGAAGAGCAAGAGCGTCGTCCAGGCAACGATCAGCGATCAGCAATTGCGGCGCATGCACCGGGACAAGGTGGATTGGGCGGCGTTGGAGCCCGATCAGCGGCGGGTGTTCCTGGAGAATCTCAATGAGCCGCCGAAGTTGGAATTGAAGGCGCCGGCGCGCAAGCGGACGCGGTCGGCGGCAACATCACGGGCGGCGACGAAGCGGCCCCCGGCAGTGACACGGAGTCGACGCAAGGGCCGGCGATGACCGGCGGCACCCTTGTCTGGTTTCGCCAGGACCTGCGGCTCGAGGATAACCCCGCACTGCATGCCGCGGTTGAAACAGGGCAGCCTGTCATACCCATATACATCTGGTCACCCGAGGAAGACGGCGAATGGGCGCCCGGCGCTGCGTCGCGCTGGTGGCTCCACCATTCGCTGCAAGCGCTCACCAGGGACCTGGAGAGTCGTGGCTCGCGGCTGGTGCGCGTTGGTTCTGGGACACATTGGTTGATGCGGACCTCGCCATGGCCGGAGAGTCCCAGCGCTTTGACCTTGCTCTTTGCGTAGTCGCGCATCTCCTGCGCGCCGTGATCGTTACAACACCTTTCGCCGTTCGGGCGCTGGTTGCAGCAAAAGA
>Ga0137412_10003674_pt1 | contig 12237 bp, 12 predicted proteins | sample CZODoug2_1_16fun_FD_122160 | JGI IMG/M metagenome (GOLD analysis project Ga0137412, IMG submission 122160) | Vadose zone soil fungal communities from Angelo Coast Range Reserve, California, USA - CZODoug2_1_16fungal (Hybrid Assembly) | ecosystem: Environmental > Terrestrial > Soil > Vadose zone...
GTGTACGGCCTGCTGTACCCGTTCAACTCCGGCAGCCACTACGACCTGATCTCGCAGCTGCTCTCGATCGTCGTGCTCGGCGGCCTGGGCAGCATCGGCGGCGCGGTCGTCGGGTCGCTGATCATCTCGGTGTCCTCGGCGGTCGTCGCGTCGGCCTTCTCCCCCATCTGGTCGCCGATGACGTTTTTTGTCGTCCTGCTGCTGGTGCTGCTGGTCCGCCCGCGCGGCCTGTTCGGCACGACCGTCCGAGGGGCGATATGAGGGCAGGTCCACTGCGCGCCGCCGTGTTCTTCGTGGTGCTCGCCGCGTTGCCCGGGTTCGGCCTCGCGCACTGGCTGCTCACGATGTTGGTGTTCACACTCATGTTCGCCGTGATGTCGAGCGCGTGGAACCTGCTCGGCGGCTTCGCCGGCTACCCGTCGCTCGGGCACGTGGCGTTCTTCGGCATCGGCGCGTACGCGGTTGTGCTGTGGTTCCAGCATCACGACATCACCACCGGCTACGAGCCGTTCCTGTTGCTGCCGTTGATCGGGCTCGGCGCGGTGCTGGTCGGCCTGCCGATCGGGGCGATCGCGATGCGCACCCGTGCCGACGTGTTCGCGATCGTCACCATCACCCTGCTTTTTGTCGGCCAGACGCTGGCCTTCAACCTCCGCGACCTCACCGGCGGCGCGCAGGGGGCGTCGGTCGTCCCGGCGCCGTTTCCCGCCGACGGCTACGAGATTCCCTTCTACGACGTGCTTCTCGTGCTGCTGGCCGTCTCGATGGGGCTGACGTGGGCGACGATGCGATCCAAGGTCGGCCTGTCGCTGGCGGCCGTCCGCGCCGACGAGGAGAAGGCCGCCGGCATCGGCGTCCGGGTGCAGACGGTCAAGCTCCTGGCGTTCTGCGTCAGCGTCGGCCTGACCGCGATGGTCGGCGCGGTCTGGGCGTACTACGAGGGTTTCATCTATCCGCAGTTCGCATTCGACCCGTTGATCAGCGTCGCGATGGTGCTGATGACGTTCCTCGGCGGCCGGGCGACGCTGTGGGGGCCTGTGCTCGGGGCGTTCATCCTGGAGCTGGCCCAGCAGTACTTCGCGTACAGCCTCGGCGCCAGCCAGTTCTACCTGATCGCGTACGCGCTCGTCTTCCTGGTGGTGATTCTCCTGATGCCACGCGGAATCCTACCGTCCATACAGGACCGACGATGGCGGCGCGGACGGCGGCGGATCGTGGACGCGCGGCCGCCCGCGGCGGGACACCTGCCGTGACCGCGTTGCTGGAGGTGGACGGCGTCTCACGCAGCTTCGGTCCCGTGCCGGCGCTGCGGAACGCGTCCCTGACCGTGGAGCGGAACTCGATCACCGCCCTGATCGGCCCCAACGGCTCGGGCAAGACCACGATGTTCAACGTCATCACCGGGTATCTGCGCGCCGACTCCGGCCGCATCCGCTTCGACGGCCACGACGTCACCGCCGCCCGGCCGGCCGCGCTGTGCCGACGCGGCCTGTCCCGGACGTTCCAGCAGGCCAGGGTGTTCGAGCAGCTCACCGTCGAGGAGAACCTGGTCATCGCCGGCGGCTTCAGCCTGGCGCAGCTGTTCGGCCGACGGGTCAATCGCCGTGACCGGCACCGAGCCGCCGAGCTGATCGACGAGTTCCACCTCGGCGACGTCGCCGACCTGCCGGCGTCGGGACTGTCCTACGGCCAACGAAAACTGCTCGAGTTCGCCGCCGTCCTGATGAGCTCGCCGACCCTCGTCCTGCTGGACGAGCCGACCGCGGGCGTCAACCCCGTCCTGATGGAGACGATGGAGCACCACATCCGCCGCCTGCACTCGACCGGCATCACCTTCCTCGTCGTCGAGCACGACATGACCTTCGTCATGCGCCTGTGCGACCCGGTTGTCGTCCTCGACCAGGGCCGGGAGATCTTCACCGGGTCGCCCGACGCCGTGCGGGAGAACCCCGCGGTGCTCGACGCGTACCTGGGGGCGTGATGGCCGAGCCGATCCTGACGCTGCGCTCCGTCATCGCCGGCTACGGCGCCGGCGACATCCTCAAGGGCGTCGACCTCGACCTGCACCCCGCCACCGTGACCTGCCTGATCGGCCCCAACGGCGCCGGCAAGAGCACGGTGCTCCGGTGTCTGAGCGGCCTTGTCCGCCCCCGCTCAGGCAGCGTGGTCTTCCGCGGCGAGGCGATCGACCGACTCAGCCCGCGACAGCGGCTCGATCGCGGCATCGTGCACGTGCCTCAGGATCGCAGTCTGTTCCCGGCGATGACCGTGCGGGACAACCTGCTGATGGGCGGCTACACGATAAAGGACCAGAAGCAGGTCAGGAAACGGGTCGAGCAGGTGGCCGAGGCCTTCCCGATCTGCGCGCAGCGCGCACGCGACCATGCCGGTTCGCTGTCCGGCGGCGAGCAGAAGCAGGTGGAACTGGCCCGCACGCTGGTGCTCGATCCCAGCCTGGTGCTGCTGGACGAGCCGTCGATCGGTCTGGATCCCAAGTCCCGCCACCAGGTCTTCGCCACCATCCGTGGCCTCGCCGGCCAGGGCATCACCGTGTTGCTGGTGGAGCAGAACGCCCGCAGCGGCCTCGCGGCGGCCGATGTCGGGGCCGTGCTGGAGACCGGAGTGGTCCGGCTCGTCGACAGCGGCGCCAGGCTGCTGACCAATCCCGAGGTCGCGCGGCTGTACCTCGGCGGCCTCACGCGTACGACCAACCCGCAGTGACGACAGGGTTCGTCGGGCATGGACAGGCCGAGGACCAGCCGCGGGTCGGCGCCCGACCGGGTTCACCAGTCGGGCGCCGGGAGACGTTGCCTCAGTTTCCGGAATTGACCAGGCGCACCCGCGCGTTCGGCAGGGTTGCCCGACCGGCGGCGACCATCGCGAACGCCGTCTTCGACAGGGCCATGCATCCGTTGGCCCGGTTGGCGATCCGCACGTTGACGGATTTGCCGTTGGCCGGGTTGGTGACCTGCACCGTGCTGCCGACCGGGAACATGGCCGAGCCGGCGGTCATCCCGGCCGCCCCGGTGTAGGTGGCGGTGCAGGTCGTCTGCGTGCCAGCGGAGCCCGCACCCATGCCGCCGTAACCGCCCATGCCCGTTCCGCCGCCCATGGTGCTGGTCTGCGACGTGTCGGTCTGCGACGTGCTGGTGTCCGTGGACGTCGCGGACGGGCAGGTGTTCGTGGTGGACGAGTCGGCGGTCGTGGTGTCCGTGCTCGACGTGTCAGTCGACGTGGACGTGTCGCTCGTCGTGGTGTCCGTGGCCGACGGGTCGGACGTCGTGGTGTCGGACGTCGTGGTGTCGACCGTTGTCGTGTCCGTCGCCGACGGGTCGGACGTCGTGGTGTCGGTGGACGTCGTGTCAGTCGGCGGCGCTGTCATGTCGGTAGTCGTGGTGACCGTGGTGGTCGTGCCACCACCCTTGCCTCCCTTGTGTTTTTTCTTGTCGCCCTTCTTCTTGGCGTTGTCCTGCGCCGCCGCCGTGTCGCAGCCGGCCGCGCCACCCGCCTGACCGGCGTACTGCGTCGAGCCCGCGGGCACGGTCGAGGTGCTGGCCAGGCTCAGCCCCTCCAGCGAGACGATCAATCCGCCGAAGAGCACCGCCAGGCCGACGAGGACTGCACCCAGGCGAAGCGAGCGTCGACGCTGTTGACCTTGGAACCAGTTCGTCAGAGCCATGCGGACCTCTACGACAACCGTGTAGAAGCGGTTCATCACATTTCACATCGCTTGGCCACCAGCTGCCGCTCGGTGTGATCGTCAACTGGCTCACTTTTTGCCCGTTGACGCACGGATCCGTCCCAGCGCCCAAAACATCGCCACCACGAGGGTGGCGGCGACAAGCCAACCACCAACCACATCGCTCACGAAGTGCACGCCCAGACCCAGCCGAGTGAATCCCGTGACAGCGACCACGACAACAGCGAGGAACGAACAGATCAGGCGTGCCGGTCGTCCAAGCCTCGGCCAGGCGAGCACGAGCAGGACGGCGCACCCCACCGCCGCGGTGAGCGCGTGGCCTGACGGGAAGGAAGGACCGACGGCCTCCGACACCGGATGCGTCCACTGTGGTCGAGATCTTCCGACCAGCGTCTTCAGTCCGCCCTCCACAGCTGCCGCCAACAACACGGCGCCGAAGGTCCACGCGGCCATCAGCAGCTGCCGCCGCCACAACAACCAGGCGCCCACGATGGCCAGCAGCACCCGGAACGTCCATGGCCCGAACAGGTCTGTCCAGGTCTGCAGGCCGACAACGAAGGCCGGATTGTCGAGCGCGTAGCCGTGCAGACCTCCGGCGACGGCGATGTCGACAGCGAGTAGCGGGGAGAAGGCGGCCAGCACGGCGACCGTGACCACGAGACTGGCCACTCCCAAAGCGACGGCCAACACGCTCGCCGCGACGCCGCCCGGTCGATCCACATCGGTCATGGCTGAACGGTCCGCACTACTGACATCTGCCCGCATTCCACTTTTCAGGAGACCTTGCTTCCCACCGAAGCCTCGCGATAGAGACCCTCGAAGCGCGCAAGCGTGCTGCCGATCTCGTGCTGCGTGACAAGAGCACGGCCCGCCGCGCCCATGCGGACTCTCGCCGCCGGGTCTTCGATCATGCGACGGAGCCGATCGGCGAGCGCCGGGACATCACCCGGCGGATACAGCCACCCGTTTCGACCTGGCCGCACCAAGTGGGGCAACGCCATCGCATCAGCCGCGACGACCGGCTTACCGGCGGCGAGCGCGTCCATCGTGGCGAGGCTCTGCAACTCGGCAGTGCCGGGCATGCAGAAGATGTCGGCCCTGCGGTAGGCGGCGACCAGAGCCGCCTCGTCGACATGACCATGGAAGGTGACGTCGCCAGCGATCCCCAGCCGCCCGGCCAGCTCCTGCCACGCCCCGCGGCACCTCCCGTCGCCGACGATCTCGACCCGCACGCGGCGATCGGGACGGAGCAGGTGCACCGCGCGCAGCAACTCGTCCACCCGCTTCTCCTCGTCCAGGCGTCCGACGAACAGCACGTGCGGCAGGAGGTGCTCCGGAAGCGAAGTCTCGTCGTGCTCGGGAAATCGGTTGAGATCGATGCCGCATGACACGGCGACCGCCGAAGGCACCCCATTATCGGCGAGCAGCCGAACGGCGCGGTCCGTGGGAGCCGTCACCATCCGAGCGGTGCTGAGGACCCTTCGCAGATCCCGCCAGGCCAGGTGCGCGGCCGCCGACTGCACGAGCCTGGGCACGCGCAGATGCCCGTACAGGTTCTCCGGCATGAAGTGATTCGTCGCCACCAGCGGAGTGCCGCGGCGGCGGGCAGCCCCGACAAGCGCACGTCCAAGCAGAAAGTGCGCCTGGATGTGCACGACATCGGGCTTGACCTCATCCAGCAGGTCCCTCGCCGCCCGAACAGCTCGGAACGGCGGACACACGCGAAACGTCGGATGCAGGGGCGTGCCCCAGGAACCAACTCGATGCACGGTCACCGGCCCGGACGATTCGACCGCCGAGCGGGTGCCGGTCGACGGGCACAGCACATGCACGTCGTGCCCACGGCCGGCCAGTCCAGCTGCCAGTCTGAACGCGAAGTTCGCGGCGCCGTTGACATCCGGCGGATAGGTGTCGGCGCCGATGACGATCCGCAACGGCGACTGCGCGGCCTCGATATCGAGAAGGGGAACCGCTGGCTGCGAGGTCATGCGAGCCAAATTACTACATTAATGTAGTAGGTTGCTGTCGGTTTCGTGTCTGCCCGACGGGCGGCGCCCGATCAATCCTGACGCTGGCGGGCTCGCAGCAACTCCAGACCGACCGGCACCAGCGACAGCACGACGATGACCGCGATGACCGGCAGCAGGTACTGGTCGATGCCGGGAATGCTGGCTCCGAGGGCGTAGCCGGCGAGCGTCACCCCGATCGTCCACAACAGACCGCCGAGCGCCTGCCAGAGCGTGAATGTCTTGACGGGCACCGACAGGATGCCCGCCAAGGGGTTCAGCACGGTGCGGACGATCGGAATGAAGCGGGCGAGCACGATCGCCTTACCGTGGCCGTAACGCTGGAACATCTCCTCCCCGCGGACGATCCCCTTGGCCAGGTGCGGGTTCCGGCTGCGAGCCAGCAGCGCTCGGCCACCACGCCGGCCGAGCTCGTAGCCGACCTGCGCTCCGACGAGCGCACCGACGACCGCCGCGAGCAGCACGAGAGGCAGCGACAGGTGTGCGGCCGCGGTGCCGCTGGTCGCGCACAGCACCCCAGCGGTGAACAGCAGCGAATCGCCGGGCAGGAAGAACCCGATCAGCAGGCCGGTCTCGGCGAAGGTGACGATGAGCACGCCGAGCGCGCCAAGGCTGCCCAGCCAGAACGACGCGGACAAGAAATCCAGGCTCACGATTGACTCCCACTGGTGGGCGCTCTATCTACTACAGTTGCGTAGTAGATGAGCTCAATCTACTACACTTACGTAGGAGGTGGTTGCATGCCGCGACGGACGAAGGGCAGCCTGGAGCGGGCGGTCCAGGCCGTGCTCTCCGCACACCAGGAAGCGATGACAACGGCGCAGGTGCGCGACGCGCTCGGCGGCGACCTCGCCTACACGACTGTTCTCACGGTGCTGACCAGGCTGTTCGACAAGGGCGACATCGTCCGCGAACCGGTCGGCCGCGGCTACGCGTACTCCGCGCCGTACGCCCCGGCCGATCTGACCGCACGGCGAATGGCGTCGCTGCTCGGCGAACGTGACGACGACCGCGCCGCGGTGTTGACCTCCTTCGTCGACCGCCTCGGGCCGGGCGACGAACACCTGCTGCGCAGTCTGTTGGACCGATGACCGCCGCGGTGTCGGCCGCGCTCGCGGCGATGGTGGCGTTCACCCTGGTCGCTCCCAGACTGGGTGACCGGCTGCCGCCCGCCGCCGCGGCCCGCGTGCTGACGATCGGCAGCCTGGTCGTGGCGGCCTCGACCGGCTTCGCCCTCTCCGTCCTGGCCCTGACCTGGCTCGGACAGTCGCCGCCGATCGCGTGGCTGGCCGAGTGGTCGGCAAGCGAACTTGACGCGGCCAGCCCCGTGCCGGCGTTCGTCGCCATCATCGGCCTCGCGCTGCTGTCCGCCGCCAGCCTGCGGCTGGTGATCCGAGCGGCCCGCCGCGGGCGAGCCCTCATCGACGTCCACCGGGCCCATCACGGCACGTCGAACGCGGTGATCGTGGTGGACAGCGAGCAGCCGGACGCTTTCACCACGCCGTGGCCCGGCGGGCGGATCGTCCTCACCTCGGCGCTGCTGGCCGCGCTGACACCGGCCGAGCAACGGGTCGTGATCGCGCACGAACGCGCTCATCTGCGCCACCAGCACGCGTGGTGGTTGCTGCTGGCCGATCTCGCCGAGGCCGCGAACCCCCTGCTACGACCGACCGTCGGCGTTGTCCAGCACGCCGTCGAGCGCTGGGCCGACGAGGAAGCCGCCCTGGTGATCGGCGATCGCACGCTGGTGGCTCGGACTGTCGCCCGGGTGGCGCTCCTTCGGCACGACACCAACGCCCGCCAGGTCGCGCCAGCGGCAACCGGCGGCCACGTGCCACGCAGGGTCCAAGCGTTGCTGTCAGCGCGCCCACGGCGTCAACCGTGGCTCACCATGGCACTCGTGCTGTTGCTGGCGTGCAGTTTCCTGGCCACGTTCGCCGTGCAGCGGACTGGCGACGCACTGTTCGACCAGGTCGCGACCGTCCAGGACCGATAAAGGGCCAGGCGCTCACGTACATCGCGAAGCCGACCGCGATGGAGACGATGTTCGTCACCAGCACCGCATGACCTCCGTCGCGGGCAGGAGAATCGGCCCGGTCGAGGTCATGGTTGGCTCCACAATGGATCCCGAGGCGTTGTCTCACGGGCGAGCAGCACAACCCCGGCGACCGCGAGGCAGGCACAGCCCACCAAGCCCAACGCGACCGTCCGCGTCAGGCCGCCTGCCTCACCGAGCAGCCCCAGCCCGACCGCGACGCCAAGCATCGGATCGATAACAGTCTGACAAGCCACGACCACCTGCGGCGGCCCCGACGCATACGCGTGCTGCACAAACCACATCCCCGCGGGCAGCGCCGCGAGCATGCCGACCACCGTCGCCGGATGAACCGCGGCGATCCCGCCGAGTCGCACATCGACAGCGATAGCGTGCACGAACACCGAGACCAGCCCATACGCGGTGCCGGCCGCGGCGGCATACGCCAGGCAGCGGACCCGGCCGCCGGTGACGGCGCCGACCAGAGCCAACCCAGCGACGACAGCCGCCGTCATCAGACCCGTCCGAAGCTCGACGCCCGGCGGCAGCGTCGGCACAGTAGACCGCTGAGCAGCGAGAACAACGAACAGGCCAACACCGATCGTGCTGGCCGCGACAGCGAACCCGGTCGCCCGGGTCAACCTCCCGCCCGCCGACCGGACGGCCAGCACAGTGGTCATCGCGATCGCCACCACGCCGACCGGCTGGATCACCACCAACGGCGCGAGCCCCAGCGCGCAGGCGTGCAGGGCCGCGCCCACCGTCGTCAACACGAAGCCACTCATCCACCGCGGTGCGCGCACCACCCGCAGCCAGCCCCTGAGTCGCAGCCCGTCCGTGCCGGCCGCGGCATGCACGGCCGCCTGCTGCATCCACGCGGCCACCGCGAAGCAGCACGCGCCGGCCACGGCCAGTGCGATCGCCGCCCAGATCATGCCGACGCCCCGTTCACCCGATGTTTGATCTACTACATTTGAGTAGTAGCTAAGACCAACCTACTACAGCCATGTGGTAGGACGCCGGGAGGTGCGGGCGGCCAGCGCCGCGCCGGTTCACCAAGCAGAGGTGTCGCAGCACCGGCGCGGTCGTGTGCGGCCTGGGTTCACTTGACCGCGTAGCGGTGTACCGGGCGCCCAGCACGACCGTACTCAAGGTGTAGCTGGACGGCGCCGCGGCGGTGCAGCTCGCTCAGGTACCGCTGCGCGGTCGGACGACTCACGCCGAGCCGCTCAGCGAGCGTGCACGCGCCGAGCGGCTCGTCCGAAACTCGCACCGTGTCAAGGATCTTCCGCATCGTCGGTGGCATCATGCCGGCGGCCGACGTCGACGGGGTCGCGCCCCGCAGCAACGTGTAGAGAGCGTCCACAGTGTCCTGGTCGGCTTCGCCGGCGCCGCTGGTCTGCGTCCGCCAGAGCCGGTACGCGTCGAGCTGGTGGCGCAGCTGCGGCAGCCCGAACGGCTTGACCAGGTAGTAGATCGCCCCCATGTGCATTGCGGACCGCACGGTGGCCAGGTCGCGGGCAGCGGTGATGACGATGCAGTCGGGCGCGGCCCCATCGGCGGAGTTCAGGTCACGCAGCAGGGAGAGGCCGTCGCCGTCGGGCAGGTAGAAGTCGAGCAGCAGCAGGTCCGGCGCGGAGTCGAGGACGGCCTTCCTGGCCTGGGCCACGGTGTGCGCCTCGCCGACGCACGTGAAGCCGGGGATCCGTTCCACACTGGCGGCGTGGATGCGAGCCACCCGGTAGTCATCGTCGACAACAAGCGTTCTGATCATCTCGCCACCTCCAACTCGGGTGCACGCAACGGAAGCTCGACGTCGAACCGCGCGCCTGGACCGGGTGCGACCTCGATCGAGCCGCCAGCACGCCGCACGAGCCGGTGCACCAGCGCCAGTCCCAGCCCGCGCCGCATGCCGCCCCGCGTCGACTTGGTGGAGTAGCCGTCGAGGAAGATCTTCTCGACCTCCGCCGGGGAAATGCCCGGCCCGGTGTCGCTCACGGCGACGTGGGCCACGCCGTCGATGTCGGTGATCCGCACAGAGACCTCACGGGGCTGCGGTCCGCCGGCCACCGCGTCCACCGCGTTGTCGATGAGGTTGCCGAGCACCGTCAGCAGTGGATCGGTCTCCGCATACCCGCGGTCCAGTCGCGATTCCGGGTCGATGATCAGTCGCACGCCCGACTCGGAGGCCGTGGTCACCTTCGCCACCAACAGCGCGGCGAGCTCGGCCGGCGCGATCCGGACCTGGATGTCGTTGGCCTGCGCGGCCGCGCCGCCCGCGACCTCGGCGAGGTAGCGCACGGCCTCGTCGAACTCCCCCAGACCGAGCAGACCGGACAGCACATGCAGGCGGTTGGTGAACTCGTGTTCCTGGGCGCGCAGGGCATTGGTCAGACCGGTCAGCGCGTGCAGTTCCCGCATCATGCCCTCCAACTCGGTGCGATCGCGCAAGGTCACCACGTTCCCGGCGGTCCGGCCGGCGAGCAGCACCGGCATCCGGTTCACCACCAGCAGGCTCTCATCGGTCAGCACGACCTCGTCCCGGCCGAGCGGGCCGTCCACAAGCAGGTCTCGCAACCGCCCCGGCGGCAACAGATCCTCCAGCGGCCGCCCGGCGCCGGTGCGGCGGATGCCGAGCAGCCGGCGGGCTTCGTCGTTGAGGACGCTGACACAGCCTTTGGCGTCGATGCCGACGACGCCTTCGCGGATGCCGTGCAGCATCGCCTCGCGTTCCTGCAACAGCGCGGCGATCTCGGACAGCTCCAGCCCGAACGTCACGCGTTTGAGGGCGCGGGCGAGCAGCCACGAGGCCAGCGCACCGATGCCGAGCACAAGCAGGGAGTACAACACGATGACGGCGATCTGGGCATCGACCTGGCTGCTGAACTGCGTCTCCGGGATGCCAACGGACACTTCGCCGATGATCGCGCCGCCCGACGCGCGCAACGGCACCCGTGCGTTGGCCGAACGGCCCAGACTGCCCGAGTCGATGCCCACATGGCCGGAACCATCAAGTGCGACAACGGGTTCCTCGAGGCGTTGGCCGATGAGCGACGGAATGGGGTGCGAGTATCGCACGCCGTCGCGGTCGGTCGCCACGACGTAGCTGGCGGTGGTGTTCCTGCGCACCTGCTCGGCGATCGCCTGCACTCGGTGGTCAGGATCCTTGTGCGCCACCGCGTCGGCGACCTCGGGTGTCTGCGCGACCGTGTAGGCGATGTCGAGCGCACGCTGCTTGTACTGGCTGTCCAGCGTCTCGCCGGTCAGGTTCGCGTACAGCACGGCGCCGGTCGCGATTGTCATCAGCAGGATGGCCAGCACGCAGAGCAGGATCTGGGTCGCCAGCGGGCGGGTGCGCCACATGGCCACTCCGATCTGCCACGTCTCGTCGGGGCGTTGGCGAATGACATCACGCCGTAACGCCGATGCCAAGCAACCGGTCCGTTTTGCCGCAATCGTGACTGAACGGAATGAGCAGAACTCCGACAGACGCACTCCTCGACGGATACCGAGCGTGACATTTCACCGATCGGGCTGAGCTTCGCCGGGGCGAGCGGCGCGGGCCAACAGGTCGGGCTGGCGTTCACCGAGTCGTCGCTGTACGTCGGCCAGAACAGCGACGACAGCAGCGGGACCGTGAACTCCGGTCCGGGCACGGACGGCGCGCTCTACGCCACCGTCAACGGCGCGGGTGGGTGGCGCGGTGTCAGTTAGGTGGGTGGTCGCGTTTACAGCGGGCTTGGGACCGGAGGAGGGGTTAGGGGTCCGTTACGACTTGGCGGGAGGCTTGGAAAAGCGCTTTCCTGAATCGAAGCTGAAGCCTGACACGTTCGGGTACATGTTGCTACATAAGGGAAATCGATCTCTAAATGCCGGTATTATAGGGCCATGTCAGCGATCCTGGATGTGCCCGCCTATGCCGAGTGGTGGCGGCTGAGCGAAGGGGCGTTGTGGGCTGCCGGCGGGGAGATTGAGGAGCGGCGTCGGGCTGATTATGTGCGGCAGGTGGAAGTGGTGGCGGAGTTGTGGAATCGCACCGGCCGGTTGAAGGATGATCGGTCGGTGATGGTTGCGGATCTGATGGCGTGGTGGAAGGTCACCCGGAGCGAGGCGAAGGATCTGTTGCGGCATGCGGAGTTGTTCCGGCGTGGGGCGATCCACGAGGCAGCCAGGGAAGGTCTGCTGAGCAAGCAGCATCTGACCGTCATCGACAAGACGCTCGCCGAGGCGCCCGAGCCCGACCGGGACGAAGTCGAGGCCATCGGGCGGCTCAGCCGGACCATCCCCAACCCCATCCGGCGAGCGCTGATCATTCGAGATGGCGGGTGTGCCTTCCCGGGCTGTGGAAGGAGACCCCGGCAGTGCGCGGCCCACCACGTGGCGCACTGGGCTGATGGTGGACCGACCAGTGTGGACAATCTGGTGTTGGTGTGCGGAGCGCATCATCGGCTGATCCATCATAGCCACTGGACGGT
>Ga0137412_10003675_pt1 | contig 12234 bp, 11 predicted proteins | sample CZODoug2_1_16fun_FD_122160 | JGI IMG/M metagenome (GOLD analysis project Ga0137412, IMG submission 122160) | Vadose zone soil fungal communities from Angelo Coast Range Reserve, California, USA - CZODoug2_1_16fungal (Hybrid Assembly) | ecosystem: Environmental > Terrestrial > Soil > Vadose zone...
GCCCGGGCGCTGGTCAACCGTCCGCAGGTGCTGTTGCTCGACGAGCCGCTCGGGGCGCTGGATCTCAAGCTGCGCGAGCAGATGCAGATCGAGCTGAAGGCGATCCAGCGTGACGTCGGCATCACCTTCGTGTTCGTCACGCACGACCAGGACGAGGCGCTGACGCTCAGCGATCGGCTGGCCGTCTTCAACCAGGGGCGGATCGAGCAGGTCGGCACGCCCCGCGAGGTGTACGAGCGGCCGGAGACGGCCTTCGTGGCCGGCTTCGTCGGGACGTCGAACGTCCTGACCGGCGAGTCGGCCCTGCGCGTGTACGGCGAGGTGGGCCTGTTCGCGATCCGCCCTGAGCGGATCACCGTGTCCGAGGCGTCCACCGGAGCGAAGGGCGATGTGCGCGTCACCGGCGAGGTGCGTGAGCTCGTATACGCCGGTGCCGAGACCCGCGTTCTCGTCGAGCTCGATACCGGCGACACCGTCATTGCCGTCCAACACAACGTGAGCGAGAACGGATACCACGCACTGCGACGGGGCCAGCAGGTGTGGCTTTCTTGGAGCCGGCAGCAGGCCGTCTCTCTCGAAGGGAGCTAACGATGTACAAGATTCGTCGAGTCGGCCCGATCGCCGCGCTGGCAGCGCTCGTGCTCGTGGCCGCCGCCTGCAGCAGTTCGAAGTCCAGCGGCGGGACGGGTGACCCGCCGAAGAAGGACCTGCAGAAGTCGGTCGGCTCGGGGGAGGGTGCGCTCAACATCATCGCCTGGGCCGGCTACGCCGAGGATGGCACGGACGACAAGAAGGTCGACTGGGTGCACCCGTTCGAGCAGCAGACCGGCTGCAAGGTGAACGTCAAGATCGGCAACACGTCCGATGAGATGGTGCAGCTGATGAAGACGGGCCAGTACGACGGCGTTTCCGCGTCGGGTGACGCGACGTTGCGACTGATTTACGGCGGTGACGTCGCGCCGGTCAACACCACGCTCGTACCGAACTACGCGACCGTCGCCGAATTCCTGAAGGCGAAGTCGTGGAACTCGGTCAAGGGGCAGATGTACGGCATCCCCCACGGCTGGGGCGCCAACCTGCTGATGTGGGATCCGAAGAAGGTCTCCGGCGAGCTGGACTCGTGGTCGGCCGTGTTCGACCAGGCCAGCAAGTACAAGGGCAAAGTCACCGCCTACGACTCGCCGATCTACATCGCCGACGCCGCGCTCTACCTCAAGGCGACCCAGCCGGACCTCGGCATCAAGGACCCCTATTCGCTGACGTCCAAGCAGCTCAGCGCAGCTGTAGATCTGCTCAAGCAGCAGAAGTCGAGTGTCGGCGAATACTGGGCCGACTACACCAAGGAGGTCCAGGCGTTCGAGTCCGGGACGTCGGTGGTCGGCACCACCTGGCAGGTGATCGCCAACACGATCAACGCCGACGGCAAGACCGCGGTGAAAACCGTTCTGCCGAAGGAGGGGGCCACCGGCTGGTCGGACACCTGGATGATCTCGTCGAAGGCCAAGCACCCGAACTGCATGTACAAGTGGATGGACTACATCGTCTCGCCGAAGGTGAACGCGCAGGTCGCCGAATGGTTCGGCGAGGCGCCGGCCCAGACCAAGGCGTGTGACCAGACGAGCGACAAGACCTTCTGCGCGACCTACAAGGCCCTGGACGCCACGTTCGCCGACCAGATCGCGTACTGGACGACGCCGCGCCAGCAATGCGTCGACGGCAGTGGCAACAACTGCACCGACTACTCGCAATGGGTCACCGATTGGCAGGCGATCAAGAGCTGAGCAGCACCGCGGTCCGATCGCGAGGATCGCTGTCCGCGTTCTTTGCCACCAAGCGGCGGACGCGGCTGGCGATCCTCCTTTCCGCGCCCATGTTGTGGCTGGTCGTGGCCTACCTGGGCTCGCTGGTCGTCATGTTCGTCTCGGCGTTCTGGACGACGGACTCGTTCACCGGCAACGTCATCAAGACGACCAGCGGGCAGAACCTGCACGACGTCTACACCAGCGGCGTGTACTGGCGGGTCGCGCTGCGAACCGTCGAGGTCGCGCTGGTCGTGACGGTGATCGACGCCGCGATCGCGCTGCCGGTGGCGTTCTACATGAGCAAGGTGGCGGCCCGGCGCACGCGGCTGCTCATGGTCGTCGCCGTCCTCACGCCGCTGTGGGCGAGCTACCTCGTCAAGGCCTACGCCTGGCGGACGTTGCTCGCGCCGGACGGTCCGTTGAGTTGGCTCACCGGTGGGCATACGCCGGGGTATGGATTCACGGCCACGGTGATCACCCTGGCGTACCTCTGGTTGCCCTACATGGTGTTGCCGGTGTTCGCGGGCTTCGAGCGGTTGCCCAACGGCCTGCTCGAGGCATCGTCGGACCTGGGCGCCCGCCCGCTGCGCACCGTTCGATCGATCGTGCTGCCGACCGTCTTCCCGGCGGTCCTGGCCGGGTCGATCTTCACGTTCTCACTGTCACTCGGCGACTACATCGCGGTGGGCATCGTCGGCGGCAAGACGCAGCTGCTCGCCAACGTGATCTACGGCCAGCTCGTGACGGCGAACAATCAGCCGTTCGCGGCCGCGCTGGCGACGATGCCGCTGATCGCGATCGTCCTCTACCTGCTGGCGATGCGCCGTAGCGGTGCGTTGGAGAACGTCTGATGCGGCTCTCGCCCGGCCTGCGCTGGACGTTGCGGGTGATCACCTGGCTCGCGTTGCTCTTCCTCTACGTGCCGCTCGCGATCGTCATCCTCAACTCGTTCAACAAGTCGCGTACCTTCGCGTTCCCGCCGACCGGCCTGACGCTCAAGTGGTGGAACGCGGCCGCGCACAACAGCGGGGCCCTGGACGCACTGTGGACGAGCGTGAAGGCCGGGCTCGGCGCGACGGCGGTCGCGCTGGTGCTCGGCACGATGGCCGCGTTCGCGGTGCAGCGCTATCGATTCTTCGGGCGCAACGTGGTGAGCTTCCTGGTGATCCTGCCGATCGCGCTGCCCGGCATCATCACCGGCATCGCTCTCAACGCCGCGTTCCGTACCGTGCTCGATCCATTGGGCATCGGCTTCGGGCTCACCACGGTGATCATCGGGCACGCCACGTTCTGCATCGTGGTCGTCTACAACAACATCCAGGCCCGGTTGCGGCGCACGGGTAGCTCGCTCGGCGAGGCGTCGGCCGACCTCGGGGCGACCGGCTGGCAGACGTTCCGGTTCGTGACGTTCCCGACGCTGCGCACCGCGCTGGTGGCCGGGGCGTTGCTGGCGTTCGGGTTGTCGTTCGACGAGATCGTCGTGACGACGTTCACCTCCAGCCCGGACGTGCAGACGCTGCCGTTGTGGATCTTCGGCAACCTCTTCCGGCCGAACCAGGCGCCGATCGTGGACGTCGTGGCGGCGGTGCTGATCGTGGCGGCGATCCTGCCGGTGTGGTTGTCCCAGCGCCTCGGCGACGACACCAGCTCAGGTCGCATCTAGTGCCGGCAGCTAGTTACGTGCCTCTTGACCTGTCTCATTCTGCGTGATTCAGTTCGGCATTGTTGGAACAGCTGGCGTCATCCCTGGGTATTGACGATCTTGCGAAGGTAAGTCAACAGAATCACACACAGGGGCTGGGGGCGGCTGACCCGGCGCGCCGGTCGAGCCGGCCCGAGCTGAAAGGCTGGCCATGCCCCGTCCGAGGATTTTCGTTCTGTTGTCCGTAGCGGCTCTGGCCGTGACCGCGGCCGTGGCGCCGGCGAGGGCCGCCGCACCCGTCCAGGCACCAGCCGCAGTACCGGCCCACACCGCCGCGGCCCAGCCGTATCTGGGTTGGTCGTCGTGGGGCACGTTCCGGTGCGATATCAGCGATCAGATCGTCCGGGCCCAGGCGAAGGCGATGCATCAGCAGTTGCAGTCACACGGCTACCGCTACATCAACATCGACTCCGACTGCGCGAACTTCGTCGACGGGTTCGGCCGCAAGATCTATGACCCGGCGAAGTTCCCGGTGGGCATCGCCCCGATCGCGTCCTACGTGCACGGCCTGGGGCAGAAGCTCGGCGTCTACGCCTATCCCGGGATCCCGATCCCGGCCGTTCAGGCCAACACCCCGATCGCCGGGACGCCGTACCACGCACAGGACATCGTGTTCGCGCCGGACGGCGTCCATCCCGGCAACGACCTGTGCCAGTACGGCAACACCTTCCAGAACACCTGCCGCATCGACTACAGCAAGCCGGGGGCGCAGGAGTTCATCAATTCGTGGGCCGCCCTGATGGCATCGTGGGGCGTCGACTTCCTCAAGCTCGACGCCGTCTCGCCGGGATCGAGCACCACGAGCTACGACACCCGTCCCGATGTGCAGGCCTGGTCCAAGGCGATCGCGCGCAGTGGTCGCCCGATTCAGCTCGTCGTCTCCTGGCACCTCGACGTCAACAGCGCCGCCTTCTGGCAGGCGAACACGAACGGCTGGCGCGTCGATGACGACATCGAGTGCTACAACACCTGCTCGACGCTGACCACGTGGTCCAACCCGTTCGGCTACACCCGCGACACGATCCTGTCCCGGTACTTCGACGCCGTGCCGTGGGCGCAGTTCGCCGGACCTGGACATTGGAGCAACCTGGACTCGCTGGAGATCGGCAACGGCGCCGCCGATGGGCTCAGCGACGTCGAACGCAAGTCCGCGATGACGCTGTGGGCGATTGCCGGTGCACCGCTCTACAGCGGGGACGACCTGACCAAGCTCGACCGGCAGGGAGTGTCGCTGCTCGGCAACGACCGGGTCGTCGCCGTCGATCAGGCCGGGGTGGCGGGGCACCTGGTCGGCGCCACGAGCCCGTATCACGACTGGTCCGATCAGCAGGTGTGGTCGGCCCACGAGCCGGACGGCTCGTACGCGGTCGCCCTGTTCAACCTGGCCGGCGTGCCCCAACCGGTCACGGCCAATTGGCAGGACCTCGGCTTCTGCGGCACGGCGAACGTCACCGACGTGTGGTCCGGCGACGGCCTGGGCCGGCCGGCCGATCGCATCACGAGGACGCTGCCGGCGCACGGCTCCAGCCTGCTGCGCGTCCGGCCAACCAAGTCAGGAAGCTGTGGGCGGCCCCCGGCGCCGCAGCCGACGCAGTCCTACGAGGCGGAGGATTCCACCAACACGATCACCGCCCCGGCCTCGGTCAGCGGCTGCAGCGGCTGCGCGGGCGGGCAGAAGGTCGGCAATCTCTACAACGGCGCCGCGGTGCGATTCAACGACGTGGAGGACGCCCAGGGCGGCACGTACACCCTGACGATCCGCTACGCGGCCGATGACGAGCGCACCGGATACGTCAGCGTCAACGACGGTGCCGAGCAGCTCATCGGCTTCTTCCCGCGTACCGGGGGTTGGGATACACCGGGCACCTACCGCATGCGGGTCACGCTGCACGCCGGCACCAACACGATCAACTACGCCACCCACGCCGGACCGGGCGACTTCCCCGGCCCGCGCACCTATTCACCCGACCTGGATGGCATCTCGGTCACGCCCGTTCGTTGAGCCTGGCTGGGCCCCCGCGCGCTCTTGGCTAGGCCGCAGCGTCCTCGTCGGCCGGGACGGGCGGGGGCGGTTCGGGCGGCTCGAGCGGCGCGTGGAGCGCGCGCACGGCCGTGTTGAGGAATGCGATCAGCGGCACCGCGATGAACGCGCCGGGGATGCCGCCCAACGTCGTTCCGGCCACCACGGCCAGCAGTACGGCCAGCGGGTGCACGTTGACGCTGCGGCTCATGATGAACGGCTGCAGCACGTGCCCCTCGACCTGCACCAGCACGGTGATCGCGATCGCGACGACGATCGCGCTGATCAGGCCGTTCTCCAGCAGCGCGACGGCGACGGCCAGGGCGCCGGTCACGGTCAGACCCAGAAGCGGGATGAACGAACCCATGAAGATCAACACGCCCAGCGCGGCGGCGAGTGGCACCCGTAGCACGAGGAGCAGGATCGTGATCGTCACGCCGTGAAACAGCGCGATCAGCATCTGCCCGCGCATGTAGCCGCCGAAGGTCTGCCAACCGGCCGCGCCGGCTCGGTCGACCCGCTCGTGCGCGGACCGAGGGAAGAGGCTGACCACCCAGCGCCATATCTTGTCGCCGTCGCGCAGCAGGTAGAACGTCGAGAGCAAGATCAGGAGCAGCGCGGTGATGAACTCCGACACCGCCCGGACCGTGGTGATCGCGCCGCTGATCAACTCGCCCGGATGGTCCTTGACCCGGTCGGTGATGCTGCTGCTGACCTTGTCGATGTCGCTGGACTTCAGGTGTAGCGGGCCGTTTCGCAGCCAGTCCTTGGTGTTGTCCACCACGGAGGAGATCTGGTCGCTCAGCTGGGTCCAGTGGCTGCTGACCTGCCAGCTGACGAACCAGCCGATGCCACCGAGCACGGCCACCCCGATCAGCAGCGAGATCAGTGCCGGCGCGGATCGGGGGCGGCTGATGACCGTCCGCAGCCGTCGTTCGAGCGGATGTAGTACCGCGGTGAGGAACAGCGCGAGGATGAGGGAGAAGACGACCAGCCAGACCCGGGTGAGGATCCGGATCAGGACGTAGACACCGACCGCGATGACCAGCAACCGCCACGTCCAGGCGGCAGCCACGCGCACCGGCCAGGTCACGCCGTCGACCGGGTCGCGGCCGCTTGCGCGAGGGTCCTCGGGTGGCTGCGGTCCAGCGATGGGGCGACGTGGACGCGCCCCCAGGTTCGGGTTCGCGGTTGAACGCGACTTGGACTTGTCCGCCTCGGTCACCTCGTCACCCTCGGCATCGTGGCGCTCCCTCTCCCCGGATGGTGACGACGAGCAGGATACCGACGACCCTAGCCAGACGGGGCGCGACGGGCCCGTTCCCAGGAGATGCCGAAACCGATCGCGAGGACGGCTCCGATGATGCCGGCGAGTCCGATCGCGTGCGGCGCGCCGATATGGTCGCCGATGAGGCCGAACGCGGCGATGCCCAGGCCCTGGACGGCGATGAGCCCGGACTGAGCGAGTCCGAACGCCTGACCTCGATGGTGGTCGGGGACGATGCGCATGAACGTCGTCGACGCCTGAACCTGGAAGGCGCTGAACAGTCCGGTTGCGGCGAGAAGCAGCACCGAGACGACGATGCCGGGCCGCCAACCGCAGATGATCAGCGGCAGGCCGGCCGCGAACGCCATCGGCCCGATCATCCACGCGCGTACGCCGGGAGGTACGAGCCGGACGAAGAGGCCGGCGCCCAAGGCGCTGCCGGCCGGATCGGCGGCCATGAACACGCCGACCGCCGTGGATCCACCGCCGATCGCCGCGACGTAGGACGGGGCCACCCCCTCGGGCACGACGTAGAACGCCGCCAACCAGGCGAGTAGCACCAGCGACCGCAGGCGTGGGTCGGAGAAGACAGTGCGCGCACCGTCGAGCATCCAGCGGCGATAGGGCAATTCCGCGCGGTCGTCGGTACGCACCGGTACGGGCCGGTGCTGCACGAACCGTGTGATCAACAGTGACGAGACGGCGAACGTCGCGGCGTCGATGCCCAGGCCCCAGTTCGGACCGATGGCCCCGACGAGGACGCCCCCGAAGCCGAAGCCGGCCAGTTGCGCGAGTTGGCTGGACGTGGCCCGCAGGCCGGAACCGACGACGTACAGGTCGTCGGCGAGGATCGCCGGGATGGTCGCCGATTCCGCGGCCGCGAACGGCGCGGTGGTCAGAACAGCCAGTACGACCAGCACGCAGATGACCACCAGCGGCAGGTGCGGGATGGCCGCCACGCCGTACAACGCGGCGCGGATGAGATCGCAACAGACCATGACCGCGCGACGCGGGAATCGGTCGGCGATGCCCGCGAGCAGTGCACCGCCGAGGATGGCGGGCATGTAGGTCAGCGCGTAGACGAGCGCGGTCAGAGCGGTCGAGTCGGTGCGTTGGAACACCAGGATCGCGAGGGCGACCCGGGCGATCTGGTCACCAGCGATCGACTGGGCATCAGCGAGCCAGATGGCCCGGAATTCCGGGATGCGAACAACATCCCCGAAGGTCGCCGGTTTCGTGCTTCGCTGGTGCATACCGTCCCTCTCGACCCCCCGGTCGGCAAACCCTAACCGGTGGGCTCGACCGGGTGTGAAAGAGAGGTCGCTCCCGGTAGCGGTTATGCGGGCAGCCGGCGTCTCGACGTCGTGGCGTCATTGATCAACAGCCGATGAGCTAGCGGTTTCGCAAGCCGGCGGGCTGTTGATCACGCCGAATGGAGACGGTCAGTGTGCGAATACGGGCACTATCTGCGCTCGGGCCAGGGTGTGGAACACCAGGTTGAAGGACACCACCGCGGCACTCGTGTCGGCGTCGACGCCGAGCGACTCGACGTCCACGGCGTGCACCACGAAGTAGTAGCGGTGTGGGCGGTCACCCGCGGGCGGCGCCGATCCGCCGTAGTCCTTGCTGCTGTAGTCGTTCCGTACATGGAACGACTTGCCGGGCAGCACCGCGTCGACGTGGCCGCCGCCGGTGGGCAAGGACGTCGTCGAGACCGGGACGTCGACGAGCACCCAGTGCCAGAAGCCGGACGGGGTGGGTGCGTCCGGATCGAAGCAGGTCACGACGAAGCTCTTCGTACCGTCCGGAAAGCCGGACCAGGCCAACTGCGGGGAGGTGTTGGCCCCATCGGGCTCCGCACTCGAATGGACGTATGCGTGGTCGAGCTGCTCGCCGTCCACGACGTCGGTGCTCGTCAGGGCGAAGCTGCCGACGGCGGGGAGGAGCGAGTACGGATCGGGTGCCACGGGTCGGTCGAGACTCATGAGCTCACCCTAGTGTCGCGCTAGGGAAGTATGTTCACCATCTGCGGCGCCAGGATCGACGATGGCTGCGTTGTCGTCGTCGGCCATACAACAGCGGTATGGCCTTCCTCCTCCGCCTTGCCATCCCCGATCCTGATCACCGCATCTGGCAAACGACTTCCCTAGCGCGACACTAGTGTCGCGCCAGCGCGACACTGGAACGCGTCGCGTACGGTCCTTGATATGGATCCCGACGCCCGGCCGCTCGTCGTCGGGATCGGGGGCTCGACCCGGGCCACATCGCTGACCGACGAGCTCCTGCGGGCGGCGCTCGCGGAGGCGGCCGGCCGCGGCGCGCACACGGTGGCCTTCGGCGGCCGCTTCCTGGCCGAGCTCCCCATCTACGCGGCCGACGACGACCCGGCCGGCGGGGATGCCGCTGAGCTGGCCAGCGCGGTCGCTCGCGCCGACGGCCTCATCATCGCGACGCCCGGGTACCACGGCGGCATGTCGGGCCTGGTGAAGAACGGTCTCGATCACCTGGAAGCACTGCGGGACGACGTCCGGCCGTATTTGCAGGGCCGGGCGGTGGGCACGATCGTCACGGCCGCCGGCTGGCAAGCCTGCGGGACGACGCTCGTGTCCCTGCGCTCGACGATCCACTCGCTGCGCGGCTGGCCGACGCCCTACGGCGCCACGATCAACACCGCCGAGTCGGTGTTCGACGAGGGCGGCACGCCACTCGAACCGATCGTGGCCGCCCTGCGCCTGGTCGCGACCCAGGTCGTCGACTTCGCGCTGCGGTCGGTGCGCTGATCGGGTCGCCGGTCACGGCGAGCGCAGGTGCAGTGTCTCGAGACGAGCGACGTCGTCCGATGTCAGACGCAGAGATGCGGCGGCGACGTTGTCGATCAGATGCTCCGGCGTACCGGTACCCGGGATCACCAGCACGTGGGGGCCCTGTTGCAGCGCCCAGGCCAGGCGCACCCGCGCCGGTGTGACCTGGTGTTCGCGCGCGATCGCGAGTACCTCGTCGGGCTCACCGCCGCCGGAGCCCGCCTCGCGGCCCGCGCCGGCACGCACACCACCGGCGCGATGGCCTGGGCCTCGGCCAGGTGCTCGGGCCGGGCGTTGGAGATGCCCAGCTGGCGGATCAGCCCGGCGTCGCGCAGCTCGGCCAGCGCGCCGAAATGCTCGGCGATCGAATCGGTGGGGTAGGCGCGGAGGTTCACCAGGGCGAAACTCTAGGTAGCGGGGTTGCCTCGTTTTTAGCTGCAACCATTGTGGCCCTGGTTTCGTGGATAGTTCTTCGACCGCTTCCCAGTGGCGCGCAAGGAGCCGCACGAAATCCCACCGATTAGGATTTCGTGCGGCGGGGCTAAGGTGGACGATCTTCGCCGAATTTTCTATGGCCACCCTAGCTTCATCGAACCTGGTTCTGATATGCCGATCGTTGGTGATGACTATCCAACCATTGGCGGCGACCACCGGTATCCAGTCAACGTCATCGGAAGGGATCGTGTCCGCGACGGGTGGATGGCTACCGACCACGACGTCGTCTCTTAGCTGCATCATGGCGAGACCAACGCCGGCAAGATCCTCGTCAACGAAGTACCGAACGTCAGCCAGGTTAGGCAGTCGTCGCGGGCTCACGCGATTGCAGGGTGTACCTGGTCATAGCCAACAGCTTGCCGCACGTGATCCGTGTTCAGGTCGTACCACTGTGCGACCTCGGCCGGGTCCTCACCTCCGCGAACGAGGCCGGCGATGGTTCTGACGCGGACGTTGTGCCCAGCAATAGTCGGCTCGCCACCACGCTTGAGTGGGTCAAGGCGTACTTCGGGGAAGTCTGGATCAGGCCGTAGTCGTCGGACTGAGCCCTCTACATCGTCGAACTCCACAGCCTGGACGAAGGCGTCAACCCAGGGAGCAAGCATGATTTGATTGGTCGCCACTTCGACGGCGAACTGGTCGGGTAGCCCGGCGACTTGCTGAGCTTCCCACAGCATCCTGCGGCCCTTGGCTCGCACGTACGGAGCAGAGTGTGCGAGCGGGTACTTCTCGTCAAACCGCTTCCGCAGCTCCATGACGTAGATCCGTAGTTGCCTTGTACGGATCTCGTCGATGTCGCGGTACCCGGCGAAGAGTCTCGCCTCCACGAACTCGCCCCACGTGACCCAACTCGTCTCGCTCTTGCTTCGTCGAAGGATAGGCTCGTAGTCAGTCCTGGCTCGGCGGTAGCCGTTCAGCCATCTGCTAGCTGTCCCATTGGACAGGTTGAGCAGCCGGTCTACCTGCGGATACGTGTAGACCGGGCGCTCCATCAGTGACACGACTTCGCCCATGGGTACACGATCGCACAACTCCGCAGAGTTGTGCCGATGTGATGCTGATCGGGCGTGGCCGGGTGCTACGTTCGGGGCACTCCGGGTGCACAACTGCCGAGAGGCGGGGCCCTGCGAAGGACTCAAATGAGACTGTGATGGAGACCGCCGCGCGGCGGTGGAGCTGGTCCCAGGTCGACTCCACCGCCGTTTAGGCTGGTCAGACTGTGCGGAGGCGGAGGGATTTGAACCCCCGGTCCCGTGAAGGACTCCTGTTTTCAAGACAGGTGCATTCGGCCGCTCTGCCACGCCTCCCTGGCTAGGAGGGTAGCGGGCTCAGTCGGGGAGGTCGCCCAGGTGTTCCAGGACTCGCTCGAAGATGCCGGCCAGCGCGGCCTGGTCGGTGGGATCCAGCAGGTCCACGAGGTGCGAGCGGACGCCCTCCACGTGGGTGGGGGCGCTGCCGCGCAGGCGGGCCATGCCTTCGTCGGTCAGTTCGGCGAACACGCCCCGTGCGTCGTCGCCGCAGTCGACTCGTCGTACCAGGCCCGCGGCCTCCAGGCGGGTGATCTGGTGGGACAGCCTGCTCTTCGACGAAGCTACCTCGCCCGCCAGCTGCGCCATCCGCATTCTGGCACCGTCCCGTTCGGACAGCCGGACCAGAACCTCGTAGTCGGCCAGGGCGATGCCGTGGCGATCCTGCAGTTCGCGGTTCAGTTGCTTGCGCAACAGTTCGCTGCCGATCACGTAGGCCCGCCAGGCCCGCATCTCGTCCTGGCTCAGCCAGCGCGGCTGGTCCGCAACGTTCGTCACAGGTCAAGGTTACGGCGAGCAGGGCAATCAGGCAGACTCCACACCCTCTGATTGTCGGGGACGGAGGATCATGAGGGCACGCACGCTGTTATCCACCATCGCGATCGCGGTCGGGCTGGTCGTCACACCAGCCGCCGCGGAACCAACAAGCACGACCGATGTTCGGCTCATCGCGTTCAACGATTTCCACGGCAACCTGGAGCCACCTGCCGGCTCGAGTGGCCGGGTCACCCTGCCGGACGGCACCACGGTCGACGCCGGTGGCGCCGCCTACCTGGCCACCCACCTGAAGAGCCTGCGCACGAAGAACTCGGTGGTCACGTCGAGCGGCGACAACATGGG
>Ga0137412_10003676_pt1 | contig 12233 bp, 13 predicted proteins | sample CZODoug2_1_16fun_FD_122160 | JGI IMG/M metagenome (GOLD analysis project Ga0137412, IMG submission 122160) | Vadose zone soil fungal communities from Angelo Coast Range Reserve, California, USA - CZODoug2_1_16fungal (Hybrid Assembly) | ecosystem: Environmental > Terrestrial > Soil > Vadose zone...
CCCAGAAACAGCGCGGTGAGAAGATAGATCACCATGATCATGCCGTGCATGGTGATAAACTGAAGATATTGGTTCGGGTCGATAAACGAAAACGTGCCGGGGAATCCGAGTTGCAGCCGCATCAGCCACGACAGCACCAGCGCAACCATTCCGATGGCCATCGCCGTGATCGAGTACTGGATGGCGATAACCTTGGCGTCCTGCGAAAAGACATACCTCGTCCACCAGCTTTTCGGATGATAGAGCTCGACCTCACCCACTTCGGCCGGCGGGATGCCTGCGACTGTGTCAAACGGGATATCGACCATCGGAATACCCTCCTCGGTCCTCTCTTCAGCGAGGAGTTCGCCTTACGATATGCGGCGTCTCCTCATAGGTATTTTCATTCGCTTCCTGTCTTATAAGCCGCCTTCGTGCTGCGCTGCCCCGACAACTCGGCGAACGTCCGCTGCTTCTCCAGCCACGCGTGATACTCTTTCGCTTCCTCTACGATGACCTTGCTCCGCATCTGCGCATGCGCGGCACCGCAGAGTTCCGCACAGAGAACCTCGAATGTTCCGGTGCGGGTGGGCGTGAACCAGTAGTACGTAACCGAGCCGGGTATCATATCCATCTTCGCCCGGAACTCGGGCACATAGAAATCATGCAAGACGTCAATTGAGCGAAGCAACACCTTCACCGGTTTCCCAACCGGCAGGTGCAAGTCGTCGTTTTGAACGACGACGTCGTCTTGCCCGTGTGGATCATCAGGATTCAACCCCATCGGATTGTCGGAACTGATATTGCGCGCATCGGAGGTGCCGAGCCGGCCATCCTTTCCGGGAAGCCGATAGCTCCACATCCACTGCTGTCCCATGACCTCTACCTCGGTCGCATCGGCCGGAACCGTAACGAACTGGTGCCAGACAACCAGCCCGGGTGCCAACATGGCTGCGACACCGATTGCAGTCCCGACGCTGAGCCACCATTCGAGCTTCTTGTTTTCGGGATTGTAGGCTGCCTGCCTTCCCTCCTTGTGACGAAAACGGAAGACACAATAGGCCATGAACAGGACGACCGCGGAGAAGACCGCCCCGGTGATCCAAAACGTCAGGGTGATCGTGTCGTCGATGTAGCCCCAGTTTGAGGCGAGCGGTGTCCACCACCACGGGCTGAAGAGGTGAAACAGCACCGAGGCGACCGCAACCAAAAGCAGTATGAGTGCTACAGCCATCCCTTATGCATCCTTGCCACCAAAGGCTGTGGATACGATTTTTTAAAGGGCGGAGCTCACGTTTGTCACGACGGCGGACTTCACCTTCGCCATCGTCGTGCCTCTTGTCTCGCCCATTCGGCCGGTCGCGACGTCAAACAACACACGAAATACACGTCACGGCCGCTCATCTCGTCGGAGCTGGGGCGCCTAGAAAACAAGATGGTACCCGCCGCGCCTGCCGTCAATAGCTCAATAAAGGACAGTGTCACGCTCCTGATCTGGCGCCTGGAGTGCACAATCCGGCGAGCATCCGTCGGCACATCGTTTGGTGACGCAACGCAACAAACGACGTGTGCAGATGCACAATTCACCCAACCGTGAGCGCCATCTTGCTTCCTGCTGCCATCGCGCTAAAGTCACTGCACCGGTCGCGACAGGTGCCGTCCGGCAAAGCTCCATCTCGTTGAACTTGGTTTGCCGGGCTCGATCGCGATTTTCGCGTCTGAGGAGATGTGCGCGATTTGACGGCGCGCCGTTCCCCTCCTGCGACAACGAGCAAGGAGACCGGGGCCATGGCCACACGGTATTTCGCAAGACCTAAACTACAATGGTTCGGCGTCTCTACCGCCTTTGTCGTTCGCAAAATCGGTCTTTCCGACTTGAGCGACGCGCTGCGCCTGGGCTGGGAAGACTTCAAGGCCATACCTACACACGCCGTTGTCCTGTGCGTGATTTATCCGATTCTCGGCCTTGTTCTGTTCAGACTGGTCGTTGGCTATTCCGTGCTGCCGCTGCTCTTTCCGCTGGCAGCGGGTTTTACGTTGATTGGTCCTTTTGCCGCGCTCGGCCTCTACGAACTCAGCCGCCGCCGAGAGCGCGGCGAGGAGGCCGCAGCGTGGCACGCTATGCAGGTGCTGCGCGCGCCGTCTTTCGGCGCCATTCTCGAGCTAGGCACGCTATTGTTCGTACTGTTCGGGATCTGGATCGCCACCGCGGACGCTATCTACATAGTAACCTTCGGCCACGCTCCGGCCGCAAGCATCCCTGATTTCGCAAGACGCGTCTTGACGACGCCGGAAGGTTGGTCGCTCATCATCGTCGGTTGCGGTGTCGGCTTCCTGTTCGCCGTCGTGGCCCTGTGCGTCAGTGTTGTGTCGTTTCCGTTGATGCTCGACCGGCATGCGTCCGCGATAGACGCAATCCGGACGTCGCTGCAGGCCGTGATGGAGAATCCATTTGCGATGGTCGTTTGGGGACTGATGGTTGCGGTACTGCTGGTGATCGGTTCGCTACCGCTCTTCGTCGGTCTCGCTGTCGTTCTTCCGGTGCTCGGTCATGCCACCTGGCATCTTTATCGAAAGTTGGTGGAGCCTGACCCGAATCCCCCGGAAGAAGAGCCCCGCCCGCCGATAGGTCACCGCTATGCGGCGGATTTCCCGGCTTCTCTCTTCCCCTGGAGCCGTGAGAGCTAGTGATGCGAGGCCTGTAAGCCACAGCGGAGGTCCATCATGTCCATAGCTCCCACACTCCAGCGATACTTGACTGCGGAAAACATCCAATACGATGTGATCCTGCACGACCCTACCTACCATGTCATCCGCACGTACCGCCGAGGCTTGTCGGATTTCGGGGGATCGTTTGGCCAAGGCAATCGTGCTGCGGCGCAATGCCGGCTATATGCTCGCCGTCCTGCCTACGTCGCATCACCTTCGCCTTTCGGATTTGAGGGACCAGCTTGGCGATAATGTTGAAATGGCCGAGGAACCCGAGATCGATGCGCTGTTCCCGGACTGCGCGCACGGGGCTGTTCCGCTCCTCGGTCACTGTTACGCGCTGCCTCTCGTGGACGACAGCATCGAGGCGCAGCCAGAGATCTATATGGAGGCGGGCGATCACGAGACGCTGCTCCGTATAAGTCATGCGCAGTTTGCTCGCTTGATGGAAAATGCGCGACACGGCCGATTTAGCGAGAAGCTGCTGCAAAGCATGAGCAATTCGATTGTGTGGGGGTAAGGTGCCCTTGCGACCGCGTCAAAATCGCCGTTCATTGCGAAGCTGCGACAATGGAAATTTGACAGATTGCTGTCGAAAAAATTGCCGGAGCTTGCGTTCGATGGAGGATTCAAATGACTACGGTGCGACAGTTGCTTGATCAGAAGGGCAGGCACATTTGGTCTATTCACCCGGATGCTACCGACTTCGATGCCGTCGCGAAAATGGCTGAAAAAGACATTGGATCGTTAGTGGTGATGGAGGGCGAGGAACTCGTTGGCATCATCACCGAAAGGCACTATGCGCGGAATGTTATTCTCAAGGGTAAGACGTCTCCCGCAACGCCCGTGCGGGACATCGGAAGGCGAGGTCACGCATCTGCATGTCGGCCTTAAGGGCACGATGAATGCCCTCTTTCTCTAGGACCTCGCCGACAAGACGCGCCGCGGGCTGCGTGGCCGTGTCGAGCTTGGCAAATCGGGCGGCGGTAACTCGTATGGCTATGACGTCGTCAAGCAATTCCAGATAGATGGCGAGCCGATCCGCGGCGATCGCACGATCAACGCGGCGGAAGCCAAGGTGGTTTGCCGTATCTTTCATGACTATGTCGTTGGCAGATCAGCAAAGCGGATTGCTGCTGAGTTGAACAGAGATGGAATCTCGGCGCCGGGCGGTGGCGATTGGGGTTTCAGCACGATCAACGGCAATGCCAAGCGCGGCAATGGCATCTTGAACAACGAAAATGTATATCGGTTGAATCGTATGGAATCGGCAGCGTTTCATCAAGGACCCTGAGACAGGCAGGCGCCAGGCCCGACCAAATCCAGCGGCTGAGTGGATAGTTCAAGAAGTGCCAGAATTACGCATTATCGACGATGAACTCTGGAACGCAGCAAAGGCGCGACAAGTCGCCATAAGATCAAAGCGCGGAAAAGATGGCCGGGAGGAGCCGAATAGTTTCCGCGACCGTCGGCGCCCGAAATACATATTCTCGGGGTTGATAAGGTGCGCATGGTGCGGTGGCGGATACGCCATGATCTCGGCCGATCTCATCAGTTGCTCGACGGCCAGGAACAAGGGAACTTGCGAAAACCGGAGGAGTATCCAGCGCGACCGGCTGGAGCGGCGGGTATTGAACGCCCTGCGGTATCACTTGATGGATCCAACGCCGTTCGAGGAATTCTGCGGCGAGTTCACGCGCGAAATGAACCGTCTTCGGATGGAAGGTTCAGCCTCCCTTGAGATCGCGCGCTCGGAGCTGAAGAGGATCGAGCGTGAGCTCGATACCCTGCTTAATTTGATCCTGAAGGGCGGCGCGGCGGATACGATCAACGCCAAGATGGTCCAGATTGAAGCTCGAAAGGCCGAGCTTGAGCGGCAGGTGGCCGATGCCGAGATCCCGCCGCCCCTGCTCCATCCCGAGATGGCGACGTTCTGCCGTGAACAAGTCGGTGCTCTCCATGAGGCGCTACAGGATGATACCGAGGCAACCCGGCTCAAGGCCGGCGAGGTTTTGCGTTCGCTTGTGAAGGAAATCATCCTTACCCCTGAGGCCGGCGAGTTGAAGATCGACGTCCGGGGCGATCTCGCCGGAATCTTGGCGATTTCCCTCAAAACGAAAACCCCGGCCACGGGGACCGGGGTTTCGCAAGTTGAGATGGTTGCGGGGATAGGATTTGAACCTATGACCTTCAGGTTATGAGGCCGAAGGTCGGAATGAAAATCAAGGAACGCTCCCGCCCGCATCCCAGGCCAACCGAACCGATTCGTCCTATTTGCACGCCACAGCTACCCAGCAGCCATACCTGCGCACTTGATTTCTTTCTTGCCGGAGAAGCCCACGATCTTATTGCCTCAGACCGATTATGGTTCGGGGCGCAGGCATGCGCGGCAAGGACGAAAAGACTCGGGTCGAGGCATTAGGGTCGCCAAATAGTCGGGAAATGCCGCGTGCTATGAAGCGTCCTCGCAAGAACCGTGGCGTGCCGCCGCCCGCGACGTTCGATGTCGATACGCTGCCGGGCAGCTCTAATTTGACGGTGTTAGAGGCAGCCGCGGTCATCCGGCGCACGCCTGGAGCGCTAGAGCAGTGGCGGCGCGATCCAAACCACCCGCTGAAATGGCGCTACGTCGACGGCCGCCCGCTTTATCGTGTCGATGCGGTGCGCGACTATCTGGCCAAATGCGATAAGACCACTAAGCCGCCCCAGCCGCATAATGCTCGCGGAGACGGCCGAGCAATTCGGCCTTGATGGGGTCGAGCGGATTTGTCCGCTGCAGGCGCACGACCTTGCCGACTCGTGTCGAGCCGACCAGCTCCGCGATGTAGTCATGAGCCGCTTCGAACGCCATCTTGCGGATGATCCACTGTTCGTCGTGATTGTAGACCTGATCGATTCCGCTTGGCTTTTGCCCGACACACAGTCGCTGGATTTCGTTATCGTAGCCGCAGCGCGACATAATGGTGCGCAGCGTGCGCCGCAGATCATGCATGGTGAATCTGGCGACCTCGGCCTCCTTGATCAGGCGCGCAACCATCTTGGTGAAGCCCGACATCTGCCCCCCGGTCTTCGGCGACGGGAACACATAGTCAGAAGTAGCGCGCTGAAAATGTTTCGCCGCTGCCAGCACCTCATCGATCGGCTGCGTGCGCGGCACGTCGTGGTGTAGACCCATCTTGGTCCAGGCTTCGTCGAAGGTGATGCGGTCGTCCAGGATATGCCTCGACCATTCCAGCATCGTCGGCTCGCTGCGGCGCGGACCACCGAGTAGGCACAGCCGCGTCAGCTGTCCAAACGTGCCGAGCTTACCCGCCGCCTTCCAGACCTTGATCACTTCATCGTCGGTGAGCGCGCGACCCTTCTGTCGGCGCCCGACCCGCTCCGCGCGAGTCTGTTTTGGATTTCGATAACCGGCGAGAACGTTGGTATCGACAAAACCTCGGCTCACGCACCATTCTATAAAGGTGTGGGTGTGCTTGCGCATATCATCGGCAGCGCCGCGCTTGCCGGTGGCGGCGATCCTGTCCGCTTCCGCGACGATCTGCCGGCGCGTCAGGGATCTGATGTCCTTGGTCAGATGCCCGGCCAGACCGCGCCGCATCGCCGACAGTGCAACCTGCCAGTTCACGATTCCACGCTGTTGCAGCGCCCTCTCATACGGCCCCCTCGCCTCGATCAGCTCGCCCAGCGTCTTCCGCTCTTTTGCGGCCAGCTGTTGCTGTTTGGCTTCGCGCTTGGCGGCGTTCGGGTCGCCAGTGCGCACCAGATCGCCGGTCGCGATCTTGGCGGCGGCGCGCGCGTCTTTTTCCTTGAACCTCGGCCAGGCGCCCAGCGTCTTGCGCTGCGTGCCATCGACACCCGGCTTGGTGAACAGATAGACCCAGCTCTTGCCACCGCTGGCGCGGACTCTGAGCGCAAGGCCCGGCTGTACGGTGTCGTAGAGATAGACCTGCGATTTGCCGGCCGGCAGCTCGAGGCGCTCAACGGCGGCGTCGGTGAGCTTGACGAATTGCTGCTGCGATTCGGACCTGAAACCTTTTCCCTTGTCGGGGTGAGACATGAGACCTTTCCCGCGATTCTGTGCCCCGATCTGTGCCCCAAGGGAGAATTGGCCTCGGGGCACAGCGAGGGCACAGATTTTGACCTATGGCCACGTGTGGTCGATTGAGGTCAAATATTGCAGGAAATCCTTACACTGCAAGGTCTTTTTCGATTCCGCGTATGGTCTGCTATGGCCGCCTTGGAGCCGCGGTTCTTCCTTCACACGGGAGAGGTCCAAGGTTCGATCCCTTGTGCGCCCACCATCCCCCTCCTCGCAAGCATCCGGACCACGACGGTGGTGGCAAGCGTCGCGCCCCCCCCCCGAAGCCAGCCGGCTGTGTAAGAGACAATCGTCGTGGCGCGTGACGCGTTGCGTCAAGACCTGATCTCGCCGTAGCAGCCCATGGTCCGCCAAAGGCCTGCCCACACAATGCAACGAGTGTGGCGACGCGTTGTTCGCGTCATCTAAAAGAGACAACAAGATGACTCGCGTTCTCACAAATAACTGATTGCAAAAACGGAACCCCTATCCGCCGGTTCCGTTATGGTGCGCCGGCAAGCAAAACGGAGGTTCTCGCATGCGCAAACTGATCATCGCCACGACTGCCATCGCCTTTCTGTCTTCGACGGGATTCGCGGCATTCGCACAAGACAAGAGCACGGCCGCGCCCGCGGCCAGCGGCGACAGCATGAGCAAGGGCGACATGTCCAAAGACAAGATGGCCAAGAAGAGCAAGAAGTCGAAGAAATCCAGCGACGACACCACCAAGCAATAAGACGAGTACGCGCGGACGGCTTGGTTAAACGACTTTGCCCAGCGACTTCGTCATTCACTTGGTTAAATCACTTGGCCGCCCCACGGGGCGGCCTTTTGTTTTGGGATGGGCTGTCAAAGCCGCTACGTCACCCGGCGCTGCTTTGCGCCACTTCCCATCATTTGGCTGCCGGCCGCACCACAAGTGCGGGCTTGGTGACGCCGTCCAGTCCGGTCAGCATCAGGATCGTCAGCAGCGCGTTCTGCGGGCCGAGATAGGCGTCGACCGGCTTGTACCATTCGTTGCGTGAATGCCAGTTGCCGCCCTCGCCGCCGCCGCCGATCGTCACCGCCGGAATGCCGAGCGACATCGCAAGATTGGAATCGGTGGACGAGCCGGCAAAGGTCACGCGCGGGCCGCGGGTGATCGCCGTGACCGCGCGCTGGGTCGCCTGCACGATCGGCGAATCCATCGCGACGATCCCGGCGGGCCGGTCGCCGATCAGCTTGATCTCGACCGAGAGCTGGTCCGACGTCCAGCGCGCGTTTTCTTCCGCGACTGCCTGCTTGACCAGGTCGAGCAGGCGCGCCTCGAGCTTCAACAGCTCTTCGGTCGAGTTCGAGCGCATGTCGACTGCCATCCGCGCCTCCGAGGCAATGGCGTTGACCGAGGTGCCGCCGCTCACGGTGCCGACCGTGAAGGTGGTCTTGGGATCGGAGGGCGTCTGCAGATCCGCGATCTTGGCGACCGCGCGGCCCATGGCGTGGATCGCGCTCGGCAGGCCGAACTCCTGGAACGAGTGTCCGCCAGGGCCTCTGAAGATCATCTCATAGCGATGGCTGCCGGTGGCCTGGTTGACGACCCGGGTGATGCCGAGCCCGTCGATCGAGATGAACCCGTCGATGTCGGCATGGTCGCGGAACAACGCCTTGACGCCGCGCAGATTGCCAAGCTCTTCCTCGCCGACGGTGCCGACGAACATCACGTCGCCCATGGTCGCGACGCCGTTCGCGTTCATCGACTTGATCAGCGACAGCATCGCGGCGAGCCCGCGCGCATCGTCGCCGATGCCCGGCGCGCGGACCGCGCCCTCGCTTTCCCTCACCGCAACGTCGGTGCCTTCAGGAAACACCGTGTCGAGATGCGCCGAGACCACGAGCTTCGGCCGCCCGCCGCCGCTGCCCTTGCGCAAGCCGATCACATTGCCCTCGCCGTCGATCGCGGCGTCCTTGAAACCCAATTCCTGAAAGCGCTTCAGATAATATTCGGCCCGGACGTTCTCCTTGTAGGGCGGCGCCGGAATCTCCGTGATGCGCTTCTGCTCGGCGAAGGCCGTGTCGTCGTCGGCCTTGATATCGGCAAGTGTCTTCATCACCGTGGCGCTGGCTAGCAAGGCCTGCGTGGCGGCGTCCATGCCCGATCCGCTCGAAGGCGTTTCCGCTCGGGCCTGCGTTGCGATCACGGCAAGCGCAGCCGCAAACGCGGCGCGCGCAAGCCTGATCTTTGTACTGGTGTTCTTGTTCATGTGAGCCCTCCCTTGATCTATCCCGAAGACAGCCCCGCCTCTTTCAGCCGTTCCGCAAACCACGTCGTCAAACCGCGATCGATCGCGCCGCCGACATAGACTTCCGGATTGATGACGCGGCCTTTGGCGAGCGTGACAAGCACGCCGATTCCGTAGGCGAACCACAGATGCGGATCGGTCAGGGCCTTGAGCTTGTGCCGATCATGCTCCACCGGCTGATGGTTGGCCGCCTTCCGGACTTCGACCGCAAGGAGATGATTGGGAACGGCGCGCTTGTGCACGACGATATCGGGATAGATCGATTTGCCGAGCGCGTCGTCGGTCGAGACGATGGTGCCCTTGGGCAACCGCAAGGTGCGTTCGCCCAACCGGTTATAGTCGCAATCGACGTCCCACCCGGAAAACTGCTCTTCGATCTGTACCGCCAGGCGGTGCGTCACCGCACGCTCGCCAAGGTCCCTCTCGAACAGATAGGACTCGCGCGCGTAGAATTCCCGCAGCGCGGCGACGAGTTTGTTCAGCTCGGCGTGCACGACGCCTCCGACCAGGACAGAACCAGGAACTACATATGCACGTAGCCGCAGATGCAAGCGGCGCCGGTACGGCGCCTTACATCTGCACTTCGATCAGTCGCGGTCCCGGAGCTGCGATCGCTTCGGCGAGCGCCTTGTTGAACTCGTCCGCCGTGGTCACGGCCCGGCCTTCGACGCCCATGCCCTTGGCGAGCGCGACGAAATCGATGGTCGGCCGGTCGATCTTCAGCATGTCCTGCGCGCGCTTGCCGGGCTCGCCGGCGCCGACGCCGTCGAACTCGCCGCGCAGGATCTGGTAGATGCGGTTGGCGAACACGATGGTCACGACGTTGAGGCCCTCGCGCGCCTGCGTCCACAGCGACTGAATGGTGTACATCGCGCTGCCGTCGCCGACCATGCAGATCACCTTGCGGTCGGGACAGGCGACCGCCGCGCCAGTGGCGACCGGCGTGGAAAAGCCGATCGAGCCGCCCATGTTCTGCAGCCAGTCATGCGGGGCGGCGGCGGCCGTCGGCGGGAAGAAGCCGCGGCCCGTGGTGATCGATTCATCGACGATGATCGCGTTTTCAGGAATCGCGCAGGCGATCGCCTGCGCGATCGAGGCATGGTTGAGCGCCCCCGTCGGCTTGTTGAGCTCGATGAGCTTTTGCGGCTTGACATCGGCGGGCTTGGCGCCGAGCGCGTCCGCCAGCGCCTCAAGTGCAGCGACCGAATTTTCGCCCCAGGCGGTCATGCGGTGCACCTCGCAGCCCTCCGGCTTGAGGATGCTCGGCTTGTTCGGGTAGGCGAAGAACGCGATCGGCTCATTGGTCTCGACCAGCACGATGTTCTTGAAGTCCTTCAGGATCGGCAGCGCCAGCTCGATCACATAGGGAATGCGGTCGATCGAGAAGCGCCCGCGGCCGCGCGCCATGCGCGGATGATAGGTCTGGCCCATCACCTTGCAGCCGGTCTTGCCCGCGATCTGCTGCGCCAGCGCCAGGCCCTGCTCGGTCAAGGCCTTGCCGGTGATCAGCAGCAGGTTCTGCGCGCCGCCATCGTGCAGCACCTTGGCCGCTTTCTCGACGGCGTCGGTCGAAAAGCCCGCGGCTTGCGTTTCGGCCGGCGCCGGCGCGATGCCGTCGGCCTCGTTCCATGCGGTGTCGGCGGGCAGAATCAGGGTGGCGATCTGCGGCGGCGTGCTTTTCGCGGCTGCGATCGCAGCCATGCCGTCGGCGGAAACCGATTTCGCATTCGGCGAGGTGCGCACCCATTCCGACATCGGCCGCGCCAGGCCCTCGATATCGGAGGTCAGCGGCGCGTTGTAGCCGATATGGTAGGTGGCGTGCTGGCCTACGATGTTGACGATGCCGGAATGTGCCTTCTTGGCGTTGTGCAGATTGGCAAGGCCGTTGGCGAGCCCGGGGCCGAGATGCAGCAAGGTCGAGGCGGGTGTGCCCTTCATGCGGAAATAGCCGTCGGCCGCTCCCGTCACCACGCCCTCGAACAGGCCCAGAACGCAGCGCATGCCCTCCACCCGATCGAGTGCGGCGACAAAATGCATCTCCGACGTGCCGGGATTGGTGAAGCATACGTCAACACCGCCCGCCACCAGGGTCCGCACCAGACTTTCCGCACCGTTCATTCGTTCCACTCCCGTTCGCCAGCCGCATCATGCGGAAAAAGCCTGCCCTGCACTTGGATCGCAAGTCCAAGGCTTGGATCGCAAACCTTGGATCGCAAGCCGAGGCAGGTTTACGAAAAAGATCATTCTCAAACAACAAGCTAGAGCGCGATAGCCGATCGTCCCAAGGCATCGCGCGCCGGCAGGTATCGCGATCTCAGGTATCGCGATCTGGTGACGATCAACCATTGTTCGCGCTATTCGTCAAAGGGGTTGGCGAACGCGAGCACCCGATCTCACGCGGGAGTGGCTTGCGAAATTGCGCCGACTATGGCCTTTCTCGGAGCGTATTCTCCTTTTTTGCGAGGACGTGGAAATGACCCGGACCTTTGTTGCGCTGGTTGCGGCGGCTGCGCTGTTTGCGGGCGGTCACGCGCGCGCCCAGAGCTTCGACTCGCGGGATGTCATGGGCGGCGGCCCGAATTTCTTCGGAACCGGGGCAAGCCCGATTCCGCGCGAGACGGTCATGTACCCGAGCAATTATGCGCCGGGCACGGTCGTGGTTAATACCGCCGAGCGCCGGCTCTATCTCGTGCTCTCCGACGGCCAGGCGCTGCGCTACGGCATCGGGGTCGGCCGCGATGGTTTTCGCTGGGGCGGCGTGCACCGTGTCAGCGCGAAGAAGGAATGGCCGAGCTGGACTCCGCCGTCGCAGATGCTGGCACGGCGCCCCGATCTGCCACGCCATATGCAGGGCGGTATCGACAACCCGCTCGGCGCCCGCGCGCTCTATCTCGGCTCGACGCTCTATCGGATTCACGGCTCGAACGAGCCGGAGACGATCGGCCAAGCGGTCTCCTCCGGCTGCTTCCGCATGACCAATGAGGACGTCACCGACCTCTATAACCGCGTTCCCGTCGGGGCGACGGTGGTGGTCAAGAACTAGGCCGAAGCCGCGCCACGCGCGACGAGCCGCGGCGGCCCCGCTGCTTCTGCCCTGGATGCCGGTTGCTGCTGCGTCGGGATGCCATGCGCGCTTTTCACGGATTTTCGCCGCCCTCGGGGTTCGTGGCGGCCGGCTTGGCCGC
>Ga0137412_10003677_pt1 | contig 12231 bp, 10 predicted proteins | sample CZODoug2_1_16fun_FD_122160 | JGI IMG/M metagenome (GOLD analysis project Ga0137412, IMG submission 122160) | Vadose zone soil fungal communities from Angelo Coast Range Reserve, California, USA - CZODoug2_1_16fungal (Hybrid Assembly) | ecosystem: Environmental > Terrestrial > Soil > Vadose zone...
ACAACTGGAGTTGAAGCGTGCAGTCGGTTCGTACTACTGCGGCCGGCCTCGAATGGCACGCAGGATCGCTTCGCGTGCAGCCGCCCGGCGGTTGAGCTTTATTTCTGATTCCGTGCCCTCCACCGGAGCGTCGAAATATCCCTTCGGGCCGTAATAACGGCCGCATCCGGGAACCGCGCACACATATCCAAAAGTCTTTCCCGCCACAGTCTGCAAACTACAGGCCATCATCTGCAGATTGGGGTGTCTGTCGCACATTGGTCGCGACCTTGCCATCCTGAAAATCCTCCTTACAGGCGAACCTTGGTAAGTGAATCTCGGGCAAGCCGAATGCCAATTGGTAAGTGGGATCTCGGATGGGTTTATTCAAGAAGAATGCGCAAATTGGACCGAATACAGACTCGAGAGTGAGTCTTATCGACCCGGGGTGGGTCCGAACCAAACCCACGAGTGGCCGGTGCTGCGAGTTGTCAGCGCCGCTTGAGCGCTTCCAGTTCGTCCAGCGTGCGCGGCCAGTCTTTCCCCAGCAGCCTCGACAGGGCCCGATCCGCGAGCACCCTGCCGCCGGTCTGGCACTTGGCGCAGTAGTTGGTTTCATTGTCAGCATAGCGGATACGTTGCACGGGCTCGCCGCATCGCGGGCACGGCTTGCCGTAGCGGCCATGCACCGCCATGTCAGCGCGAAACGCCGTGACTTTCTCCGGAAAATTCGCGCGCGATTCGATGAGCAAGCGGTCGATCCACAGGCGCAAGGTTTCGCGCGTGGCGGCGAACAAGCGGCTCCATTCTTCCGGCGTCAATTTGTGGGTCAGCGTGACGGGTGAGAGCTGCGCCGCGTGCAGGATCTCGTCCGAGTAGGCGTTGCCGATGCCGCTCGCGATGCGTGGGTCGGTCAGCGCTCTTTTGAGCGTGCGATTCTCAAGCGTCAGCGCCGCGCGGAATGCGGGGAGATCTGCGGCGAAGACATCGATGCCGCCGGGATCGGCGGACGCCAAGGCTCGTTCGCCTTTGAACACGTGCAGGGACGCGCGCCGTTTGGTGCCGGCTTCCGTGAGCACCAACGAGCCGTTGGGAAAATCGAACGCCGCCAGATTGTTGCGGCCGGCCAATTTCGCCCCCCGGGGCCGCCAATGCAGCCGGCCCGCAATCATCAGATGCAGCACCAGCCACAGATCGTTGTCGAGTCCCATGGCAATACGCTTGCCGATCCTGCGCAGTTCGCGCACCCGATGGCCTTCCGCATCCGTGACCGGCGGCTGCGCCGTGCGCAGCAGGAACGCGCTGGCGATGCGAATGTGCTCCAACGGCTGACCGACGATGCGTTCTCCCAGCGCACTCAGGTAGGCGGAGATGTCCGGCAGCTCAGGCATTCGGCCATCTTACGCCGCTCGACGCGCGCACTACGGTACGTATCCGATTTCCCGTTGATGTCTAATCGCGAGAATGCGGACTTCGTCGGTGGAAATCACAAATCGGTACAGGGCGACGTATCCGGAGTGGCCATAGGAAATGCTGAGAGCGAGCCTGAGGTGCGCTTATGCCTGACACGCTCGATATACGCAGCCAGCATCTTCCGTACTGATCGCCACCAATTGCGGCAGTGATTCGCAAGATTTCGCTCAACCCGATTGCAGCGGAACCATCGCGCCGACTTACGCACTTCATATTGGCGACGCTAAGCTTCAGCGTGTTAAAAGTGGCGCTGTCACGGCACTTCGAGTTCATCGTGGGGGATAAATAGTGCGCGATAGCGGCCATGGCCGGGGCAGCGCGTGGGCGGTCTTCGCCCTGCTGGCCATAGTCATGTATGGCAATTTCTACCTCTATGACTCAATTGGACCCGTCGCAGATCTGCTCCAACGGCAGCGCGGATTCAACAGCACTCAAATCGGTCTGCTCAACGCCATCTACAACCTGCCCAACGTCGTGCTCATTCTCGTCGGGGGCGTCCTCGTCGATCGTTACGGTGCGGCCCGCATGACATTGTGTACCGCGGCTGTTTGTCTCGCCGGCGCGGCGCTCACTGCGCTGAGTCCGAGCTTCGCCGGGATGGCCGCCGGCCGGCTCCTCTTCGGCATCGGCGCCGAGACCTTCATCATCGGCATGCTGGTGGCGATCGCGGAGAATTTCGCGGGCGGCAACGTCGCCTTTGCGATGGGCTTGTCGATTGGCATCGGCCGCTTGGGCTCGTTCTATGCGGACATGTCGCCGACGTGGTTTGCCGAAGCCTACCGTCGAGGGTGGCAACCACCGCTCATCATCGCCACGCTCGTTGCAGCAACATCGTTTGCCGCGGCCGTGGGCTACTGGTGGCTCGACCGCCGGAAGAGGGGCAATCAACGGGTCCGAGGGTCAGGTACGGTCCCGCGCTTCGCGCGCGGCGACCTGCTGCGCTTCGGGCCGGCGTACTGGTATCTGCTGGCGCTGTGCGTGCCCTGGTACGCGGTGATGTTCGCGTTTCGCAGCACCTTCTCGATAGAGTATTTCCAGCACGCACATGGCCTGGATCTCGCCGCTGCCGGGGCGATGAACAGCTACGTGTTCCTGGCCGCCATGTTCACGACGCCGGCCTTTGGGTGGGTGTGCGACCGGACCGGCCGCTATGCACCGATGCTTGCCTTCGGCGCGCTGCTGTTGCCCGTGTCGATCGCCGTCATGGCGCTGACCCACTGGAGCCTGTGGGTGGCCACCGCGATGATCGGCGTGAGTTTTTCGTTGGTCCCTGCCGTCCTGTGGCCGCTCACGAGCAAGCTTGTTTCTCCCACACGGTTCGGCACCGCGCTGGGCCTCATGTCGGTAGTACAGAACACTGGTATTGCCGGCGCCAACCTGGTGGCCGGTTCACTCAACGACTGGACCGCCGCAAGCGCGCTAAACCCGGCCGGTTACCAGCCGATGATGCTGTTCTTCGGCGCAGTCAGCTCGCTCGGCTTTGGCTTTGCGCTGCTATTGTGGCTCACGTCCAGCCGGCGGCAGTAAGATGTGAATTCGAGGCAATCGAACGCCACTGGACTTGACTGACAAATCACAGGGGAGAAATGAGCCATGACGAGAATATTATCCAGGCTGATGGTGATCATTGCGGTAGTGCTCGCCGTCGCGCTGGGCGGCAGGGCCATGTCCGCCCAGGACCGGTACACGCTCAAAGTGCCGAATGGTCTCGCGTTCTCCGAGTTCAAGGGCTACGAAGGCTGGCAGACCATTGCTGTCAGTTACAATGGAGGCCTGCTTGCCGTGATTCTCGGGAACCCCGCGATGATGGACGCGTTTAAGGCCGGCGTTCCCGGTAACGGCAAGCCTTTCCCCGACGGCGCCAAAATGGCGAAGATCCATTGGAACCCGAAGAAGAACGAGTCGGCCCCCGGTCAGCCGCTCCAGCCCAATACCCTCCATGACATTGATTTCATGGTGAAGGATAGCAAGAGGTTCGCGGACAGCGGCGGATGGGGATATGGCGAGTTTGAGTATGACGACGCATCCGATACATTCAGGCTCGGCACCGTAACGGACAACCCGCCGCAGGGTAACGACGCCAAGTGCGGATTCGCGTGCCATACGGCAGTGAAGAAGCAGGACTACGTTTTCACGGCGTACCCCAAGAGGTGACGTTGTCCTTGCCCGCGCTGCTTCAGGCACAATAAGCGCCGCACTATTGCATGCAAGCCGACGCAAGCCGAGCGGGAGCCGGCGTTGGCGGGGGCATGCCGCGCGCGCGGCGCATACCGCACGCGAAGTTGCACGTTTCAAAAACACCAAGAGAAATAGAACATGAAGATGGACTTAGATCGCCGCCAGTTCCTCGCCGGCAGTGCGGGTGCCTTGTCGATGTCGCTCATTCCGCCGAGCCTGTGGGCGGTCGCTGCGAAAGGCACGGCACCTGCGGCACCGGTGGCCAGAATCGAAGTGGTGCGCGACACCTACTTCGGTGAAACCTTGAGCGATCCTTATCGCTGGATGGAGAACAGCAAGGATCCCGACTGGCTGCCGTTCTTGAAAGGACAGAATGCTCACACCCGGGCGGTGATCGATGCTTTACCGGGCCGCGCGGCGCTGCTCAAGCGCATCGAGCAACTCTCCGGCGAGTCGGTGGCGACATCCCGCGTGCAGCGCGCGGGCGGCATGATCTTCATCCAACAACGGCCCCTGGGTGCGGACAATTTCAAGCTGTTCGTCCGCGAGGGCTCGAGCGGCGCAAGCCGCGTGCTCGTTGATCCGACGGCGATGAGCGGCGCAAAGAGTCATGTGTCGCTGGACTGGTGGCGCGCATCGCCCGACGGGAAATATGTGGTGTACGGTCTGTCGAAGGACGGCAGCGAGGACTCGCTGCTGCATATTCTCACCGTCGCCGACGGCAAGGATCTGCCGGAAACCATTCCCAATACCGAGGGCGCGAATCCGCAATGGCTCGACGACACCAGCGGGTTCTTTTACACCCAGCTCACCGGCGCCGTGGCCACGCCCGAGCGCTATCTCGATGCGCAGGCGCGCTTTCACAAATTGGGCACCCGCCCTAAGTCCGATCCCATTCTCATGAAGCGGGGTTTGGTCGCCGGGGTCGACTACGAGAAGATTCAGGTTCCGACCATCATCACCTCGCCCGGTTCTCGCTTCGCGATCTTGCAGCTTGCCGATGTGAGGCCCGAGGCGCGCTTCTTCATCGCGCCGCTCGCCGATGCCATCGCCGGCAAGGCGAAGTGGATTTCCTTCGCCGGCTTCGAGGATGAGATGACCGATCTCGAACTCGACGGCAATGATTTGTACCTGCTGGTCAACAAAGGCTCGCCGCGCGGGCGCATCGTCAAAACCTCCGCGGCCGCGCCGAGCATTGCCAACGGCACGGTGGTGGTGCCGCAGAACGCGCTCGTCATTGAGAGCCTCGGGCGGGCGCACGACGGCATTTACATGAAAATCATGGATGGCGGCATCAGCCGCCTACAGCGCTTGAGTCACGACGGCAAGGTGGCCGACATCGCGCTGCCCTTCGACGGCACGATTGGTGCGGTCTTCGCCGTGCCGAATGAAGATGGCGTACTGATTTCACTGCAAGGCTGGCTCGAGCCCGCCGGAATCTGGTCCGTCGACAGTGCCGGGCGCCTTGCCGATACCGGCATCACGCCCAAACCGGCCATCGATGTCAGCGCCTACGAGGCCAAGCGTTTCTTCGCCACCGCCAAGGACGGGGTCAAGATTCCGTACACGCTCATCTATCGCAAAGGCATGAAGCAGGACGGCAGTAATCCAACTTGGATTTCCGCCTACGGCTCATATGGCCTGGCGGCCTACACGCCGACCTTCGCCGGCCGAACCCTGGCGCTGGTCGATGCCGGCGCCATCGTGGGCTACGCCAACGTGCGCGGCGGCGGCGAGTATGGCCGCGAATGGCACAAGGCCGGACAGCTCACCAACAAGCCCAACACCTGGCGCGACCTGATCGCGGTCTGCGAAGAACTCATCGCCCAGAAGTACACCTCATCGAAGAATCTTGGCATAGGCGGGCGCTCCGCCGGCGGCATCACGGTGGGACGCGCCATGACCGAACGGCCCGAGCTGTTTGCCGCGGTGATCGACGGCGTGGGCTGGTCGAACCCCCTGCGCTACGTGGTCGAACAGGACGGCTATGGCGAAGAACCGGAATGGGGCGTCATTTCCGATCCTAACGGCTACAAAGCCCTCAAGAGCATCGACAGCTATCATTCGGTCAAGGATGGCACGCCCTACCCCGCGGTGCTCTTGACCACCGGCGTCACCGACCCGCGCGTCGCGCCCTTTCACTTGGGAAAAATGACGGCGCGATTGCAAGTGGCAACGACCTCCGGCAAACCCATCCTGCTGCGCGTCGATTTCGACGCGGGCCACGGCATCGGCTCGACTCGCGCGCAGCAGGATCGAGAAGCGGCCGACACGTACGCTTTTCTGCTGTGGCAGCTGCGGGGTGCGAAGGCCTAGCCTGCGGGGATTCAATTCAGTCGCTTGATCGCCATGACATTGGGTTGGTTGGTGCTCGGATGTCCGCACACGGTGGGGTTCCAGAGCGTCCCAACGATTGCCCATCCAGATGGGACCGCGCCTCTGCAGCCATGAATGACTGCGCCCATCGGTTGATCGTCAACTCGCTGAATGGTCCAGACGTTGTAGGCAATCCTGGCTGGGCTGCCGCACACGGTGGGATTCCACGCGTCGTTAATCTTGATCCATCCTGGCGGTACCAATCCGGCACAGACGTTTTGCGTCTGCAGGATTGTTTCAAGCGATAAAGGAGCCAGCGGTGGGGTCGGAGCCGCTTGCGATGGCGATGGCGGCAGACCTATTGCGGCTGCCGCGATTACCGCGGCTGCGCCTACGGCATGAGAAAGCGCCAGTAAGGTTGCGCACACGAAAGCCCATGCGGTCAACTGCGAACCGCTTCGTTGTTTCATGCCGAGTGTCCTTTGCCCATGCCGCCGAAGTCGACATCCTTGCACCCACGGTAGACCCCATTTTGGCTGCAGTTCAACACTCCGGCAATGGCGCGCTGCCGCACGTCCCGACCGTTCAAGTGACACCGTGCTACGCTGCACGACACGGGCCGGAAGATAAGAGCGCGCTGTTCGAGTCGACTCATAATCGGGAGAGGGCCAATGACTCAACCAAATGCGGATCTAGCGGGTCTTGCACGGCATTTCAATTCCCGCCGAGAGGCCATTCTGCTGGCATGGCGAACCGCCGTGAAAAGAGACCCGAGGCTAAACACCAGCGACGCCCTACCCCGCGGGGATTTGTACGATCACATTCCCGCTTTGATCGTGACGTTTTCGCGGCAACTCGCAAATCCGGCCGCCGACAATTCGCAATGGACGAGCGCTTTGGCCCATAAATCGGCGGCGGCTCACGGATTGCAGCGATGGCAGCAAGGATACGATTTGCGCGAAGTCACGCGCGAGCTCGGGAAGCTCAATGAATGTATGGTGGCTGAGCTGCAAGATTACACCGCAGCCAATCCGGAACTGTCCCGCCTGGTCGTGGCGACGGCACATCGCATCTGGGCCGTGTTGTGCAGCACCGGGTTCGAGGAAAGCGTCGGACAGTACTTTCAGCTTCAACAGCAGGAAGCCGCTGGACACGTAAGGGACCTGGAAAGCGCACTCGTCGACATTCGCTCCGTAGAGCAACAGCGCGGCGATTTGTGGCGCCAGGCGGCGCACGATCTTCGCGGTAACCTGGGCGTTGTAGCAAGCGCAACCGTGGGGCTCACCAATAGCAAGCTGCGTGAATCCTCCCGGGACGATTTCGTGCGCATCCTCATGCGCAACGTGACTTCGCTGCATCATCTGCTGGATGACGTGACCAGCCTCGCGCGTCTGCAAGCCGGCCGCGAGGAGCGCCGCATAGAACCCATTGACGTCTCGTCCATCATGCAGCAGTTGTGCGAAGGCATTGGACCTCTTGCACAGCAGCGCCACCTTTTCCTGAATTGCGATGGACCTCCTGGCTTCGCCGCCGACGGCGATGCCATCAAGATACGGCGCATCGCGCAAAATTTAATTCTGAATGCCGTCAAATATACCCGCGAGGGCGGCATCACGGTGAAATGGGGTGATAGCGATGCGAGTGATGCCAAGCGCTGGCAGCTGTGCGTCGTCGATACGGGACCGGGATTCCACACGAGATCCGGAGAGCCATTGGCCGCCGCTCTGGAGCGACCGGATGATTCCCCATTGCCCTGCGATTCAGTGCAGGGCGCCAATACAACCCCGGCACAGCATACCGATCACCGTCGAGCACAGGCCGAAGCCGGCAATTCGCGGCGAGAAGAAGCGGGCGAAGGCATCGGCCTGTCCATTGTGAAGCGACTCTGTGACATGTTGGATGCCACAATCGAGCTGAAATCCGAGCCCAATGTGGGCACCAGCTTTCGCATATTGTTTCCACGACACTACAATAGTTAGTCGTCTTAATGGCTTAGGCGACTCGCCGAGACCGCCGCATCAACAAATCAAATCTCCGTCCAGCCCTTGAGAAGTCCGTGGTAGTGCGCCGTCAAGCGTACCAGCGAATCGGAATCCGCATAGGTAGCTGTCAGGCGCTGGATGGTGCCGTCGAGTTCGAAGAGCTGCGCGCGTCGCGCATCGTCACGAATCAGGCTTTGAATCCAGAACACGCTCGCGAGGCGCTGCCCGTGCGTGACTTCATTCACCCGATGGCGTGATGTCGAGGAATACACGATCATGTCGCCGGCCGCCAATTTCGCGCTCTGGCTGCCGAAGTCGCTCTCGACGACGAGTTCGCCGCCGCCGTAATCTTGCTGCGCGGACAGGAACAGGGTCGCCGACAGGTCGGTGCGCAGCTTTTGGCTGCTGCCGGGGATCATGCGCACTGTCCCGTCGACATGCGTGCCGAAATGCATGCCCTCGCCGTAGCGATTGAACATCGGCGGATACACCTTGTTGGGCAGCACCGCACTGATGAACAGCGCGCTGCGCTCCAATTGCGAGAGAATGAAATTGCCCAGCTCGCGAGCCATGGGGCTGCCTTCGTCGAGTTGGCGGTTGTTCTTCACCGCGGCGCCCTGAAATCCCGCGGTGATGCGGCCGTCCACCCAGGGTGCGGTGTCGCCATTGAGCGAGGCGCGAACCGTCGCCAGTTGTTCCTCGTTCAATACTTTCGGAATGCGGAGGAACACCATCAAGAACTCGCCAGCGTCAAACACCCCGCGTTGAGACGCGCGGCAAGATTCTGCAGCGCTCGCGGCGCACCGGCGCTGGCAATCAGTTCCACGACGGCGCGGCGTACCGCCGCCGTGCCGCCCGCCGCCGCACGCTCGAGCCAGGTGGCGGCTTCATCGAAGCGCCCCGCTTTGAGCAGCAGGCTGGCCCAGTTGTACTGGCCGCGGAAATATCCGGCCTCGGCAGAGCGCCGATACCAATCGGCGGCAGCGTCCAAGTCTCGCGGGGTTCCCCAGCCCTCTTCGCAGCATCGGCCCACCAAACTCATGGCCCGGTCATGCTGCTGCTCGGCGGCTTTTAAATAGTAGCGGTACGCGAGCGTTCGATCGCGGGTGAGACCCCGGCCGTCCAAGTACAGGTGGCCCGCGTTGTACTGCGCCCACGCATGGCCGGCATCAGCGGCGCGCCGGAAGTGTTCCGCGGCCGCCGCCGGATCTTCAGGGGTGCCCCAGCCGTGATCGAGGCAGCGCCCGACCATGTTGATGGCATCGAGATCGCCGTTCGAGGCTGCACGGCGAAACCACTTGAGCGCTTGAATGGGATCCTGCGGCAATCCTGTGCCCTCGAGCAACATACGGCCGTAGCAGAGTTGCGCCTGCGGCAGACCTTCAGCCGCGGCGACGAACACCCAGTCGGCGGCGCGGCGCGCATCTTGCGCAAACAATGCCCGTAAGCGCGGCGTGCTCATTTGACCCAGCAGCGATGTGATCGATGGGCGATCCATGACAGCGCCGTCTAGAAACGATAACTCGCGGTGCCGATGAGCGTGCGTCCCGCGGCAGGCAACGCATGGTTCTCAGCGATGCCGACAAAGTAAACGCCGGTGAAATACAGCTTGTCGGTGAGGTTGTTGAGATTGAGCTGCAGCTTGAAATGCTGGTTGACCGAGTAGGAGGTCATGGCGTTGAACACCACGTACGCCGGCACGCCGGCGGTGTTCTCGGTATCGGCGAAGCGATGACTGACGGCGGTGAAGCCGGCGCCGACCGTCCAGGCGGCGCTCGGTTCCAGCACGGTCCAAAAATTGAGGGCATCGTGCGGGGTATTGGGTACGTACTTGCCCAGCGATTGAGGATCGCTGGTCTTGGTGATCTTGTCGCTCAAATGAGTATAGTTCGCGGTCAGCTCCCACAGGTCCGTGACGTAGCCGTTGATGCCGAGCTCAACGCCCTTCACCTGCTGATCGAAGGGTAGCTGTTGCACGGTCGGATCATTCGGATCAGAGATGCGCGCGTTGTAGACGCGCGTGTCGAATATCGCGCCGGTCAGCTGCGCCTGGCCGTTGAGGACTTTTACCTTGCCCCCCAGCTCCAGCGTGTTGTTCTTCTCCGGCGAGAGACTTTGATTGGACGGCGCGACGATGAGGTACTCGATCACCGGATTTTGCGATGTGCCGTACGAGAGATAGTAGCTCTGCTGCGCGTCGGGCTTGTAAATCACCGCGCCGCGCGGGCTGATGAAAGTATCCGTACGATCGAAGCCGGTGCCCGAGAACACTTCACTGAAGCTCGACTTGAATCGATCCCAGCGCAATCCGACGTCCACGTCCCATTTCGGACCCAGCGCGATGCTGTCGAAGGCGTACAGGCTCACGTCCCTGCCGCGACCCTTCGGATTGGAAATGGAGGTCAACGGAGTGGCCGGCACGAAGAAAGGCGCGGGGTTCAACAGCGGCGTCGCCGGGATGTCATCGATTCCGTTCCGGAAGCGGTTGACGTTCGACTGCTCCTTGCTGAATTCGAGTCCGCCGGTCAGCGTGTTGGTGAAGCCGCCCCAGTCGAACTTGCCGGTCAAGTCGGTGCGATTGATCAACAGACTGGTGGTGCCGGCGCTGCTCGGCTGATCGCGCGAAATCGCGATGTCGGCGTACGGTGTTCCCGGCGGCGGTGGTTCCACCGAGTCGTTGCCGAGAAAGGGTCCGGTCACCAAGTACTCGAATCCATAGTTCGCGTAGCGCAGGCTGTCGCTCAACGCGATGCCGTCGGCGAAATCATGCTCGAAGCGGATGGTGCCGATATTGGTGTTGGTGCGGGTGCGATCGTAGTTGGCCAGCGAGTAGTAGTTGCTGCGCTCGACATGCGCGGGTACGCCGTCGATGAACGGAATGCCGTAGTCAGGAAGATTGTTTTCTTCTTGCCGGTAGTAGCTGAAGGTCAGGCGGGTCGGCGTATCTACTCCTACGCTCAACGTCGGCGCCACACCATAGCGGTGGTAGTGAACTTGATCGCGCTCCACGACGCCGTTGCTTTGGTCCATCACCGTGATACGCGCCGCCGCCGTTGCGCTCAAGGGCAGATTGACATCGCCGGTGCCGCGCCAGTAATCGATCTGGCCGCCCGATGCGGTGAAGGCCGCAAGCGGCGTGAGCATCGGTTGCTTGCTGACGCTGTTGATGACGCCGGAGGTCGAGCCGCGGCCGAACAGTGCCGAGGCGGGACCCAAGAGCACGGCAATCGAATCGGTATTGAAAGTGTCGCGCTGATACTGGCCGATGTCGCGCACACCGTCCAAAAAGAAACTGTCGGGAATCGACAGCCCGCGCAAGTTCACCGAATCGCCGTGAGAGCCGCCCTCACCCGCGTTCAAGGTGATGCCCGGAACGTTGCGCAAGGCGTCTTGAACCAAAGCGAGGTTCTGCTCCGCCAGCGCCTTTTTGTCCACGGTGTCCGCGGACTGAGAAATGTCCTGGGCGGTGTGGATGGCGGTGCCCGTGACCTCGATGCTTTGCAGCCTGTCCTCATCGACGGGGCCAGCACTCTCCGCATGGGCGTGGGCGGAAACCAATGCAGTGATGGCGGCGCCCGCCGCGCTGAAGCGGCTGGTGGTTGCCGCGATCAGGTTCGCGGCCGGTGTCCTCGCGGCCGGTGTCCTCGCGGCCGGTGTCCTCGCGGCCGGTGTCGCGGCGGCGCCTGAGGCGCCAGTCGACGAGGTGCGGAATTGAGGCATTTGGCAATCCCTAAACTGACTGTACTTAATGCTAACACGAATCATTATTATTTACATTGCAGTTAAATTGCGCATTAGCGACGGGGCATTCCGTGGATATCGGCCTACCGGGAGGCCAATCGGGCGATTTAGGACTGCTTGCGCAGGCCGGCTGGAATCAGCACGACCCCTAAGATCTCGAAGACGCCATAGGCAATGAGGGCCATGAGGGCCGCGGGAATGGCGCCGGTCAGGATGGTGGGCACATCATTCAACGACAGTCCGGACACGATGGGGGCGCCATAGCCCCCTGCTCCCACCAAGGCCGCGAGCGTCGCGGTGCCGATGCTGACGATGGTGGCGTTCTTGATGCCGGCGAGCACCGTCGGGCTCGCCAACGGCAACACGATGCGCAACAGAATCTGCCGGCCCGTCAAACCAAACGCGCGCGCGTTTTCCACATGCTTCGGGTCAACGGTGCGCACGCCGGTGAAGGTATTGAGCACCACCGGCAACAAGCTGTACATGCACAGCGCCGCCAGCGCCGGTTTCATGCCGACGCCGAACAGCGGAATCAGAAAACACAGCAGCGCCAGCGAGGGCA
>Ga0137412_10003678_pt1 | contig 12228 bp, 8 predicted proteins | sample CZODoug2_1_16fun_FD_122160 | JGI IMG/M metagenome (GOLD analysis project Ga0137412, IMG submission 122160) | Vadose zone soil fungal communities from Angelo Coast Range Reserve, California, USA - CZODoug2_1_16fungal (Hybrid Assembly) | ecosystem: Environmental > Terrestrial > Soil > Vadose zone...
CTGCCGAAATCGGGCAAGGGTCGATTTCTAGGACGCATTTGGGTGGAGGATCAGGGCTACAACATCGTGCGATTTAACGGTGGCTACGGAGGCGGTGGGCACACCAGCTATTACTTCCATTTCGACAGCTGGCGGACGAACGTGCAGCCGGGAATGTGGATGCCGTCGTTTGTGTACAGCGAAGAGAAAGAAATGCATTACGCGATGACCAAGAAACTGGACTTCCGGGCGCAGACGCGCTTGTGGGGCTACAACATCGGTCATGCGGCGCAGGAGCAGGAGTTGAGCAAGATCCTGGTGGAAACGCCGGTACAGGACGATACGAAGACGGCGAACGACCTTACGCCCATCCAGGCGCAGCGATCGTGGGACCGCGAGGCGGAAGACAACGTCGCGGACCGCTTGCAGCGGCTCGGGTTGATGTCGCCGAAGGGCGAAGTGGACAAGGTTTTGGAGACGGTGGTCAACAACCTGGAAGTGACGAATAATCTGGACATCGAGCCGGAAGTGCAGTGCCGGGTGATGATGACTACGACGCTGGAATCGTTCACTTTGGGTCATACGATTGTGCTGAGCCGCGGACTGATCGACGTGCTTCCGGATGAGGCCAGCCTGGCGACCGTGATTGCGCACGAGTTGGGTCATGTGGTGCTGGGACATCGCATGGACTCGAACTTTGCGTTTTTCGATCAACTTTTGATCGACGACAAGGATTCGTTCCGGCACTTCGGATTCGCGCGCACGCCGGAGGAAGAAAAGGCGGCGAGCGACGAAGCGACGCTACTGTTGAGCAAGTCACCGTACAAGAACCAGTTGAGTAACGCGGCCACGTTTCTAACCGCATTGGACGCGCGGCAGAAGGAAATTCCTAACTTGATCAGCCCGCACCTGGGGAACCGCGTTCCCGTGGTAGTCGACCTGAAGTCGAAAGCGCCAGTAGATCAGAAGCAGAATCCTTTGATGATCGCTGCGCTGCCGATCGGTGGCCGCGTGAAGCTAGATCCGTGGGTGGACCGCTTGGATCTGCTCAAGAGCAAACCAGTCGGTGCGGTGGCGGAACGCGAGAAGATGCCGTTCGAGGTCACGCCGTTCATGCCGTATTTGTCGCGTAACGGATGGACCACCGATTCCAGAGCGCCGGAAGCGGCTAGTGTGAGTCCAGCGGATCCTGCGCCCGCAGTCAAGCCCTGAGTGGGGCGGCTGGACGCGAGCCTCGTCGGAAATTAAATGTTGCCGGCCCGGTGCAGTTCACCGGGCCGGTTTGTTTTTGTCTCCGGCGGCATTTGCGTCCGGGCGCATCGGACCGGACGAGTTGTGGGTCAGTGGGTGGACGTCAGTTCGTGGATGAACTTGCAGTTGAATTCGACTCCGTCGTAAAAATCCTCGACGATCAGCCATGGCCTCGGCGGCGGTAGTGACATTGCCGACCGAGTCGGTGGTGTTGATTTCGATGAGCTGTTTGAAAATCTCATGAGCTGTCGTGGTCACGGCCGAGCGCTCCTGCGTTCGGCCGGGCAGCGAAAAAGAAGCATCGCCGTAACTATCGCTTGGCGAGCTTTTCGTGGAGGCATTTCCCGGCTCCTAAGACAATTCAATCTTGTTGCGATGGTGATTCACTTGACGGCGCCGCCGCGAGGGCGCGCCGCAGGCATTCCGATATGTATGACATGGGGAAGAAAAGGAGGATCAGGCCGAAACCAGGATCGAGGAAGCGCAGAACCACGGCGCCGAGAAAGGCGATGCCTACCGGAAGGGGTTTCATGACCGGCGCGCGCAGTCGCGCGTTCACAAACGTGGCGATTTCCTTTGGCCATTTGAAGATCCAATACAGGTTGTACAGCGGAATAAAGTGAAAGCCGACCGACCGCGCTGGAGAGATGGGATGCTTCCATCCAGGCGCCTGAGCCAGAATGACGTGATAGCGGCGGACGCAGACGAACCAGTAGACGCCTCCGACGAAACTTACCAGAAACAGATAGAGCGGAGGAATGCCGCCGCCTTTGGCTAACTCTGGGTGAAGATCGACAGCAATAAACTCGGTGGCGACGGTGGCAGCGCCCAGTAAATAGCCCATCCAGATCACCGGAAACTTCGGCAGGCTCGTGGCTTGGTTCCCGGATGGAGACGCTGCGGTGTCGGAAGGATTCATTTGGGCGCAGAAAATCGGCGGTTCGAGCGTAACGTTCCCGCTGTGGGCGCGTCAAATTTAGCGATGCGTTGCTTTGCACGCGGTGTCTTACTTAGACTGTGTTTGCGCGTGGGCACGGGAGGAAAATCATGACGTCGTTCGCCAATCATTGGTTCTTCAAGGTTGCGCTGGGCGCGGCTCTGTTTCTGGCTGGAGTTGCGACCGGGACCTGGCATGCGCGAAGCGTGGAAGCGCAAAACCGATTCGGACAGCCCAAGACGGTGATCCACGTCGTGGTCTACAAATGGAAGAACACGACTTCCCAAGATGACAAGGACCAGGCCTTGAACGGGATCAAGGCGTTGGCTGGGAAGATTCCTGGCATCAAGAACATCTGGTTGAAGACGCAGCGGAATCAGATTCGCGACTTCGATGGCGTATACGCGATCGAATTCGCCAGCCCGGAAGCGGCGGCGGACTATGCGGAAAGCACGAAGCATGAGACGTGGCGAAAGCGGTGGGAGGAGCTTCGGGAGAATAGTTTGTCGTTCCAAGCTTCAAATCCCTGAGGAAGTTTACTTACGGGACGGCCGCTATCGCGGTTCGCGTACGATTCCCAGTCTGCGGCGAATCAGGCCGTCCACAGCGCTATCCGATAGCAGGCGTTTACCCCATTTTACGACCGTGGCCAGCGATGTGACGCCATAACGGGGTTTCGGCCGCGGCGCTTCGATTGCCCGCAGAATTACGCGTGCGCAATCTTCGGGCGTGGTTTTCGATTTCGCGCGGGCGGATTTTGCGCTGGCCTGGAAGAGTTCATATAGCTTCGAATAGGGACTCGTTTTGAATTTCTCGTTGTACCCTTTGCCTAGTTCCGCAGCGGTTTGTTGCATGCCGGTCGCAATGTACCCGGGCTCGATCAGAATTACGTCGATGCCGAAAGGAAACATCTCCAGACGCAAGGCATTGGTCAGGCCTTCCAGCGCGTGTTTACTGGCGCTGTAGGCGCCTTGCGCCGGAACCGTCACCAGGCCAGCCACGGAACTCATCATCAGGATGCGGCCGCGCTGGCGTTCGCGCATGGACGGCAACGCAGCCTGGGTCACACGCAAGACGCCGAATACATTGGTTTCGAATTGGCGGCGCCAGTCTTCGATTCGCAGATCTTCGATTGTTCCCATATAGCCGATGCCGGCGTTGTTGATGAGCACGTCAATCGCACCGACGTTCGCAAGAACGTGATTCACAGCGGAATGCACTGAATTCTCGTCGCAAACGTCGAGCTCCACGGATTCGAGGGGCAGCCGCCTTTCGCGCGCCAGCGCATCGAGCTGTGCGCGCTTTTCCGGCGAGCGGCCAGCAGCAAAGACGCGGTAGCCGCGTTCCGCTAGGAGCAGAGCGGCGGCCTTACCCAGGCCATCGGTCGCCCCCGTAATTACAACGCTCCCGGAACCCCGTTTGTCGCTCATCTGATGCTCCTCGGATCGCCGCTATCGTATCGCGGATTGGCCGCGGCCCTGCTGCGCAAAGCTAACGTCCCGCTTTCGGCACAGAGGTTCACGCCAAAGCAATCGCTATCGACGATATTGTTAGACTCAATCTATCTCGATCGATTCGCTACGAAACTTGGTGCGCTTTCATGCAGGCTCACGGAAATCCTAATGCGCATGTGTATGGCCAGAATTGGCAGAGGGGCTTTTGGAGTCTCATCGCCGCTCAATTTCAGGGCGCATTCAACGAGAACGGCCTGAAAAACCTGGTCATCTTCCTGATTTTGGCCATGAATTTCGGTAAAGAGGATCGCGACCGGTTGGTGCTTCTGGTTGGGGCGTTGTTTGCCGGACCCTTCATCTTGTTTTCGATGACCGGTGGCTACCTAGCGGACCGATTCAGCAAACGCCGGGTAGCCATCGGGACGAAGATATTCGAAATCGGCGTCTTCGCATTCGCCGCTTTTGCACTACTGGGACAGGACATGCACCTGGCTTTGGTGGCGGTGTTTCTGGCCAGCACACAGGCGGCGCTATTCGGGCCGACCAAATATGGGCTGTTGCCGGAACTCCTGCCGCAGAGTTTATTGTCTTGGGGGAATGGTGTTCTTGAGCTCGGAAGTTTTCTGGCGCTGATTGCCGGAAGCGTGGCGGGCGCTTTCATGACCGACGCTTTCCGCGGGCGGCAGGTATTTTCAGCAGTGGTCTTCCTTTCGCTTTCCGCAGTTGGCCTGCTGTGCAGCCTTGGTATTTCTCGGGTGCCGGCGGCCGATCCTGCCAAGAAGTTTCGTGCGAATTTTCTCGGCGATCTGTGGACCCAGGGGAAATTGATTCGTCGCGACCGCGTCTTGTGGCTCGCCGTGGTGGGTAATACCTACTTTTGGTTCCTGGGCGCGCTGCTGCAATTCGACATCATCATTTACGGCCAGGACGTGTTGAAGATCAGTTCGACGCATAACGGAATCCTGCAAGCGTCGATTGCGATCGGAATCGGGCTGGGTAGTTTGGCTGCGGGAGTTCTCTCCGCGGGAAAAATCGAATATGGCCTGATTCCGCTGGGTTCCATCGGCATGACCGTGCTTGGCATGCTGCTCTCGCGGCATGGCTTGTCCTTCCAGGGCGTGCTGATTCTGCTGGCTGGGCTCGGATTTGCCGGCGGCTTTTTCATCGTGCCAATCAGTGCGCTGATCCAGCATCGTCCCGAGGATGGCCAAAAGGGCGGAGTGATCGCGGCTGCGAATCTGCTGTCGTTCGTCGGGGTCGGGGCGGCGTCGGGCGCGTATTTCGGGTTGACGCATTACTTTCACCTGGGACCTGCGGCGATATTCCTTTGGGCCTCCTTGGCCACGCTGGGCGCAACTGCCTACGTCTTGTATATTCTGCCGGATGCGTTGCTGCGGCTACTGTTGTGGATCGCAACGCACACGCTGTACCGCTTGGACATAGTAGGTCGCGATGTCGTGCCCGCGAAGGGCGGAGCGCTGCTCGTTCCCAACCATGTTTCGATGGCGGACGCAGTGTTCCTGATCGCTTCCTTGGACCGGCCGATTCGCTTCTTGATGTTTAAGGGCTCTTACGAGCATCCACTTGTGAAGCCCTTCGCGAAAATCATGGGTGTGATTCCGATCGCGTCGGACCAGGGGCCGCGCGAGATGATTCATTCGTTGCGCGAGGCCACCCAGGCGCTGCAAAACGGCGAGCTCGTTTGCATTTTCCCGGAAGGGCAGATGACCCGGATTGGACAGATGCTGCCGTTTCGACGCGGCATGGAGCGCATCATGAAGGGTGTGGAGACTCCCATTATCCCGGTGAATCTGGATGGCGTGTGGGGCTCGGTTTTCAGTTTTGCAGGTGGGCGTTTTCTGTGGAAGCTGCCGCGACACTTGCCGTATCCGGTGCGCATAACGTTTGGAGTGCCGCTGGCGCCCACGGCAACGGCTACCGAAGCGCGCCAAGCCGTGCAGGATTTGAGCACGGAAGCGTTCACTCGTCGCAAGCACGGCATGGAGACACTGCCGAAGACCTTCGTGCGAACCGTGCGCAGACATCCGTTTCGGTTCGCCATGGTGGACGGACAGACTCCGCGGCTGAACTTCTTCGCCATGCTGGCACGAGCCCTGTTTTTGGCGCGGCGTTTGAAGGCGCATTGGCGCGGCCAGGAGATGGTCGGGATACTGCTGCCACCATCGATTGCGGGCGCGCTGGTGAATCTGGCGGCGATGTTGATGGGAAAAGTGCCGGTGAACCTGAACTACACGGCGTCAAACGAGACACTGGCATCGTGCGCCAAGCAATGCAACCTACAGACCATCGTTTCAGCGCGGGCATTTCTCGAGCGAGTGCCGCATGTGCAGCCGCCGGTGACTGCAATTTACGTGGAAGACTTGGCGCAAAAACCTAAGCCCAGCGAACGGCTTTGCGCCGCGTTGGCCGCTGCTCTACTGCCGGCGCGGAGCGTTGAGAAATTCGCCGGCAGCGACCGAAGCGCGAGCCTCGACGATCTCGCCACAATCATTTTCTCGAGCGGCTCGACCGGTGAGCCAAAGGGAGTGATGCTGACGCACTACAACGTGGTCGCGAACGTCGAGCAACTGAGCCAGGTTTTCTTTCTGCGTGCCGACGACCGCATCATGGGTATCCTTCCTTTTTTCCATTCGTTCGGTTTCACGGCCACTCTGTGTCTGCCGGTAGCTGCTGGCATCGGCGTGGTTTTCCATCCGAATCCGCTGGATTCCAGGGTGATCGGAGCGCTGGTCAACAAATACAGCGTCACCATGCTGGTGGCTACCCCAACGTTCTTGAATGCGTATGCGCGGCGCTGCACTCCGGAAGAGTTTGGCAGCCTGCGCTTCGTGATGGCTGGCGCGGAAAAATTGCCGGAGCGCATCTCCGTAGCGTTCGAAGATCATTTCGGAATCCGGCCGCTCGAGGGATACGGCTGCACGGAGTGTTCCCCCGTGGTGGCAGTGAACACGATCGACTTTCGCGCGGCATCGTTTCGCCAAGTGGGTGCCAAACGCGGAAGCATCGGGCATCCACTGCCCGGAATCACAGTGAAGATCGTCGACCCGGAAACACAACGACAACTAGGCATAGACGAACCGGGGCTGCTGCTCGTGCGGGGTCCGAACGTCATGCTCGGTTATCTGGGCCGCCCGGAGAAGACCGCCGAGGTGCTGCGCGACGGCTGGTACAACACCGGAGACATTGCCGTGGTGGACGAAGACGGTTTTCTGCGCATCACCGATCGATTGAGCCGCTTCAGCAAGATCGGCGGCGAAATGGTGCCGCACATCAAGGTGGAAGAGAAACTTCAAGAGCTTGCCGACGCTGCCGAGCAGATGTTTGTGGTCACGGCAGTGCCTGACGAGAAGAAAGGCGAACGGCTGATCGTGCTGCACACGCTGGCCGATGGGCCGTTAGATGAGTGCCTAGAGAGATTCGCGAAATGCGATTTGCCTCCGCTGTGGCGGCCGCGACCCGATCAGTTTTTGCACATCGACAAGCTGCCCTATCTTGGAACCGGCAAGCTGGATTTGCGGAAGGCTCGCGAACTGGCGATGGAGACGGTGAGTCGTGCCTGAACCTTGTTGTGCCATCGGTGCTCTTGGGATTTGGAAAGCTCGTTTGTGACGGGCCGCGGACGTGCTCTTCTCCTGCGCGTAGTCGTCACCGGGATCGCGATCGCAGTCTGGTTCTGGACGCAATCTCTGATCGGTGCGCGGCAACTGCCGGAAGCCGGCATCGGCGACGGGCTTCACAATCTGACTGCTGGTCTTAATTCGTACCTACAGCATTCTCCATCCGCTGCGAATGCGCTGTTAGTCGTCAGCTCGGCGCTGATCGACGCAATCGGACTCTTTCTACTCGGAAGATGGATCTTTGCCGGCACTGTCCGCCCTTTTCTCGGATTGCTGCTGCTCCTTGGATTGCGCCAGATGATGCAGGCGCTTTGCGCGCTTCCTGCCCCTCCGAACATGATTTGGCACTACCCGGGATTTCCCTCCTTATTCGTGACGTACAGCGTGGCGAATGACTATTTTTTCTCGGGGCACACCGGGATAGCCGCCTTCGGAGCGATCGAGTTGGCCCGACTGCGGCAGAATTGGCTAACGGGACTGGCAGTGATCGTGGTGGCGTTCGAAATCGCCACGGTACTGGCCCTGCGGGCGCACTACACGATGGATGTGTTCACTGGCCTGGTGGTGGCACTGTGGGTGGCAACGCTTTGCGACGCAATTGGCCCGCGCGTCGATCGCGTTTTATCCCAAACAGCTTGATTCTCCGGATCGAGGGCCGAATGACGTCGCTCGACGCGACGACACCACGCCTAAAACTTCAGGCCCCAAAAGGAGGCGTCTGGTTTCACCAACTCAAGGCCGACGTCCCAGGCCTCGTGGTCACGCCAGACAACCTCAGCTTCGGCCTTGCGCCCAGTTCCAGGATGCACTAAGCGGACCCGGCGATGCAGGGGCAGCGGCGCGCCGACAACAGCCATGCACCCCGAGTGACTGACGTCCACGGTGACGGCATTGGCGCGCTGCTCAGAGGAATCCTCGTCCCATTCAACGACGAGTTTCACTTTGGAAAAGATGCGCTTATGGCTGCGCAATCGCGCCCAACGTTCCTGCGAAGCCGGGAAAACTGGGGTTAAGGAGGTTCTGATTGCCATGCTGACCTCGCGCTACAAAGGAGTTACTGCACCGGGGGAGGGAAGGACAAAGGTACTGCGACCCACGTACCGGGTCAATAGTACTTTTCATTGATTTTGGTCACTTGGAAGCCCTCCGGAAGATTCTTCCGCTACCCTTCCCGGAAGGGTAGAATCGCAGCAAAGGGGTGAGACGGAACGTGAATGGAAAGGCAAGATTCTCTTTTCAGCTTGAACTCTCACAGCTGGAAAACCTGAGGGCTGCGTCTTGTCGCGCGACGACGGTTTCCCGCGCACCCTCGTATTTTCTGGCCGCGCTCTTGGCCATTCTCACCATCCATTGTTCCCTCACTGCTCCCGCCGCGCGATGCCAGGAAAAGACCGGCGGTATCGAAGTGCGCGTGCAATTAGAGGACAGGTCGTCCTACGATCAAGGGGCAGCGGTAAACCTCTACACATTCGCGGGCGCGCCTGTCGGGACCGTAACAACCGTCGGTGGCCAGGCGGTGTTCGGAAGTCTCCCTAAAGCAACATATTCACTTGAAGTGGTCGCACCCGGGTTCGAACGATTTACGACGTCCGTCGGAATCTCGACGAACGGCGACCAGCAATATGTATACGTGACGCTTAAGCCGCTTCCAGGCTTCAAGGGCAACTTGGCGCAATCGGGACCACCGATTCTCGCCCCCAATGCCCAGAAAGAGCTAAACAAGGCTCTCGAAACTCTTCGAGCCAACAATCTCGAAGAATCGAAGAAACATCTCGAGAAGGCCTCCCGCAACGCACCTTCAAATCCGGACGTGAACTACCTGTGGGGAATGTATTACGCGCAAACCAGCGATTGGGGACATGCGCAAGCCTACTGGGAAAAGGCGATTCAGGTTTATCCGCACCATGCGTTTTCGCTGGCGGCGCTGGGCCAGTTGTCGGTGCAAAATGGGGACTACCCGAAAGGGATTGAATATCTCGGACGTGCCATCGATGCTGCGCCTTCCTCCTGGCGCTACGAGCAGCAATTAGCTCAGGCATACCTGCTGCACAGTGAAAACGATCAGGCGCAGAAACACGCGGAGCGATCGATCGAATTAGGTAAGGATCGCGCAAATTCAGCGCAACTGGTCCTCGCGAAATCTCTGTTGCGGCAAGGCCAGCCAGCACCGGCTCAAAAAGCTCTGAGCGCGCTGCTAGCTCAGCACCCGTCGGATTCTGACAGTCAGGAAGCCGCGAAATTATTGAGTTCGCTGACATATCCGGCGCCGGAGGTCGTGGTCGCCCCCACTCCCGTGCCTGCCCTGACGGCGATTCCCGAGGTCAAGAAGCCCGCGCCGGTGGCATCCGCCTATATTCGCGACGAACTCTTGCCGCCTGCGAAATGGATGCCACCCGACGTGGATGAGAGCATGCCGATTGTGGAGCCCGGCGCTGCTTGTCCCCTGCAGAAAATTCAGGATGAAACTGCCAAGCGCGTTCGCGGTTTTGTAGACGGTGTCAACCGCATCAGTGCGACCGAGGCCCTGGAGCACGAAATCGTCGATCGTTACGGGCTGACCACCAAACACGAAACCCGCAAATTCAGCTACGTCGAGTCCCTCCAGGAAATTAAGCCCGGCATGTATCGCGTGGAGGAATATCGAAACGGAACCATGGGCTTGGATGTTTTCCCCGAACGTCTCGCTTCCCTGGGCCTAGGGTCTCTGGTCATGATTTTTCATCCGGCGTATCGCGACGAATACGAAGTGACCTGCGAAGGCGCAAGCCGTTGGCATGGCGTGCAGACGTGGCAAGTACACTTCCGGCAAAGGGCCGATCGGCCCTCGCGCTTGCGCGAATACAGCGTGGCGAAGCAAGTGTTTCCGGTCGCGTTGCGCGGGCGGGCTTGGATCGCGGCCGATACCTATCAGGTCGTCAGCCTGGAAACCGACATGGTGGCGCCCATCCCGCAAATCCGCCTCAAGGCGGAACATATTTCGATCGACTACACGCCTGTAAAATTCCAGAAAGGCAACGAAGAGCTATGGCTTCCGCAAAATGCGGAGCTGTTTTTCGACTTGGCTGGCCGCAGAATCCATCGCCGCCATCATTTCAGCAATTACTTGTTGTTCTCCGTGGACGAAAAACAGAAGATTGCGGAGCCAGCGATGAATATCGAGTCAGACGCTGCTCCGGCAGCGCAACCGAAGTCTTAGCGCCGCCCACCGAGCGTTTATTCAACTTGAAGACCGATTCTTTCCCGCGCTGGTTCTACCTGCCAATTGAATTTCTCAATTTGTGCGACGCATAGTTTAACTTTGACTTGAGTCGCTATTCAGCGCAGCATGCCCGCAACTTCGGCAGTGTCGCCGGTAAGTCGCATTGCACTCCTCCCAGACGAGGACGTGGTTAAAACAGGGCCATTGGGTGTGGCTGCTCGTTTTCCAGAGCCTCGGTTCCATCAATTCCGACCGTGAGTTGCCGTCGAGGCAACGCTGCATCGTCATTTGGCTCAGCAATTCCGCCCAGGGGCGGCCGGACGTTCTCTTCAAAATTAGATTGTGAGGAAGACTGATGCGAAGACTTATCGTAGCAATGCTGTTTGTACTTTCCGTTGGACTGCCTGCCATGGCGCAGACGTTTCGTGGAGCGATCAATGGCACGGTGACCGATCCGTCCGGTGCGGTAGTTCCCGGCGCCCAGGTTAAAGCGGTCAACAAAGCGACTGGCATCGAACACGCCACGCTATCGACCAGCGACGGCCAGTTTGCTTTCCAGGATTTGCCGGTCGGGGAATATTCGGTGGTCATAGCGGCGCAGGGTTTTCCCGTCCTCACGGTGGACAACATTCTGGTGTCTCAAGGCGCCATTTACACGCTTCCCGCGTCGCTGAAAATATCCCAGCAAGCGACCACCGTTGAAGTCTCAGCAGCCGCGCTTACTTTAGATACCACCTCGGAGACGCAAACCACCGTATTGACCGGCAGTGATTTGCAGACTTTGCCCCTGAATGGACGCGACTTCACCCAGTTGATTAGCGTTACGCCGGGTTTCGGCGGCTATTCGGCAGGAGGCTTTGGCTCTTTGAACGGCACGCGCGCTAATCAGGTCAATTGGCAGATCGACGGTGTAGACAACAACGACTTGTGGCATAACGTGCCCGCCGTAAATCAGGGCGGCGTTTCGGGAATCGCGGGCATCGTGCTTCCGATCGATGCAGTCGATCAGTTTTCGGTGCAAACGCAAGCCGCTCCCGAGTCGGGCCGCAACCCAGGTGGAACGGTGGATCTCGCACTGAAGTCGGGCGGCAATTCTTTCCACGGCTCGGCTTACTATTACGTTCGCAACGAAGCCTTCGCAGCGGCCAGCCCCTTTGTCACCAACAAGGGCGAAAACCGCAACCAGCAATACGGTTTTTCCGTTGGCGGACCCATCCTCAAGGATCGCCTGTTTTTCTTCCTCACTTTCGAAAAACAGCGATTCACCATCGGTCTTCCCGGGCTCGGCACCGAACCTTCCGCGGACTATCAAACGGAAGCGCTCGCGGAATTGTCAAAATTCGGCGTCGCGCAAAATCCCGTCAGCGCCGCCCTCCTGACCAATCTCTGGCCCAGTTATGCACTCACTGGCCCCGCGAGCCCGAACAACTATTCCAGCCCGGATCCGGAGTACGGATACAGCTACAACGGTCTTGGAAAATTGGATTACAAGATCAACGACAAGAACACGGTTTCCTTCCACTATTTTATCGGTCAGGGAAATCAGGTGGCGCCGGTCGGAGGCTCGGCGCTCTCGCAGGCGGCTTCGGAACTCAAGCCCTACTACGAGGTCGCTCCTATTCACGTTTCCAATTATGCCGCGTCCTGGAATTCGACCTTGACTCCCAAGCTATCGAACCAGTTGCTCGCGGGCGTAAACTACTTCCGCCAAATCTTCAGCGACTTCAACACCAACTTTGATCTGCCCAGCTACGGCCTCAACCTCTACGA
>Ga0137412_10003679_pt1 | contig 12227 bp, 12 predicted proteins | sample CZODoug2_1_16fun_FD_122160 | JGI IMG/M metagenome (GOLD analysis project Ga0137412, IMG submission 122160) | Vadose zone soil fungal communities from Angelo Coast Range Reserve, California, USA - CZODoug2_1_16fungal (Hybrid Assembly) | ecosystem: Environmental > Terrestrial > Soil > Vadose zone...
GGTGCTGATCTCCTCCGCCTTCCCTGGCCGTGTCGCGTACAGCGCCGCGGCGACAAGCTGCGGCTTGCCCGGCCATTGCCGGTAGAGGGTGGCCTTGCTGCACCGCACCCGGGATGCGACGAGGTCCATCGACAGGTCCTGATAGCCGACCTCACGCAGCACATCCATTGCACCGGTAAGGATTTCCATCGCTCTCTCCGGGGTCATTCGGGGACGACGGAGGGAGGCATCGTCAGTGTCGCGCATCGCATCAGGCTCCATATAGTACGGAACAGTTTCGTACTATTTACGATAGACGCGCGCCGGGAGAAACGCAACCGTACTATCTTCTGGTGCGAAGAACGTTGGGCCACGGCTCAGAGGCCCCAAGCCTGACTCGCGTTCAAGGCCGCGCCGCAGGAACGGTTGAGTTGAACCGCGGAAAAGGCGTAGCGCGTTGTCGCGTTCAACCCCGCGTAGCTCATCGGGGGTGAAGCCGTCGAAGCTGGTGAGGTTGTCGATGTTGTGCACGCCGGTGACCTCTGGGGCGGCCGGCCAGTCTGTACCGAAGAGGATGTGGTCGGCGGTGGTCACTTCCAACGTCGGTAGCAGGGAGTTTCTGCTGCCGGCCAACGCTGTCTCGTAGTAGAGCCCACGCAGGACCTCCGCAACATGAGTGGCGTCGATGTCGGCGTCGTGCGGCCCTCGGCCCATCGCGGTGTGTTCGCCGATCCGCCAGGCCAGTGTGGGCAGCGCCCCGCCGCAATGGGCCAGGATCAGTTTTAGATTCGGATGCCGCTGAAAGAGTCCGGTGTAGAGGCCGTTGGTGATGTTGCGTGCGGTGTCGATGGGGAATTCGATGATCGAGCTCGGGCGGCCGAATCCCAGCACGTCGATACAGGGCGAGTCGACGGGGTGCACGAATACTGGCACCTGCCGGTGTTCCAGTTCGGCGAGCACCGGCTCCAGGAAGGGGTCGCCGAAGTAATGCCCCGCGACGTTGGACGTCAGCACCACACCGTCGAGGCGCAACTCGTCCAGGGCGTAGGCCAGCTCGGCCAGTGCTTGGTCAGGATCGTCGGCCGGGAGCGTCGCGAAGGCGCCGAAACGGTTGGGGTGCAGCGCGATCAACTCGGCGTGGCTTTTGTTGATCGTCCGGCATAGCCGAGTTCCGAACTCCGGATCATCGTCTGAGCCCACGAACGACATCGGGACCGAGACCACCTGTGCAGCGATACCGTGCCGATCCATGTAGTCGAGCGCTGCCTGTGGCGACCACTGCACCGAGATCTTGTAGCCGCCGGTCGGCTTGTTGCCGCGTGCGAATACTGCGGCTACCATATCGGCCCCCAGCGCGTGGGTGTGGACATCAATACGTTGATCCGACATAGCTCAACTCCTCATTTCTCTCGCAGTGGTTGAGTAGGACGAGACAGGCACACGCTCTCTGACTATGAGTCAACACCACCTCGCGCCGTGCGTCGACCGGCGCAGCGGCGCGCCGAACTGCTACCCTGATCGCATGAACGGCGGATCATGACCGGCGCCTCCGGAAAGACCGGGCGGGCGCGTCAAGCCAGATCCGGCCAACGCGCAGCAAAGCAGGCGAGTGGCGCCGAACCGGTGATTTCCCGGTTCGGCCGTCGGGAACAATTAGTTGTGGCCGCCTTACGGCTGTTCTCAGAGCGCCCATACGAGGACGTCTCGATCGACGATATCGCCAATGAAGCCAACGTCGCTCATGGCTTGCTGTCGTACTATTTTGGCGGCAAACGGGGGGCCTACCTGGCCGCGTTGCAGATGGTTCAAAGCGATCTGCAAGTCCTAACGCGCCCGATCCGATCAGACGGTGACATCGCGGCGCAAATCAGGGGCATGGCCCGTCGCCATTTCGAGTACTTTCGCGCCCACCCCCAGGTATTGGTCGGATTACTCGCGTCGGCACCCAGCGATACCGAGACGCGAGCCATCGAAGAATCAACACAGAATCAGGCCGCTCGAGCATTGCTTGACTTACTGGGACTGCCGGAGAACCCGCCACCGATGTTGCGCACGGCATTGCGCGGCTGTATGGGTTTCCTGCAGGAGGTGACAATGCACTGGCTCAGTCATGACGAACCCCTCGAGATCGAGCAGCTCGTCGAGTTGTGCTTCGACACCACCGTCGCCGCGGTCGCAAATGCCGTGGATCAGCCCACCCCCGGCGTCCTTTCACTCACCGCGTCTTCGGTGGCCAGCTAACGCATTTCGGCTCGGCCGAGAGGACGCAAGTTCCTGGGGGACCCGGGCCGGCCGGACAGGTCGGCACCGATGATGCCGCCACGGTGTCCTCATCACCTCACCGAACAGCTCCGATGAAGTCTGAGCCATCCTTCGCGAAGACGCGCCGCTGGCCGCCCTGAACACGTTTCACAACGGAGGTCTTGACTCATAGTCAAATTCGGGGCCATACTGGGGACCCGCCTCCGAGTCGTCTCGCCTAGCGATCGGAAGGCTTCACCGCAACTAGCGCATCGAGGAGGCCATCGTGCCGGCGCCGCAGAAACTCGCTCATGTCGTTCTCTTCTCGGCACAAAAGGACGCGTTGAGAGATTGGTACCTCAAAGTGCTCAGCGCGCGGGTGCAGCTTGACAGCGACCTCATCGTCTTCGTGGCCTATGACGACGAGCATCACCGTATTGCCATTGCGCAAGTCGACGACGCGAAAGCCCCCATTCCGCCGGCCACCGGGCTGGCCCACATCGCGTTCACGTTCACCAAACTCGACGATCTGTTGCAGACCTTCGATGACCTGCGCAACGACGGTATCGAGCCGGTTTGGACTGTTAACCATGGCACGACAACCTCGATCTACTATGCCGATCCCGATGGCAACAACGTCGAACTGCAGGTTGATAACTTCGCGACCAGCGAGGAGGGCAACGCGTACTTGCGATCAGATCGGTTCGCCGCGAATCCCATTGGCGTCAGTTTCGACCCGCAGACGTACTTGACACGCCTACGCAATGGCGAGCCGTCTGACTGGCTGATCGAGGAACTTGCACGGGCCGAGGGAGAGCCGATTGGTCTGACGAGTGCCGGCTAGCGGTGTGCCGAGGATGGTGGCGCTCAAGGAAAGTGGAAATGTCTTGACGCAGTGCACGGTAGCGGATTATCTGCTGCACCGGCTCTCCGAACTCGGCATCCACACCATCTTCGGTGTCCCCGGAGACTACGTCCTCGAGTTCATTTGCGCGATCACCGATGGTGCCGGGCCGGCGTGGGTTGGGAATTGCAACGAACTCAACGCTGCCTACGCCGCAGATGGGTACGCCCGGGTCAAAGGCGCAGCCGCGCTCGTCGTAACCGCCGGTGTCGGCGATCTCGGCGCCGCTGGCGGTGTCGCCGGTTCCTATGCCGAAAACGTGCCGGTCGTGGTCATTTCCGGCGTTCCTGGTTCTGGCAACGGCCCGATGGGGCGGCCGTTGGTCCATCACAGCCTCGGTGACGGAGACTTTCGTCCGTTCCAGCGGATCTTCGGCGAAATCACCACGGCCCAAGCGGTTCTCACCGCTGACAACGCGCCAGCGGAAATTGACCGGCTCTGTCGACTGGCTTGGTTAGATAGACGACCGGTCTACATCACGCTGCCCGCCGATGTTGCGGTCATGCTGGTTGCCCGTCCCGAACGGCCGCTGGACTTGCGTCACGATCTCACTGAACAACACGTGCTGAACGACTTCCTGGCTCGCGTCGCTGTGGCGATCCAGCGGCCGGCGCGCACCGCGCTACTCGCTGATATCAGAGTCCGCCAGTTCGGCTACACCGCTGCGCTTAATCGCCTCCTCAGCGAGACCGGTGTGCCATGGGCGAGCACATGGGCAGCCGCGTGGGACCTCGATATCTCGACGTCCGGATATCTCGGCATTTACGTCGGAGCCGGCGACGGCAATAACGCCGTCAGCTCCATTGACGCCGCCGACGTTCTCATTCGGTTTGGCACAGGACGCGATGAGTTCGGCACTGGCATGGCCGATCCCAGTTATCGCGGCGCTGAACTCGTTGATGTTCATCCTGTGGGCGCAACGATTGGCGATCGGCAATTCCCTACGCTGCGTATGCCCGACGTGATCGCCGGACTGACCAAGGCAATCGGCTCCCATCATCGAGTCCCTCCGACCGCACCGCCGATGGGCTCCCAACCCCCGGTTGTCGCAGAGGCAGAAACGCGCCTGACCCAGGACCGCTTCTGGGAGCGCTTTGCGACCTACGTCCGCCAGGGCGACACCATCGTCGTCGATACGGGCAGCTGCAACCTTGGGCTTCGGTCCATCGGCCTTCCTTCGGGCGTGTCGGTGCTGACCCAAAACATGTGGGGCTCGATCGGGTGGTCTCTACCTGCGCTTCTCGGCGCGAACCTCGCTGACCCCTGGTCCCGTCACATTTTGCTCATCGGTGATGGCGCGTTCGCGCTGACCGCACAGGAGATATCCACGATGCTGCGATCCGAGCGCGCGCCGCTTCTCGTTGTTCTCAACAACGAGGGTTACCTCATTGAAGACATCGCTGGCGGCCGCAAGATGGTCTGCAACGACATCTGGACCTGGAAATACAGCGCATTGGCTGACGCATTCGACGGGCGCGGCGCTTACCAGCCTCTCGGCCTGCGCGTGTCGACCGAAGGTGAACTCGACCGCGCGCTACCAGAAGCCGAGCGCGCGCAATCAGATGGTCGACTTGTGCTGCTGGAAGTGGTGCTCGACCGATCGGACGCGCCGCGGCTGATGCGCGATATCGCAGCTGCCATGAGCGGACGTGAACTCGGGGTTCGGACATGAATCCACTAGTAGTGAGAAGGGACGAACAAGAGATGATCCAGAGTCAGCTTGAGCCGTTATCGGTCGATGACTTCACCGGAGTGGAGCCCGATCAGCAGCTGATTGATCGCGCCGCGAGCCTGGTTCCGCTAATTCGCCAGCATGCCGCGCCGGGGTCAGAACCACGGTTCGTCGCAGAGCCGGTCATGCGGGCTCTCGATGACGCCGGTCTTTTCTCGCTGCTTGTTCCCCGGCGCCTGGGCGGGAAGTCAGCCAGCCTACGGACAACCATGGAGGTGGTAGCCGAACTCGGTCGCGGCGACGGATCCACCGCATGGGCCACGCAAATTTTCAACATCAGCGGCTGGTTCGCGAGCACATTTGGCGAGCAGGCGCAAAACGACGTCTTCGCCGACGGTCAGGCTCCCAGGGTGTGCGGCAACTTTATGCCAGTGGGGCAGAGCGATCGAGTAGATGGCGGCTACCGGATCTCCGGGCGGTGGCCGTATGTCTCTGGGTCGTTCGGCGCGCAATGGGCCACTCTGGGCATCATTGAAGAAGCTGCGCCGGGGGAGAACTCACCCGCGTTGGCGCTTGTCCCCGCTTCAGCGTGGACTATCGAACCGACGTGGTTCGTGACCGGCATGGAAGGTTCCGGCAGTGACACGCTTGTCGTCAGGGACCATTTCGTTCCGGACCACCGTGTGCAGCCTGTTCCTCCGATGATTCAGGGGAGCTACGCCACACCGTTTCAGGCCAGCGAACACAGCTCGAACATGACGTTGACAGCGGTCGGGGAGCTCATTTTGGTGGGGGCGCAGCTTGGGCTGGCACGTCACGCAATGGAAGTCATTCTAGAAAAGCTCCCCTCGAAGATCGTCGCGTACACCCTGTACGGTCCGGCGAAAAATTCTCCGACGCACCATCTACGAGTCGCAGAAGCAATCACCAAGTTCGATATGGCCGAACTGTTGATGCAGCGAGCAGCCCGAGACATCGACAGCGCCGCAATGGAGCGCACTCTGCTCGATGAACTTTCGCGCGGACGGGTCCGCAGCGACACCGGCACCATCGCTGAGCTGGTGACCGCCGGCATCGACCAACTGCTGTCCGTCAACGGCGCCGGGTCGTTCGCCAAAGCCAATGTGTTGAGCCGTATTTGGCGCGACTCGGCCATCGGCGCCCGACATGCGATGGTGATTCCCGACCTCGGTAAGGAGTTGTACGGCCGACTGTTGCTTGGCGCCGACGGCCCGCTGCCCGGCATAGTGTGAACCAAGTGGTGTTCGTTGCGCGCAGGACTGCCTAGCTGACGACCGTGGAAACATGACGAAGTCGCTGCCACACTCATTGCCGCAGTTGGCTTTTCGGCGGGTCGAGTGGGCAACTCAAGCTCTACGTGGGGGGCGGCCGATCGTAGTGGTTGATAACGTCCTTGGGGACGACGAAGGGATGCTGGTGGCCGCCGCGGAAGGCGTCACTACCCAACTCGTCGCCTTCTTGGTTCGGCACACGTCGGGGTTTCTTTGCGTAGCTCTACCTGAGACCGAGTGTGACCGGCTCGATCTGCCTCTGCTGTGTGCCAGTCGTGCCGCCGATGGTTTACGTGATGCGTTCTGTGTGACTGTGGACGTCGCAAGTGGGATCGGGACGGGGATATCGGCCTGCGATCGCGCACGCACAATAGGTGCCCTTGCCAGCGCAACAGCGAGCCCGGCGGATTTCTCCCGCCCGGGTCACGTAGTACCGACCCGAGCACGCGAAGGCGGGGTGTTGGCGAGGCCTGGGCGGGCCGAAGCGGCATGCGATCTTGCCCGGTTAGCGGGCCGACAACCGATCAGCGTCTTTGCCCAGCTGGTTAGCGTCAACTCTCCGGTTGACGTCGCCTGCGACGCAGATGCGCGTACCTTCAGCAGCCGGCATGGCCTGGCGATTGTCCGGGTCTCAGACCTCGTCGAATACCGCCTCGATCGGCCGTAAGAGCCCCGGAACTGGCGTACTTATCACTGATAAGCTACGCTCCTCACAATTCATTCGGAGGAGAAAAGTTGGCCGGGCGAGCCTATATCGCGGGAGCGTTTGAGCATCCGGGTCGGTATCTTCCCGAAGTCAGTTTGGCGCAGCTGCATGCCGAGGTTGCCCTCGGCGCGCTGGCTGACGCCGGGCTCGCACTCGCCGACGTCGACGGGTTCCTCTCGACGCCCGACGCGCCGGGTTTCGGGCTCATCACCCTGGCGGACTATCTCGGATTGGATCGGCTCGTCTATACCGACACCACCGAGACAGGAGGCTCGGCGTACCTCGCGCACGTGGGTCACGCCGCGATGGCGATCCAGGTGGGGCTGTGCTCAGTGGTGCTAGTCACCATGGCCGGCAAGTTCAGCTCGGGTTTGCCGATGCCGTCGGCCTATCACGAGGCACCTGAACTCGGATTCGAGATCCCATTCGGCACCAGCATCGTTCCTGAGTACGCGTTGGCGGCGCGTCGTCACATGTACGAATTCGGCACGACGGCTGCGCAGCTGGCGGAGGTCAAGGTCGCCGCGTCGATGCATGCGCGACACAACCCGAACGCGTTGCTGCGCAAGGCCGTCACGGTCGAGCAGGTGCTGGACTCGCCAATGATCGCCGATCCGCTGCACAAGCTGGACTGCTGCATTAACACCGACGGAGGCGGCGCACTGGTCGTGGTGAGCGAGGACGTCGCGCGGTCGCTGGATCGGCACTGCATCGCCATCCGGGGCCACGCGACGGCCATCAAGGGGTCGTTCGGTGGCCGAAACGATCTCACCAACACCGCGTCCGTCCAGTCGGGAGCCCGAGCGTATGAGATGGCAGGTGTTGGGCCCCGGGACATCGACTACGTCGGTCTCTACGACTCGTTCACCATCACGGTGCTCGAGCAACTTGAAGACCTCGGTTTCTGCGAGAAAGGCAAGGGGGGACCGTTTGTCGAGTCGGGGGCGCTGCGAAGCCCGGACGGTTCGCTCCCGACCAATAGCGATGGCGGCGGACTCTGCAACAACCACCCTGGTGCTCGCGGCGGCATGCCGAAGATGATCGAAGCGGTCCGCCAACTACGCGCTGAAGCCACGCCGGAGGTCCAGGTGCGAGACTGCCGGATCGCTATGGTCAACGGTATCGGGGGTTCGATCGGCACCCGGATGGGCAGCGGGACACTGGTTCTGGGTAGTGAGGCGGTGTGAGCACACCGCACGAGCTGCCCGCGCCTACGCCCCTCATTGCCCCCCACAGCGCAGAATTCTGGGCGGCCACCTGCGAAGAACGGTTCCTGGTAGGTCACTGCCACGCTTGCGATCAATGGTTCTGGCCCCCGACCCGGTCGTTCTGCCCCCGCTGCGGTGGAGCGGCCAGCCTACGAGAAGCGGCCGGCACGGGCACGATCTACTCGTACACGATCGTGCGAGTGAGCGGTGCCATCGCGCTGGGCGGCGAGGCTTACAAGGACGCAGTGCCGTACGTGCTGGCCTACGTGGAGCTGACCGAAGGGCCCACCATGCTGACCAACATCGTCGGCGTCGACCCCGACGGTGTCACCATCGGTCTCCAAGTCCGGGTGGAGTTCTCCCGTACCGGCGGCTCGCAGGACCCGGCGCTACCCCGGTTTCGGCCGGCGTGACCGCTGAGTGACCGGCCGGTTGAGCCACCGGGACATGGCACTACCCCGGCCGTAGGTCATCGGGTGACGCCCATTTTTTGCAAAGTACGCCGCAGGGCGTGCAGCGCGTAGTGCAGCCGCGATTTCACGGTCCCTTCGGGGATCTGCAGGTCGTCGGCGATCTGGGCAATCGTGAGGCCGAGATAGTGGGAACGGTGAATGACGGCACGGTGCTCGGGCGACAGGTGCGTCAAGGCGTCGGCGATCAGGAGCCGGTCGAGCGCGGCGTCGACCTCGTCAGGCCCGCCTTGTTCGAATTCATCTGAGCCGTCCGGCGAACGCACTTCGCTGCGGAAGCGCACACTGCGGCGCTCGTCGATGATCATGTTGCGGGCGACGCGAAATAGCCAGGCCCGCGGCGATCTTTCGCTGTCGTCGAAGGCGTGTGGGTGCTGCCATGCACGTAGCAGGGTTTCCTGGACCACGTCCTCGGCGCGGGCGCGGTCACCGGTCAGTCGCATGGCGTAGCGCCACAGCGCCCCGGCATGATCGCTGTAGAGCTCCCGCATCAAGGCGGTATCGGTATCGGTATCATTCATGATCAGTGTCATTCATCTCAGAGTGCGCGGCGGCAGGGGAGGGTCATCTGCCCGCGTCACAACGATGGGACTAGCGGCTCGGTCGTGTGGTATCTGCCTGCCGCGCTTTCCGCCAGGCTAGGCGTGGCGTGCGCCGGCACGCCATGGTCGAAATCGACTACCCGGCCAACCGGCTACGAGCAATCAACGCCGGCGGCCAGCGCAAGTTTGGTGCGGCTGTCCACGCCGGTCTTGCGGAATATCGCCCGCAGGTGGTTCTCTACGGTGTGCACGCTGACACCGCGGCGGCGCGCGATGTGCTTGTTTGCCAGGCCCTCGGCGACGTCGCCGGCGATCTCCTGTTCGCGGCAGGTCAGCCCGGCAAGCGCCGGCCCCGCCACCGCGTGCCCGCCGCGCAGCGCCTCGAGTTCCTCGGCCAGCCGCAGCCTGCTCATCGTCGACATCAGTGGGGCAAGCAGTCCACCCACCCGGGCGACCTCCGCGTCGCAGAAGCGACGCCCGCCGGCGGCTCGACGGAGGCCGAACACAAAGCTTTCGTCATCGCGATGGGCGAGCCGGATGATCAGGACGTGATGGATACCCAATGGGCCCCAAAAGGTTTCGTAGGCCGGTGAACGAAGGAATTTCGGGAAGTCGAGCCACTCGTCGAGGGGAAAGGCCTGGGCGGTCGCGGCCGCTATTGGTGGAGCCAGCGCAGTTACCGAAAGTCGGTCGAACCGCTGCTGCCAGGTGTGCTGGGTTTCCGGGTTCACTCCGCGGGCGGCGAGGCTGCGCCCGAGCCGAACCGAGTCGCCCGCCCGTATCGCCTGGTAAAACCCGGCGGAGTCGGCGTCGAGGTCGTCCGCGAGCGCGGGCAGCAGATCTGTTTCCACATCGTCGAACGACGTGGCAGCAGAGACGAGATCACCCAGGCTACCCGGCGTGTTGCCCGCCGTCGAAATGATCATGCAGCGTCCTTCACGCTAAAGATGCTCTGTCACGTGCCGTTTTGCCGGTGCCACCCGGCATGATCAGCATCGCGCACGTGCGCCAGTGCACACATCCCCGCCAGCCGGGCCCCCCGGGGGGTGCTAGCGGGAACTCGCGAATTCCTGGTGGCCGGCAGTCAGCATCGCGCGGATCACGGTGGCGTGGCGTGACGAAACAGGTTTTCGGAATTGCCTCTGAACATCGCGTCGAGCGCCGAATCAGCCAGCTGCCCGGAGGTTTCCAGCTGCTGCGCGAGGTACCGGCACGCCTGCCACGGCGTGAACGGAAAGTCGCTGCCGTAGTGCAGCCGGGCTGGGTCCGCCACCGAAAGCAGCGCGGCCAGCTGCTCCTTCACCGGTACGCCGGCCAGGTCGAAGTGCAGCTTGTTCAGCGCTTCCCGCAGGCTGGGCACCTCGGCCCCCTTGCCGGCCAGTGCGGAGGCGAACAGGTCGATCCGCGTCGCCAGTACTGGCAGCGCCGCGCCGGCGTGCGGCACGATGATGCGCAGGCCGGGATGTCGGCGCGGCACCCCGGCGAGCACAAGATCGGTGATCGAGCGGGTGGTCTCGAACATGAACTCCAGGGCGGGGGCCGGCAAGTTCGGGCCGCCAGTGGGCTGCGGTGGACTGGTGGGGTGGACGAACACCACCGAGTTGCGGGCGGCGACCTCAGCGAAGATCGGTTCGAACCGTTGGTCACCGAGATACACGCCACGGCTGTTGGTCATCAGGCAGACGCCCGCTGCGCCCAGATGGTCCAGGGCGTAGCGGGTTTCGGCAACCGACGCGTCGATCTCCGGCAGTGGCAAAGTCGCGAAAAACCCGAACCGCTCCGGTGTGGCCCGCGCGATCTGCGCGCCGGTTTCGTTGACCGTGCGGGCAAGCTCGGCCGCGGCCGCGGCGTCGCCGAAGTGCACCCCGGGTGAGGAAATCGACAGAATGGCCAGGCGCACTTTGAGCTTGTCCATCCCGTCGAGTGCCAGCGCCTGGTTCCATTCCGGCAGTGCCGGGATGCCGTCGGGATGGCCCTGTCCGGCGGCCACTAAGGCGTCGCGGTAGGTCTCGGGAATGTAATGGGCGTGCACGTCGATCTTGTCGCGCGCCATCGTCAGTCCTTCCCGGGCGCTCGATGCGCCGCCGGCCATTTGATAGCGATCTTGCCCATCTGTCATGTCTCTTTCAGCGCGGACATAGTCGAGGCATCCGACGGCGCGCCGCGCTCGGATGATCCGAATCGCGGGAATAGGCGGAGCGCGTTGTTGCGCTCGACATCCCGGAGCTGTTCGCGGGTGAAGCCGTCGAAGCTAGTGAGGTTGGCGATGTTGCGTACCACGGTGGGCTCGGGGGCCGCGGGCCAATCGGTGCCAAACAGAATGTGGTCGGCGGTGGTGACCTCCAGGGTCGGCAGCAGCGAGTTGCAGCTGCCGGCTAGCGCGGTCTCGTAGTACAGACCGCGCAGGACCTCCGCGACGTGAGTGGGGTCGATGTCGGCGTCGTGGGGTCCTCGGCCCATCACCGTGTGTTCGCCGATCCGCCAGCCCAGCGTGGGCAGCGCCCCGCCGCAGTGGGCCAAGATCAGCCGCAGCCCCGGATGCCGTTGGAAGAAGCCGGTGTAGAGCCCGTTGGTGATGTTGCGGGCGGTGTCGAACGGGAACTCGACGATCGAGGACGGCCGGCCGAAGCCCAATACCTCGATGCACGGCGAGTCGACGGGGTGCACGAAGACCGGGACCTGGCGGCGCTCCAGTTCGGCCAGAACCGGTTCCAGGAACGGGTCGCCGAAGTAGTGGCCTGCGACATTGGAGGTCAGCACCACGCCGTCGAGGTGCAGTTCGTCGAGGGCGTAGGCGAGTTCGGTCAGCGCCTGCTCGGGCCCGTCGCCCGGCAGGCTGGCGAACGCCCCGAACCGGCCAGGGTGCTTGGCGATCAATTCGGCGTTGCCCTCGTTGATCATCCGGCAGACCCTCGTTCCGAAGTCCGGGTCGTCGTCGAACCCGGCGAAGGCCATCGGCATCGACACCACCTGCGCCGCGATCCCCTGCCGATCCATGTACGCCAACGCCGCATCGGGCGTCCACTGCACCGAAATCGTGTAACCCCCGGTCGGCTTGAAACCCCGCGCCAACATTTCCAGGATGACGCCCTCCGTCAGTGCATGGGTGTGTACATCGATACGCCGACCAGGCATTCGCCACTCCTTCTCTCGGGCGGACGTGCAGGTACAAATCTAGAGATTAAAGTGTCGCAAGTCAACTTATTTTCGGTA
>Ga0137412_10003680_pt1 | contig 12226 bp, 10 predicted proteins | sample CZODoug2_1_16fun_FD_122160 | JGI IMG/M metagenome (GOLD analysis project Ga0137412, IMG submission 122160) | Vadose zone soil fungal communities from Angelo Coast Range Reserve, California, USA - CZODoug2_1_16fungal (Hybrid Assembly) | ecosystem: Environmental > Terrestrial > Soil > Vadose zone...
CGACGAATGGTACCGAATATAACGCCTTTGCCCATCGTCTCGGCAGCCATGGTTCCGCATTCGGAAACTTTGCCGGCATGCCAGGCGAGACCCTCAGGAAAGCCGCGCAGGATTGGAAGGGCGGCGTACAAGGCAGAATCGCTGCAGCGTCCAGCCAGTACAAAGTCGGCGCCTCCTTCCAGCGCACGTTGTAGAGGCTCGACGCCCATCATGCCGACGATCCTCGCACTACGGTCAATGGTCGCTTCATCGACGTGCGGGGCAGGCTCCAGAGGACGGATCCGATTTTCTCGCAGCAAAGTTTTGAGATAAGACTTGTCCTGCTCGGAGTGGATCACCGCAGTCCGGATGCTCAAGTCGTTTTCCTTGGCAACTTCCCGCGCAATGTCTAGGGTCCAGTCAACGTGAGCATCTCCACCGGCCGTTCCTGCAGATCCCACAAGCACGGGAACGCCGGCCCGTTTGCCTGCGCGCAACATTAGCGCCAAGTCCTGTTTAATCATCTCGCGGGGAAACGCTGACAGTCCGGAACCCAATGAATATGGTCCAGCGTCAGTGGTTCCCGCATCTGCAGCTATGAAATGCGGTTCCTGAGCCATGGCTTCATCAAGGCTTTCCTCGTGTATACCACCCCCCACAGCACCGATCGCGGAGACAAATCGGATTTCCTCGGTGTGGTCTTCTTTCATTTTGGCCTTCTCTCTTTCTGCCTAGACACCTAAGTGCGGCAAGGTTACTGCAGTTGGAGCACGAGAACTTTAAATGAGTCCTGAACGACAGAGGGGTACTTGCTCCCCGCAGGCCTGGGTCCGAATTCCGCTGAAGACAGATAAACGGTGTGGGTTTTCGGATCGAGCGCCATGGTTCGCGCTCCCAGTTCGGTCTTTAGATTCTGTGAAACTGTGTATTCGTCTTTGGATACCTGTCGCACGATCGTGAGGGTCCCATCTCGATTCGATGAAAACGCCAATTTCGTGACAGGGTCGTATGCGGCCCCATCGGGGAGTGCGCCGATCGGTAGTGCAGCCACAACCTTGCCTGTATCGGCATCCACCACCACCATCTTTCCATTCCCACAAACCGAGAACAGCCTCCGGTTTGCCCGGTCCATCGCCAATCCGCTCGGCGCCTCGCACGGCGCCAAGGGCCAACGGGCCTTAATACTTAATGTCTTTGAGTCAATTTGCGCGATCTCATTCTTGTCCTTAATGTTTACGTAAATATCTCCCCGACCGTCGCTCACGGAAAATTCGGGATTGCCGCCCAATGCGATCGCTTTATCCACTTTGCTTGTCTTCGCATCGATGACATTTGCCTGCATAGGATCACCATTGAAGGCAAACACGCGGCCGGATGGCGCGTCATAGACAATCGAATCCGGGTCGTCGCCCACCTTTGTTGTGGCTGTCCTGCGAAGAGTTTTTAGATCAAAGGTAACGACTTGCTCCGGAGACTTGACGTCGCTTGTCTTACTATCTCCATCGGTGATGAAACCGAGATTGAGATCATTCGCAATGGCGATGCCATGGGAAAATCCGTCCACGGAGATTTTCCCGATGATCTCCCGCGTATCGACATTTATGACCACCACCTCACTGTTGTGGGACACATACAGGCGTCGATTATCCGGATCGACAATCAAATAATCCCAATGGCCCTTGCCGCCGATGGGAATGCTGGCGGTCACCTGATAGCTCTGGGCAAATAAGACCTGGGATGACGACCAAATGAGGAAAAGAAGGGCCATACCTCGAACGATCTTCATCAATCGAACCTCCGTAGCATCTTCGTAGCGCTCAGAGTGTATATCACGTGGCATCCAGGTTGTCTACCATCGGCATATCTGTATGATTGTTTCTATACAGAATGGTATGGCTGAGGTGGTTCGAAAAAATGAGGTTAACGCCGCACCTGATGCTCTACAGAAGGGAGATGGGATCGGAATGAGCGGCGTCTTCGTTGGATGGCCGTCGCACCCTGGTCATACAAGGCTGTCTGGATCAGCCCGTGTCATTGGAACTGCGCAGAGGCCGGTTCTGCGCCACTCCAGTGCGCAAAGCGGTCCCGTTTCTTGGAGGGCAAGATCGCGCGCTGCAGAGTTTGCTAAAGCGCTCCGAGCTTTTCAAGCGCGTACATTCGCAGACCGTCGATATGCCGTTGCATCGCGGCTTTAGCCTCTTCGCCGTTTCCTTTAATCAATGCATCAATAATGGGCAGGTGCTCATCGTACGCAATGCGTTCGGGAACACCCAATCGGAGAAGCTTCGAGCGGTTCTTGAGGTCTGCAATTATGGACGCAAGTTCAGGATTTCCACATGCCTCGGCGATCATCCGATGTAGATCGTGGCGATTCGATGCTTGGTCACCTACGCGTAAAGGGCCATTCTGGGCTTTAAGTGCCAAGTAGCGCTTGCGCAGGCGCTCAAGATCAGGCACAGAAATACGTCCCGCCGCACGCCGCGCTGCCTCCCCCTCAACCAGACGACGGACCTGGCAAATATAAAGAAGATCTTCGATGGACATCGGGCGAACTACCAAAATCCGGCTGCTTTGCCTCTCGAGTATTTTCTCTCCCTCGAGCCGTCGAATCGCCTCGCGAAGCGGCGTTCGCGAGACATTCAACTCACGCGCGAGGTGTCTTTCGTTAATGTGATCGTTCGGCCGAAGGCGCCGTTCTCGCAGCATATCCAGCAAGCGCGCGTACGCTACCTCGGACAGGGACTGATGGGTTCGGCGACTGGGTGGCCGCCCATTGGACGGCACCGGACGCCTCTCGTGAGTAGACCCCTTAGTTTCTGGGTCAGGGTGTCCTTCTTTGCGAGTACCACTCCGCATAAATTGCACCTATTTCGCCGGGCTGCTTCCCAGAGTGAAAGGTTATACGAATTAATATCTGCTTGCAATTGGGTGCATCCGGTGGTATACCGACGGAATTCCTTTATTGTACCAATCGGAAAAAGTGATGTATGACCTGGGAGAGTCGGGGGTGGGCAACGGGGGAGGGAAACGATGTTTAGAATCACCGAAACAACAAGTCTTTCGGCGGTGACCAAGGCAACTTCGAGCCTAATCCTGGGCGATTTTCTTAAGACTGAGTTAGCGTCTCCGGGAACTCTGATTCGCGGTTGCGGCCGAGCTTTTTGGAATTCTATATGGGCTCTCGTTCTAGTGTGCTCGCTGGTGTTCGCGCTTGCACTCTCGCCGCCGGTAGCGGCCCAAGTCGCTGGTGCAACTCTTTCAGGAACCATCACGGACCCCTCGGAACGTTCCGTCCCTTCAGCGCGGATTGAAATCGAGAATATCGCTACCGGGGTTGTCCACAGCGTCACAGCAAACGGCGACGGTTTCTATACCGTTCCTAACCTCACGCCTGGACAGTATAAGGTTACCGTTACTGCGGATGGCTTCAGCACGGCAATTAATTCCGAGATCACCTTGACTGTAGGTGCGCAAAGAACCCTGGATTTCATGATGCGTATTGGCAAGGCTTCTGTTCGAGTGGAAGTCAATACCGAGGCTCCTGCCGTGGAACTCACCAGTTCGGAGATCAGTGCCACCGTTAATGAAACAACCATTCGCGAATTGCCGCTGAATGGCCGGAGCTGGACCGATCTAGCCACTTTGCAGCCCGGTGTAAATGCCATTCAAACCCAGGCGACCTTCGCCGCCGGCGCGGATCGTGGCAATCGCGGCTACGGCCAGCAACTCACGATTGATGGAGCTCGTCCCCAGCAAAATAATTATCGCCTTGACGGAATTAGCCTTAATGATTACGCGAACGGGGCCCCGGGTAGCGTGCTGGGCGGCAACCTGGGCGTTGATGCGATTCAGGAATTTTCCGTCTTGACCACCAACTATTCCGCTGAATACGGAAAAACTTCGGGCGGGGTCGTCAATGCCATCACCCGTTCCGGCACCAATTCCTTTCACGGCAGCGCTTATGAATTTGTTCGCAACAGCGCTCTGGATGCCAGGAATTTTTTTGACGGAAGCAGCATCCCGCCTTTTGAACGCAATCAGTTCGGCGGTTCTATTGGCGGACCAATCGTCAAAAACCAAACTTTTTTCTTCGCCGACTACGAAGGCATCCGGCAATCGAAGGGGATCACCGCAGTCACCTCCGTTCCTTCACTCGATGCCAGAAACGGGATGATTCACGACGTCAATGGAAACCTCATCACCGTGCCAATCGATCCTGCCGCCCAGAAGTATCTACCTTTTTACCATCTGCCCAACGGTCCGGTCTTCGGAGATGGTGACACCGCGCAGTACAGTTTCGCCGGACAGCAAGCTGTGTCCGAGAATTTCTTCACCACTCGACTGGACCACAAATTTTCTGACAAGGACAGCGTCTTCGGCACCTACCTCTTCGACAGAACCCCATTCACCACTCCCGATGGCGTGAATGACGTTTTACTCGGTTCCAAGACCTCCAGACAAATCGTGGCACTGGAAGAAACTCACGTCTTCACTCCTACTTTTATAAATTCTGCTCGCTTTGGGTATAACTATGAAATCGCAAACGCCAATGAGGGCCTGGAAGCTCTTATTCCTGCGGCTACCGACACCACTCTTGGTGTTTTCCCTGGGCAAACGGCCGCGCAAGTTTATGTCGGCGGAATCACTCCGTTTTTAGGTGGTTTGGGAGCCGAACCGTCGTACCGGTATCATTGGAATTCGTTTCAGGGATATGACGATGCTTTCGTGGTTAAAGGCACGCATACCATCAAATTCGGCGCGGCAGTTGAGCGCATGCAACTGGAAATAAACGCGCTGGTCGATCCCAACGGAATTTTCCGATTCAGCGATCTGCAAACCTTTTACGCCAACCAGCCCAGTCTGTTCATATCGGGTATTCGCAGCACCATCTCGCCGCGCAACCTTCGCCAGACTCTCGTAGGTTTTTATGTGCAGGACGACTGGCGCGTGAAATCAAACCTCACGCTTAATCTCGGCCTTCGTTATGAGATGACTACCGTTCCCACAGAAACCGCCGGCAAGCTTTCCGTCTTGAGAAACATTACAGACGCCACCCCCCATCTGGGTGATCCCTTTTTCAGCAATCCCACTACTAAAAATTTTGAGCCTCGTATCGGCTTTGCCTGGGATCCTTTCCGCAACGGCAAAATGGCGGTGCGTGCCGGCGCTGGCTTATATGATGTGCTTCCTCTTCCTTACCAATTCATACTTCTGACGACTCAGGCCTCTCCTTTTTTTGCAACCACAGCAATCCCTAGTCCGGGTAACGGAAGTTTTTACAACAACATTCCCTCTCCGCTCCCGGCTACCAGTTTCGGGGCCACCTATATTGACCCCCATCCCAAACGCAACTACGTCGCCCAATGGAACCTAAACGTGCAATACCAACTGACTCCCACCTTAACTTCGATGATTGCCTATGTCGGTTCGCGCGGCATCCACCAGCCTTATCGTGTGGACGACGCCAATCTAGTGCAACCTACGCTCACCTCCGCTGGGTATCTCTTCCCGAAAGTGGATGTGCTCGGAAACGTCTTTTCTCCACAATGCAATCAGCTGGACCCCAGCGGCTCTGACCCAGCGCAATGCGCCCCGCCCAATCGTATCAACCCCAATTTCGGCTTTATCCATAGCCTGTTTTACGAAGGACAGTCTTATTACAACGCACTCGAGTTACAGACAGTAAAGCGTATAAGCCTCGGCTTTCAGTTTCAGGCCAGTTTTACCTGGGGTAAAAGTATAGACACCAGTTCGGCGACACTCGCCGGCGATGCCTTTGGAAATTCGATTTCCAGCCCACAATTCGCCTTCGATCCCAGAGCAAGTCGCGGCCTCTCGGATTTCAATGTGGGCCGCACCCTGGTTTTGAATGCCATATGGCAGATTCCGTCGCGGGCTTCGTTCACCGGCCCGGCCCGTTGGCTTACCAATGGTTGGCAACTTGGGCTGATTTTCACCGCAAGCGACGGCGTGCCATTTACGCCCACCTTCGCCACGGGCGGCGATCCCACCGGCTCACTAAGTAGCGACGATTATGCATTTCCCAGCCGCTTGTCTGGGCCGGGCTGTTCTTCGCTAACGAATCCCGGCAATCCCAACACTTACATGAAGACCCAATGCTTCACCGTCGCCACCGCACCGAACCAGGCTTTTTTCGATGCCAACTGCGACCCAGCTCCTCCGACAGTTGGAATTCCCCTGGCACCAGGAGATTTGCGCTGTTTCAATCTTAAGGGAAATGCTGGTCGGAATATCCTTATTGGCCCAGGCATCACGGAATTGGATTTTTCTGTTTTCAAAAATAATCGGATCCCGAGAATTTCAGAAAACTTTAATGTTCAATTTCGAGCGGAGATTTTCAACATTCTGAATCATGCAAATTTTGCTCCGCCTACGTTACCCGATAACACTGACCTTTATAACGCCGATGGAACCCCGACAGGCGTGGCGGGCTTGCTTTCCCGGACCACCACCACTGCCAGGGAAATCCAGTTCGGCGTCAAAATTATTTTCTAATCAGCACCGGAGCAGCGCAATCGAAGCAAAATGTTTGGTCCCGGACAATGACTCACTCGCTGTACCTATGAATTTCGTTCAACGACGCTACAAAAGGAGATTTACGGTTCATGAGAAGTGTTCTCAAGATTGTGCTGGTTCTTGTTAGTGCATTGGTCGTTGTCGCCGCCATCGCGCTCGTTTATCTTGGCTATATCGGAACCCCGAGTAATTCCACGGTTATGAAGTTTGAAGGTTTCATTGAGCTTCCGAAGACGAAACAGCTTAACGTTCTTGATTATTTGACGTTTAAGGATAACGTCCTTTTTGTCACGGAAGAGTCCGCGGGCAACGTATTCAAACTGACTCTCGATCCAAGTACCCAGGCGACTGCCAGCAATATCTCCACGTTGCCAGGCTCCGGTGCGGTTCACGGCGTACTCTTACTGCCATCTCCGGGCTTGGCGTTCGTCACGCGCAGCGAGGAAAATACCGTAGACGCTTTCGATCCAATCACTCTTCAATCGGTGGCGCGCATCCCGGTCGCGGAAGACGCCGATGCCATTCTCTTCGATCCAACAAGTAAACTCGTTTACGTTGCCCACGGCGACGCGCACTCGGCCACTTTGATTAATCCCGACACGCGTGTGGTCGTCGGTACCATCGCCTTGGAAGGCAAACCGGAATTCCCCGCACTGGATTCTAAAACGGGCTTGCTCTACCAGAACCTGGCGGACACCAGCATGGTCGCTGCCGTCGATGTCGCCAAGAAATCTGTTGTTGGGAAATGGCCTCTTGCCCCCTGCGACGGGCCATCCGGCATGGCCATCGACTCAGAAAACCGCCGCCTCTTCGCTGTGTGCGCACGCAGCGCCACATTGGTAGTGTTTGACCTGGAAAATCATAGAGTCGTTACATCGCTTAAAATTGGCGGCGGTCCAGACTCAGTGGCTTATGACGCCGCTCTGCGTCGCCTCTATACCGCCGGGAAGTCAGGCAAGCTAAATGTAATTCAGCAGGATGGTCCAGACACGTACCGAACGCTCGACGAAATAACCACTCACTACGGCGCGCACACACTCACTCTGGATCCCGTCACCCACAAAGTGTTTGTCGGCTACGCCAGCCTGTTCGGTCATCCTAGAATTGCTGTCTTCTCACCAACAACGCGTTGAGGCTAGTGGTAAACATGGATTCCTCAACGCACCAGCATCTTGCGATGACGGGTTGGGCGCGATGGTTTACGCTCACCTTGTTGGCAGGACCGCGAGAGGTTTTGAGGAGAGTTCGATGGTGCTGGAAGATCTTGGGTCGCTCAAAGGATTTGTTGGCCGCGAGGTTGGCGTCACCAACTGGCTTGCGCTTACCCAAAAACGCATCGAGCAATTCGCCGAAGCAACGGAAGACCGGCAGTGGATCCATCTCGATCGTGAGCGGTCAAGCAAGGAATCACCGTACGGCACCACGATTGCCCACGGGTTTCTCACTCTCTCATTGGTGGGCTATTTCGTGAGACAGGCGATCACGATTCGAGGCGAATTCCGCATGGCTGTGAATTATGGACTAAATCGTGTGCGCTTCCCCTCACCCGTTCGCAGTGACTCGAAGATTCGGGCCCGCGTTGTCCTTCAAGGGCTGAAAGAGTTGTCGGATGGTGTCGAAGTGACTTTTGGCGTCACGATCGAAAACGAAGGTTCTGACAAGCCATGTTGCGTTGCCGAGTGGGTGGTTCGTTATTACCACTGAGAACGGTATCTGGAGCACGAAACTGTCCCCAATTGTTGAGGAAGGCCGCTATCGAGTGAATGCCAAGAACCTCTTTGATTTGTCCGGACGCGTAGCCATCGTTACGGGTGGCTCGATGGGACTCGGTTTGCAGATGGCCGAGGCCCTGGCCGAGATGCAAGCGCCGGCAGCCATCGCCGAAGCCTTGCGCAGGGGATGGTTTCGCACCGGCGACATAGCGGTCATTGAGAGGAATGGCTGCATTCCTATCGTGGATCGCAAAAAAGGCATTATCGTGAGCGGTGGAGAAAACATCTCGTCGCTCGACGTTGAAAAAGTTCTGGTGTCCCATCCTGACGTTTACGAATCTGCTGTGATCTCGGTGCCCGACAAAAAATGGGGTGAAGTACCGAGGGCGGTAGTCGTCGTGAAACCAGGACGCAAACTGAGCGAAACGGAACTGATCGAGTTTTCCCGCTCGCGGCTGGCCCACTACAAGTGTCCACACTCAATTGAATTCTGCGACAGTTTGCGCAAGACCGCGACGGGGAAGGTTCTAAAAAGAGAGCGCATTTGCGAATTCCACCAGGGGCACGGAGACCTCTGGGAACCAGTGCCTTTGCTGCGGCGTTTGGCGGAAACCAGGAAGACGTTCGCCGATTTCGATACGGAGAACGCGACCCGACAGTAGGTTACGGTATGAGAGAAGCAGTCATCGTAGCGAGTTCTCGCACGGCGCTGGCCAAGTCATTTCGCGGATCGTTCAATCTGACGCGTCCGGAGGAGCTGGCGGCGCACTGCATCGAGGATTTGTTACGTAAGACGAGACAAGTCGATCCACGCGAAATTGAAGACGTTATCCTCGGTTGCGGACAGCCCCATGGGCCGCAAGGACACAACGTCGCGAGAGTTTCGGCCCTCCTTGCGGGTCTGCCAACTTCCGTCGGGGGAGTTACCGTGAATCGCTTTTGCTCTTCCGGTCTCCAGTCGATCGCGCAGGCCGCCTATCATATCTTAGATGGCGGCGCGGATGCGGCCATCGGGGGCGGAGTGGAAAGCATCACCATGACGCCGCGCAATCAGGATCCGAATCCTCGACTGTTGGAGAAAATGCCGGGCGTCTACATGGTGATGGGCGAAACCGCTGAGGTCGTGGCGAAGCGTTACAAGATCAGCCGACAAGAACAGGATGAATATTCCCTTCTGAGCCAGAAGCGCACTGCTCGGGCGCAGCAGCAAGGTTTTTTCCGAGACGAAATCGTTCCCATGCGCGCATGGCGTGCGACCCTGGACAAGAAAACCAACGAAGTGATCGCGAAGGAAGAAGTATGCGCCGATAAAGATGAATGCAATCGACCCGAGACTACGTTGGAAGGACTGCTGGCACTAAAGCCGGCCTTTGATACTGCGAGCGGCCAAGGCACGGTTACTGCCGGAAACTCCTCGCAGCTCTCTGACGGCGCTTCGGCGACGCTTGTGATGTCGAGGCAACGCGCCGATCAATTCGGAATCCCCTACAAATTGATTTTCCGGGGTTTTCAGGTCGCTGGATGTGATCCGGACGAAATGGGCATCGGGCCGGTCTACGCGGTACCAAAACTGCTGCAGCGTACCGGCGTAAAATTCAACGACATCGACCTGTGGGAACTCAATGAGGCGTTTGCGGTACAAGTCGTGTATTGCCGAGACCGTCTGGGAATCGATCCGGAGAAATTGAACGTGAACGGCGGCTCGATTTCGATCGGGCATCCCTTCGGTATGACTGGCTCGCGAATGGTTGGGACCCTGGCCAACGAAATGGCGCGTCGCAAAGCGCGCTATGGGGTCGTGACTATGTGTGTAGGTGGCGGACAGGGTGCGGCTGGCTTGTTCGAGCGTGCGAATTGAGAATGAGCTACGGACCTGCGTCAAGAATCGATTGCAAAACTCGAGCTTCGGAAATGGGGAACGTCACCGGCAGAGCGTGCGTGGACTTGATACTTCGGATAGCTGTAGTCCATCGACAGTCGAATTGAGTGACAGAGATGAACCTTCGGCAAACTCGCGACTTCCTAACGAGAGTACCCTTCAATACGTTGCTGGGGATGCGACTCCGCCGCGTGCATCGCGACGGGGTTACGATCGACTGCACACTTCGCGACGACCTGCGGAACAGCGTTGGTGTGGCCCACGGGGGAGTCACCGCAACGATGGCAGACGCGGCAGTAGGCATTGCCATCCAACGCCACTTTGGCGGCAAGCGTCGGATCGCGACCGTGGAACTAAAGATCAACTACTTCCAACCGGTCAAAGAGGGCCGCATCTTGGCTCGGTCTCACCTTCTTCGCGTCGGCTCCACACTATGCGTGGGTCGCGTGGAGTTCACCGATGACCATCGGCGCCCGATTGGAGCCGCCACCGTCACTTATATGCTCATCGACGGATCAGTTGCTGCCTCGAGTGCGGGTCCTGTTCCGCATCGTTCGCGCAGGAGTTAGCAGCCATGCTCTATGTCTCTCACACACAATTTGCCAAGAAAAATCCGGCAGGCAGCATTGACTGGCGACAAGATTAGCCTATCAGTGAAAACGTACAAAATCGTAGTCATCGCGGGTGATGGCATCGGGAAAAAAGTGATTCCCGAAGGCAAGCGCGTGCTGGAACTCGCGGAAAAGCGCTTCGGCTTTGGACCAATCCCCTCTCACGCTGGATAAGACGAATGGTGTTGCCGCCAGACGTCCTCTGGGCTGCATAGCGGGTTGGAGAAATTCTCTGAGGTTTTGGCCATTCCCAAGCAGTGTCTGCTCTAGAGGATAACAACCGTGCTGCACCTAAAGTCCCGCCCGCTTGGATTGTGCCCTAGGACGCCTGCTCACGAGGCAGGCGCGTCCTTCTAACCCTAGTGTGGGCATGGCCGAGCATTCGGTCGCGAGCCGAATGCTCTACCCAAACGCTGTAATTGCTTGAGGTCAAAGAGGTTTGGCTCCCCGGGTAGGATTCGAACCTACAGCCTCTCGGTTAACAGCCGATCAACCAACTTCATCAGAACTTGCCGGAGTTGGCCTTAATCGAAGGAAATCAGCAAGTTGCGACTAAACCCGACGAATCACTTTCTCCTTCTTTATTCACTGTTTGTTCGCCTTTTGTCTTGATTCATCGCAATTAGTACTACATTTTTACGACAGCGCGCCGTCGGAGTGAATGGTGCGAGATTTCGCCCCCCAAAAACAAATATCAGATAGGCAGGCGATTGCCTCCGTCTAGCTGACCAGAGAAGGTGGCCAGAGCGTACTCAGGAGCGGCCGCTATAAGCGCGTAATGCGGCTGCGGTCCGGCGTAGAAGAGAGCATGTCGGTGACCGTTCCGGCCCATTGCGGGAGCTTCAGCTCTGGAGCAATCTCCGCAAGCGGCGCGAGCACGAACTTGCGCGCCAGCATTCGGGGATGCGGGACTTGCAATTCGGGAGTATCGATCGACTGGTCGCCAAAAAGAAGAATGTCGATATCGATCAGGCGCGGGCCTTTGGCAAAGGCTTTCTGGCTGCCGAGCCGGGCTTCGTTCGGTCGCATGACACAACGAGCGGCAGATTCCGCGTGCACCTGGACAATCGGAACAGCAACTATCCGCAACGATACGGGCTCAGGGGCAACGACCCAGAAGGCTTGGTCCGGTTCACCTTTCGGCCTGAGATGATCGAGGTTGCTCCACAATCGGTGCAGTCAGTCGACGTGCACTTCGAGGCTCCGGCGCCGAGGCCCGGCACGCAAGTCATGCGCACCCTCACGGTGACCGCTGCGAACAACGCGACCCAGATCGAAACCATCGTCAAAGTCGAGCACCGCACCTCTCAACCGCCGCAGGACCACCCCGTGGCGTTGCGGTTGGACCCCAGCGTGATCCGCCAGACGGATCAGGCGGAAGCCGAGCTGACCATCCATGTGGACAACCGACGCGGCGCGAGAGACCGGCGCCTGCACTTCTTCGGCCGCGACCCGGAAGGCCAACTTCGATTCGGCTTCGCCCAACAGCCGTTGCATGTCCGCGCGGG
>Ga0137412_10003681_pt1 | contig 12226 bp, 13 predicted proteins | sample CZODoug2_1_16fun_FD_122160 | JGI IMG/M metagenome (GOLD analysis project Ga0137412, IMG submission 122160) | Vadose zone soil fungal communities from Angelo Coast Range Reserve, California, USA - CZODoug2_1_16fungal (Hybrid Assembly) | ecosystem: Environmental > Terrestrial > Soil > Vadose zone...
CGCTGGCCCTGCAGGACCTCGTGGACACGCTCACCGGGCACGACCAGGACAAGATCCAGAAGAAGGTCGTGCTGCCCAACGTGGTGCTGACCGCGGACAACCTCGGCCAGACCGCGCAGTACCAGTACCCGGCCCAGTGAGGGGGACCGACATGACAACACTCGACGACGGCCGGCTCCGGTCGCTGCTGCTGCGCCAGGACGTGCTGCTGTTCGGCGTCCTCGTGGTCATGGTCGTGTTCTTCACGGTCATGAACCCGTCGTTCTTCACACCGTTCGCGCTGGCCAACATCTTGCAGGACTGGGCGCCGGTGATGCTGCTGGCGATCGGCGAGACGTTCGTGATCATCACCGGCGGCATCGACCTGTCGGTCGGCTCGGTCCTGGGGCTGTCCGGCATCGCCTGCGCCATGGTGATGCGCTCGCTGCACCAGGCCGGCGCCGACCCCACGCTGACGATCGTCGCCGGCGTGGCCGCCGCCCTGGTGGCCGGGTCGCTCGTCGGCCTGGTGAACGGCCTGCTCATCACGCGGATCCGGCTCGCCCCGTTCATCGCGACGCTGGCCACCATGGGCGCGGGGGCCGGGCTGACCCTGGTTCTCACCGACGGCGTGCAGATCGCCGGCGGGCCGAACGCGGTGATCCTGCTCGGCAACACGCCGTACCTGGACGTCCTGACGCTGCCGCTGATCGCGGTGCTGGCCGTGCTGGCGGTGGCCTGGACGGTGCTCGGGCTGACTCGGTTCGGGCGCTGGACGTATTCGATCGGCTCCAACTCCTTCGCCGCCCGTGGCGCCGGCATCGGCGTCGACCGCCACCTCGTCAAGATCTACCTGCTGTCCGGGCTGTTGGCCGGGTTCGCCGGCGTGTTCGTGTACTTCCGCCTGGGCTCCGGCTCGCCGACCTCGGGCCAGGGCCAGGAACTGGCCGCGATCGCCGCCGCGGTGATCGGTGGCACCAGCCTGTTCGGCGGCAGCGGCCGTTTGTCCGGCACCGTGCTCGGCGCGCTCATCACGACGTCGGTGCTCAGCGGCCTGATCCTGATCGGCGTCGCGCCGAACTGGCAGCAGGTGGTCATCGGCGCGCTCATCGCGATCGCCGTCGGCGTCCAGCAACTCCACCTCCGCACCGGAAAGGGGTCCGGCCGTGCCTGATCAACTGACTGACCAACCCATCTACGAAGCCCGCGGGGTCAGCAAGTCCTACGGCAGCGTGCGGGCGTTGCGCGACGTCGACCTCGCGGTGCACGCCGGCGAGATCGTCGGGCTGGTCGGCGACAACGGCGCCGGCAAGTCCACCCTGGTCAAGGTGCTCTCCGGGGTGCACCAGCCGGACGGCGGCGATGTGTATCTGATACCGGCAGAACGGACTGACAGATGCTGGAACTGAGCAACGCCACGCTCGCCGCGTTGCCCGCCGAGGTGGCCGTGCCCCGCTACGACCGGGGCGCGCTGCGCAGCGGGATCGTGCACCTCGGGGTCGGCCACTTCCACCGCGCGCACCAGGCGGTGTACCTCGACGAGCTGATGCGCCAGGGCACGGCGCTGGACTGGGCGATCTGTGGTGGGGGAGTCCGGCCGCGCGACGGCAGGATCAGCGCGGCGCTCGTCCCGCAGGACCACCTCTACACGCTGACGGCCAAGGCGCCCGACGGGTCACGGCAGAGCCGGGTGATCGGCTCGCTCAACGGGTACGAGTACACGGCCGGCGACCCCGCCGCGCTGGTGGCGCGGCTCGCCGACCCCGCGATCCGGATCGTGTCGCTGACCATCACCGAGGGCGGCTACGGCCTCGACCCCGCGACGGGCGGCTTCACCCCGGAGTCACCGAAGATCCAGGCCGATCTGCGCGACGAGACGCCCAACCGGACCGCCTTCGGTGTCGTGCTGCAGGCCATGCGGCTGCGGCGGTCGCGGGGCGACGGCGGGCTGACGATCATGTCCTGCGACAACGTCGAGCACACCGGCCGGGTGGCGCGCGAGGCGTTCCTGGGCTTCGCCGAGCTGAAGGACCCGGGGCTCGCGCGGTGGATGGAGCGGCACCTCGCGTTTCCCAGCTCGATGGTCGACCGGGTCACGCCGGGGACGGTGGACGCCGACCGCGACTACCTCGAGGGGGCGTACGGCTACCGCGACCGGTGGCCGCTGACCTGCGAACCGTTCCACCAGTGGGTGCTGGAGGACACCTTCGCCGCCGGCCGGCCGCCGCTGGAGGACGCCGGCGTCGAGGTCGTCACCGACGTCGAGCCGTACGAGCTGATGAAGCTGCGCCTGGCCAACGGTACCCACCAGGCGCTGGGCTACTTCGGCTCGCTGCTCGGCCACCGGTACGTGCACGAGGCCATCGCGGACCCGGACATCGCGGCGTTGCTGGCGGGCTACCACGACGAGGCGGTGCCGACCCTGCGGCCCATCGCCGGGGTCGACCCGCACGCCTACGGCCGCACCATCCTCGAGCGGTTCGGCAACCCGGAGATCCGCGACCCGCTGACCCGGATCTGCGCCGACACCTCCGAGCGCATCCCGAAGTTCCTCCTCCCCGTGGTGACCTCGCGGCTGGCGGCCGGCGGCCCGGTGCGGCACTGCGCCGCGGTCGTGGCCAGCTGGGCGCGCTACGCCGAGGGGGTCGACGAGCAGGGCCGGCCGGTCGAGGTCGTCGACCCGCGCCGGGACACGCTGCTGGCCGCCGCGCGCAAGCGGGCCACCGACCCGCTGGCCTTCCTCGACGACCGTTCGGTGTTCGGCGACCTCGCCCAGCGGGCGCCGTTCGCCCGGGCCTACCTGGAGGCACTGGAGATGATGCGCGCCGAGGGGGTTCGGGTGGCGCTGCGCAAGCTGGTCAGACCTGGTACGACACCCCGGTGAGCTCCTCGGACAGGGCCCACAGGCGCCGCTGGATGGCCAGGTCGTAGGACTGCGCGCTGGACAGCACCAGGCGCGGGTGCCCGGCCCGCTCGCCGAGGCCGTCCGGGCCGTAGTACTGGCCGCCGAGCACACCGGGATCGGTGGCGGCGTGCAGCGTGGGCAACGCGCCCATCGCGGCGTTCTGACTGATCAGCGGCACGATGACCGGTGCGATCCGCCGAAGGGCCGAGGGGAGGTTGCGGACGAGTTCGGTGTCGGCGAAGCCCGGGTGCGCGGCGACGGCGATGGCGGCGACGCCGTGCGCGGCAAGCCGGCGCTGCAGCTCATAAGTGAACATCAAATTGGCCAGTTTGGATTGCCCGTAGGCCTGCACCCGGTCGTAGGAGCGCTCCAGCTGCAGGTCCTCGAAGTGGATCCGGGCCCGGATCCGGTGGCCGATGCTGCTGACCGTGACGACCCGTGACCCCGGTACGGCCAGCAGCCGGTCCAGCAGCAGCCCGGTGAGCGCGAAGTGCCCCAGGTGGTTGACCCCGAACTGCAGCTCGAAGCCGTCCCGCGTGGTCTGCCGGGGCGGGTACATCACCCCGGCGTTGTTGACGAGCAGGTCGATCTTCGGGTGCTTGTCACGCAGCTCCGCCGCGGCCGTCCGCACGGACTCCAACGAGGTCAGGTCGAGCGGCTGGACGGTGAGGTCGGCGCCCGGCGCGGCCTCGGTGATCCGGGCGGCCGCCCGCTTCCCCTTCTCGATGTCCCGCACGGCCAGCACCACCGACGCGCCTCGGGCCGCGAGCACGCGGGCGGTCTCGAACCCCAGGCCGGTGTTGGCACCGGTGACGACGGCCACCCGGTCCTGCTGCTCGGGGACGGTGTGCTCGGTCCACTTCTCGGCCATGGCTCCTCCACTCTTTCGGCTTGCACTGTTTCGGCTTGCACTGTTTCGGCTTGCACTGTTTCGGCTCGGTCCAGCATTACAGAACGCCGGTCTGTTGGATAACGGACCGGCGGTCTGCTGTCAAGAGACCGGGGGTCTGTTGAGAGGCGAGGTGTGACCTGAGTCAGGAGTTCGTAACCCGGGCCGCTTCGGCTCGTCTAACACCGTGGCGTACTTTCAACGCGAAGCCGAACGGGAGCCCGATGAAGTTGCAGAGACCCGCCTGGAAGCGGCCAGCACGGCGGTGGGTCGTCTCGCTCGGGCTCGCCGTGCTCGCGGCCGGGGCACTGACCACCCCGGCGTTCGCGGACGACAACGGTGATGACGACACCGGCGTCGACCAGAACGCGGTGGCCGCCGCCATGGCCGCGCCGCTGGTGGCGGGCACCCCGTGCACCATCACCGCGCGCGCCTGTGTCGACCTGGACTCGCAGCGGGCCTGGCTGTTCTCCGACGGCGCGATCGTGCGCGGACCGGTGAAGATCGCCTCGGGCGGCAACGGCAAGGCCACGCCCATCGGGCACTCGCTGCGCGTGTACCGCAAGGACGCCACGCACAAGAGCCTCGAGTCCCTGATGCCGAACGGTCAGCCCGCGCCGATGCCGTGGTCGGTCTTCTTCGCCGACGGAGGCATCGCCTTCCACTCCGGCAGCCCGAGCAGGTCCTCCTCCGGCTGTATCCACCTCAACGACCCCGACGCCCGCGCCTGGTTCAACTACATGGCCATCGGCGACCAGGTTCAGGTGGTGAAGGCCTCCCAGGAGCTGCCAAGGCACAAGGGGCAGCCGGCGGTCAGCAAGAAACCGGGCCAGATCGATCCGCTCCGAGGGCTCCAGGACGACTCCACCGCCAACTCCGACGACAACTCCGGTGGATCCGACTCGGACGCCGACTCCGACGACGGCGGCTGACCCGCGGGTCAGAAGATCCGGGCTAGAGTCACTCCGTGTGACCGAGGCTCTGATCGCTTGGCTCCGCGCCTCTGATCCGGCGTTGCGCTGGCAGGTCGAGCGCGACCTCGTGTGCGAACCGCCCGAGGTCTGGGAAGCAACGCGGGCACGGATCGCGACCGAAGGTTTCGGCGCGCGCCTACTCGCGCTCCAGGACCCGGACGGCCAGTGGGCTGGCGGTGCGTTCTTCCCCGCGGACTTCGACTTTCACGGTCCTGAAGCGGCAGAAGGTGCCGGGCAGCCCTGGACGGCGACGACGTGGACGCTCAACTCGCTGCGGGAGTGGGGCCTCGACGGCGCTGTCCTGCGCGAGCGCCGCACGGCCGAGCTTCTCGCCGAGAACAGCCGCTGGGAGTACAACGACCTGCCGTACTGGGGCGGCGAGGTCGACTGCTGCATCAACGCCTGGACGGTAGCCAACGGTCTGTGGCTCGGCGCCGACGTCACCGGCATCGTCGGCTGGTTCCTCGAGCATCAACTGCCCGACGGCGGCTGGAACTGCGAGTGGCTCGAGGGCTCGGCGCGATCGTCGTTCCACTCGACGCTCAACTCTCTCAAGGGACTGCTCGCCTACGACGTCGCGACCGGAGGCACGGCCGCTACGCACGCTTCGCGGCGCTCCGGCGAGGAGTATCTCCTGCGGCGCGGACTCTTCCGCCGTCTCTCGACCGGCGAACCGGTGGCGCCGTGGGTGGACCGCTTCGCCTACCCGTTCCGCTGGTCGTACAACGTGCTCAACGCGGCCGAGTACTTCCGCCAGGCTTCACTGCGCGACGGCGCGACACCGGACACACGCATGGCTGACGCGATCGAGCTCATCCGTGCCGCCCGACAGCCGGACGGCACCTGGCTCCAAGCCCGCCGACACCCGGGGCGGGTGTGGTTCGAGGTCGACACGCCGGCGGCGGAGCCATCGAAGTGGCTGACTCTGTTCGGGACGCGAGTGCTGACCTGGTGGGACTCCTGACTGGGTCGTTGTCCACCCCGGCCTCAGTCGTCCGTCAGATGCGCCAGCGCGACGACGAGGCGTTCTGTGATGTCGGGTGGCCACGGGAAGCTGACGGTCACCGACTGCTGGTGGGCCAGCCCGTGCAGGCCCACCCACAGCGCCACCGCGTCGGCGGACAGGTCGGTCGTCGTCGCGATGCCGGCGGCGACACAGTCCCCGAGGGCATCGGCAAGCAGCCGCAGGCTGGGCTCGCCCAGCGCGTGCATGTCGGCCTCGGTCAGAGAGCTCGCCTCCAGGTCGGGCATCCAGAGCCCGCCGAACATCGTCCGGTAGCGCCCGGGATGGGTCCGCGCGTAGGTCAGATAGCCGAGGCACAGGGCGAAGAGCCGCGCCCGGGGATCGGCTCCGGCGGCCTCCAGCTCAGCGCGCAGCTCCGCCTCCAGCTCACCGAAAGCCCGCTGGACGACCGCCAGCATGATGCTCGGCTGGTCGGCGAAGTGGCGGTAGATCGACGGCGGCGCGATCCCGACCCGGCGCGCGACGGCGCGCAGCGTCACAGACGACTCGTCACCGGTCTCGTCGAGCACCTCGGCGGCCCCGGCCACGATCTCGTCCCGCAGCCGCGCCCCCTCACCTCGACGGTTGCGCTCTCGGGTTGCGGTGGCGGCCGGCTCGTCTGACATGCCGTGACCTTACACCGAAAAACTTACGGATATTAGCCTTGCGCTCCAAAAACTAACGTGCGTAACCTTACGAGTGTTATCTCAACTTGGAGAACGGAGCCGGACATGGACAACACCACCGTCACGACCCGCACCATCGAGATCGTCCTGCCAGGCAAGGTCGAGTCGAGCGGCCTACAGGTGCACAGCCGCGAACTGCCGGCCCCTGCCGAGGGTCAGGCGGTCCTGCGGATGGACGCGACCGGCGTCTCGTTCGCCGAGCAGCAGATGCGCCTCGGCAAGTACTACGACCAGCCGCCGTTCCCCTTCGTGCCCGGCTACGACGTCGTCGGCACGGTGACCGCGGCCGGCCCCGAGGTGGATCCCGCCCTGGTCGGTCGGCGGTTCGCCGCGGTCACCAAGATCGGCAGCTGGGCGAGCCACCAGCTGCTCGACGCCGCCGACCTGGTGCCCATGCCGGACGGTGTGGACACCGCCGAGGCCGAGAGCGTCGTGGTCAACGGGATCACCGCCTGGCAACTGCTGCACCGCTCCGCCCGGGTGCACTCCGGCGGGACGATCGTGGTGCTCGGCGCCAACGGCGGTGTCGGCACGACGCTCGTGCAGCTGGCCCGCCACGCCGGGATCACGGTGATCGGTACCGCGTCGCCCCGCCACCACGCGGCGCTGCGCGAGCTCGGGGCGACCCCGGTCGACTACCGCGACCCGGAGATGTACCAGCGGATCCGCGAGCTCGCCCCGGACGGCGTGGACGCGGTGTTCGACCACGTCGGCGGGGCCGGGATCGTCGAGTCGTGGCGGCTGCTGCGCCGCGGCGGGACGCTCGTCTCCTACGGCACGGCGGCCACGAAGGACAACGAGGGCAACTCCCGGCTCCCCGTGCTGAAGATGATCGCCCGGCTGATGGCGTGGCACCTGCTGCCCAACGGCCGGTCGGCGCGGTTCTACAACTTCTGGGCCGGCCGGCGCCGCCTCGGCTCGTTCCGGGACCGGTTGCGCGCGGACCTGACCTCGGTGCTGACCCTGCTGGCCGACGGGGTGCTCACCGCTCAGGTCGCCGCGCGTCTGCCGCTGTCGGAGGCCGGCTCGGCCCTGGCGCTGGCCGAGTCACGCACCGTGATCGGCAAGGTCGTCATCGTGCCGGACGCCTGATCACCGTGGCCACCACCGGGCAGACCCGCGACCGGTCGAGGAACCGGCGCGGCGAGGGGCAGCGGCTGCGCACCGAGATCCTGGCCGCCGCGACCGCGCTGCTCGACGCCAGCGGCGACGAGAGGTCGGTGACCCTGCGCGCCGTGGCCCGCCGGGCCGGGATCACCGCCCCCTCGATCTACCCGCACTTCCCCAGCCAGCCCGCCATCCTGCTGGCCGTCGTCCGGCAGGCCTTCGACGACCTGGCCGACCAGCTCCGCTCGGCGGTCGACGCGGCCGGCGACGATCCCCTGCTCCGGCTGGACGCCGCGTGCCGCGCCTACGTCGAGTTCGCCGGCAGCCATCCCGAGCGGTACCGCACCATGTTCGACGGCAGCCACCACCCGGTCGGCACCGACTCCGACGACCTGGCCGCACCCGGGGCCGAGGCGGTGCGAATCCTCACCGCCGCCCTGACCGACTGCGTCGCCGACGGCCGGTCCACCAGCACGGACCCGAGCGCCGACGCGAGTGTGCTCTGGGTCGGCCTGCACGGTCTCGCCCACCAGCGCGCCGTCGCCACGTCCTACCCGTGGCCGGCGGACATCGTGCACCGGATCGCCGCCCCCCTGTCCCGCCTCCGCACCGCCACCTGAGGCGAGTTCCGCGCCACCACCCGCCACCCACAGGAGACACCATGACCGCCGCGACCCTGGCCGCCCCGGCCCCGAGCCCCGCGATCCCCGGCGAGGTCGACAGCCGCGCCGCCTACGTCAGCTTCGGGCTCACCTACGTCCTCGGCCACGGCGCCTCCGCCGTCTCGCTGGGCGCCGACCCGCTGATCGCCCTGCCCAGCTGGCTGCCCACGACCCTGCTCGGCACCGGGTTCACCGTGGGCACCGTGTTCGCCATGCTCGCCGCCACCCGGGCCCAGCGCGGGGCCAGCCGGCACGACATCCTCTCCGGCAAACTGCTCGGCCTGTCCTGGGTCAGCGCCTTCGCCGCACTGTTCCTCGCCATCACCGGCCTCGCCGCGGAGCTGGAGCGGCCCGACCTGCAGACCATGCTCTGGCCGACCCTGTCCGGCTTCCTCGTCGGCGTGCTCTATCTGGGCGAGGGCGCCAGCCGCCGCAACGTCGTGCACTACTGCCTCGGCACGTGGCTCGCCCTGACCTCCACCGCCGCCCTGCTCCTCGGTCTGCCCGCCCTGTTCTGGGTCCTCGCGGCCGCCGGCGGTGGCGGGTTCGTGGTCGCGGCGGCCCTGGAGACCCATCGGCTCGCCCGAGCCACCCGCTGAGCCGCAAGCCGTCGAGTTCAACCGGAGCGGCCTCGCAGCGCGTTGCGAAGCCCGGTGTGGTTGAACTCGGCGGGACCAGCCGGCGGGACCAGCCGGTCGACGTCGAGAATGACGACCGACACCTGATCGAAGGGAACGCCCGTGCCCACGCCGTCCGAACCGCTCGAGAAGCTCGGCTTTCTCACCATCGGCTCGTTCGACGGCGCCGACCCTGGCCCGGGGCACGAGTCGACGCTGGAGGTCATCGAGTTCGGTGAGCGGCTCGGCTTCGACAGCGCATGGGTCCGGCACCGGCACCTGCAGTACGGCATCTCCTCCCCCGTCGCGGTGCTGGCGGCCGCCTCGCAGCGCACCCGGCGGATCGAGCTCGGCACGGCGGTGATCCCGCTCGGCTGGGAGAACCCGCTCCGGCTCGCCGAGGACCTGGCGACGGTCGACGTCCTGTCCGGCGGGCGCCTCAACCCGGGGGTCAGCGTGGGTCCGCCCAGGCACTTCGCCGAGGTCCGCGAGGCGCTCTACCCCGACACCGCCGACGCCGAGGACTTCAGCCACGAGCGCGTGACACGGTTGCTCCGGCTGGTCGGCGGTGAGGTGGCCAGCGGGTTCAGCGGGACCGAGGGCATCGAGGAGTTCTCCGACCGGGTGCAGCCCCACTCGCCCGGGTTGCGCGCCCGGATGTGGTACGGCGCCGCGAGCCTCGCCTCGGCACGCCAAGCCGGCGAGCACGCCATGCACTTCCTGACCAGCAGCGTGGTCAGGGCCGAGGCGCCGGGCACCTTCGCCGAGATCCAGGCCTCCCACATCGCGGCCTTCCGCGCGGCCCACCCGGCCGGCGCGGCGGCCCGTGTGTCGCAGGGCCTGGTCGTCGTCCCGACGGACAGCGCCACGCCGGCCCAGCGGGCCAAGTACCAGGCCTACGCCGACGCCCGGACGCCGAGGACGTTGCAGCCGCGGGGGCCGCAACAGATGCTGTTCGCCCGGGACCTGGTCGGCACGTCCGCGCAGATCGCCGAGGAGCTGTACGCGCACGCCGGCTTCCAGCGGGTGCGCGAGGTGGTGTTCGCGCTGCCCTTCAACTTCGCGCCCGACGACTACCAGCAGATCCTGACCGACCTCGCCAGCCATCTGGGCCCGGCGCTCGGCTGGCACCCGAAGGCCACGGGCTGACCGGCTCCCGGGACTCTCATAGGCTGCTCAGAAGCTGAGCGCGATCGACCGCAGGATCAGCACGGCGACGAACACGAGGGTGAAGGCCAGGTCGAACGACACCGATCCGAGCCGGACCGGCCGCACCAGCCGACGCACCGGCGCGATCACCGGCTCCGTCACCAGGTGGGTCAGCTCGCGGGCCCGCACCGACCGGCCGCCGTAGGCGGGTACCGCGACCCAGTCCAACACCGCCCGGACGATCATGATCAGTTCGAACAGCAGCAACGCCAGGGCCAACACAGCTCCGATAGAGCTCATCGTCAGCTCCCTTCCGACAACACCAGAGTGCCCTCGGAAGGTAAGCGCAGGCTGAGAGTTTCCCGATCTTCGCCTATCACCGCGTGCGAGTAGGCACCGGCTGCCCTCGTCCACCGCTCCCCCTCTCCCGGCCGTAGGCTGCTGGCAGGCTGAGGTCCGGACAACTCCGCAGGTCAGGACCTCGGCGGTGCGATGAGAGGGGTAGATGGTGCTGTTCCGTCAGCTCGAGTACTTCGTGGCGGTGGCGCGGGAGCGGCACTTCGCCCGCGCGGCGGAGTCCTGCTTCGTGTCGCAGCCCGCGCTGTCGGCCTCGATCGCGAAACTCGAGCGGGAGCTCAACGTCACGCTGATCAACCGGGGGCACAACTACGAGGGCCTGACCCCGGAGGGCGAGCGGCTCGTCGTGTGGGCCAAGCGGATCCTCGCCGAGCAGGAGGCGTTCAAGGCCGAGGTGGCGGCCGTGCAGTCCGGGATCACCGGCACGCTGCGGCTGGGGGCCGAGCCCACGGCGTCGACGACACTGGCGCTGCCGGTGGCGGCGTTCTGCGCGGCGCACCCGCTGGCCACCGTGCACGTGGCGTCGCGGTCGTCGGTGACGGAGCTGTACCGCCAGCTGCGCGAGTTCGAGCTGGACGCCGCGATCGCGCACTTCGCCTCCGAGGACCAGGAGGGTCTGCAGGTGGTGCCGCTCTACCAGGAGCGGTACCTGGTGCTGGCCTCCGGTGACCAGCTGATCCCCGATGGCCACACCATGACGTGGCGGGAGGCGGCCCAGCTGCCCCTCGCGCTGCTGACGTCGGACATGCGGATTCGCCGGGTCATCGACCAGGCGTTCGCCGAGTCCGGGGTGACGGTGACGCCGCGCATGGAGACGGACTCGGTGGCGTCCCTCTACGCGCTCGTGGGTCTCGGCGCGTGGGCCAGCATCGTGCCGCACACGTGGTTGCGGGCGATGCCGGTGACGAGCCGGACCAGGGTCGTGCGCCTGGTCGAGCCGGACGCCAGGGCGCAGATCTCGGTGGCGACGCACGCCGCCACACCCGGGTCGGTCGCCGCCAGGGCGTTCGTGACCGCGACGCAGGGCCTCGCGCTGGACGAGGTCTTCGCCCAGTCGCTGCCGATCTAGGGCACTGGGGCGTCCAGTGGCTCAGTGCGCGAACCGGGCCGTGACCGCCCGCCGGTCCAGCGCACCCTTGGCGGTGTGGGGCAGCTCGGCCACGACCTCGAGCTGGTCGGGCACCTCGAAGGCGGACAGCCGGCTTCGGCTGTACCTCAGGATCTGCTCGGGCCCGACCTTCTCCCCCTCGTCGACGACGACCACAACGGCACCCACCCGCTGCCCATAGGTCGGGTCCGGAATGGCGAACACGGCCGCCTCCGCGACGCCCGGGCACCCGGCCAGAATGTCCTCGACGTGCTCCGGTGAGATCTTCTCCCCGCCTCGGTTGATCAGGGTCTTGATCCGCCCGCTCAGGAACAGGTACCCGTCCTCGTCGAGAGAGCCCAGGTCGCCGGTGCGGAACCAGCCGTCGGTGAAGCTGCGCGCCGTCTCGGCCGGATCGGCGAGGTAGCCCCGCGCGACGGTGGGACCGTCCACCCACACCTCGCCCACGGCGCCGGCAGGGCACGGGTGCCCCTTGGGGTCGACGACGCGAAGGGCCACGCCGGTTCCCCGGCCGACCGACCCATGCTTCAGCTGTCCGTGTTGCGGCAGCGGCTCGCTGGTCGCCTGGTGGCTGGTCTCGGTCATGCCGTAGGCGGAGAGCAGCGGCACACCGAGCGTGCGCTCCAGTGCCCGCGCCGTGGCCGAGTTGAGTGGAGCACTGCAACTGCGCACGAACCTCAGGGGCGCGACCCCCGGACCTGGATACTCGAGCGCTGAGCGCTCCAGAAGGATCTCCAGGATGGTCGGAACGGCGGTGAACCAGGTGGCCCCCGCCGACCGCACGTCGTCC
>Ga0137412_10003682_pt1 | contig 12222 bp, 19 predicted proteins | sample CZODoug2_1_16fun_FD_122160 | JGI IMG/M metagenome (GOLD analysis project Ga0137412, IMG submission 122160) | Vadose zone soil fungal communities from Angelo Coast Range Reserve, California, USA - CZODoug2_1_16fungal (Hybrid Assembly) | ecosystem: Environmental > Terrestrial > Soil > Vadose zone...
GATGTTGCTGACGCGGCCGCGCAGCATCGTCTTCGAGCCGCCGAACACCAGGCCATAGTCGAGCCCGCCGGTCGACAGCGGGTAGCGCCGGCCGTGGAAATTCAACACGCCGCCGCCGCCCGAGCCGCCGATGATCCAGCCCGCTTTGTAGATCACGAGCGACACGCTGCCGTCATCGGCAAGCGCTACGGAGGGCAGTGCGGCGCCGGCGAAAGCCGTCAGCACGACAAGCGCAGCACGGACGGCGGATGAAATCTTCATTGCTTGGGTCTCCCGGGAGATTGTGTCAAAAGGTGGCGCGACACGACGTCGAGTCACGCGAGGCGGAGTGTAGCCCATGGGCTCGATCGACAAAACATATTCGCAAGCCCTGCCCAGTCACGCCACCGCACTGGCATCAGGCGCCGATGCGGTTTACGATGTTGCGGGCTCCATCGTTCAACCCATCAAAGGTGTCCCATGCCCCCGATCCAGCACTTCGCCCCACCGCCCGGCATCAACTCCCCGCCGCTTTCGTTCGCCGCGCGCGTCGGCGATCTGCTGTTCGTCTCGGGCATCCCCGGCTTCGATGACAATGGCGGGCTGCCGGACGGCTTCGAGGCGCAGTTCGCACTTGTCGTGAAGAACATCACGCGCGTGCTGACCGAGGCCGGCGCGACGGTGCGCGATCTCGTCAAGGTCAACGTGCTGCTGACGCGCCCGGCCGATGTCGCGACCATGAACAAGCTCTATGCCGAGGCGTTCGGACCGGCGCCCTATCCCGCCCGCACCACCTGCGTCGTGCAGGCGCTGCCTAACCCTGCGATGCTGATCGAGATCGAGGCCGTGGCGTCGCTTTCAAAATGATGCGTTATCCTTCGAACATCGCGCCGAACATGGCCTTGGCCCGCGCCAGGCCTTCCGGCGTGAAGGCCCCCGATTTCACCTTGCCGACTAACCGGACTTGCACTCGGTTTGCAAAGCAGACCGCCGGGCGCACCGAGGTTTGAACCTCTCACCAGGCTGCGGCTACTCAATCGATATTCGGGGCACCGCACAAGTCCCGCGCGACGCCTCCGCCAATTGCCGGCGGAGGAGCAGGCGGCCTCGCTTGCCAGGATCGACAGAACGGACGCTTTCATGCTGACGCTATATTCCTACCCGACGCTGTTCGGCGTCGCCGACAATAATGGCTACGGGTTGAAGGTCTTCGCCTTCCTGAAACTTACCGGCGTGCCATTTCACCACGCGCACATCTTCGACGCCTCGCAGGCGCCGCGCGGGCAACTGCCCTATATCGTCGATGACGCGGACACCGTCGGCGACAGCGAGAGCATCCTTGGCTTTGTCACCCGAAAATACCGGCTGACGATCGACGCCGAGCTGTCGCCGTCGCAACACGCCATGAACGTGCTGGTCACGCGTACCCTCGACGACCTCTATTGGGTGATGTCGTATTCGCGCTGGCAGGACGAGCGCTACTGGCCGGCGTTCCGCGATGCGCTGCTCCGCGAACATCCGAACCTGACCGAGGACGGCCTCAACAAAGCGAAAGCGTTCAACGCCCAGCGCTATTACTACCAGGGCATCGGCCGCTACGATCCCGACGCTGCCATGGCCCGCGGACTCGCCGATCTCGAAGCGCTGGCCGAACTGATCCCGCAGCACGGCTATGTGCATGGCGAAACGCCGACCGGTATCGATGCCGGTATCTACGGCTTCATCGCCAACGTCTATTTCTACGACATCGATACGCCGCTGAAGCAGTTCGTCACGGCACACGGCAACATCGCGCGACACTGCTGCGCGATTCATGCAGCCGTGAGCAAGACCGGTTAGCGCGGGATCAGCGAGGCCAGTTCGCGCGCCAGATTTTCGCGGGCCCGGCGGTCATAGATCGCGGCAAAGCCAGCATCGGGATAGATCACCGCCCGGGCGGCGAACTGGCTGAGCACTCGGCATCGGCCAGCGCGATATTCGCGGTCCGGCACATGCGCGAATTCCCTGCGGATTGCTGCGGCATAGGCGTCGTAGCGCGCAGGCTCTGCGCCCAATATGCTGAGGTCGATCGAGATCAGGATGGCGCCGAGGCGATCGCCGGGTTCGACCTGGTGTGACTTCGTCAGTCGGATCAGCCGGCCCACTTCCGGGCGAAGATCGGGACGGATGTGCCGCTCGGCAAGCTGGGCACTGAGTTCCTCATTGTCCGACCTGGTCGCGTCATACACCACATCGTGCCACCAGATTGCCTCAGTCAGAATGTCGCGCTCGGAGGCCGAGAGATTGTCGACGGCCGCGAGCGCAGCGAGACAGTCCTCGATATGCGTGAGGTCGTGATAGTGGCGGCCCGGCGCCGTGTAGGCGGCAATCAGCGCATCGCGGTTCATCGCCAAGATATACGGCGGAAACAACGGAAGGGGTAGACCTCGTGGCTTCGCAGTCCGGCGCCCCCTGCTATAGTGCGGCAAAACCAACAATAGAGGAAACGCCATGCCCCTTCTCGAAAACCACATCGCGGTCATCACCGGCGCTGGCTCCGGCATCGGGCGCGCCATCGCGCTCGGCTACGCACGCGAGGGCGCGCGCGTGGTGCTGCTCGACATGAACGAGACATCGGCCGCCGAGGCCGCCCGGGAGATTCGCGAAGCCGGCGGAAGTGCGGAGAGTTTCGCGCTCGACGTCACTCGGCGCGATGATTGCGTGGCGATAGCAAAGCGCATCGCCGAGAAGGTGGGGCCGGTCACGATCCTGGTCAACAATGCCGGCATCGCGCGGCGCAACGGCATGACCGGCGCCGATGACGCCGTGATCAAGGATTGGGAAGACATCATCGCGATCAACCTCACCGGCGTGTTCAACGTGACGCATGCGTTTCTCGGCAGCCTGCGCGCCATCAAGGGGCGCATCGTCAACATCGGCTCGATCCAGTCCTTCATCCATCTGCGCACGCCGAGCTCGCCGGCCTATACGGCTTCGAAGCACGGCGTGCTCGGCTTCACCAAGGCGCTCGCCGCCGAGCTCGGCAAGGACGGCGTCCGCGTCAACGCGATCGGCCCGGGCTTCATCGAAACGCCGCTGAACGAAAAGGTGCGCGCCAGCAATCCGGACCTGATCAAGGTCTTCATCGACCACACCCCGCTCGGCCGCGCCGGCAAACCCGAGGATATCGTGGGCCCGGCGATCTTCCTGGCCTCCGACCTGTCATCCTATGTCAGCGGATCGATCGTGATGGTGGATGGCGGCTATCGGACGATCTAGCAGCGACCGCTTGCGCCAAACGACACGACGGAAGCGCGCCATGTCCAATGCCCCGCATTATGAGATCGACGTTGCCGCGTTCTGGGCCGATCCCTATCCGGATCTCGCCAGGATGCGCCGATCGCGTTCGTGCCGCAGCTCGGTTCGACCGTGTTCACCCGCCGCGACGACATCTTCACGCAGGAAAAGCGTGTCGACGTATTCTCCTCATACCAGCCGGCGGGCCTGATGAACCGCCTGATGGGCCATAACATGATGCGCAAGGATTGCGACGCGCACATGGCCGAACGCGTCGCGATGTTTCCTTCGGTGTCGCCGCGTACGGTGCGCGACATTTGGCGCGCGAAATTCCAGGTCCATGGCGATCGCATCCTCGACGAGCTCGCAGGCAGCGGCCATGCCGATCTGGTCAAGGCGTTCGCGCTGCCCTTGTCGGCGGAATGCCTGAAGGACATCACCGGGCTGACCAACATGCGCTATCAGGACATGGATGCGTGGTCGCAGGCGATGATCGACGGCATCGCCAACTACACCGGCAACAAGGAGATCGAGGCGCGCTGCCATGCCGCCACCGCCGGCATCGATGCCGCGATCGACGACATGATCCCGGTGCTGCGCAAGCATCCGGACGCCTCGATCCTCAGCGTGCTGCTGGCCTCGGGCCAACCGATCGATAGCATCCGCGCCAACATCAAGCTTGCGATTTCGGGCGGACAGAACGAGCCACGCGACGCCATTGCGGGCACGGTCTGGGCGCTGCTGACCCATCCCGAACAGCTCGAACTGGTCCGCGAGGGCAAGGCGAAGTGGATCGACGTGTTCGAGGAATATGCGCGCTGGATCGCGCCGATCCAGATGTCGCCGCGGCGGGTGGCAAAACCGTGGTCCTATGGCGGCGTCGATTTCGAGCCTGACGACCGCGTGTTCTTCATGTTCGGCTCGGCCAACCGGGACGAGGCCTGCTTTGGCGATCCCGACCGTTTCGACATTACGCGCGACACCTCAAAAAGCATCGCGTTCGGCGCCGGCCCGCATTATTGCGCCGGCGCCTTTGCCTCGCGCGCGATGGTCGCCGACGTGGCGCTGCCCGGCATTTTCAAGCGATTGAAGGGCTTGCGGCTCGATCGGTCAGAGCCGGTGCGGATCGGCGGCTGGGCGTTCCGGGGCTTGCTCAATCTGCCGGTGCAGTGGGATGCGGGCTAGCGCGCCGGCTCTCAGGATGGTCGTGGCGCGGGAGCATGCCGCTGCGCTGAAATTGCCAGCGCATGGCGCGGTACCAGGCATATCCGGCCGCGATGCCGCAGGTCGACAGCAGGATGACATTGACGCGGTCGAGCGATCCGCTCGACCACAGCATCCATCCGGTCCACAGAACCGTGAACATCACGGCGCAGAGTTTCAGCTGGGTTGTAGTGTTCACGGCTCTTCTCCGAGGCTTGAAAAATTTCCGGCCATCATGAACGCGGCCGCCTCGGCGCACCGTGAGGTACGTCACGGAAGTCGATAAACCGCCACTCACCCAAACCTCAGCCGCGACCGCTCCTTGGCCTTCTCGGCTTCGATCTCGCGGTCGCGCGCCGGCGCCTGGGTGTGCAGCGATGTCAGCAGGCGGCGCGCGGACTGCGCGACTTCCGCGACCGCGCGGTCGAACGCCTCGGCATTGGCCTGCGACGGCTTGTTGAAGCCCGAGAGCTTGCGCACGAACTGCAGCGCGGAGGCGTGGATTTCATCCTCGCTCGCGGGCGGTTCGAAATTGAACAGCGTCTTGATGTTGCGGCACATTTGTCTTCTCCCTTGCCCGCCTCGTTCCTGGTTCCGCTCTGGCAGCCGAAGGACGATCGGCTGAAGCAAAATCCTACTTCCCGTCCCATTTTGTCATAGAATAGGCGACGCGTTCACCCCCTGTCGCCGCGCCCCACACCAGCAAGAAACGAGTTCCCCCCAATGGCCCACATCACCTACAAAATCGTTCAGCATGACGGCGGCTGGGCCTACACCGTGGATGGCGTGTTTTCGGAGGCGTTCGCGACCCATGCCGCAGCGCTTGGCGCTGCCAAGCGCGCCGCCGCCGAACAGCGCGTGCCCGGCCGTACCGAGGCGATCGAATATGAGACCGCCGACGGCAAATGGCACACCGAAACGGCCGCTGGCAGCGACCGGCCCGAGACCGATGTCGAGGACAAGCCGTAATATTCCTCGCGCACGGCGCCAATCTTTCGGAAACTTTTGCGGATTGTAGCGACGCACCTGCTCGGCGCGTGTCCCCCGGCATGATAGGTTTGCGCCCAAGCGGCCCCGGCAAGGCGGCCGCACCTGGGGAGAAGCATCATGAAATGTTCGCGTGCGGCGCTGTCGGCTGCCCTTGCGTTGACGTCGTTCGCCGCGGTCGCGGCCGATTATCCGGCGCCGCGGCAAGGCGACTGGGTCGCCGGGGATTTCAAATTCCACACCGGCGAAACCATGCCGGAGCTGCGGCTGCATTATACGACCGTCGGCGAGCCGACCGGCCAACCGGTGCTGGTGCTGCACGGATCGGGCGGCTCGGCGGCAAGCCTGCTGACGCCTGTTTTCGCCGGTGAGTTGTTCGGCCCGGGCCAGCCGCTCGACGCGTCGAAATACTTCATCATCATTCCGGACGGGATCGGCCATGGCAAATCGTCAAAGCCGTCCGATGGCATGAAGACCGCGTTTCCGAAATACAATTACGAAGACATGGTCGATGCGCATTACCGCCTGATCAAGGAAGGGCTCGGCGTCAAGCACCTGCGGCTCGTGCTCGGCAATTCGATGGGCGGCATGCACACCTGGATCTGGGGCGTGAGGTATCCGCAGGCCATGGACGTCCTGGTGCCGATGGCGTCGCAGCCGACCGAGATGGCGGCGCGCAACTGGATGCTGCGGCGGATGATGATCGAGACCATCCGCAACGACCCTGACTACAATGGCGGCAATTACACCGCGCCGCCGCGCATGATGAAATACGCCATCAATGCCTATGGCATTGCGACCGGTGGCGGCACGCTCGGCTATCAGACGCTGGCGCCGACAGCGTCAAAAGCGGACAAGATGGTCGACGATCGGCTGGAGACGCCGGTGACAGCCGACGCCAACGACTTCATCTATCAATGGCAGGCTTCGCACGATTACAATCCTTACCCCGGGCTGGAGCGGATCGAGGCGACGCTGCTCGCGATCAATGCCGCCGACGACGAGCGCAATCCGCCGGAAACAGGCGTGACCGACGCCGCGCTGAAACGGGTGAAGAACGGCCGGCTCTATCTGATCCCCGCCAGCACCGAGACGCGCGGGCATCTCACCACCGGCAGCGCGAAGTTCTACACCCAGCAACTGCGGGAATTGCTGCAGACGGCGCCGCAGCGCACGATGTGAAACGGTTCGTATGGTAACGTGAAAGCCATGCCGTCGAACCGCTTTCGCCGTGTTGCCTTGAGTCTGCCTGGGGTGATCGAGGGCTCGCACCAGGGGCACGCCGATTTTCGTGCCGGCAAGCGCATCTTTGCAACGCTCGGCTATCCGGACCAGGAATGGGGCACGCTGATACTAACTCCGGAACAGCAGTCCGTGCTTGTCGAGGCAGAGCCGGATATCTTTCGGCCGGTGCCCGGCGGATGGGGCAAGCGAGGCAGCACCAATGTGCGGCTCGCACGAGCGGATCAAACGACGCTGCAAAGCGCCCTCACCCTGGCGTGGACCAACGTCGCGCCGAAGGCGCTGTTGACAGCACATAACAAGACGAAGCCATGATTTCGCACCGCATCAATTTCGCAACGCGGGAACGCCGCATATTTTTTGAGCATGCATCCGCCCGACAACTCCGGCTTAATCGCGCTCAATCGTGAGATTCGTTGCACGTCGCTGGCGGCACGCAACGATGATGCGAATGCAACGCTGTGGAGGATCGCATGCGAAGGTTCGCGCAGGTCGCCCTGCTGGCGTGTCTGCCCGCGCTGGCGAGCGCGGCGCTCGCGTTCGACAACGGCCAATACGAGAACGTCCCGGCCGACATCCGCGCCTGGTTCAAGGGCGTGATCGCCCCGAACGGCGTCCCCTGCTGCGACATCTCGGACGGCCATCGCACCGAATACGATGTACGCGCAGGCGCCTATTGGGTGCCGATCGAAGGCCAATGGATGGCGGTGCCCGAGCGCGCCATTATCCGCGACCGCGGCAATCCGGTCGGCGAAGCCGTGGTGTGGTATGTGCATCACCGCGGCAGCATCGTCATCAGCTGCTTTGTTCCGGCGGACGCGGTGTGAAGTTGATGTGCCGCCGAAGTTTGCCTCTCGTCATTGCGAGGAGCAAAGCGACGAAGCAATCCAGCCAACAAGCGCCGATCTGTCGTCTGGATTGCTTCGCTTCGCTCGCAAAGACGAAATGAGCCCCCACGCCCAGATGACGGCGGCATGGCTTGCTGATACGCTGGCCCAAACCTTAACCGGAGAAGAATCTTGACCGAGCTTGCCGCCAGCGACCTCAAGACGATTTACCCGCAACCCGCGCCCCGCGTGATCGCCAAGGCGCGTCCGGAAATCGACGGGCATGCGAAAAAGTTCATCGCCATGTCGCCGTTCTGCGTGCTCGCCACATCCGGTTCCGACGGCAGTGTCGATGCCTCGCCGCGCGGCGGCAATCCCGGTTTTGTCCACGTCGCCGGCCCGAACCAGTTGCTGATGCCCGATCGTTCCGGCAACAACCGGATCGACAGTTTCCGCAACATTGTCGAAGGCTCGGGCTTCGTGCAACTGATCTTCTTCGTGCCGGGCATCGACGAGACGCTGCGCGTCGGCGGCAAGGGCAAATTATCGGCGGACCCGGATCTGATGGCGTCAATGGTGGAATTCGGCAAGCTGCCCCGCGCGGTGTTGAGCATCAGCGTGCACGAGGCCTACTTCCATTGCGGCAAGGCGCTGATGCGCTCGAAGCTGTGGTCGCCGGAGACGCGGGTCGAACGCGCGGTCATGCCCAGCATCAGCCAGGTGATCCACGACCAGACCAATCTCGGCGAGCCGGAAAGCCAGGCCGTGATCGAGGAGCGCTACAAGACGCAACTGTGATGTGCGAATCGTGGGCGATGTTCACCCTCCCCTGCAGGGGCAGGGTAAGAAAGTCTAATGCTCGCTCTCGAGCCCGCCGACGTGTTTCTGGGTGTAAAGCTCAAGGCCGATCCGCCCGATCAGATCAAGCTGGGTTTCGAGGAAGTCGATGTGGTGCTCCTCGTCCTTCATCAGGCTTTCGAACAGATCGCGCGAGACGTAGTCCTTGACGCTGTGGCAATGAGTTGCCGCTTCCTGGTAAAGCGCGCGGGCACTGACCTCGGAGGCCAGATCGCATTCGATGATTTCCTTGACGTTTTGGCCGATCCGCAAGGGATCGAGCACCTGCATGTTGGGAAATCCGTCGAGGAACAGAATCCGGTCGGTGAATTTGTCCGCGTGCTCCATCTCCTCGATGGATTCCTTGCGCCAGGTCTTGGCCATCTCCAGCAGGCCCCAGTTGTGCAACAGCCGATAATGCAGCCAATACTGGTTGATGGCGGTGAGCTCGCTGCGCAGGCCCTTGTTGAGATAATCGATGACTTTTGGGTCGCCCTGCATGATGCACCTTCGCTGCCGGGGCCGATCGGGATCGGCCCTCATAAAGTAGATTAGAACGCTACTAAGTCACATTATGCGCGGGAGCAACCCTCCAGCCGAAAAGGCCGGACGGGAGGCGAATAATATTCGAAGTTTCAGGCGGCAGCTTCGAGGGAGAGTTCGCCGTGCACGTGCGAGTCCGCATCCGTCAAGTCGGCAACCGCCTGGCGGCTGTGCGGGCATCCGGAGCAGCAGGCCTTGGCGCAGGCACCAAGGGCGTCGTCAATGATGGTCTTGATGGTACGCGCGCATCGGCCACACTCGGCGCTGCAACCGAGACAGCCGTAGATCTGCTTGGCATTGCGCGGGAGGTGTTCCGAAGCGTTGACGGCGTTACGGACATCGTCGTCGCTGAGGACGTTGCAGGAACAAACAATCATGAAAACGGGCTGGTCCTTGAATGGTACTGAGCCAGAGGTATTGGAGACCACGGCAGGTTGCAAAAGGAAAAACCACCTTTTCAAGTGATTCCAAAGTGATGCGTGACACAGACTAGAATGAATCTAAAAAATCGCTGTTGCGGCAGATCAAAACTCGGCGCAGCGCAGCAGCGTTAATGACCTCCGCCACCTCCGTCGCCGCCCCCACCTCCGTCGCCGCCGCCACCACCTCCATCGCCGCCTCCCCCGCTATCGCCTCCGCCGGAGTCGATCGGATTGCCCGAACTATCCAATGCGGAATTGTCGCCACCGAACCAGTTGGAAATGCTCCAACCGCCCCCGCCGCCGTAATTGTCGCCACCCGCTCCGGAGCTGTCACCCGATGAACCGCGATTGGCACGGCGGTTCTGCAACCGCGTCATCAGCGCATAGCAGATCAGCGATGTACCGCCGACCGCAATTGCGAAGGTCACCATGGTGCTCGTCATCATTCCCCCACGCTGGAACCAGCAGCCCACCCCGGATTGCGCACTGCAACACGAGGTATCCCAGTCCTCTTTCGTCGCCAAATGTGGCAACTCCGTTCATTGATCATTCAAGCGAAATGTGGAACTTTCACTACAACGGACCGCTTATTCGCTGTCCTTTGCTCCATGAGAAAGGTGAAGCCATGAGGAAGACATTGATGGCCCTCGCTGCCGTCGCCACGTTGGCTGTTTCGGCCGTGGCAGCGCCCCAGGCGGCTGAAGCGCGCGGCGGCCGGATTGCTGCTGGCATCGCCGCCGGAGTGATCGGCAGCGCCATTGTTGGCGGCGCGATCGCCTCCCAGCGCGACTATTACGGGTCCGGCTATTATGGTCCGGGATACGGCTACTACGGCGGACCGGCCTATGTCGAGGATGCGCCCTGCGTCTGGCAGCGCCAGCGCTTCTGGGACGGCTACGGCTGGCGGGTTCGCCGCGTCCAGGTCTGTGACTGATTTCGTTCTGTGACTGATTTCGTTCTGCGACTGATCCTGTTCTGCGACCGATCCGTTCATCTTCATTAAACCGGACAGGTGATCCTGTGGAACAGCGATGGCGGCCTGAAAAAACCTTTTTTTCAGACCACTAGCGATGCGGACGTTGGATTGACTGTTGTGCGCTTTTTGGCGAAACGGCCGGCTTCGAACACAGCGTGTGAGTCATCTTAAACCCGGCGCTAACCTAAAGCGCCATCTCCAGGAGAGCCCAACACATGAAGAAGACATTTGCTGCCCTCGTCGCGATCGCAACGATCGCTGGTTCGCTCGCCACGACGCCCGCAAGCGCACAGCGCGGCGTCGCCGCAGGCGTTGCGGCCGGATTGATCGGCGGCGCCATCGTCGGTGGTGCGATCGCCTCCAGCCGCCCGGCCTATGGCTATGGTGAGCGCGTATATGTCGACGAAGCGCCTCCGTGCCGCATGGTTCGCGAGCGCTTCTGGGACGGTTACGGCTGGCGCTTCCGTCGCGTCGAGGTCTGCAACTGATCCGACTGCCAGGCGCAAATCCATCGCGCCTTGACTTTGAAACCCGGCCCCAGTGGCCGGATTTTTTTATAGCCCTCATCCTGAGGAGCGGCGTCTTCGCCGCGTCTCGAAGGATGACGAGGCACCGGGGCCTCGTGGTTCGAGACGCCGCGCAAATGCGCGGCTCCCCACCATGAGGGATAAGGCTCATCCCCAGCGACCCCCCCGTCTACGTTATTTTTCAGCGCGCGGCGCCGATCGAACGCAGCACCGCTTGGCTCGGCCAGCAATCGACCTTGAGGCCGGCCGATTTCTGATACGCCCCGAGTGCCGCGCGCGTCTTCATCCCCGCCTTGCCGTCCAGTTTGTCGGTATAAAGACCGATGCGCGTGAGGTGACGCTGCATGGCCTCGACATCGGCGGTGCGCAGCTGCGTCGAAGCCGACCACGGCGTCGCGAACGGTTGCGGGCTCAGCATGCGGTCGCTGAGATGCCCGACGAACAGCACATAGAGATCCGAAAAATTATACTCCTTGATCACGAAATAATTCTTCGTGGTCAGGAACGCCGGACCATAGATGCCCTCGGGCTGCAACAATGAGGCCGGCTGCGCCTGCTCAGAGGTGCTGAGTTGTTGTCCGCGCACCGGCACGAAGCCGGCACGCAGCCACTCGCCGATCGGTTTTGTCACTTCGGGCACACCCATCGTGCAGTCGACATTGGCGGGTGCGCGCACTTCATAGGCCCAGCGCAAGCCGGGCTGCCATCCCTTGTTGACGAGCTGCTGCGCGGCGGAGGCCAGCGCGTCCGGCACCGAATTCCAGATGTCGACCCGGCCGTCACCATCGAAATCGACACCGTGCTTGTAATATTCCGACGGCAGGAACTGGGTGAGCCCGGTGGCGCCGGCCCAGGACGAGCGCATATCCTTGCGCGCCACGGCACCCTCGCCGAGGATTTTGAGCGCCAGGATGAATTCGGTGCGGTATTGATCCTTGCGGCGGCCGACATAGGCCTGCGTCGCGACCACGCGCAACGTGTCATCGGGCAGCGTGTAGCGGCCATAGTCGGTTTCGCGGCCCCAGATCGCCAGCATGATGGTCGCAGGCACGCCGAAGCGCGCTTCGATCGCAGTCAGGGCAGCGCTATGCTTCGCCATCAGCCGCTGCCCTTCCGCGGCCAGCCTGATGATGCCGGCTTCCTTGACGTAGTCTGCCGGCACCTGCACGAACTCAGCCTGCGACGGCGCGCCGGTCGCGGGACGTCCGGGCAAGATCAGATCCGGCAGTTTGTAGTCCGGCTCAAGGCCGCGGGTCTCCGTGTCGAACGTCGCACGCGACACGCCGGCCGCCTGCGCCTCCGGCCACAGCGAGGCGATGAACTGGGTGAAGCCTGAGTCGGCGGCGCGGGCGGGGGTTACGCCCACTATCACCACTGTGACTGAGAGGGCGCGCAGGATACGG